>Ga0075418_10003929_pt1 | contig 16929 bp, 13 predicted proteins | sample SoiMetdeltSBSDD2_FD_81776 | JGI IMG/M metagenome (GOLD analysis project Ga0075418, IMG submission 81776) | Bulk soil microbial communities from a Populus tree surrounding site in Tennessee, USA - Soil MetaG P. deltoides SBSDD2 | ecosystem: Environmental > Terrestrial > Soil > Tree plantation... | reverse complement strand
CGTCCTCGCCCGTGAGAAACGAGAACGGCTCCGGGTCGTCGTCGCCCGGCTGCAGCTCGCACTGCGAATAGTCGATCGAGCGTCCGTTCAGCCGGCAGGGCGTGCCCGTCTTGAACCGCAGGGCGCGAAGGCCCAGCCGATGCAGCGCGCCGCTGATGCCGGTCGTCGTTCCTTCCCCCGCCCGCCCGCCGGGAGTCTTCACCTCGCCCGTGTGCATGATCGCCGACAAGAATGTCCCCGTCGTCAGCACGACCGCTGCCGCCCGATATTCGACGCCGCCGCGGACTCTCACCCCCAGAACCCTGAACCCCGAACCCTGAACTCGTTCCTCAAACAGCAAATCTTCCACCACCTCCTGCCGCAGCACGAGTCCCGGCTGCTCCTCGACCAGCCGCTTGACCTCGAACTGATAGCCCTTTTTGTCGGCCTGGGCCCGCGGACTGTGCATGGCGGGGCCTTTGCGGCGGTTGAGCAGGCGGAACTGGATACCCGTGGCGTCGATCGCCCGACCCATGACGCCGCCCAAGGCGTCGATTTCGCGGACGATCTGCCCCTTGGCCACGCCGCCGATCGCCGGGTTGCAGCTCATCTGCGCGACGGTGTCGCAATTCGTCGTCAGCAGGCCGACCCGCGCCCCGATCCGCGCCGCGGCCATGGCCGCCTCCGCGCCGGCATGGCCCGCGCCGATCACGAGCACATCGTAGTCATAAGGCGACTTGGTCATGACTTAATAGGCTGCCCGCAACGAGTCCTCATACTCTTTGTATTTGTCGTGGTTGCGGAATGTCTTGACTTCCGGTTCCACGACGTTGCCATCCAAATCCAGGAGCACCTGGCTCGAAGCGCCTTTGTTCGTCGTGAATTCGACGGTCACATAGTAATACGCCGCTATATCCTTTCCGACAAACGTGCGGGCCACTCGGATGGAAGTCACCACCGGCGGCTGCTTCGCCCCGCGCGTGGCCGCAGCTTGCGCCGAGCTGATGATCGCTTCCATGTCGAAGGCGAACTTCGAAGTTCCATCCCAGCCATCGCGCCGATGCTGCGGCGTCAAGAAGTAGGCGCTGGTCGTAACGGTGCCCGAAGCACTATGGCTGGCGGACATTATCAGCAGGCGTCGGCCTTCGCGGTGTTGCTTTTCACGGTGGGTTGATTTTCTGGTCGCGGGAGCTCGCTCGATGACCTCGGTCTTCTGCCTTTCGCTCGTTGCAGGCTCGAAGCGGCAGTCCTTCGTCTTGGGGAGGAGAACTCCCGAGCTGCAGAACCAGTCCATGGCTGCCAGGAAATCGGTGCCGACTTCGAAGGCTTCTTCCAAGTGCCTCGGCAATACATATTGGCGGCCGGTTGCGGGATTATAAATCAGCTCATCGCCTTCCATCGTGTCGGCCAAGACAACCGACTTCAGCGCCGCATCCTGTTGTAGAATGGCCTGCGTCTGATTCCAAAACCAATGCTGCTTGATGCGCCGCCGCCAGGGTTTGAGCTCGCTAGCGACGCGATCGGGCAAATACACTCGCACATAACCGCAAAGCAGGCCGTCTCCCAGCGTCGTAACGTAGTCGGCATAGCCGTGGGGAAGCTTGATGCCCAGTTGCCTTTCCAAGCTCGTGACGCTGGCCGGCGTGGCGGGCATCGGCCGGCCTTCTATTTCGATTCGTTCCAGGTCGAGTCTGCGCATGGTTGCCTCTCCACACGGTGCCATTCAACACAGCTACGACTTATCGTAGGTGTCGCACCGCTCGCCGCAAAGGCGGATCCCGATGTTGCCGAAAAACAGCACCTTCATTGTCTCCGGTGGCGCCTCGGGGCTCGGCGCGGGCAGTGTACGGCGGCTGGTCGGCGCTGGGGCGAACGTCATCATCGCCGACGTCAACGCGGCAGCCGGTGAGGCCTTGGCGCGGGAACTGGCGCCGCGGGCCGCATTTGCGAGCACGGACGTGACCTCCGCCGACTCGGCGCAGGCTGCCGTGGACCTGGCCGGCGGGCGATTCGGCGCATTGCATGGCCTGGTGAACTGCGCGGGCATTCTTGGCGCGGCGCGAATCGTCGGCCGCGACGGGCCGCACGACTTGGGGCTGTTTCAGAAGGTGATCTACGTGAACCTCATCGGCACGTTCAACATGCTGCGGCTGGCAGCGGCGGCAATGGCCCGGAATGATCCCAATGCCGAGGGGGAACGCGGCGTCATCATTAACACCGCGTCGGTGGCGGCGTTCGAGGGGCAGATTGGCCAGGCGGCGTATGCGGCGTCGAAGGGCGGCGTCGCCTCGCTGACGCTGCCGGCCGCCCGCGAGCTGTCGCGGTTCGGTATTCGCGTCGTCGCGATCGCGCCGGGCATCTTCGACACGGCGATGATGGCCGCCGCGCCAGATGCGGTTCGCACCTCGCTCGCCGAGCAGGCTGCATTCCCGCCGCGCTTCGGCCGCCCCGATGAGTTTGCGCTGCTCGTGCAGCAGATCATCGAGAATCCGATGCTCAACGGCTGCGTCCTGCGGCTCGACGGCGCCGTTCGGATGGCGGCAAAGTAGCAGGCACACTCCGTGTGCCGTCGTTTGCAAATCGGCATCGATCGTGAGCGACGGCTCACGGAGTGAGCCTACTACCTATCTCGCAGCGCCGCGGGTAACCGGTGCGGTCGCACCCCGTCGTAGCACTGGAGTACGGCGAAGCGGCGGAGGGCGGCGGGAATGCCGACGGCGGTGAACCCGGGGTGGCCGGTGGCCGGGTAAGGGCCGCCGTGGTTCATTGCGGGGCTGACGGCGACGCCGGTCGGCATCTTGTCGTTGAGCAGTCGGCCGACCTTCGGCCGCAATCGGAACGCGAGGCGGTCGTAGGCCGCGTCGTCGCCGCCGCCGGTGTGCGAATAAATGCAGCCCGTGAGATTGCCTTCCAGGTGCTCGACGACTTGGCAGCCCTCCTCGAGGTCTTCGGCGACGACGGCCAGCGCGGCGTTGCCGAAGGCCTCCGTTTGCAATGCGTCCGGCGCTTCGAGGAACTGCTGGCCGCTGGCCCGCAGCAGCGTGTTGGGCTGGCAATAGCCTTGCCCTCCGCTCCCCTTGGCGGCGACGAGCGTATGAGCGCCGGCGCGGATCAACATTCCTACGCCTTGCTGCAGCGACTTGGCGACGCCGGCCGACAGCAGCGTCCCGACCGGCGCGGCTTTGAACTTCTCGACGACTTTGGCCAGAAAGCTCTCGGTCGGCTCGCCAGCCAGCAGGATGAGCAAGCCCGGATTGGTGCAGAATTGGCCCGTGCCCAGCAGGCTGCTGGCGACGAACTGCCCGACGATGTCGTCCATGCGCTCAGAGAGCGCGCCGGGTAGAACCACGACGGGATTGACACTCGACAGCTCCAGGTAGATCGGCTTGCCCGCTTTGTCGGCCGCCGCCTTCAGCTTGAGGCCCGCCGCCCGGCTGCCGGTATAGCCGGTCGCGCCGACGCGCGGGTCGGACACCAGCCGCTCGCCGTCTTCGTGGCTGGTGCGATAGATCAGCTGCACGGATCCCGCCGGCATGCCAGTGGCCTGGGCCGCCGCATGGGCTTCTTCGGCCAAGAGCCGCGTCGTTCCGGGATGGGAGCTGTTGGCTTTGGCGATGACTGGGTTGCCGGCTGCGATCGCAGCCGCAAAGTCGCCGCCGCTGGCGCTATTGAAGGCCAGTGGAAAGTTGTTGGGCCCGAAGACGATGACCGGGCCGATCGGGCCGTACATCGAGCGGATGTTGTTCTTGGCGTCGATCGTCGGCGCGGCCCACGCGCCTTCGCGAGCCGCGGCCGCCGCCTGCCGCAGCTGGTCCGTCGTTCGCGGCAGCTCATTGCCGGCCAAGCGCGGCGTCACAGGCAGCGCCGTCTCTTGACTGGCCAGCTTGACGATTTCGTCCTTGCGGGCCTCGATCCGGCCCGCGTACGCCTCGAGGAACTCCGCCAGCTTCGCCGCCGGCAGCTTGCGGAGTTCTTCGAATGCTTCCACCGCTGCCGAAAGCGCTTCGTCGCAGTCGTCCCAAGTGCTCACTGGATATTCGTCGAGCGGCTCCTTCGTCGCGGGATTCTCGGCGCGGAAGTAGCCGGAGGAGTTGGCGAGGCGCCAGCGATTGGCGACGAGGACAGAGTGGGGCATGCGGGTTGGTCGGAAGTCGGTGGTCGTTAATCGGTAGGGCGGCGGATGAATTACCCCTGCACGATCGGGTTCAGCAGCGTGCCGACGCCATCGATCTTGATCTCGACGATGTCGCCGGGCTCGAGCGTAAAAGGCGATTCGGGGACGATGCCGGTGCCGGTGAGCAGGAAAACGCCGGTGGGAAAGCTGTTATCGCGGCCGAGCCAGCCGATCAGGTTCTCGAACGTGCGGGCCATGTGCTCGATGCTGGTGCGGCCGTCGTAGATCGCCTGGCCGGCGCGGTGAATCACCAGGCGAATGCCGATTTCGCTGCGCGGCGGCATGCCGACGCTGAGCGTGATCCACGGCCCGAGGCCGCAGCACTGGTTGTAGCACTTGGCCTGCGGCAGATAGAGCGGGTTGTCGCCTTCGATGTCGCGACTGCTCATGTCGTTGCCGACCGTAAAGCCCACGAGTTGCAGCTTGCTGGACAGCACGAGCGTCAGCTCCGGCTCCGGGACGTTCCAGTTCGAATCGGCGCGAATCCGCAACGGCTGGCCGTGGCCGGCAACGCGGTGCGGCGAGGCCTTGAAGAATAGCTCCGGCCGCGGCGAGGCATAGACGCGGTCGTAGCACGACGCGGCAGCCGCCGATTCTTCCATGCGGGCAGCCCGGCTCCGCTTGTAGGTGACGCCGGCGGCCCAAACCTCCTGCCCGTCGATGGGCGGCAGCAGGCTGACGCTGGCCAGGGGGAACCCCTCTGCGTTGTTGCTGAGGAACTCGGCGGCTTCGTACGGATTGTCGGCCTCCAGCACCTCGGCGAGCGAGCGGTACTGGCCGGCGGAGAGGTCGAGCGGCACGAGCTGGTCCCCCTCCACCCGCGCGACGCCGGCCTCGCCACTAGGCAGTAAGTATTTGGCGAGCTTCATGGAGCTGGTTCTTCCAGGAGAATTGCACCGGATCGCCATTGTAGCAGGCCAATTGCGAAGCTGGCCCCGTCCCAATCTTGGCAAGTGCAACTGGGAGAGTTCTTGTTCGTGGACTAGAATTATCTGGGTAGTGCGTGACGCTGACCGAGGTGGACGATGAGCACGATCATTCTGGATACTTCCTCGGCGGAGATCTTGCGGAAATGTGCTGGGTCCGCTGTGCTGCGCGACGCCAGCGGCAATGTTGTCGGCTACTTTGAACCTGTCCCGCGAATTTATCAGCCGGGCGAGGTTCCCGATTTTGACTCAGCGGAGCTCGACAGCCGCGAACAGCGCCGGGAAGGCATCCCCTCCGCCGAAGCCCGCCGCCGGCTGGAGTCGCTGCGGTGAGATACCGCGTCTCGTGGGATCCGGACGCATTCCGCGCCTTGATGCGAGCGTGGATCGCCGCCAACCGACCTGAGGCCGCGATTTCGCGCGTTCGACGCCATCGAGGCCACCCTCAGTGTCGACGCCCACCTCCAAGGCGAATCGCGCGAAGGCGAGCGGCGGATCCTTATTGTGCCGCCGATTCTTGACGCCTGGATGATCGCGGGCAGCAGCGGCTAACTTAGTTATCCTTCGCCGAGCCGCCGTTGCTGTTGGGGCGGAGGTGGGCCTGCAGATACATGGCCCGCTCGACGTTGCGGTCGGCCGAAGGCAGCTCGGCGCCGCGCAGCTTTTGCAGGTGGGCGGGCTGCGTGTGGATGAAGAGCTTGTTGATTGTAGGAATCTCGAGATCCTGGATCAGCCCCAGATAGACGCCCATCCGCACGCTGGACAAGAGGTGCAGCGTCTCCTCGCTGGAGATGGTCTGGGCGGTGCAGAGGATGCCATGCGCCCGGCTGACGCGGTCGTGCAAGTCTTTGCGGCTCTCCTTCACCAAAAACGCGCGGGCCTGCCGCTCGTAGTCGATGATGACGGGAATGACCTCGCCGACCTGCTTGACGAGGTCGAGCTCGCTACGGCCGAGCGTGATCTGGTTGCTGATCTGGTAGAAGTCGCCCATCGCCTGCGAGCCCTCGCCGTACAGGCCGCGGACCGCCAGGCCCATCTTCTGCAGGCTGCGGAAGACCTTTTCGATCTGCTGCGTAATGACCAGGGCTGGCAGGTGCAGCATCACGCTCACCCGCATCCCCGTGCCCACGTTCGTCGGGCAGGCGGTGAGATAGCCCAGCCGCTCGTGAAAGGCGAAGTTCAACCGCTCGCCGAGCAGGTCGTCCATCTTGTTGATCTGCTCCCAGGCGGTCTCCATGTCGAGGCCGCTGTGCATGACCTGCATCCGCAGATGGTCCTCCTCGTTGACCATCAGGCTGAACTGCTCCTGCGGGTCGATATAGACGCAGCGGGCGCCGTTGGTCTCGGACAGCTCGCGGCTGATGAGCTGCCGCTCGACAAGCAACTGCCGATCGACCGTGGGCAGGGCCGCGACGTCGCAAAACAGCAGGCTCTTCCAATCACCAACCGACCCGATCGCGTCCTGAAAGCTCTTTTCGATGGCCAAGCGGTCGCTTTCGGTGCAGCGGCGGATGAACGGATACTCGGCCAGGTTGCGGGCCAGGCGGATGCGGCTAGACATCACGATCTCGCTCTGCGGGCCGGAGCCGCGGAGCCATTCGCCGCAGCGAATCGCGAGGTCGTTAAGCTTGTCCGTGGACATGGTCGTGAGGCCGACTAGGCCGTTCCTTGACCTTCGGCCTGCGGCCGGTTTTTGGGTTTGACCTGTTTCTCTAGTTCGCGGATCTGGTCGCGAATCTTGGCCGCCCGTTCGTAGTGCTCTTTGGTTTTGGCGTCTTCCATCTCGCGGCGGAGGCGGATCAGTTCGGTCTGCTGGTCGCTCGCTCCCGCATGGCCGGGCGGATGCTTGCCGACGTGCCGCGACTCGCCGTGGATGTTGGCGATCAGCGGCGTCAGCTCACGTTCGAAGAATACGTAGTCGTGCGGACAGCCGAGGCGGCCCTGGTTGCGAAACTCAAAGAACGTGATGCCGCAGACCGGGCAGGCCCGCTGGTCGAGCTTGGCCAACTCTTCCGCAGCCTTGCCGATTTGCAGCTGTTTGGCCAGCACGTTGGCCAGCGTTGGCGCGACGGGCGTGGCGGACTCGTCCTTCATCAGGTACGACTTGGCACAGCCCTCGCAGAGGTGCAGTTCCTGCGGCTCCTGGCCGGTCAGCTCGGTGATGTGGAACGTTGCGGGCTTCTCACACTGCTGGCATTTCATACGTTCCCACTTGCCGCTGCGGCCTCGGCCTTGCCCGCGGCGGGATTCACCCGACGGCGTGCAAGTTGTTTCGCAGCAAGAGTTAGCTTCCCAAATTGGATTCTAGGAAGGGCGGGGGGAGTGTCAAGGTTAGGAGACCACGCGGCTGGCGAAGCACTTCCGTCCTAATCCAAATCCTAATCGTAATCTTAATCCTGCTGCTGCTCCTGTTCGGCCGACGACGGCGGTGCGGCGATCGGGATATCAGATGACGAGCGCGAGTAGAACCGCACTTACTTCGGCATAATCGCCAGGTTGTCGCGGTGGATCACTTCCTCATACGGGCGGCTGCCGAGGACCTGGGCGATTTTCTCGGACTTGAGCCCTTTGATCCGCTCGATTTCGGCGGAGGAATAATTCGTTAATCCCCGGGCGACTACGGTGCCTTCGTTGTCGCAGAGGGCCACGGCGTCCCCCTTTTGAAACTCTCCCTGCGTACCGACGATGCCGGCTGCCAGCAGGCTGCGGCCTTTGCCCAGGATTGCGTGGCGCGCGCCCTCGTCGAGTTGAATCCGCCCACGGACCTGGGCGGAGAACCCGAGCCAACGCTTGAACGGGCTGATGCCCTTGCCCTGCGCGAGGAAGAGCGTCCCCAGCGGCTCGCCAGCCATGAGTTGCGTCAGCACGTTGGTCCGCCGGCCGCTGGCAATGATCATATTCTCGCCGGCCGAGGTGACGATGCGGGCGGCCTCCAGCTTGCTCGACATGCCCCCCTTGCTTAGGCCCGTCTTGCGGTCGCGGACGTACGCGAGCACCTGCTCGTCGATCCGTTCGACTGTCGAGACCAGCTTCGAGGCCTTCAGGCCCGGATCGCCGTCGTACAGGCCTTCGATGTCGGAGAGCACAATCATCAGCGGAGCGCGGATCAGGTTGGTGACCATCGCGGCCAGCCGGTCGTTGTCGCCGAAGGTGGTCTTCAATTCATCGACGCTGACGGTGTCGTTTTCGTTCACGACCGGAATCGCGCCGAATTCGAGAATCGAGAGCAGCGTGTTCCGCACGTTGAGGTACCTTACGCGGTCGTCCACGTCCTCGAGCGTCAGCAGAACCTGGGCGGCGTGGCGGCCGTGCCGGGCGAAGGTTTCGTCGTAGGCCTGGATCAGGTGCGTCTGGCCGACGGCGGCGACGGCCTGTAGCTTCGCCAAGTCGGTGGGCCGACCTTTCAGCCCGAGTAGGCTCAGCCCCGCGCCAACCGCGCCGCTGCTGACCAGCACCACGCGCCGGCCGCCCGAGCTGATGGTGTGGATCTCTTCGGCCAGCAACTCGATCCGCGGCAAATCGAGCGTCCCGTCGGCTTGTGTCAGCACCCGCGTCCCGACCTTGACCACGACGGTGTGCGCGCCAGCGATTACCGGCTGACGCATGTCGGCTGCGGAGGGCGATTTCTCGGTCACAGCGGAGGCCAGATGCGGGACGTGGGGACGAGGTGTAGCGGGGCGAATCGCGGCGGGAGGTGTGGGCAAGAACGAACCGACAGACATCATAACTTCCAGGTTGCGGGGGTGGACGCGCGGTCCGGCAGCGAGTAACGGTCGGCCGTGTCTGGCGGTAGATCGCCAGGGCGGGAATTTAGGAGATTCACCGGTTTTTCCGCAACCCCTAGTCTTGCGCCGGCAAAGCCAGCCATAACCCTATGGCGTTGCACAAGTTACGGCACAACTCCTGATCTGTGGGTCGGGGGAAGGCCAACTTTTGGCCACTGAACTTCAGAATTTCTGTACAAATGTGGTTGCCGCCGTGTTCACCCATGTATTACAATTCACGATACTTCAGTTTCGTTCACTCAGGAGGATCGCTATGGCGTCTTCGCTTTTGGATCAGCTTACCAGCCGGCAGGCCGCGGTGTTTGAATTCATTAGAGAGAAAGTGCAGACCCGCGGCTACGGCCCGACGGTCCGCGAAATCGGCGAGCACTTTCAAATCAGCTCGCCCAACGGCGTCATGTGCCACTTGCGGGCACTGGAGCGCAAGCAGCTGCTGCGCCGCGTGCGGAAGCACGACCGGGCGATTGCCCGGGCCATCGAGCTGAACCCCGAGATCATGGCGGAAGACAAGGGCATGCCGCTCGTGGGCACCGTCGCCGCTGGCCTGACCACGCTCGCCTGGGAGCAGGGCGACCGCGTCGATTTCGGCCAAATGTTCAACAAGAAGAACCTGTTTTCCTTGAAGGTCAAGGGCGACTCGATGATCGAGGCCCAAATCGCCGACGGTGATTATGTCGTCTGCAAGAAGCAGAAGACGGCGCAGCCCGGCCAGATGGTCGTCGCCCAGACGCCGGAGGGCGAGGCCACGCTCAAATACTGGCATCCCGAAGCCAACCGCATCCGCCTGCAGCCCGCCAACTCCTCGATGCAGCCGATCTTCGTCAAGGACGCGAGCGTCGTGGGCGTGGTCGTGGGCGTGGTCCGGAACGTAAATTAGGAGCATGCTGTCCCGGCATGTGGTTGTCGTTGTCATCGATCGGCTCGGCGCCGGCTGGCTCGGGCCGTACGGCAACACGTGGCTGGAGACGCCGCACTTCAACCGGCTGGCGGCCTCGGCACTGCTTTGCGAAACGGCAATCGCCGACTCGCCCGAGCTGCTGGCGGCGTATCGCAGTTATTGGACCGGGCGGCACGCCTTTGCGCCCGATGGGCCCGACGCGGAATCGCTGCCGAAGCTGGCGTCGGCGGAGGGGCACAAGACGATCCTCGTCACGGACGACGGGCGGATCGCTGCGCATCCGCAGTCTGCGGATTTCGGCCAGATTCGGCGCGTTTCGGCCGAACCGCGCGCCGCCGCAGCCACCTCCATCGAAGGGACTGGGCTTTTTCAGCTCACGACCGCCGCCCTGGAAGCTTTGGCCGAATCGGCGGAGCGGTCGCTCGTTTGGATTCACTCCCGCGGGATGGACGGCCCGTGGGACGCACCGCTGGAACTGCGCAACCAGTTCGCCGACGAGGATGACCCGGAGCCGCCGCAGCTCGTGCAGCCGCCGGCGCTCGTCCTGCCCGAAAACTACGATCCCGATGCGCTGCTGGGGCTTACGCAGGCCTATGCCGGGCAAGTGGCGCTCGCCGACGAGTGCCTGGGCCTGTTGCTGGAGGTGCTCGGCGAGCGCCGGCCCGACGAAACGCTGCTGATCGTCACCTCGCCTCGGGGCTATCCACTAGGCGAGCACCGCCGCGTCGGCGACGCCGATCCGGCGCTGTACGCCGAATTGCTTCAAGTGCCGCTGCTCGTGCGTTTTCCAGCGACAGTAGGCGCGCTGGTACGGGCGCAGACAATCGTCCAGCCGCAGTCCGTCTATGCAACGATCGTGGGAGCCAAAGGCAGCGGCGATCTGGCCAGCCTGGTCGCCGGCGAGTCGCTGCCAGGCGGTGAGGCGGCGGTGTCAGTGGCCGAGGGCCAGCGTTCGATCCGCACGCCGGCCTGGTTTCTTCGCGAGTCGCAGCGCGAGCGTGAAACCGAGCGCGAACTCTACGCCAAGCCCGACGATCGCTGGGAGGCAAACGAAGTCGCTTCCCGCTGCGGCGAGACGGCGGACCTGCTAGCAGCGCGGATGGACGAGTTCCAGTCCGCTGCCCGCGCGGGTAGCCTTGCCGGCCTTCCGCCCCTCACCCAAGTTCTCGCCGACGGCTGGCGCTAGGGCCGCGCGGCGCGTGGCCCTGCCGCAATTCTCTGTAGGGGTCGCAGCGGCCCCAGACATATAATCCCCGGCGAATCTCACCGCGCGCTGGCGGCAGGAGGCAGCCTGCGCGGTGAGCCGAATTTTCGCGCGCAACATGGCCGGACAAGGACGTCCGCAATTTCGCGCTCGCCGGCTTGCCCGCGGCCTGGTGCCGCTGGCCCTGGCGATCCTGATTCCGGCGGCAGCCGCTGCCGGCGACGTCGACGCGCGCATCCGCCTGGCCTGGGGCGGCGGCGAAGCCCGCGCGTGGCAGGGCGCGATTCAAATCAGCGAAGGCACTCTGTCGGAAGTGACGCCGCTGGGGCTGGAGGCCGACGCGCCCGGCTCGCTGCTGCCAGTCGATCCCAGGACGGTCCGCGTCTTTCCCCGCGTGCCTCGAAACTACGACTGCTGCGACCTGCGCGTGCAAGCGCCGGAGAACGCCAGGCTGCTCGTGCAGCTGTGGACCGCCGGCTCGCCGCCCCCCGCGCCGGTCGAGGTCCCCCTGGCCAAAGTCCTCCGAGGCTTCTCGCAGTTCGAGCTCGACGACCGCAAGAATCGCCTGGTCGTCCAGCGCTCGCCCGGCGACGCCCTGCGGGTGGTCGTTCGCCGCGACACGCTGATCTTCGCGCCCGAGGAGCCGCTGGAGCTGGAAATTCAGCCGAGCGTCCCCGACCTGACGCCGGGCGCGACCTACCTGCTGGCGACATCGCTCGAAACCGCCCGCCTGGATGAGCAGCTATGGAACAAAGACGTCGACGTCCGCGTCGACAGCTCGGGCCGGGCGGCGGCGGTGCAGCTGTCGGTCCCGTTGCCGGCCGCCGAAGGCGTTTACGACGTCAAGCTCTATCTCTATCCCAAACGGCTGACCTCGTCGCTCGTCCGCGGCAAACCGCTCGCTTCCCGCCGGGTGCAACTGGTCGTCGTCGAGCCCGTCAAGATGCTCGACCGCGGAAACGCGGCGTGGCAAAGCCTCCTGGAATTCGATCCGACGAGCCCCAAGTGGTGGGAGCGGCTGGCCCCGCGGCTGCCCGCCTGGACCGGCCTGCCCAGCTTGCCTCAGCCCGTGGAAAGCGGGCCGGCAAAGGTCAAAAGCCACCAGTCGCGTTCCTGGGTCGAACTGCCGCCCAAGGCCTGGCAGGCCTACCCGCTCTCGGTCAGCGCGCCGGGCACGCCGCACATTCTCGAGGTCGAATATCCCAGCGACATCGAGCAGACGCTGGCCATCAGCCTGGTCGAGCCCAATGTCGCCGGGCAGGTCGGACCGATCGGCCTGGATTCGGGCGTCGATGTGCCCCCGCCGCAGCCCGGCCACGTGCCGCAAGTCCGCAAGCACCGCCTCGTCTGCTGGCCGCAGACGAAGACGCCATATGTGCTAGTCGTCAATCGCCGCGACGATCGCTCGGCGCTCGTCGGCCGTATCGAGCTGCTGGCTGGCCCGCGCGAGTTGCCGCCGGCGAAGATCCCGCAGCCGAATTTCCCCACGCGACTGCTGGCCGCCTACTACGACAAGCCGCTGGTGGCCGAGAATTTCTCCGCGACCGAAGCGCTCGACCCGGTCAGCCGGCGGCATCTGGACGACTGGACGACCTTCTACGAAGCGGGCCAGCGGCTGGTGCAGACGCTGCAGCACGGCGGTTACAACGCCCTGGTACTGACGGTCGCCTGCGAAGGGAGCGCGATCTATCCCAGCCGACTGCTGGAGCCCACGCCGCGGTACGACACCGGCGTGTTCTTCGAGAGCGGGCAGGACGCGATCCGCAAAGACGTGTTGGAACTATTGATGCGGCTCTGCGACCGCAGCGGCATTCAGCTCATCCCCGCCGTGCAATTCAGCGGGCCGCTGCCGCAGTTGGAAGCGCTCCGAAAGGCCGGAGGGCCGGCGGCGGTTGGCCTGGAGCCAATCGGCCCCGACGGCCGCACCTGGCTGGCCCGGCGGAATCTTGCGGGCAGCGTGCAGCGCGACCCGGAAGGCGGCCTCGGCGTCTGGTACAACGCCCTCGATCCGCGGGTGCAGCAGGCGATGCAGGCCGTCGTCGGCGAATTGTCCGACCGCTACGCGCACCATCCCTGCTTCGGCGGCGTGGCCGTGCACCTGAGCAGCGAGAGCTACGCCCTGCTGCCGGACGAAACCGGCAGCTTCGACGATGCGACTTACGCCCGGTTCCTGGAGGAGACGCAAACGCAACCGCCGCAGTTCGCGGCCGATCTCGCCCCGCTCGCCGCGCGCGAGCAATTCCTCTGTGGGGAAGGCGAGGCCGCCTGGATCAAGTGGCGCACCGAGCGGCTGACGAAAATGTACGCCCAAATGCATCGTGACATCGCCCGCCGGCGCGGCGGCGCTCGGTTGTATCTCACCACGGCGGACTTGCTGGGCGGCCGCCAGATCCAGCAGGCCCTGCGGCCGACGCTTCCGCCCCGGCCGGAGCCGCACCGCCTGCTGCCGCTGATCGGGCTGGATGTTCCGGCCCTGCAAAATGAGGGCATCGTCGTGCCGCGGCCGCAGCGGATCGTTTCGTCGGCCGAGCCGCACGCCCGGTTGCTCCACGACCATTGGAACCACTGGCCGGCCCTGGACGACGTCTTCAAGGTACAGGGCCGAGGGACGGCGCTGCATACGATTGAGCCAGCGCCGCTGCCGCTCCCCAAGTTCGACGAGGTCAGCCCCTTTGGCGCGGAGAAAACACACACGCTGCTCTTGTCGGAAATTGTGCCGGCCGATGCCCAGCAGCGTGAGCGTTTCGTCCGCAGCCTGGCCACGCTCGATGCGCCGCTCATGATCGACGGGGGCTGGCTGTTGCCGCTGGGCCAGGAGGCGGCGCTCGCGCCGCTGGCCAAGGTCTATCGCCGCCTGCCGGTCGAGGCCTTTGTCACGGCCCGGCCGGCCGAGGCGCTGGTGCGGCCGCCGGAACTCATCGTCCGCACGCTCGCCAAGGGCGGCAAAACGTATCTCTACGTGCTCAACACGTCCCCCTGGCCGCTGTCCGCGCAGATCGAGCTGACCGGCCCGCAGTCGCTCGCCTGGACTCCGTACAGCGACGAGCGGAAGGCCGATTTCAAAAGTGCGGGCGTGCGGGCGACCTGGTCGGTGGACCTGGAGCCGTTCGACCTGGTCGGCGGCGAGGTGAATTCCGAGCAAGTGCAGGTCGCAGGTTGGCGGGTGCTCCGTCCCGAGGCGCTCACGGCAACGCTCCGGGAGGAAATCCGCGCGGCCGTGCGGCGGGCCAACTCGCTGCGCGATCCCCAGCCGGCGGGCGTGCTAACCAATCCGTCGTTCGAAATGGCCGCACCCGGCGGCGTCATGCCCGGCTGGATCAACGCCCAAGGGCTGGGCATCCGCGTCGAGGTGGATCGCACGCAGGGCGACGGCAGCCCCAGCTCGCTGCACCTGGTTAGCCAGGCTGCGGGCGGAAGCGCGCCCGTGGTTTGGGTCCGCAGCGCGAGCTTTGCAACGCCGCCGACGGGCCGCCTGTCGCTGATCGCCTCGGTTCGCGTCGCTGACCCGGCGCGACAGCCCAAGCTGCGGCTGGCCATCGAGGGCAAGCAAGGGGGGCAGGTCTATTATATGAAGGCCAACGTCGGCGCGTCCGAGGATGGCCACGAGGTCAAGCCGCTGGCCGCCCACTGGACCCGCTACCGGTTCCCGCTCACCACGCTGCCGGCGAAGGGGTTGACCGATCTGCGGATCGGCTTCGACCTAATGAGCGCCGGCGAAGTCTGGATCGACAACGTAGAGGTGCTCGACATGGATTTCGAGAACTCGGAGCTGGCCGAGATGATCCGAGTCTTTTCCCTGGCCCGAGTGCAGCTCGATGCCGGCGAATTGGTCGAGACGCAGCGGTTCGTGGACGGCTATTGGCCCAGCTTCCTGCGGCGGCACGCGCCGCTGCAAGATGCTCCAGCGAGTCCGACTCCGGCGTCCCCGCCATTGCCTCAGGTCCGCCCCCCGGTCGTAGCCGATCCAGCTGCCCAGCCGCCCACGCCCCGTGCGGCAGAAGGCAAGAAGGGCTGGTGGCCCGAGTGGCTGCGGTGGCGATAAAGACGTTGTATTGCCGCGCGGCGGTTACTACGATGGGAAACCATCGCAGCGGCAAAACCGCAACGGGGGCGATTTGGAGGCAGCGGCCGCGCAGAGCCTCGCACGATCGTTGATATTCAACCCGTGGAGACTTTGCCGTGGTGCTTCCTCCCCGGCCGCGCCATCTGAGGCGCGGCTTTACGCTCGTCGAGTTGCTGGTCGTCATTGCGATCATCGGCGTCCTGGTCGCCCTCTTGCTGCCAGCCGTGCAAGCGGCCCGCGAAGCCGCCCGCCGCACGCAGTGCTCGAATCACGTCAAGCAGATGTCGCTGGCGACACACAACTGCAATGACGTGTTTGGCTATCTGCCCTACTGGGGCAATCCGTGGCCGAAGGGCGGCCCGATGCGACATTGTTCTACGTTCTGGGCGATTCTGCCGTACATCGAAAAACAGACCCTCTACGACACCTTGCCCGCGGGGCAATCGAGCTCCGCTTTCAATCAGGTTTCGGCGCGCCTGACGAACGTGAACATCTATGTGTGCCCCTCGGACTACAGCGGCATCAAGCGGACCGGTGTTGGTGGGGGGACGAATGCCGCGCAATGGAATCTGAACAGCTACAACGCCAACGGCCAGGTGTTTTACACCGACCGAGTAAACGACTATCCGCGCTTTTCGCAAATGACCGACGGCACATCGAATACGGTGGCATTCGTCGAGCATTTGGCGTTGTGCCGCGATCCTGTGGGCAACAATACCGCCACGGCTGGCCGGTGCGTCTGGCCCGCGACGAATTTGACCACGGGCGACTCGATCGTCTATTGGCCGCGGGCTGCCACGTCCACCAGCTACCCGGACCGCCTGGGCCCTGTCGGTGGCACGCAAGGATTCGCTCTGCAATATGCCAGTGCAATGGTCCCTGACCCAGGAAACAACAATCAGCAGGCCTGGCGCACACCGCAGGCTGCACCGAGCGTCGGACCTGCTGGCACTTGCTTGCCGGTAACGGCAAACGGGGGACATCCCTCTGTCGTCCTGGTCGGGCTGGTCGATGGCAGCGTTCGCGGAATCTCAGCCCGGATTACGCTCACAACATGGAACGCGATTCTGACTCCCGATCGCGGTGAGACGATCAGCGGCGAATGGTGAGTTCTGCTTCCGGCGAAGATTCTGAAAGGCGAATCGCATGCTTCGTGGATTTTGGCTCTGCCACGCGCTCATTGCGGCTGTGGCCCTGGCAGGCGGCTGCGGCCGACCGATCGGAACTGTCAGCGGCGTAGTGACGATGGATGGACAGCCGCTCGAGAAGGGAATCATCTCGTTCTCCGCTGCCGAGGGCGCGGCGACCGAGAGTGCGTCTCCCCCAGTGTCGGCGGACATTACAGGCGGGAGGTACTCGGCCGAGATGGTCGCCGGCAAGAAGTTCGTACAAATCTCGGCATCCAAGGTGATCGGCACGCGCAAGCAATCCGACGCGCCGGGCGCCGCAGTGGACGAGATTTTCGAGGAGCAACTGCCGCCCAAATACAACAGCAGCACCGAATTGACGCTGGAAGTAAAGCCCGGTGGCAATTCCAAAGACTGGGCAGTCGAGAGCATCCGCGGCAAACGCCGGTAGCGGCTACGGATCCTTCACCCGCTCCCATTTGACGAGCAGCAGCGTGTTGCTGTCGGGCTCGAAATCGTCGGGGCGGACAGTGGGTGTGAGCGAGTAGCAGATCGACAGCCTGTCGCCTTCGATCTGGTAGACGGCAAGGAATGTTTTGCCGTTGTTGTCCCCCTCGGTCGGAAAAATGTCCATCGCCTTGGGCGACTTTTTGGAGTCGAGTGTGTAGCTCCCCTTCTCGACCTTGTCGCCGATCGTCAGCGTGTACTTGTCCCCGTCGTAGACCAGCGTGGCCATGTCCAGGACCATCGCGTCGATCTTATTGTCGCCGAGG
>Ga0075418_10003928_pt1 | contig 16936 bp, 18 predicted proteins | sample SoiMetdeltSBSDD2_FD_81776 | JGI IMG/M metagenome (GOLD analysis project Ga0075418, IMG submission 81776) | Bulk soil microbial communities from a Populus tree surrounding site in Tennessee, USA - Soil MetaG P. deltoides SBSDD2 | ecosystem: Environmental > Terrestrial > Soil > Tree plantation... | reverse complement strand
TGCTCATCTCCAACCTCCTCTGTGTGGAATGATCCCGGAGCGCAGAGCAGCCCCTGTGCCAAGCGGCGATGACGTCGGTGCGCTGGATTCCCGACGGGTGCGAGCGCTCGATGGCGCAGGATGCGCCACCCATCCGAGTTCCATCGAGATCTCGCACTGGCGCACTCCGCTCCAGCGGCGCGTTTTGGAGCATCGGATTTCTCTCGGCGGCCCGGATCGCTTCCCGTATCTTGTCCGGCACGGAAGGGGCATGGGCAAGAGCTCACGGACCAAAGGGAAGGAGCGCGAGAGCAGCGGCGGGACGCCGGGCTGGTGGGCGCAGAACCGCCAGATCGTGACGTTCGCCGCGACGTTCCTCGGCCTGCTCACGCTCTTCCAGATCGCCTACTACACGGTCGTCGTGCCGAGCTCGATCTTCGCGAAGTATCTGGGGCTCAACAGCCGCGTCGCCGCGAAGGTGCTCGGGCTCATGGGCGAGAAGGTCATGACGTCGGGCGACATGATGTTCTCGACCTTCTCGATGTCGATCAAGACGGGATGCGACGGGCTCCAGGCGATGGCGATCCTCGCGATCGCGGTCGCGGCGTTTCCGGGCGAGCCCCGGCGAAAGCTGATCGGCGCCGCGGGAGGGATCGCGCTCCTCATGGTCCTGAACATCCTCCGGCTGGTATCGCTCTTCTGGATGGGTGTGCACGTCCCGGACTGGTTCCAGGCGATGCACGTCCACATCTGGCCCGCGGCGCTGATCATCGCGGCGCTCGTGTACGCCGTCGCCTGGTCGAGCTGGACGAGCCGCCGCGTCGCCGCTGCGTAGGATGCGCGCTCCGGGATCCGCCATCCGGTTCGTGGCGATCGCGGTCGTCTCGTTCGTCGTGCTCATGGCGATCGCGCCCTGGAAGTTCTACCCCCCGCTCTTCCAGGGAGTCGCCAACGTCTTCTTCAGCTCCTTCGGCTCCCACCGGATCGCGAAGTTCGAGCCCTCCGACGATCCTCGCGGGATGTGGGATACGAAGATCTCGGTGGGGAGCGACGTGAGCGGCGCTCCTGCCTACGGGTCGAGCCTGGGCTTCAACTCCGTGCGTGAGGGGTACGCGCCGACCGCGGCGCTGCTCGCGCTGGTGCTCGCGACGCCGGCGGCGTGGAGGCGGGGATGGGGGGCCGTCGCGGCGGCGTTCGGTCTCATCCAGGTCTTCGTCGCGCTCCGGATCGTCGTCGCGGCGCTCTACGGATTCAGCCGCGTCGGCCTCGGCGATCGCCACCTCCTCGAAGTGGGGACGCTCGGCATGCGCGCGCTCCGGCGCGCGGACCAGATCCTCACGGGCGACCTGCACTTCACTTACATCGCGCCGCTCCTCGTCTGGCTGCTCGTCGTGGTCCGCCCCGAGGCGATCCGCTCGCTCTGGAACAGGTGAGGGTCCGCGCGACCGATTAGACTAGCGCGGTGCCGCCCCACTCCCTGCTCGGCGATCTGGTCTTCGTCTACGCCATCGCGGTGGTCCTGCTCGTCGTCGGCGGGAAGCTCCGCGTGCCCGCGATCGTCGCGCTGATCGCGGCCGGCGTGCTCGCGGGGCCCTCCGTCGCCGGGATCGTTCGCGACAAGGACGAGGTCGATCTCCTCGCGGAGATCGGGATCGCGCTGCTCCTCTTCATGGCCGGGCTGGACTTCTCGATCGCCGGTCTCCGCCAGTTCTGGCGCGGCGTCCTCGTGGGCGGAGCGCTGCAGATCGGGCTCGCCGGCGCCCTCGTCGCGGCGGCGGCCCTGGCCCTTTCCCCCGCGGCGCCCGCCGGCCGGTTGCTCCTCTTCGCGCTCTTCATCGCGCTCTCGAGCACCGCGGTCGTGGTGCAGGAGCTGACGCGACGCAACCAGGTCCACGGGCCCCACGGACGGCTGGCTATCGGCGTGCTCCTGCTCCAGGACCTGATCGTCATCGGCGTCATCGTTCTCTCGCCGGTGCTCGCGGCGCCGTCGGGGGCGATCCACGGGGCGGGGGCCATCCTCTTCCGCCTGAGCGCGGTCCTGTGCGGTGTGATCCTGATCGGCCGGCTCGCCCTGCCCGCGCTCCTGCGCCTCGTCAGCACGACGAGCAGGGAGGCGTTCTCGGTCACGGTGCTGCTGGCGAGCATCGGCACGGCGTGGGCGACCTCCGCGCTCGGCCTGTCGATGGCGGTCGGCGCGTTCCTCGCCGGGCTCGTGCTCGCCGAGAGCGAGTTCTCCCACCAGATCTACGCCGAGGTGCGACCCCTTCGCGATATCCTCGCGAGCTTGTTCTTCATCTCGGTCGGCCTGCTCGTCGAGCCGGCCGCGCTCCTGCGCGCGCTCCCCGCGGTCGTCGCGATCGCGCTCGGCATCCTGGTCGTGAAGTCGATCGCTGCCTACGCGGCCTTCACCCTGGCGCGCGTTCCGTTCCGCGTGGCGGTTACCACCGCCGTCATCCTCGCGCACGTCGGGGAGTTCTCGCTCGTCCTCGGGCGCGAGGGGCTGAAAGCCGGGACGATCTCCGACAGCGATTGGCAGATCCTGCTCGGCGCCGCGATCCTCACGATGGTCGCCACGCCCGCGATGATCGGCGCCGCGCCGGGGATCGGCGCGTGGATGGCGCGGCGGCGCTCGCCCGCGGCCGCGGAGCCCGAAGCGGAGATCCCCCGAGCGCGAGGTCACGTCGTCATCCTCGGATTCGGGGCCGGCGGGCGACTCATCGCGAGAGCGCTCCGCCACCTCGCGACGCCCTACGTCGTGCTCGATCTCAACGGCACCGCCGTGCGGCAGGGGATCGCGGCGGGGGAGCCGATCCGCTTCGCCGACGCGACGTCGGCCGAGGCGCTCGACGCCGCCGGCCTCGCCGAGGCCGCGGCGCTCGTCGGCGTGCTGAGCGACCCGGACGCCTCCGAGCGCGCGGTCCGCGCCGCGCGCACGCTCTCCGGCACGATCCCGATCATCATGAGGGCGCGCTATCGCATCGAAGCCGACCGGCTGCAGGCCGCGGGGGCTACGCTCGCGGTGGCGGAGGAGCTCGAGGCGTCCCTCGAGGTGCTGGCGCAGCTCCTCTCGCGCCTGCGGATGCCCGGCAACGTCGTCGAGGTCCTGCTCGATTCGTACCGTGAAGGTGCGATCGCCGAGGGGCGCCGGCCCCTGCGGGCGCGTCCGGTCCCGCTGGGCGAGCTTCCCTCCGTCATCGAGAAGGTCCCCGTGGCGACCCACAGGCTCGCCGACACCTCCTGGGCGGCCGGCCGCACGCTCGGCGAGGTGGACGTGCGCGCGCGATCGGGGGCCACGGTGATGGCGGTGAAGCGCTCCGGCCGCACGCGCGCGAACCCCGGCTCGGACTTCGTCTTCGAGGCCGGGGACGACATCTACCTGGTCGGGGACGAGGTCGAGGTGCGCCTGGCGCGGGCCAGGCTGGAGAATGGATCGGTGGCAGAATCGGAGACGCGGAGGTGATCGCATGGCCGAAGAACCGAAACGAGAGCTGTGGGACGACGTCTTGGCGAAGCTGCGCCGGGAGCGGGACGAGCTGGCGCTGAAGATGCACCTGGGCAAGAAGGAGGCCGCGGAGGAGTGGGAGCGTCTCGAGGCCAAGTGGAACCAGCTCCTCGCGACCAAGATGCCCCCGATGAAGGACGCCGCGAAGGACACGGCGCGGGGGCTGGGGTCGGCCCTCGACCTCGCCGCGGACGAGCTCCGGAAGGGCTACGAGAAGATCCGCAAGCTTCTCTGATCACTTCGTGCGGGGCTTCTGGTCCTGCACGAAGATGCTGACGAGGAGCCACGCTCCGCCCGCGGTGGCGGCGAGGAAGCAGAGCATCGCGAGGCCGGGGTAGCCCCAGATCCGGAACGAGGTCTCGACGCGCATCAGGAGGGACGCGCCGAGAATCAGCGCGCCGAGCACGATCCCGGTCGTGATCCGGTTGGCGATCTTCTGGAACCCCTCCATCACGAGCTTCGCGTCCACGGCGCGGACCTTCACCTCCAGCTCGTTGTTCGCGACGGCGTCCACGATCCGGCTCAAGCGCGACGGGAGCCGCGACATGAGCCCGCGCATCTCGAGGAGCGGGCCGAACAGGCTGCCGCGCGTCGCGGTCTTCCGCATCCGCTGGGAGATCAGCTTGCTCGCGTCGCGGCGTACGGCGAGGGTCGGGTCGAACGACGGGGCGAGGATGCGTCCGATCTCCTCGAGCTGCAGCAGCGTCTTCCCGAGCATGGTCAGCTCGGCGGGCACGAAGTATCCGTTCACGGCGGCGTCGCGCGTGACGGTCAGCAGCGACTTCCCCACGTCGATGTGCTTAAGCCCCTGCCCCGGGCGCGGCGCGAGCAGCTGTCCGACGAGGCGCCGAAGCTCGGTCGGGTTCGCGTCCTCCGTCGCCTCGCTGGCGCGGATCACCAGCTCGGCGGCGAGGTCGCTCTGGCCCTCGCTGATCGCGAGCAGGAGCTTCAGCAGGTGCTCCTGCATGTCCGGCGAGGTGTGGCCGACCATCCCGAGGTCGAGGAGCGCGATCCGCTGGTCGTCCGTGAGGAACACGTTCCCCGGATGCGGATCGGCGTGGAAGAGTCCGTCCACGAGGACCTGCTTCAGATAGGCGCGGAACAGCTCGTCGGCGAGGGGCTCGCCGTCGATCTCCAGCCGGCCGAGCGGGCCGACGGAGGTGATCTTTCGCCCCCGCACGTGATCCATCGTGAGCACGGAGCGCGTGCTGTAGGCCGGGACCGGCTGCGGCACGGTGATGCGATCGAAGCTCCGGAGGTTGTCTCCGAACGCGACGAGGTTCCGCGCCTCGAGCTCGTAGTCGAGCTCCTGGCGGATGGTGATGTGGAGCTGCTCGAGGATCGCCCGGAAACGATACCGCCGCCCCGTCTCCGTATGCGCGTCCAGGAAGCCCGCGATCTGGTCGAGCACCTCGAAGTCGTCGGCGATCCGGCCGCGGATGTTGGGGCGCTGAACCTTGACCACGACCTCGCGGCCGTCCCGGAGCGCCGCGGCATGCACCTGTCCGAGCGATGCGGCCGCCAGCGGCTCGGTCTCGAAGCGGGAGAACGCCTTCGAGATCCTGACGCCCAGCTCGTCCCCGACGATCCGCTCGACCTCCTCGTAGGGGATCGGCTTCACATCGTCCTGGAGGCGGGCGAGCGCGCGGAGGTAGGGCTCGGGGAGGAGGTCGGGTCGGCTCGCGAGCATCTGGCCGAGCTTGACGAACGTGGGACCCATCGCTTCGAGATCCGCGGCGAGCCGCTCGGGCGTCCCGTCGCCGCCGGTCCCGGCTTCCGCCACCTCGGCTTCCGCTCCCATCTGGCGCACCAGGTCCGAGCGTCCGTAACGCCAGAAGAGCCCGGCGATCTCCCGGTAACGCTTGAGATGGCTCCCCGTCAGGTTCATCGCACACCACCGCTCACACCCCTTGTCGAGAATAGTGAAGGGACCGCTCGGATGCGAATGGCGGCGAGTCGGACGACCCTAGAGCGCGAGCCACCACGCGAGCAGCACGGTGCCGATCGCGAGCGTGCCGAGAATCGCCTGGACGCGCCGGCCGAACGCGGGACGTCCGCGGAGGAATCCGAGCGCGCCGCCGGCCGCCGACCCGATCGCGAAGCCGAGGACGTGCGCTCCGACGTCGATCCGCTCCCGCGAGATGGGCCAGTCGCCGGTCCCGTCCGGCTGCGGCCCTCCGCCGATCCAGGCGAGCAGCGCGGCGCCGATGACGAGCGGCGCGAACCGCCGGATCGCGCTCTGCGACGCGCGCCGCCCGCTCGACCAGTCGAACGCCACCTGCGCCCCCAACAGGCCGAATACCCCGGTGGACGCGCCGATGGAGACGTGGGACGGGGCCTGCGCCCAGGCGTTCAGCACGTTCGCCGCGCCGCCCGCGCCGACGAAGACGAGCGCCGCCCACCCGGCGCCGACGCTCTGCGAGAGCATGACGAGGAACACCCCGCCGAACAGCAGGTTGCCCGCCAGGTGCACCAGGTCGGAGTGAAGCCCGAGCGCCGTGATCGCGCGCCACCAGGCGCCGTCGCGGATCGCGCGCGCGTCCGCCGCACCCGAGGCGATCCAGTCGATGCCGAACGCCCGTGCGCGCTGCAACAGAAACATGCCGCCGAGCAGGATCGTGTAAGCGACGGCGGCATCCACGCCGGCGGATGGCACAACGGGCTCCGGCGCACCGGGGCGGAGCTCGAGCCCCTCGGAGAGGAACGCCTCGATCTCCGCCCGGGCCCGCGGCGCGTCCTCCGTGCGGACCACGAGGACGTGCTCCCCGTCCACGCGGACGACGCCGCTCGGTATGTGGGCCGCCTCGAGCACGAGCGACCGCTCGTCGAGGGCGTCTCTTACGCCGGACCGGGCGATCTCGACCCAATTCCCGACCGGCTCGCCCACCCTCATTCCCCCCGAACGTGGGGTTTTCACCCCATAGCACGAGATACTGATTCCACGGATGATCGGCCCCAGGGATCAGTATGAAGGAGACCAACGATCATGCGTAAGAACCGGATCTGGGTCCTGGCACTGGCACTCGCCATCGCAGGGGTCCTCGGCCCCTCCGCGTTCGCTCAAGACACGCACTTCAAGATCTATGGCGGGCCGGCCTACGTCGCCCCGATGGCCGACTCACCGATCACGTTCGGGACCGTGACGGACACCGTGCAAGCTCAACAGAAAGTGGGTTGGAACCTCGGCTTCGAGGGGCGCTTCAACGATCTGCTCGGGATCGAGATCGACTACGTCAATGCCACGCAGGACGTCGATTTCGGCGACACCACGATCGGTGAGGCCGATTTCTCGCCGCTGACCGCCACGCTCAACTTCCATCTGGTTCATACGAAGGGGTTCGATTTCTATGTCGGCCCGTCTTACTCGTACGTCAATTGGGGCGAGATCCATCTCAACGCCAGCGGCGGAAACGTCACCGGCAGCAGCGATATCGGAACCGATAGCGCGAGCGGATGGGGCGCGGCCCTCGGCCTGGACATCGGGCTCGGACAACACTTCGCGATCACCGGAGGTCTGCGATACATCAATGTCGATCTGGAGCTGGAAACCGGCCCTCCCATCGAAGTGAACCCGCTCGTGGGCCGATTGGGAGTAGCATTCCGATTCTGATCGAGAGGGCTCAGTCATGGCGGGTGGAAGGGCGCGTACCCCGATCGTAGGGCTGGCTCCTCGAGGGGGGATTCTCGTCCTGTTGCTTCTGGCCACGCCCGCTCTTGCCGCCGGACCCTGCGACCGATACGTCCTCAACGAGTTGTCGCTCGGCATGACCCCCGACATGGTGAAGCATCGGATGGGGGCGGACGGCGTGCGCAATCTGATCCGGAACGCGGACAACGCCGAGTCGTCGGGCGTGAGCTATCCCGGTCCGCCGACCGACGTGTACGTCCAGTACGACCGCCGGATGGATCGCGGACGGGCGCGGACGGTGCTCGTGCGCACTTCGATGTCGCCCGCGCCGGGAACGGCGCAGGCGCTGGTGCACCGGTTCGGCCCGCCGCATGCGGGTGCCGAGAACCTCGCGAGAGGTCTGGAAGACGGCGCCGCCATCTGGGTCGACGAGGCGTGCGGCGTCGTCCTCAGCGCCTATCGGCCGAAATCGGATTGGTGGACGGGGGGTGGGGGCGCCCTCCTGCAGCTCGAGACGCTCGATCTCGCCCGCCGCGGCGGCTCGCCCGCGAGCCCGCAGATCGCCGCGATCCTGGCAGGGAAGAAGGCGCCCGCTCCGGTTGCCGCGGCTTCTCAACCCCCCGCTGAGGCGCCGAAGGCCGAGCCGCCCTCGGCCCCTCCCGAGGTCGTGGTCGTCCCGATGGAGGAAGCGCCCGTCGCGGCGAAGCGCTCGGTCGACGGAACCACCACGGACGGGGTGGAGCCGGTCGAGGCTCCGCCCGTGATCGCCAACGGGTCTCCCCAGGGGGCGGATGCCAATGGAGGACGGCCCCCGGTGCCTTCGGCCGGCGACGAAACCGTGCCTGCGGTCGATGGAGCCACGGCGGCGCAAGCCGAGCCGCCGGTTGCAGTGGATCCGGTGCCGCCACCTCCACCGCCGCCTTCGATCGAGCCGGCAACTGCGGCACCCGTCCCACAGGAGTCGAGCCCGCCCTTACAGGAGACCACGCCGCCCGCGCCGAGCGTTCCACCGCAGAACCCGGAGACCGCGCCCCCCGGGTCGAGCGCACCGCCGTCCCCGGTGGAGGAGCCGCGGTCGCAGCGCGCCGCCGAGGTCATTCCGCCTCCATTGAGCGCTCAAACGCAGGGGACGACGGGTGAGACGAAGACGGCCTCGCCTCAAAGGGCCGCCGAGGTGACCCCACCGCCCCTGAGCAAACAGACTCCGGGCACCACGGGACAAACGAACACGGCGAGCAAGCCCGCGACCATCGCGACCTGGCGCACCGGCGCCCCGAAGCCCACGCCGCCGAACGCCGAGAAGCCGGCACCACAGACCATCGCGAGCTGGCACGGGCCGTCCCAGGCGCAGCCGGCGGCCATGCCGCCGCCGCCCAGCGCGCCGCCGCCGAAAGAAACTCCGCGCGGAGATCGCCCGGCGGAGCGAATCGCATCCAAAGACCCGGTCTCTCCCCCGACCGCCAAATGGCTGGGGCTCAAGGGACACGTCACGCTGGACATCGTCGTTCGGTCCGACGGAAGCGTCGGAAGCCGGCCGCGCGTCGTCAGCGCCACGCCTGCCGGACGGGGGTTCGAGGAGGCGGCCGTGGACGCCGTCCGCGAATGGCGGTTCAATCCCGCCACGCGCCGCGGAGTGCCCGTCGAATCGAAGCTCACGGTCGTCGTGGACTTCCCGTAGACGCGGCCTTGCGACCGCCAGCGGCCGAGCCACCCGCAGTATCGGACCCGGGGAGGTCTTGGGACGTCGCTGCGAGCGGCCCGACCGGGACGAGACTAGCGTGTGCCATCATTGTCGGTCCGGGTGAACCGTTAACTCAGCGGATAGCATGTCCGCGTTACACGCAACGGGAGGAGTTTCTATGACCGTCCGTCATCGCGCCGTGGTGAAGAAACAACTCCGCGCGATCAAACGAGCCATTGTCGGGATCGAGAGATCGTTCGAGGGTGTCTCGAAGATGCTCCGACGCGCGGAGCGCGCGGCCGCACGCAAGACGACCGGTCGCGCCGGACGGAAGCTGCGGATCACGCCGAAGCGGCGGGCGCAGCTCAAGCTCCAAGGCGCCTACATGGGTTACATGCGTCAACTGAGCGCGCGGCAAAAGTCTCGCGTGAAGTCTTTGAAAGAGAAGCGGGGTTACGAGGCCGCGATCCGTTTGGCGAAGAGAATCGCCGGCGCCGCCTGAGGGTCAGCGCTTCGCCTCGACCCCGATGTTGATGACGACGTTCCGGCCCTCCTGGGCTCGATAGGTGATGGTCACCTTCTCACCCGCCTGCAGCTCCGCGAGAGCGATCGTCGAGCTTCCCTTGACGATCTTCGAGTCGTCGTTCACGACGAAGGTCTGATCGCTCGATTTCCCGCGATCCTCGACCTTCACCACCAGCGATTTCGCGGAAGCGTTCACGGTGACGACCTGGCCGCTCGACGTGGCGAGGGGCGCGGTATCGGCCGCTCCGGCGACGCCCGCCAGCGAGACCATGAGTAGAAACGCAGCGAGGGTCTTCATGCCGGTTGCCTCCACCTCAGTCTAGCAACGCTCCAGGCGTGAGACTGGGGTGGATACCCCATATCCCTGGCCGAATTCCGAAAGTACCTTGAATTGCTCAAGCGTGACGCGGAGGCTCACGGGAGGAGCGCGATGCCAGGGCTCGAGAAAAACCTCATCTTTCCGCAGATGATCCCGTCGCTCCCCGCGAGCGCCGGCCGGGACGCCACGGAGCTGCGTTACCGACGCCTCTTCGAGACCGCCCCGTACGGCATCCTGGTCTGGAGCGCGGACAACGGGACGATCGTGGATGCCAATCCACGATCGGCGGAGCTCATCGGGCGCGCGCGGGGAGAGCTCGTCGGCCGCAAGCTCTGGGAGATCGAGCCCCTCCAGGAGATCGCAACCGCGGTCCGCAGTCTCCACGATCGCCGGGCCAAGAATCCCGTCCGCGCGGAAGGCGTGATGCTCGATGTGGGGAACGGACGCTCGCGGCGCGTCGACGTCGTCGCGAGCCTTGCCGTCATAGGAGGGGAGCGCATGATCCAGGGCGCTCTTCACGAGAGCAAGCGGCGTCCCGAGGCGCTGCTGGCGGCAGGAATCGAGGAAATCCTCACGCGGGAGCTGCACCGGGCGCACCGCAGCGGAGCATGGGTCAGCGTCGCTCTTCTGGCGGTGGGTGGCACCGGGAGCAGCGCCTCGCTCGAGGCGATCCGGAGCCGGATCCGGGGCAGCGACGTGGTCACGCCGTACGGCGATCGCACGTTTCTGATCGTCCTCCCCGATCTGGGACTGGAGGATGCGCGGCGCCGGGTCGAGCGGATCGCCGACGACCTCGCGCGTTCCTCGACCGGTCAGGTCGTCGTCGGAGTCGCGAGCTCACCGCACCACGGGCGTTCGGCCGACGCGCTCTTGCGGGCGGTGGAGCTGTCGCTCAAGCGCGGCTGATGCGGCTCTACAATCAATTGATGCCTTAGGGCTTTGCATTTTTTCTGTGGTCCTTCGCCCTGCTATGGTGGTAAACCATAACAGCGTCCATCGGCCTGAGGCAGGGGGAGCACCATGAAGGCACGCGCAGCGGCGGGCTTGGCGTTGGTCCTCATACAGGGCGCGGCGCTGCTCGACGGAGTCGCCGCGGACCCCCCGTCCCGAGACGACGAGCCGGTCCTGGTGCCCGGATCGTCCCTCGCGGAGTTCGACGGGCGCTCGATCGCCGATCTCGCGGTCTTCCGATGGAACCCGACGGCATCGGCGTTCGAGCCGATCCCGTTCCAGATCGACGAGCGGGTGGACCAGGTGTTCGACCCGGGGACGCCGCTCCAGTTCACGGAGCGGATGTACGACGTGCTGGGGACCGACGATGGGCTGCTCGACTCGATCGACGAGCTCGCGTTCATGTTCGGAGACGCCGGCCCCGCCGCCCCGGGGGATTCCGCCTGGGTCCCGGGAGCGGACGAGGCGCGGGTGGAGCTGCGCGTGGTCAGCTCGATCCCCGGGCAGAGTTCGGTGACGCGGTGGGTCTATGTCTTCGCGGGGCCGTCGCTCCCTCGCTCCCCGACGTCCTACGTCGATTGGAACGGCGGCGTCGCGTCGACGATCACGACACCGGTATTTTCGATCGAGTATCAGGGACGCTGGCTGCTCACCGGCGTGCGGATCGCCGCCCCGTGCGGGTCGGGCGACGACCTCATCGATCGCGTCAAGGGGCGCGCCAAGATCCAATTCGGGGGCCAGGAGGACGAGGAGAACTGGAGTCAGAATTCCTCGTACCTGGGAGGGATCGTGGGTCCCGTTCGGGCGATCCGGTACGTCCGCGGCGCCGCGAGCGCGGTCAACACGATTCACTACGACGTCGTCTACCGACGGCTCTGGCGCAGGGACGTGAACCTTCGGGTGCACCCGCTCGTGAGCGCCTCCCTCTACACCGACTGGAGGTCGATCCCGGGAGCCCGGTACTTCTCCCCGACGGTCGTCAGCGGTGTCCCGGTGGACGGCGTGACCGACTCGGTCCCGACGACCTTCGTTCCGTGGAAGGTCGTGATGACGCCGCAGGGCGGGCTCGCCGTGGTCCACGAGATCGCCACGAGTCCCCTCTACCAGGCGCGCGTAGCGATGTACCGGGACGACGCGTCGTTCAATGACCAGATCCCCGAGAACCCCGTCTACGGTGACGAGGACAACTCCGCGTTCGGCGACACGGGAATCCAGCTCCAGGGCCTCGCCGACACGAGCACGCAGCCGATCGCGATGTGGATGCTCGCCTATCCGCTCTGCGCGAACATCGGCGACGGAACCGTCGGCGCGAGCTACCGGCAATTCTTCGACAACCCGCTCCAGCTCGCCTCGGTCGTGCAGCAGCATGGGCTGGGCGCCGTGCGTACTCTCGGCCTCGTCCGATCGGGGAACGATCTCGTGCTCTCGTGGCAGCCGGTCGCCGGCGCGACGTCGTACCGGGTCCTGACCCACACGAATCCCGCGGCCCCCCAGCTGGACTGGACCCTTCTGGTGGAAACGGCGAACCCCACGTGGAGCGACATCGGGGCGCTCCCCGGGGGCTCGCGCTACTACAGCGTGATCGCCGTCGGACCGAACGGCGAAGGGGACTGGTGATCGCTACGATCGCTGCGCGATCGTCAGCGGCTTGTCCAGAGTGATCGCGAGGTCGGCGCCGGCGGGGATGACGACTTCCTTCCCCTTCGTCCCGGCGGCGATCCCGGTGCCGATCCCTCCTCCGATCACGGCGCCGATCGCGGCGTCCTTGGTGTGGCCGCCGATGATCTTGCCGAGAATCGCACCGCCCGCAGCGCTTCCGCCGATGATCCCGGCCGTCTTGCCCTTCGAGCTGGCGACGCTGGTCAGCGAGCCCGACATCGGCGTCGACTCGCCGCTCGGCGTGGTCACCCGGTTGAACTCGAGCGCCACGGCCCCGCCCTTCTCGGAGATCTTCAGCCCTTTCTTCGCCGGATCCACGCCGGTCACCTGACCGTGGATCGTGCTGCCGGCCGGGATGGCGACGCGGTCGCCGATGACGATCGCATGCGTCGTGGTCCCCGTGACGCGATCACCGACCTGGCTGGTTGCCGAGCCCACTTCCGACGCGAGCGTCATGTGGACTTCGGTGCCTTCGGGGACGGTCACGCGGTGGACCCGGACCTGCGGGGCGCGCTCGGTGTACGTGTCGGACGCGTTCCCCACCTCACGGGGGGGAGGGGGGGTGGTGTTCTGCGACGCGCTCTCCTGCGACCCCGCCGGCGCCGGTGTCGCCGCCTCCGCGGGGAGCGGCTGCTGCCGGGTGCACCCCTGGAGCAGGGCCGCGAGCGTGACGGCCGTCAACGTCGTCGAAGTCATCGAAGCGAAACCTGATCTACATCTCATGAGTCAACCTCCAATGTGAGCCCACCCCCAATATGAGCCCAGGGTCATCGCGTGGCCATGCGGCCGAAACCTTTCTTGTCCACCAGGAGGAGCACGACGCCGCCGACGAGCGCGACGGCGCCGAGGACCGGTGGCAAGGGAACGCGATGGGTGCGCTCGGTCGTGACGCGCACAGGACCGAGCTCGAAGTCGCGATCCCGGGTCGTGTAGCTGATCCCCTGATAGGCGAATGCGATCACGCCCAAGGCGATGAGCACGATTCCCAGGACGGTCTTGGAATTCATGGGGTGGTGAGCCTGCGGCCCTGGATGAGCCGGATCAGCACCACGATGATCGCGAGGACCAGCAGCAGATGGATGAATCCACCCATCGTGTAGCTGCTCACCAGGCCCAGCAACCACAGGACCAACAGGACCAAGGCAATCGTCCACAACATGACGTCTCTCCTTCCCGCCGCGCACGAGGGCGCCGCGCATCTCGGACTCTAGGCCTCGCATCCCCATGTCTCCATGGGGTTTTTCCCTACCTTGGGGTCATCACCCCATGGCAGGGCCCCTCTTCGGCCAGCACCATGAATTCCTGACCGAGGAGATCCGACATGACGACAACGACAAGACGATTCCGGAACTTACTCGCCGCGGTCGCGATCGCAGGCTTCGCGGCGCTGGCCTCCGGCCCCGCGTCCGCGCAAACGAAGATCAAGCCCGGCTTCAACCTGTTCTCGGCGGAACAGGACGTGGAGATCGGCCGGCAGTCCGCGGTGGAGGTGGAGCGCCAGCTTCCGATCCTCCGGGACCGCACCGTCGAGTCGTACGTGAACAGTGTGGGGAAGCGGCTCGCGGCGGCGATCCCCGGGACGAAGTTCCCGTATCAGTTCAAGGTCGTCAACGCGTCGGACATCAACGCCTTCGCCCTTCCGGGCGGGTTCATGTACGTCAATCGCGGCCTGATCGAAGCGGCCAAGAACGAGGGGCAGCTCGCCGGCGTCATGGCCCACGAGATGGCGCACGTCGCCCTGCGGCACGGGACGAACCAGGCCTCCAAGGCCTACCTGGGGCAGACCGGCCTCGGGATCCTCGGCGGGCTGCTGAGCCGGGACGACGCCTCGCAGAATCGCGTGATCAACTCCATCGGCGGCTTCGGCCTGAACGCGCTGTTCCTGAAGTTCAGCCGGACCGACGAGGAGCAGGCCGACGTGATCGGAGCGCAGACGATGGCCAAGGCCGGCTACGACCCGCAGGACATGGTCGATTTCTTCGAGGTGCTCCGGAGCAAGCAGGCGCGGGAGCCGAGCAAGGTCGAGCAGTTCTTCAGCAGCCACCCGATCCCGCGCGACCGCGCGACTCGGATCCGCAACGAGATGAAGCTCCTGACCGTCCGCCCGACCGAGCCGGTGGGCGGCTTCCGTCAGGCGAAGGCTTCGCTCGTCGCCCTGCCCCCGGCGCGGTCGATGCAGCAGATCGCGCAGAACGCGCCGCCGCCGCGCACCTATCCGACGACCGGAGTGGGCGAGCCCAGCATCGAGGCGCCGTCCACGACGTTCCGCGCGTTCGAGCAGCGCGGCCGCTTCTTCCGGATCGACTATCCGTCGAACTGGCGGGTGTACGAGTCGGGGGACGGTCTCGGCGTCACGATCGCCCCTGAAGGCGGATACGTGGACTCCGGCGCGAGCGAGCGGGACCTCGTGTACGGCGTCATCGTCAATCACTACGATCCGTTCCTGAACGACGACACCGACGACGGCCGCTTCTCGTTCCTGGGATCTCCCGGGGACGCCACCGGCCGGCCCAGCCGGACGAGCCTTGCCGAGGCGACGAACGACCTCGTCTCGCAGATCATCCGCACGAACACGAGCCTCAAGCTCGTTCCGGACTCCCAGCGCGTCGATACGATCGACGGAGCGTCGGCGCTGTCCCTCGTCCTCTCGGGCCGCTCCTCCGTGACCGGAGTGGAGGAGCGCGTGACCGTGTTCACCCGCGAGCTCCCCGACGATCACGTGATCTACGCGCTGTTCATCGCCCCGGGGTCCGATTACCCGGACCTGAGGGCCACCTTCAACCGGATGATCTCGAGCCTGCGGGTCAACGACCAGGCCGCCCACAAGTAGGCCCCGAGGAGGCACGGCGATGATGTCCCATCCGGGCCACGACGCCCTGTTCAATGAGCTGCTCGAGATCAGCCTCGAATCCTCGGGGCACGACTGCGTGGTCCTGCAGGATCCCGAGCAGGCGTCGCGCTTCCTCGACGACGACGGGATGGACGCCGTCGTGATCGAGATGGACCTCGCGGATCGCAGCGGTCTCGAGTGGCTGGAGGCGGCCTCCGCGGAGCGGCCGGACCTGCCGTTTCGCACGCTGATCCTCACCGATAGCGAGGTCACCCCGGAGATCGCGACACGGGTGGGTCGCTTGGGTGCGAGGATCGTATCGAAGCCCGTGTCCCTCGCGCAGCTCGAAGCGGAGATCCTCGATCAGCTCGATCGCGCGCGCGCGAGCGCCATCGGGGGTCCGGACCCGCACGCATCGCACGGCTGACGGTGCGGACGGCGCGCCTTCTTGCCGCGGTCCTGATCGCCGGCGGGAGCTCCCTGCTCCCGGCGGCTCAGCTTCCCGTGAACTTCGCCGAGGGATCGACCCATGGGTTCCTCGTTCTCCGCGGCGCGAACGGCGCGGTGCTCGCGCGGGGGGAGCTTCTCCAGAACTCCGCGGGCGTGGAGGTCGAGAAGCGGATGACCTTCCGCTTCGGGGACGGATCTCTCTACGACGAGCGCGTGCGCTTCACGGCCGACGGCACCTTCGCGCTCCGCCACTACGAGCTGACGCAGCGCGGACCGGCCTTCGAGGCCGACACGGAGGTTACGCTGGCCGGAAGCGGCGCCTATCGCGTGAGCACGCGGAAGCACGACCGGAAGAAGGCCGACGTCACGGAGGGAAAGGTCGAGCTCCCCCGCGACGTCTACAACGGCATGATCTTCGTCATTCTCAAGAGCATGCGCCCGGGAATCCCGGAGACGATCCACTACGTGGCATTCATGCCGAAGCCGAAGGTGATCGAGCTGCGGATCGTCCCCGCGGGCCCGCAGCGGATCACCGTCGGGGATCAGCCCCGCTCTTCCACTCACTACGTGCTGAAACCCCGGCTGGGGACCTGGCTGAAGCTCGCGGCGGCGCTGACCGGCCGGACCCCCCCCGACTTCCACGCCTGGTTCCTGACGGACGACGTGCCGGCGTTCGTGGGGTACCAAGGCCCGTTGGAGAACGGGGGCCCGATCCTGAGGATCGAGCTGGAATCGCCGCGGCTTCCCGTGCCGCCGTCCCGGGCCCCGGGGTAGAGTCTCCGCGTGAGCCTGCAAGACCGACTCAAGGACGAGCTCTCGAAGCGCCACGCCGCCGAGGAGGCGCTGGCCCGAAGCGAGCGCCGCTCGCGGCAGCTCCTGGAGCGGTCCCGGAGGATGCAGGAGCATCTGCGACGGCTCTCCCACCGCCTGCTCCGCGCGCAGGAGGACGAGCGGCGGGAGATCAGCCGCGAGCTTCACGACGAGATCGGGCAGACGCTCACCGGAATCAACGTCACGCTCGCCGCGCTCCGGCACGAGGCCGGCCTGAACGGCGGCGTCCTCGCCCGCCGCATCGCCCACACGCAGCACCTCGTCGAGAGCTCGATGGAGAGGATCCACCGGTTCGCCCGCGAGCTGCGCCCTCCGCTCCTCGACGATCTCGGACTGATCCCCGCGCTCCACGCGCACCTTCGCGGGTTCACGCGGCGCACGAAGATCCGCGTGCGCTTCTCCGCGTACGCCGACATCGAGCAGCTGGACCCGGACGGGCGCACCGCGCTCTACCGCGTCGCGCAGGAGGCGCTGCGGAACGTCGACAAGCACGCCCGGGCGAGGATGGTCACGGTCAACCTCGGGATGCGCGGCGACGTCGTCTGCATGGACATCCACGACGACGGCCGCGCGTTCGCCGC
>Ga0075418_10003927_pt1 | contig 16939 bp, 16 predicted proteins | sample SoiMetdeltSBSDD2_FD_81776 | JGI IMG/M metagenome (GOLD analysis project Ga0075418, IMG submission 81776) | Bulk soil microbial communities from a Populus tree surrounding site in Tennessee, USA - Soil MetaG P. deltoides SBSDD2 | ecosystem: Environmental > Terrestrial > Soil > Tree plantation... | reverse complement strand
GTGCCTACCTCCCTACCGGAGGAAGGATTTGATCCGGCTCGTCCTCGAACACGCCGAAGTCTCCGAAACGGAGCTCCGGCTTGCGATCAAAGGGCGTCCGCCCACGGTAGAAATACTGAAGCGAGGTGGAAATGGTTCAGAGCCTGCTTCGCGCTCTGAGATCTCGAAGTGGCTCCTCGGGCTAATGTCTCAGAGTTCGGTTTTATGCGATCTGGCCCCCCTCGAAGCATCTCGTGGACTTTGGTGCGTCCTTCGGTTGAGACTGGCGGCCTGAATCGGGATAACCGAATCCGAAACTACTGCAGCCTGACGAGTCCCCGGCTGGCCTCGAACCCAGGGGGGTTGCAGCTGGTACACGTAGATTCCGGCAGGCACGGGGTTGCCCCGATCCCTTCGCCCGTAAACTTTGGGTGATCCCTCACTTGGTCAATTCCGTTCTGAAGGTCGACCTGGAATATTTCAAGCTAGTCAGCGACTGTCCCGAACGAGTAGCACCAGTACTGGGACCGTTGGATTCCTGTGGCAATTCGCCCGACGGTGTAGCACGTGCCTCTATCGGAGAGGAGAACTCAAGGAGATGCGTGGCTCTGGTAGAGAAATTCTTATGATTACCCCACACTGATTTTCCGTCTAGACTGACCCGTCGATGGTCACATAACTGCTAAACTTCGACCTAGGAATACCCTTCAACTATCCACCAGGACCTCGAAACGTGATGCTGAGTATCGGAGTCGGACAAGCCTTCGTGCTCGCAAAAAGAAAGCTCTTTTGAGATGAAGGAGTACGTCTGATCACGAATCCGAAGTTGGAGCGTTCCCCCTTTCCCCACGATCTCACCCATTTGCTTACCTCAAAAATCGCCATTCCAGATTGACAATCACCGGCCTCGAAGTTCGCGACTTGTCTTTGATCCAGCACTGCACCATCGGCTTGCCAATTGCTCCACGTAATCCCATTGGATGTCCAGGCCCGCGGTGCCAGTTGGACCCATGCATTTACAGAACCGGCTTCTTGGCACTCGACACCGGTCCACAACGAGGCATGAACGATTCTGCCATTTGCTGCGTCCGAAGGCAGGTCAAATTGGACATACAGTACTTGATCATTAGCATCATTGGGGTTTGATAGCACCGCCGTGGAAGCCGGCGTCAATTTCAATTCACCAGCACCGCAGGTACTGCCAAGCGTTACAAGTCCTGCCAGGAAAAGCATCGGGATACGCATTTGTTCCCCCCTTATCTAGTTACAACCAGCTTGGATGTAGCGATAGAGGTACCGATCTTCGTTTTCGCGAAATACACCCCCGGCGGAACAAACTGTCCCCCTTCCCAACCTCTTCCGTCCCAAACCGTGATGTGATCTCCGAAAGCAAAAGTTCCATCGACAAGCTGACGGACGAGTCGGCCTGCGACGTCATAGATTGCGATGTTGACGGATTCGCCAGCCTTCTGTACGCGGAATGGAATTGTTACATGATCAACGAACGGCATCGGATATGGAGGTGGCGGTGTCGGTTGGAGATCTTCGAGGGCTCCAATTTCAATGCTCACCCCTGCCACGGGAATTGGGTCGCTAGTTAGGGTGGGATCATAGTCTACCCACGACGAGAATTGAGCTGGCTTTATGGGGCTCCCCCACCAATTTTTCTCCGCTTTCACGGTCCCGAATTCACCAAGTCTGATGGGACCACCCGCGAGAAGGGCCCCCTGGCTGCTCCCCACACCGTGGATACTGTTCCTTCCCCAGTTCGGCCCTCCATTTGAGCGACCAAGATCCGGAACCGCCGCCGGGCCAATTTGAACTCCATACATCTGATTGTCTTTGACTAAGGAATTCTTAATCACCGGACGTGAAAACCCCATGATGGACAGCCCAGCGTAACAGTCCTTGATCTCCGGATGATCCCAAGTATCGCCGTTACCGTCGTCCAGGGTGATGGTGTCTAGAGAGTCTGCGTCAAACATGATTCCAGCCCCAAGGTTGGTCTTCGCAATCTGTGAAGCCTTCGGTGCCGTCAATGAGGCGTCGGATTCCACGAAAATCCCGATCGAGCCTGATCCAGTGGCATTCGTCACCTCACAGAATCCAAGAGATGCATTTGAACCCGGAAGAAAATGAATCCCGACCCAATTCGCTGTGCTTGTTCCAGTAACTTTTGTGTCTTCCAAGACGCACGATGCTGGGCTATCAATGCCGATACCTTCGATGCTGCAGCTTGAGACGGTAACGTCCGGGTACCCTACTGATGTGCCGCCCACGTTCAAGCTACCGCTCCCATCCACCCAAATACCCCAGTCACAGTTCTTCACGCTGCCCTTCCGAACATCGAGCGTACCAATGGAACCCCAGATTCCGGTCGCCGCTGGAGCCACCACGTAATTGTTATCTAAAACAACCGAGGTTCCACTTCCCTGCAAGCGAACCCCCGTACCCGTTGAGGAACTGGCTATTTTGGAGCCACTGATAGTGCCATGCCCGCCCGTCACATTAAATCCGGTCCCGCTCCCATAAATGGAGTCGCCACTCGAGCTGACAAATCCCGAATCCTCAACCTTCACGCCATTGATGCCAGCACTTACGGTCGATCCACTAAGAGCCACGGTCCCTGTTTCGTAAGCCCTCACCCCCGTCGCCACATTCTGTGTCACTAAACCGGTAATAGTCGTGGAACTCGTTCCCCTTCCGATGATTCCCCACGTGCAGTCTCTAACCGTCACGTTGGACGCTGTTAGACTGGATGGGCCTTTCGCGCATATTCCCCAGTCACCATCCTTTACTGTCACATAAGACACATTTGAGGCAGCGGCCGTTCCCGTTTTGTTAAGAATAAAGCCGTTACAATCGCCGCTGGCAGGGTTGGGGCTATCAGAGAGGATAGAAATGGGACTCTCCGCAGTACCGTTGGCCTGGAGACGCCCCTGAACAATTATTTCCGTTCCAGCCGGGTCTTCCCCAAGGTTGCTCCCGATGGGGCTGCACGCAAGGACCACCGTGGCGCCCGGCAAAATGAACAAGTTACTCGTTGACGTGAACGATACGTCGCCGGCGACCAGACAGCACCCTGCCCAAGTTTGATCTCCCGCAACAGGCCCCGCCATGTACTCCATCATTCCACGGCGAGCAAAGACCCCCACCAGAGCTCCAACGTGCTGTCCGGCAAACAGGCTTTTGTCAGCATCAACAAAGGCCAGCGCTGCCTGACCCATCGTTTCTCCAATTCCAAAAAACGTAAGTGCTTTGAAAATAAGTCGTGTAGTTATATCTCTCCCCAGTGCTTCCTCAACGTCCATCACGGTTGACGCCCATAACTCTCCCCCTGGCACGTAAGTGCCTGAGTTCTGTTGTGGGTAATGATACAAGTCGCTTAACACCCTGTCGGTCGAATGCGTCGTCAGGTACCAAGCGGACGCAAGTTCCTGATTGAAACTACTCCCCTCCGGAGTTGTTCGCCGATAGGAAACCCCAAAGTAATCTGAAAAACCTTCTAAGATTCTAATCGCTTCTGGGCTGGTATCGAGTGCAAAAGGCTGATTCGTCTTCAAAACAAAATGATGACCTAACTCATGGATAATTGCGGACGGATCCTCTCCCGCATCTACATTTGGATTAGAGACCCCAAAATAAATGTCATTTTCCGTAAGAATAATCCGTTGACTACCGACGTGGTACTCGGTCAGTTGATACTCCTTCGCATTGTGAGCATCAAATTCCACCGGGGCATTTATCAGGTAGTTAAGAAATGGTAAGCTCGCCACGTATCTAGCGAATGTATCAATATGGTAATATGCCATAACCTCCTCAAAGCCAGGTTGACTGCGATTAAAGCTAAAATCTGGCGTTGCCGAAGTAACAGGTGTAATGTTTGGATCCGTTCCGAGACTCTGTACATCCACACTCGTCGCGTATTTTCCCTGTACCCGGTATACGTTATTTACAGGATCATTGAGATCTCGAAGCGCTACACCCGTCTTGTATGCAGGTTGGATATCGATATAGTTCGAATTGTTTTGATCCGTCAGAGTGTTATTCGATAAGGTCGTCCGCGGATCTGGGTGAAACACTGTGCCTGTACCGTCTACGAATCTCAGCACATCTGGTTCTCGTCGCCATACCTTTTCTGAATTCGCATCAATGAAGATACGTTCAGGATCCAATCCAGGTCTACCCGATGTTCTGACGAGCCATACCAGGTGGGCACCTTCGCTTTCAGTCTCCGCCAAAACGAAGAGCTTTGTCGGTTGGGTGAATGTAATAGCGCCAGTCAGCTGCTGAACAAATGCTTCGGCTCCCGGCCCTGAGATCTTCGGGTTAGTAGAGGCGACCCTAGCGCCTGGTTCGTAGGAGCTCACTATATTTATGATCGAATTATCTGCGCTCATATTGACACGTATCTCTGCGCAGTAGACTGGCACGTTTCGGACTTCCTGAATGAAAGTAATTTGCTTGTCAGGATCGACGGTCCTTTCTTCAACCCTGAAGCCATTCAAATCTCTGGGGATCCCCAGCTCTTGCGCGGCCGATCGGATATACTCCCTTGCAATATCAATAGGTGACCCAGCCTTTGGCTTGGTCCAGATATCATGCCGAGCACGAAGCAAGCCGGACCTTGCCTCGTACTTCTCATAGCCCTTCCAGAAGTATTGGTCTGGCTTCACGGATTGACTTTCGCTGGCGCTTGCTTTTGTATAAACGATGAGGGCCCAAACGAGAACGAATGATTTCAAACCGCACAGTCGACTTAGCTTCCTCATGGTGGACACCCCCTCTTCCCAGACGTGAAGTAAGACTCTAATGGGATAGTAAACCCCATACCCCCGATCCGCAAGACAACCCCTACGCGCGGACATATGACGACCGTCCAATTTCCATCAAGGACGTCTGTGGATACAAAATCAAACCGATAGCAACTCTCAAACTCTCCGGCCGGGGTCATCACCTTTGTCATCTTGCTGATTAGCGTAATTGTGTAGTGTATAGTGAAATCATCGAATACCAAGTCAATCCCCCAAGAATCCCTAACAGCTGCACCAAAATCAAAGAGCACCTGCTCTTCTGCACCATTCCAGAAAGCCACCTGGTCTTTGCCGTTGCTTCGCAAATAGGGGGAACCTAGCCCAACCGGCGACCGCGTAAACTCGGAATAGCACTTTCCGCTGATATTAACGAGCCCAAGGATAGAATCGCTCGTGCCGGCCGAGAATTGCCAAGCAGATCCCGGCGACAACGGGAACAAGCTCTCCTCGGCAGGGGTTGAGCCATCCTGACAACCGAGAAAACAAAGGGATCCCCCTAAAGTACTTATGATTAAGCCATCAAAAGCCATCCTCGTTTGCTTCATCCGCAGTTTCATGGCAGCTCAAAGCTGTAAAGAAGCCCACCGTCATGCATGAGCGTGGGTACAATGACGTTATCTCTCAAGGTGTCAAGGTTTCCGGATCCAAAGCATTGGCCGGGCAAACTATATGCGACCCACGTTGCTCCATCGTCAATGCTGACGTAAACCGAATCCCCCAAGGCGACAAGCTTTCCTGAGCCTTGGTTAACAAACACCGCTGTGCCACAGGCGAAGTCTAAAATCGGGGCAAAGCTTTGCCCTCCATTGGTTGACTTGAACACGCGCTCGCTCGTCGTAATGTACAATTCTGGTGAAGAACCCTCATGCGCGGAAATACCGGTAATCCCATCTTCCGCAGACGTAATCTTTCCGGCTATCCCTAAATCTGTCCATGCTGAAGTGCCATCCGGAGAATTCACAAGATATGGGGTTTGGAAAATGGTCTCTCCACCTGCGTATACCCTCGAAGCAGTTTGACAAATTGTCCCGCTCAGAGCCTGCTCTCTTATAAGAAACCTCCAACTGTGGCCTTGATCGTCCGAAGCAAACAAACCGCCACTCGTCGCACTCAATATGATCCCGCTTTCGAGTTGCTCGAGATCGTACACAATCTCACGAGACACTCCAATACTTGATGGACTCCAGTTTCCGGTTAGAGGGTCATAGCGGAAAATACTAACCGTATCTGAGGTGGAAATGTTCCAAACCCCAGCAAGAAGTTCTCCCTGAGGTAGGGGTAAGATCGTACGCACTCCGAGATCATAGGAAATGAACTGATCTTCCAAAAAGTCGAGGCCTAGGCTGCGCCAGGCTCCCGTATAAGCTGGCTTTTGCTGGTAGGCCCCAAAAACACCGTTTGCGCAATAGAGTGCGCTATCCGTAATAACGACCTGAGAGAAGTAGTCGCTTTCTAAGCCTAGGGATTGCCAGGGTGACGGAGGAGCAGTGGTTTCCTGACACGAAACAAGTCCAAGCGTGAGGAAAGCAATCCCTAGGTTTCTGTACTTGAGTACCATGCACGAGCCTCGCATGGTTCAATGCCCGCTAAAAGAGAAAGCACGACAGCCACAGAGTAGTGGAATTCTATCATGGACCATGAGGTCGTCCCAAGACCTCGTCTAGCGGATACACCCGACCTTCACAAGAGTCCTGTTGAGGCCCCGTACAAGAACGTTCAGTCTTGTCTGCTAATACTCGATGAATCCAAACCCGACAACCAGTCTTGCGTTCGCGAGCTGAGCCTGCAGCGCTTCATTGGTTAGATTTGGAGAGGCAACAACGATCCCATAGTTTTCCCTAACCCCAACAGTCCAATCCGCGGCCAGATACCTTAAGTCGAGCCTGATAATTGGACCAATTTTGTCTTCTACTTCAGATGACAGAAGCCAATCCGCCACTGGGTCAACCTCGCGAGTTATTATTCCTGAGCTGGAACCCCGAACCTCAGGACTCCAATCTGAACTGATGGGGAATGCGTAAAACTCGGTCTCTCCCATAGAGTTACCTTCCACTTGCCATTCCAGATAGGCCCATACAACTCCGTTCGCTTCCCCGGACTCAACGCTGGGCAGGTCAAATTTCAGAGCCACTCGCGCCCAACCGTCGTCCTCCTGCGGCATGACCGAGATCCTTGAAGGCAATAACGTAAGGACATCAGCCTTGGCTCCGCTTCCAACGAGCAACAAAGCGAGAAACGCAACCGATGCAGGGAAAGCTCTTCCGCTCATTGTCTGACCTCCTTATCGTACTACAAGAACTTTGATGGTCTGTTCTGGTAGTCGATTCCCACGAACTCGAATGAAATAGATGCCAGCCCGAACAGGGCGCTGTTGGAAATCATCGCCTAACCACGTAATTTCATGCTTCCCCATCCCGACTAGTGGTGCAGTGAGATCCTTTACCTTTCTCCCGGTTACATCGAACACCTCAACCCCAACTGCTGCCGACGCATCTTGCAAACTAAGGCTCAGACGCCCCCCTGATCGGGTCGGATTGGGGGAGAACCCCTGAACTCGGAGTCCCTCTCCTCTATCTGGCAAAGCTGCTATTGGAATATCAACGGCAAATGGGGCCGCGCACAGCCACCCTGAGATATCAACGCTCCCACTAAAGCAGGCTGGCAGGGGACACCCCGCGATACTCCCTAAATAGTTTCCTTGGGCGCTGATAGTACCTGTTGTATTTCGATTATAAATGCAATAGGTCCCATTGTTAATGATCTTGTTTCCTCCCAAGCTTGAGCTCTTCCCAATATCCGGATTAGCTCCACTCTTCGCCACAATGCCGTGGGTAGTGTTAGATGATACCTCGTTCGATCGGATGGTCGGCTTCGCGATTGAGCCTTCGCAAGAAATCCCCACGCTATTGCCCGTGATAGTATTCCGCTCGGAGATTGAATCTTGCGCCCCGATAGCAACCTTGCTTGCGGCGACCTTGATTCCTTGAAGCGAGTCTTTCAAAGTGTTTTTTCGAACAGACGGGACCTTGTTTGCCGAGCCGCTTGCACCGCCAACATACAACGCAGGACCAGCCGAGACGCCTTGTACGGTATTACCTGAAACAATCTGATTTGCCGACTCCGCCTCTAGATCAATTCCGTACGTAGTGGCTTCATTCCCGGTGACCATATTTCCATTCACAGTCGCCTGTGAAGCGAGAACAACAATTCCTGACCCTGATCCAACAGTCAAATTATTGGCCGTGATCGTTATCACGGCCTGAGAATTTCCCGCTGCGGTGACATCGGACACCTGATTATTTGCAAGAGCGCTGTTGAGTATCTTTAGGATATTGACTCCACTTTCACTCGCCACGCCAGTCTTGGCATATTGGATATCGGCGTGATCTATGTCTACATGCCCCCCCGATTTTCCAATGATGCCAGCCCACGATCCTTCGGACGCTGCGGTTAGGAAGGAGGTAAAACGCACAGGCTTTGTTGCTGTACCATTCACATCCAGCGTGCCGACCACGAGGAGTTCATTTTCGGAATCATTCCCCCCAGGTGGGGTGGTATCGTCGTCGTCGAATTTCAGGGAGGCCCCTTCCTGCATTGTTAAGGTCTTACCAGACGGGATTGTAAGATCTTCTAAAACCGTCACCGCCTCATCAGCCTTCAAGTTTGTTGTAGGACGCACTAATGCGCCCCACGCGCATTCAACACTTTTAGCTCCAATTTGCGCACCCCAGGGGGAATTTCCGTCTGTGCAGGGCGAGTCTATACGCAAGGTGTACTTTCCGACTACCGATTCCCGAGAGTTGCAGAATAAGGCATCTTCGGAAATATTCGTATCAAGCGTCGCCGCTCCACAATCTTTATATTGCGTAGTATTACCGAAGACATCGTTATGGCGTACAAGCATTGCCATGAAACGACAATCCAGACCAACTCCATTTTGTTGAATAATGTTGTCTTCAATGCGAAATGTTGGCACAGGGAAGATGGAATTAAACCGGATGCCGTTTGTCCATCCGGTGATTGTACTTCCCCGTATAGCGATCGGGCGCGCTCCGGGGAAGAGCACGATTCCGTCATTTCCGCTCGCACCAATTGCGACACGTTCGATGACGGTTGAATCACACGATCCACAAGGTGCTGCATCCTCAATAATAATCCCTTCGAGGGATTGACCCGTTATGTCGGAATCTCTCACTTGCAAACGTCCCAAGGTCCCCCATATTCCGTACTGACCTCCTGTGATTGTGCAGTTTTCCACACGAACACTCGATAGCAGGCCCCCCAAAGTAGTAAGTTGCAACACACCTGTCTGAGAGAAGCCTTTAATGGCAAAACCCTGAATGACGGTACCGGGGGTGGAGTTACCAGGGAAGGTCACGGCCGTTGATTGTCCTCCAGCATTAATTACGGGTCTTGGCGTTCCTAGTTTTCCTCGCACTATTACACCTGGTTTCATGGTGATGGGAGGAGAAGGGAGACCATCATTAACATAGTTGCCATCAACATCGACGACATATCCAGGCTGCGAGTTATCGATGGCAAGCTGGATTGCATTATAGTCGCCAGGTACAGACTTGATCACTGGGGAGTATCCAAAGGACAGCCACCGTGTACCGTATTCGTTCTGGGTCCATGTGTACATATTGAAAGCCCAGAAAGTCCTTGAATCATTTGGATCCAAAGCAAGGCCGCTGTAGTCACCCCAGCGGTTCCTGCTTTCCACATCTACCTGTGCGTAACTATTAACCCCCGCTGAGACAATTTGACTGGGACCAATTTGTCCAAGTTGAAAAGACGACAGTTTCAAGGTGTAATAAGCGCCGGGATACAGAAGCGGCCCGGCGGCACTAAAGCCGATCCCCACATTTCCATCTATATCCACCATTATGGCGGGATAGAAAGTTCGTGTCCCGGGCTGAATATCCTCTCCACCGATGTTACCTTGCTCAACGAGAGTAAGAGCACTTGGATTCTGAGTGGCTACGATCCACCAGTGAGCAGTTACCTGTCCGTTATCCGCCCCTGAATTGGATTTCACCTGCGCCGCCACAAATAGGCGCCCATCTCGCCATACCGCGGATTGGGCCCGTCTATCCCCAGCCTCTAAGGTGGTCGCAGATCCTAATTGCGGAACGGCAGGAAGGGTGTCGCTCGAAAGATCAATATTATCGACTGGAATCCACTGATGGGCGAAAACGGGAGTCGTGAGGGGAGAATCAACTCGAATCACACTGAGGTGCTCAATCCCACCGTCGCTAAAACCGGAATATCGAACTAAGTAAGTTCCAATCCCAGAAGGCATCACCCCATATACCTGAGCGGGGGCCATTGGATAATTCGGCACTCCTGTTACAATCGCTGGGTCATACACGGTCCAGGTCGATACACCTCCGTTATATAAAGCCTTGTTCAAAATCCAAACCCGTGATTTCCAATATGCCTCACCACCAAAGCTAAACATATTCCCGGTTATATAAATCGCCTCCTCGTCTAAGGCCAAAATCGGCTGATCAACCCCGTAAGCTAAGAACGGCGGAACCGTAATTGTTGCATCAATTGCCTGGAAGTGCCACGTTCCATTTGGGTTGTCATCGTCTGAGACCGCAATGAGTATTCTCGACGTTTGATTCACCGCGTCTTCATCAGCCACGGTTACCACAAATCTTCCAGCGTAAGAATCATAGATTACCCTCGGATCAAAAACTCTGACAGGGGCCAATTGTGAAAAGAAATTCTCAAGTCTTTCAAAACATTGCGCCACGCCGTTCTTTGTATGCCATCCGATCGCAAAATTAATAATGGAGACTAGGTGATTTGGACCAACAGCGCCGTTTGGGTCAGGCGGTCTTCCAGCAAGGTCACTCCCTGCATTCGACGAAAAACTTTCAAACTGACCCAGCGTGGTCCAGCTGCAATTCAACTGGGCAGTACCCGTTACACTCGGGGGTCGCGTCGAACGAGGTACTTCGCTTGAGGTAGGTGTTCCCCAGGACGGTGCGGCAATGGAGCACAAAAGGGAAACACCCAAAGGCATCCCTGCTACTATCCAAGCAAATCCACAAGTGCTTAGAGAAGCCTTTCTCACTTACTCACCCCCCTTTTCCCTCCAAGCCCGCACTTTGGACTTCGCCACCCTCCCGGTCAAGGTATAATCTGTAGAATGCTCGGCAAGTGCCTTAACTCCTTACCACAACCCCTTGTTCCAGCCGTTATTGCCTCGCTCTTGCTGTCCCTCACCTGCCCTGCATTTACCCAAGCGGAGACATTTTTTGTCTCTTCTGACAGCACTGCCGAATTCTCCACAATCCAAGCTGCTTTAGCATATGCAGCCGCGGCTGACTCTGTCCTCGTGTACCCGGGGCGATACCTTGAAAACATTACTTTTCTCGGAAAGCCAATTTTTCTCGGAAGTGTTTCCGGCGCATCGCAAACCACGATCGATGGATCACTCGGTGGAAGTTGCGTTCAATTCAGAAATGGAGAATCTCGTGGCGCCTGCCTTAAGGGTTTCACGGTTGTCAATGGTTCCGGGTCTCAGGTGCTCCCGGGGGGACAGAGTGGATTCGGGGGGGGAATACTAATCGTGGATTCTGAGCCCACCATTCTCAACAATATTATCGAGGGGAATAACGCCCAGTCCTCGACACAATCTGGGGGAGGCGGAGGGATTTGGTGTGTTGCAACGACACTGGATGCTGTTTGGTCTCCCTGCATCACGGGCAATATTATACGTTCCAACACTTCTCAATTGATTGGAGGCGGCATTGGCTTTTCTGGGAACATGACCCCACTGATTACGGCTAACAATCTTTATGATAATGAAGTCTTGCTCGGAGACGGCGGGGGTATCGGTGGTTTGCAAAGATTGTCCGGCCTGGTAATCACTGGAAATACCATTACCCACAACACGGCCGGTGACCATGGTGGTGGTGTTTATGTTGCTGCCTCTGGGATTGTTGAGCCGATAACGATCGACATCTCATGGAATGCTGTGGGTGGCAATATAGCCTTTGCCCGCGCCAGCACTGGGACTAGTGGAGGTGGTCTTTGGCTGGGATATACTAATGCTATTGTCCGGAATAACACTTTTGCCCTGAATAGGGGTTATGGTTTGCTTAATAATTGGGGCGGTTCTATAGTTTTGGTTCAATCTGGAAGTCCGGTGGTCGAAAGAAACATAATTGCAAATTCTCTAGAGGGGGGTGGTCTATTCTGTGATGAGGCGGTGAGTCCCACTATCCAGGATAACCTTACTTGGATGAATCAACCCTCAAATTCAGTGGGAACTTGCCCTGATTGGGAAGGACTTGCCGGCAATTCAACACAGAACCCCCTCTTTTGCGATTTACTGGGACTAGATTTGCGAGTTGCGCTTAATTCCCCGGCCTTGACGAATAGTGTTGGGGTAGTAGGTGCATATTCTACTCCGGGCTGTGGGCCTGTGAGTACACGGATCAATACGTGGGGGAACCTCAAATTTAGGTACATGCAACAATTCAGCAGGCCGTCCAAGAGCTTGAAAAAATAGGGCTCAGTGCCACCCTGATAAGGGTGACCGACAAACAACCCTCTCTTACTTGATCAGATCCCCGCGTGATCGCAATCCATCAAGCAACATTTCGAAATTTAGCGGTATGGGCGCTCCGCCCAAGACATTGCGTTCGGTATCTGGAACCAAATCCGCCTTGAGGCTCTCCGCTGTGATTTCACAACGCGACCCACCAACGTGTATGTCTGATTTATACCATGCAAGATAGCCGCTCTTTGCGAGGAACACCTCATATTCTCCCTTAGGACCATAGATCCACAGGACGTTGTCCGTGCTGTCAGCGCCCTGTGCGAATGGAAGGGCTTCTCCATCAACCACGGCAATTCCCGAAACGCCCTCTACAATCGGCGCTTCCGTGGATGAATCCCAGACTTCCAAAATGATTGCGGGCATCTGAGGTCGCCCAACGACGGGGCAAGGTTCCTCGCCGCAGCTTGTAAGGATCGCCACAAAGGACATGGCAATGCTCTTTGTCGCAAGGCGAACCAGCGCCTTTCTTTGGATGGGAAATCGCCGCACCTGGTGGTCCTCCTCTGGTCTTACCCCCGACGCATTATTAGGTTCCAGATGGACAAAAACATAACACGCAGTGACTTCTGCTGACTGCAAGGTCCTTATGGGGGTTAAGCAAGGCTCACCGACGATCATTGGTCCAGGTCTGGGGAGTCGCCAAAAAGTTCCAGACCACCGAACGGCAGCTTCGAGCGAAACTGGAAGCTGCATGCGGAGCCCAGTGGTATCGACGCGAGTTCGACACCGCCAGCTTCGCCGAGAGGGTACGTTTGGTCACACTCCTGAACCGAAACGGGCGTTGGAAATCGGGCGCGGTCGTAGCAGCGGTTGCCAAGGAACTGAGAGTCTCCAGGGCTTCCCTAACGCTGAAGATGAGCCGTTGGTCCATCGTGCGCGGACCGTATGTACAGCTGCGTCCTTTTCAAGACGCTGGTCCCAGCAAGCCTGAGCAATATGCTCGAGCTTTCGAGCGGAGTCGTGGTAAGGCTGAGATCAGAATTCGACGTATCGCCAAAGAGAATGGGGTAGCTCCTCAGACTGTAAAGATTGCCCTAAGGAAATTCTGGGGACCACAACGTTATCAACGCGAGATACCGCCCCGCAGGCACGGGCACGAACCGCAAGCTCTTGTTGCCTTGATGAACGAGCCCAGGATCCAGAAATCCAACGATGCGCTAAGCGCCGCAGCAAAAAGACTTGGGATCAAGCGCCAATCGCTCATGAGCATCCTGTCGCGCAAGGGGATTCGCAGGAGTGGGAGGCGGTATGTGTGGGAACGGCGTCGTTCCTCGGCTTCTTCGTGATCTGCTTTGAACATTGCTCGGCTTGAAACTGCTGATTCTTCGGAATCCAGTTCACCGGAGCCCCTTGTGATACATTGATGATCCCCTGCATGACACCCTCGCCCCTGGGAGGCCGCATCATGGCGAAGCTGCTTCTGATACTTGCTGTCCCTGCGCTTTTCGTTCTCGGATCTGCGAACTGCGCCCTCGCCGTCTTTGATCTCCACGTGGGGGCACCCTATTTCGCGGCAAGTGCATCTCTCACGAAGGTTGGCGAGGATATGTACGATTTCACCTACGGGTCTAACTTCACGTCCTCCTTCTACTCCTTGTTTCCACCCAGCGTCTATGATCCGTCTCTTGGTGGAACTCCCTACTATTACCTTTACGTCCCAGCTGGCGCTTGGTCGGCGGTTGAAGGGGAGATTGGTTACTACGCCCCCTACGAAATGGGTGGTTCCTTCCTTACTACTCATGCACCTTCGAGTGTTCTGACCATCACTGTATTCATGCCAGTCCTGTATGACCTGGTAAGACCGGATGGATCCTGGGTTCCAAAAAACTGGGATGGCGGGGGCATCACCGCCACCGCTCATATTTTCGGAGACATTCCAACCGCCATCGGTCAAAACACGAGCTGGAACGTGACCCCCGAGCCTTCCATGTGGTTGCTTCTCGGCTTTGGCTTGCTGCCAGTTCTTAGGTTCCGTCGCCGTCGCACCGTGCACCTCGATCCCCCTCGCTGAGGCGACGCAGTCACTCGAAACCTGGAGGCCGCACCCATGAAAAAGCTCTTCTACTTCTCCGCTTCTCTGTTCCTTTTGGCCATCTCGCTCCTCATCGGTTTTCATCTTGGAGCCCGAACAGCAAGGGCGGATTGGGTTGGCTCGGGACACTTGATCGTTGGCGCTTCGCAAGCCCCAGGAAGCTATGCGGTTGTCTGCGTCACGGCTGATGGAAATGTGTGGAGCTTCGATGTGGGATCGGGATGGACCGCTGAGAGCCGCGGAATCCCAGTTCCCATTGGGGACGTTGACTTCTTTGCTAGCCCAAATGTCCTCATTGACACTTCGGGGAACGCTTGGTGGTGGCAAAGTAATGAATCCCAATGGATCAATTACGGCCCGCCTCCGCTCGTCACGAACATGCAGCCGACAACCTGGGGCAACCTGAAAACGCGCTTCGTGGGGCGCGGCCAATAAAAGTTCGGCCCACTTCCTTGATTCAGCCGGTAAATGAAGTACCAGAGGGTGCCAATGAAGCGCCTGGCAAGTAGCCAGTCTGCCGGAGACCTTAGAGGAGGATGCCAGATGCGCATCAGTATGCGAATCGTTGCTGTTCTTGTGCTTGTACTGGGAATTTGCTTGTTTTTGGGAAAGGCATCGTCGGTTCGTGGAGCGCCGACCCAAATCTTGGTCGCCATAGGAAACAGAGATGGGGGGGATTATCTCTGGGCTGTTGACGCAAATGGAACTATTTATCGAAGCTTTCACGGAGGGTCGGACCCCTTTTTGGTTGTTGGCCAATTGCCCACTACAGCTCCCCCGGTCTCAATCTGCGTTCTGACGTTTGACGTCTTCATCGCCCTTTCCAACGGTGACATATACGACATAGCGACTTCCTCAGAGCCTCCGACACCTGTATTCGTTCAGAATGTCTTTGGGGGCGGTCCTACCTCCCTCTCTCCCACAACGTGGGGCAAACTGAAGTCCCAGTTCGGGCACTGAAAAACCGGCGTTCGGCGCGCCATCGTGCTTCTGAGCCCGTACGGGCTGCCGGATGGTATTTCGGTTGGGAACCTCTACAGGTGGCGAGACGCATTTCGGAAGAAAGGCACGGCCTAGCGTGAGCAGGCCGGCAACAGAGTTGCTGAGCACGATTCTTCCGGCTTATGGACGGTGTCCTTACTTCTCAGGGGTCTGCCGGGAAATGCGTTCTTCTTGACCTGCTTTGAACGTTGCCCTTTAATACTCGTCCCCTCGTTGAAAGGACGTAATTCATGGCTCGCAAGAAGGTTGCTCGCAAGAAAGCGGTTCGGAAGCAAGCGGCAAGAAGAAAGAGAGGCAGCTTCTCCCGCGAGAAGAAGCTCGCGGTCGTCAGAGCGCACAAGGCCGGCATTCCGGCTTCGAAACTCGGCTCTGAGCTGGGCATCAAACCCATCAACATCTACCTCTGGACTCGCGAAGTGAAGAAAAGGGGCGAGGCAAAGGCGTTCCAGAGTGCCGGTGGAGGCTTGACGCCGAAACAGGCCAAGCTACTTCGAGCTGCTAAGATCGCCAGATAAGATTTCCGGGGCTCGATTCCAACGATTTCAAAGCTGACGGTCTGGATACGCTTTGAATCACTTCAGACGTGGCTCAGGAGCCATTCCCCATTGGCCAGAGGAGGAACTCTATGAAACGTGCGAGCGTCGCCTTAGCATTGACAATCGTTCTCTTTTTAGGCAAAGCCGCCCCTGTTTCGTTCATCCACCATTGCCGGTAACGGTGAACAGGAGAGTTTGTATGAAGCGAACATTCTTGGGTCTGGCCATTCTGCTTCTCTGCGGATGCGAAGGAGAAAAGACGACGACTCCCGTGAGCAAGGATGCCCAAGTGGTTTTCGATTCCTGGTATGGATCACACCCCTGCCAGGATTATACGTGCACCGTGCACGACGGGTACTGCAAGAATATGGGCGGGGGGGTTGCTTATGACGTTCGGGCAGGACTGTCGAACGTTGCGCCCACGACCATTCAGCCCAGCAGCCTCGGAACGTTCCACGTTACAACGGAAACTTGGCAGAGTCCCTACGTCCCGAACTTCCGTTGGGTCAACGAAGATGGCTCACCCGATTCCACGATGTCTCAGTAAGGTCAACCAAACAAGGATTGAACCGGGTTCCCACCGGATGACAATGCCGCGTGCTATCCGGGACTAGCTTGCTTTCACCCGGAAGCGGGAGAGAGGCAGCTTCTCCCGCGAGAAGAAGCTCGCGGTCGTCAGGGCGCACAAGGCCGGCATTCTGGCTTCGAAACTCGGCTCTGAGCTGGGCATCAAACCCATCAACATCTACCTCTGGACTCGCGAAGTGAAGAAAAGGGGCGAGGCAAGGGCGTTTCAACGAGACGGTGGCGGGCTGACTCCGAAACAGACCAAGCTACTCCGAGCCGCGAAATTAGCTAAGTAATCCGGAGGAACTAACGATGTTGCATGACGCCGTGATCGTTGGCGGCAGCTTCGCGGGTTTGTCTGCCGCGATGATCCTCACCCGGGCACGACGGCGGGTGCTCGTGATCGACGCTGGCCGTCCGCGCAATCGTT
>Ga0075418_10003922_pt1 | contig 16951 bp, 16 predicted proteins | sample SoiMetdeltSBSDD2_FD_81776 | JGI IMG/M metagenome (GOLD analysis project Ga0075418, IMG submission 81776) | Bulk soil microbial communities from a Populus tree surrounding site in Tennessee, USA - Soil MetaG P. deltoides SBSDD2 | ecosystem: Environmental > Terrestrial > Soil > Tree plantation... | reverse complement strand
GCGGGATCCTGCGCGTAGACCTCCGCGAGCGACAGCACGGCGACCTCACCCGGCGCGAACTGCCCGTCGGTCGCAAAGCGACCGCGGAGCACGCTCTCCCGCCGGGTGTGCGTCACCTTGACTGCCGGGTTCTCGACCTCGAGCTCCGCGGTCGCGCCGTGCAGCTGCGCTAGACGCAGCCGGCAGAGCTCGATGAGCGGCGGTGGCACCCGCTGCTGCGACCACAGCGCCCGCCACATCGACTCGAAGGCGAGCGCGGGGTTCCTGGCCCTCGCAACCGCATCACCCAGCGTCAGACTCGTAAACAATGGGGACATTCTCTATTTCTCTCGACGCTTGAACGGCCGACCGACCGGACGCAAGGAAGATTGCAGGCCGAGATCGGCGGCCGTCTGATCCACCCACGGCTCGCTGCCATAGGGACGCTGCCGGTTCACGCAGGCGCGCAGTTCCGCGAGCTCGGTTGGAGTCTGCGGGGTGTTTACCCACCGGATCCAGTCGTCCGGAAGTTTGACCGGGCAACCCGCGAGGAGCGCCTTGCGCTCCGAGCTTGCCCGCCACGCGAGACTACCCCACGGCCACGCCACCGCGTGCTCGACGAGGCCCGCCCGTAACGCGTTGCGCTCAACGTAGCGCATGACAGTCAACAGATGATCGTCGTGCTGTATCGGAAATGCCTTGAATCGCCCCTGCCAGACTCGTCCACTGGTCCCTTCGCGCCGGTGAAGGCGACGCACGTGCGTGGTCAGCAGCCACTGCATCCAACGGGCAAGCGCACGCGGCTCTCTCGGTATGACCACGAAATGAAAGTGGTTCGGCATGAGGCATGCCGCCAGGAGGTCTACGGGCACCCGTGCCCGCCCGGCAGCGATCAGGTCGACGAACACCCAGTAGTCGGCGGCGCAACCGAACACCTGCGCGCGATTGTTGCCGCGGTTGATGACGTGGTAGCAAATCCCCGTCGTTACGGATCGTGCCGTTCGTGGCATGCGCGGATCTTCGCTCGCGCCGGGAGGCTATGTTGCTCGAGAATCTACGGTGAACGCGCAGGAAGGCGCAAACCCAAGCCGGTACAACGCGGCAATCGAGCAAACCAGGTGCAACAACAGTGAATGTCCCCATTATTTTCGCAATCAGCGTTTGCCCCGCCGGAGCGAGCTCGCCGCGACGAAGTGCGCAGCCACGTCGTCGCCCTGTCGTGCCGCGCGGCGGATGCCGTCGGCGATCATTTTCTCCGCGCCGGCCGTGTCAAGCCACCGCGCGAGGGTCACCCACTTGCCCTTCTCCAGGTCCTTGTAGTGCTGGAAAAAGTGCACGATCTGCTCGCACAGCGTCTGCGGCAGGTCCTTGTACGAGCGGACACCACTGTAAAAGGGGTGCAGCTTGTCGACCGGCACGGCGAGGATCTTCTCGTCGGGGCCGGCTTCGTCCTTCATCAGCATCGCGCCCACGGGGCGGCAGCGGATGATCGCGCCCGGCACGACCGGCCCCGGGCCGACGACGATGACATCGACGGGATCGCGGTCGCCCGAGAGCGTGTGCGGGATGAAACCGTAATTGCCCGGGTAGAACATCGCGGTGTGCAGGAAGCGGTCGACGCGCAGCGCGCCGGACGCCTTGTCGAGCTCGTATTTCACCGGCACGCCGCCCTGTGGGATTTCGATCAGCACGTTGACATCGTGCGGCGGCGCCTCGCCGATCCCGATCTTGCTGATGTCCATGGGTCTTCCCGGTCAGGCGTGATACGGCGGCGACAGCTCGTGGACGGCCTCGACCATGGCGAGCGCGTGTTCGGGCGGAACGTCCGGGTGGATGCCGTGCCCGAGGTTGAACACGTGACCGTGGCCGGCGCCGTAGCTTGCCAGCACCTGCGCCACGCGTTCGCGGATCTGCGCTGGCGGGGCGTAGAGAACACCAGGATCGAGGTTGCCCTGCAACGCGACGCGCTCGCCGCAGGCGCGGCGCGCATCGGCCAGGTCGGTGGTCCAGTCGACACCCAGCGCGTCGCAGCCGCTCGCCGCGATGTCCCTGAGCCACGCGCCGCCGCCCTTGGTGAACAGGATCACGGGGACGCGGCGACCGTCATGCTCGCGAACGAGCCCGGCGACGATACGGTTCATGTACGCGAGCGAGAACTCGCGGTACGCGGCGGGCGTCAGCACGCCGCCCCAGGTGTCGAAGAGCATGACCGCCTGCGCGCCGGCGGCGATCTGGGCGTTGAGATACGCGCTGGTTGCGGTCGCGAGGATCGCGAGCAGCCGGTGCAGATCGCGCGGTGCGGCGTACATCATTCCCTTGATCGCGGCGAACGTCTTGCTGCCGCCGCCTTCGACCATGTAGGTCGCCACGGTCCACGGGCTGCCGGCGAAGCCGATCAGCGGCACGCGACCCCCGAGCTCGCGCCGGACGAGTCGCACCGCGTCCAGGACGTAGCGCAGATCGCGCTCCGGGTCGGGCACGGGCAATCGGTCGATGTCGGCTGCCGTGCGCACGGGTTGCGCGATGCGTGGCCCTTCGCCCGACTCGAACTCGAGCCCGAGGTTCATGGCGTGCGGGATGGTCAGGATGTCCGAGAAGAGGATCGCGGCGTCGAGGCGAAAGCGCGCGAGCGGCTGCAGCGTCACCTCGCAGGCGAGCTCGGGCGTCGTGCAGAGCGCGAGAAAGCTCCCGGCGCGTTCCCGCGTCGCGCGGTACTCGGGCAGGTAGCGCCCCGCCTGGCGCATCATCCACACCGGCGTCCGCGGCGTCGGCTGGCGCATGAACGCGCGCAGCAGCAGGTCGTTCGAGAGCGGGCTCACGCGGACGCGCGACCAAAGACGCCGGCAATCGTGTCCTGGATCGCTTCCGCTGCGGCCCGCGGGTCGGCGGCATCGCGGATCGGGCGCCCGACGACGATGTAATCCGCGCCGTTCGCGAACGCCTGCGCGACGTCGACCGTGCGCTTCTGGTCATCTGCGGGACGGTTCTCGACCGGCCGGATTCCGGGTGTCACCACCAGCAGGCGGCGGTCGAGATGCTGGCGCAGCATCGGCGCCTCCAAGCCCGAGGACACGACGCCGTCGCATCCCGCCTCGAGGGCGCGCCGCGCGCGCGACAGCACGAGCTCGCCGACGTCGCAGGCGAAGCCGAGGTCGTCGAGGTCGCCGCGGTCCAGGCTCGTGAGCACCGTCACGGCGAGGATCTTCACGTCGCCCTTGGCGGCGGCCGCGGCTTCCATGATGGCCTGGTTGCCGTGGACGGTCGTCAGCGTGACGCCGCGGTTGCGCAGCCGGCTCACCGCCGCTGCGACAGTCGCGGGCACGTCGAAGAACTTCAGGTCGACGAACACCTTCTTGGCGCGACCGACCATCCAGTCAATGAGCTCGAAATAGCCGCCGGCCATGAAGAGCTCGAGACCGAGCTTGTAGAAGCTGACCGAGTCGCCGAGACGCTCCGCGAGGCGCCGCGCCGCCTCCGCATCGGCGACGTCCATGGCGAAGATCAGCCGGTCGCGCGCGGGTATGTCCTTGTGGCTCCAGCTGTTCATCGGCGCCTTCCGCGGTCCGGGTCCAGGATGCGAAGGATAACCAGTCTCCCGTCACGTGCGCTCGGCAGGGTCGAACAGCCGCCGGTGCTCGAGGAGCGCGTAGCGATCGGTCATTCCGGCGACGTAGTCGGCGACGGCGCGTGCGCGACCGGCGCGACCGGTCTCGGCCTCCATCCGCCGCGCCGCGGCCTGGTGCTCGGCCGGCATCAGGTCGGCATCGTCCATCATCGCCTCGAACAGCTCGCGCAGCACGCGGCGGGCCTTGTTCGTCATGCGCAGCACACGGAAATTCCGATACAGGTTCTCGCGCAGGTAGCGCTTGAGCTCGAGATGCTCCTCGCGAACGGCGTCGCTGAAGGAGAGCAGCGGCGAGGGCATCGCCCGCACGGCATCGGCGTCCCCGGGCGCTGCGGCTGCGAGCGCGGCCCCGGTCGCGTCGATCACGTCGTTCACCACGTAGTCGATCATCCGCCGCACGACCTCGTGGATCAGCCGGCGTTGCGGCAGACCCGGGTAGCTCGCGGCGACGGCGTCGTGCTGGCGCCGGAAGATCGCGATGCCGCGGAGCTCGTCCAGGCCGAGCAGGCCGGCTCGCAGTCCGTCGTCGACGTCGTGGTTGTTGTACGCGATCTCGTCGGCGAGGTTCGCGAGCTGCGCTTCGAGCCCGGGCTGACGGCGCTCGAGGAAGCGGCGTCCCACCTCGCCGAGCTCGCGTGCCTTAGCCGCGGAGCAATGCTTGAGGATCCCCTCGCGGGTCTCGAGCGTGAGGTTGAGTCCGGGAAAATCGGCGTACCGTTCCTCGAGCTCGTCCACCACGCGCAGCGACTGCAGGTTGTGCTCGAACCCGCCGAACTCGCGCATGCACTCGTTGAGCGCATCCTGCCCGGCGTGGCCGAACGGTGTGTGCCCGAGGTCGTGCGCGAGGCAGATCGCCTCGGTGAGGGGCTCGTTCAACCTGAGCGCGCCCGCGACGCTCCGCGCGATCTGAGCGACTTCGAGCGAGTGCGTGAGCCGGGTGCGGTAGAGATCGCCTTCGTGGTTGACGAACACCTGCGTCTTGTAGACCAGTCGGCGAAAGGCGGTCGAGTGCACGATGCGGTCGCGGTCGCGCTGGTACTCGCCGCGGTGACGCGGCGGAGGTTCCTCGTGGCGCCGGCCGCGCGAGCGGTGCTCGTGCTGCGCATAGGGCGCCAGCCTGGCGTCCATGTCGCTCACGCGGAGCTCCCGTTGAGGTGCTCGCGCAGCGTCGCCTCGAGCGCGTCGGCGCCGTAGTCGGCGGTGACGACGGCCTTCCCGAGGCCCTTGAGCAGCACCAGCCGGATCCTGCCCTTGAGCACCTTCTTGTCCATCCCCATGACCGCGAGCGCCTCCTTCGCGCCGATACCGGGCGCCGACGCTGGCAGCCCGGCGCGACGGAGCAGGTCGCGCAGCCTGCCGACGTCCGCCGCGGCGAGCCAGCCCAGTCGTTGCGAGAGCGACGCCGCCATCATCATGCCGACGGAAACTGCCTCGCCGTGCAGCCACCCCGAGTAGCCGGTCGCGGTCTCGATCGCGTGGCCGAAGGTATGGCCGAAGTTGAGCTCCGCGCGGCGCCCGTGCTCGCGCTCGTCGGCCGCGACGATCTGCGCCTTGATCTCGCAGGAGCGGCGCACCGCGTGCACCAGCGAGTCCGGTTCCAGAGCCAGCAACCGGTCGAGATTCGCGTCCAGCCAGTCGAGAAGCGCCGTGTCGGCGATCAGCGCATGCTTTACGACCTCGGCGAGCCCGGAACGGAACTCGCGCTGCGGCAGGGTGGCGAGCGTCGCGGTGTCGGCGATCACGCCGACCGGTTGATGGAAGGCGCCGATCATGTTCTTGCCGGCCGGATGGTTGACGCCGGTCTTGCCGCCGATCGAGGCGTCCACCTGCGCGAGGAGCGTGGTTGGCAGCTGCACGAGATCGACACCGCGCTGGTAGCAGGCGGCCGCGAACCCGGCCATGTCTCCTACCACGCCGCCGCCGAGCGACGCGATGCAAGCGTCCCGGTTGAAGCGGGCCTCGGCCAGGGCATCGAAGATGCGGGACACGGTGCCGAGCGTCTTGTGCACCTCGCCGTCCGGGAGGGCGAGCGAGTGCACACGCCTGCCGGCGAGACCCGCCCGCGCGCGCTCGAGATAGAGGGGGCCGACGGTCTCGTTGGTCACGACCAGCACGTCACGCGCCGCCACCGCGCGGCCCACGACCTCGGGGTCGCCCAGCAAGCCGTGCCCGATCAGGATCGGGTACTCGCGCCCGGGCAGCCGGACATCGACTCGCGTCGTCACGCGTCGGTCCCGGAGCCCAGCCGGCCGACGATCTCCTCCACGACGGCGCGGACCTTTCGCCCGTCGGTGTCCACGGCGACGCTCGCCAGGTCCTCGTAGAGCGGAGCCCGCTCGAGCATCAGGCGCTCGAGCGTGCCGCGCGGATCCGGATTGGCAAGCAGCGGCCGGTGGGTGCTGTGACGGGTGCGCATGAGCTGCTGGTTCACGGACGCCCGAAGATACACGACGCGGCCGCGCTCGCGGAGCCGCTCGCGGGTCCGCGGATCGAGCACCGCGCCGCCGCCCGTGGCGAGCACGATGCCAGGGCGGTTCGTGAGCTCATCGATCACGGCCGCCTCGCGCTGGCGGAAGCCCGGCTCGCCCTCGCGCTCGAAGATGTAGCTGATGTCGACTCCGGTGCGCCGCTCGATCTCCGCATCCGCGTCGACGAACGGCAGCGCGAGCAGTCGGGCGAGCTGGCGCCCGACCGCGCTCTTGCCCGAGCCCATCGGCCCGACGAGAAAGACGTTCGAGGTCACCGGCATGCGGAAAGAAAAGCGGCCGCAGGGTCACTGCGGCCGCCTATTCTCCCACCGGGAGCGCAGGGCGTCAGTAGATGTTCGCGCCCTCGCGCAGGATCTTCGGCGTAACGAAGATCAGGAGCTCGTCCTTGTTGTCGGTCCGCGACTTGTTGCGGAACAACACGCCGAGGCCCGGGATGTCACCGAGGTAGGGGACTTTATTCACAGTGTCGCGACGCTCGGTCTCGAGGATGCCGCCGAGCACCACGGTCTGGCCGTCGTTGACCAGCACCTGGGTGGTGATCTCGCGGGTGTCGATGCTCGGAACGAAACCGCCGGTTGCGCTCGGTACGACCGCGCCGACGCTGTCCTTGCTGACCGTCAGGTCGAGGATGATGCGGTCATCGGGCGTGATCTGCGGCGTCACCTTGAGTGACAGAACCGCCTTCTTGAACTGCGTCGTGGTAGCGCCGCTCGACGACGATTCCTGATACGGGATCTCCTGGCCCTGCTCGATGACGGCCTCCTTGCCGTTCGCCGTGATCACCCGCGGTGCCGAGACCACCTCACCACGCCCCTCGTTCTGGGCCGCCGTGATCTCGAGGTCCACCACATAGTCCGAATCGAGCAGCGTCAGCGCGAGTTTCCCGGCGGGGTTTGAGACCGGCAGGTTGACCATGTAGCGGTCATCCACCGTCGGTGTCGTGACGAGCCCACGCTGGTCGAGCGCGCCGGTCGGGTCGAGTATCGGGCCCGACGTGCCGGGGACGGTGTCGAGGCCGCTCGAGCCGACGAAGCCCATGCCGTCGGCGCCGCCATGACTGAACACCGCCGCGCCGCCGAACCGGACACCGAGCTCGCGCGAGAAATCGTCGTTGACGATCACGATGCGCGCCTCGATCAGCACCTGTCGCACCGGGATGTCGAGGGTCGATACCAGCCGTCGGATGTCGGCCAGCCGCTCCGCCGTGTCCTGGAGCAGCAGCGTATTGGTCCGCTCGTCGATGGAAATGCTGCCGCGCTCGGAGAGGAGCGACGTCTTGCCCTGCGACCTGATCAGCGCTGCAAGATCCGAGGCCTTCGCATAGTTGACCTGCAGGTACTCGGTGCGGACCGGCGAGAGCTCCTGAACCGCCTTGTGCGCCTCGAGCTGCTGCTTCTCCCGCGCGGCCAGCTCTTCCGACGGGGCGACGTAGATGACGTTGCCCTCCTGGCGCTTGTCGAGCCCCTTGGTGCGCAGGACGATGTCGAGCGCCTGGTCCCATGGCACGTTCTGCAGGCGCAGCGTGACGTTGCCCTGCACCGTGTCGCTCACCACGATGTTCTGGCCGCTGGTCTCGGCCAGGAGCTGCAGCACCGCGCGCGTCTCGATGTCCTGGAAGTTGAGCGTCAATCGCTCACCCTTGTATTCCTTTTTCTCCTGCGCGGCGGCGGCAGCTTTTGTCACCGGCTTCAGCTCGAGCGCGTACTCGCGGTCGGTCTGGTAGGCGGCCTGCTCGTAGTCACCGGTCGCGGCCACGACGATACGCGCGCCGGTGGCGCTGCCGGTCACGTCGAAGGAATTGACCGGCGTGGCGAAGTCGGTGACGTCGTAACGGCGCGCCTGGTCGGCGGCCAGCTGCGTGTTCGGGAAGTCCACCACGAGCCGGCCACCCTCGCGCTTGAGGCTGGCCTGCGTCCGGGCACCGCCCGCGGTCTGGACGATGATCCGGCCGCCGCCGTCCGGCGTGCGGCGGAAGTCCACCTTCTCGATCGTCGCAGCCCCGCCGGTGGCCGCTGCCGCCTGCGCTGCAGTAGTAGGAACCGCTGCGGCGGCGGTTGCTGTTGCCACGCCGCCCACGGTGACGAACACCGTGTTGCCCTCGGCGCGCACCGTGTAGGGCTGCATGCTGTCGAGATTGAACACGAGTCGAGTACGGCCCGACGCCTCGGCGGCGACGATCGTGTCGACCCCGCCCGACTTGACGTCGATGCGGCGCGAATCGAGTGCGAGCGAGGTACCGGGAAGATCGACGGCCAGCCGCGCGGGATTGTCGATGGTGAAGGTCACCGGCGTCGGGGCCGGCCCGTCCAGCACCAGGCGCACCTCGATCTGCTGACCGGGCTGCGGCTGCAGCTCGACCTTTTCGAGGCGGCTCGCCGACTGCGACAGCGCGGTCTGCGCGGCAAGCGTGAGCATTCCGGCCAGCGCCGCGAGCGCTGCCAGGCCAGGCGCGCGTCGCGCCTCGGGCCGGCTCCGGCGGTGGTTCAGGTGCAACGATGCAGCGGTCATGCTCGGATCTCCTTGCAGATCATTCGCTCAACGCTATTGCGGCTGGCCGTTCGATAAAGCCGCCCAGGCCGTCGCTCGCGATCTCGATGAGCGAGATCTTTCCTTCTTCGATAGCCGTAATCTTGCCGTCGCTCTGACCGACCCGGCTGCCGGGTAGTACCCGGTGCACGAGTCCGTCCTGTGTCTGGATCAAGCCGTAGGTGCGCCCATTCATCCGCAGCGTGCCCACCATCCGCAGCGTGTCGAGCGAGAACTGCTCGAGGAACTCGCGCGGGCGGTTGAGGTCGGGCCGCAGGGCGCCCGGCGACATTGCCGACGCGGGCATGCCCTGGATGAAAGGCGAACGCAGGTTGGCCGCGGCGTAGTTGAAGGTCTCGTAGGGCTTGACCTCGGGCAGCGGCTCAATGCGCCCGCCGGGCCGGCTCTTGACCTCCGTGATGCGCGACTGAAGGTCGTCGATATCGCTCGAGCAACCGTTCACCGTCGCAATGACGGCGGCGATCAGGACAATGCGTTTACGTGTCGTCATGGAGCCTCTGGGGCGCTGCTCGGCTTCTTCTTGCCCTTGGCGGCCTTCTTCTTGCCCTTGGCGGCGGCCGCATCGACTGACGCCTGCTCTTCCTCGTCCAGGTAACGGTAGGTCTTCGCCGTTACGTCGAGCACGAGGTCACCGGGGAGACCGCTCGACGCATTGCGGGCGGCCCCGACAGGTGTGATCTGGATGTCGTGCAGCGTGACGATGCGCGGCAGAGCGGCGATGCCGCTCGCGAACGCGCCCATCTCGTGATAGCCGCCGGTCAGCCGGATGCGGATGGGCAGCTCGGCGTAGAATTCCTTGCGGTTCTCGGGCTCGGGCTGGAAGAGCTTCTCCTCGAGACCGGCGGCGAGGCCGCTCTGCGAGATATCGACCAGGAGGTTGGGCACCTCGGTCTTGTTCGGCAGCTGGCGCAGCATGGTGCCGAAGGACTTCTCCATCTCGGCGAGCTGGTCCTTGTACGCCTGCAGGTTCGCCGCCTTCTTCGCCTTGGTCTCGAGCGTCGTCCAGAGCTCGGTCTCCTTGGCACGCGCCTCGAGCAGCTCGGGGCGCTTCGCCTTCCAGACGAAGTACCAGTAGCCGGTGCTGGCGGCGAACACGAACAGCAGGACGGTCGCGCCGAGGCGGATCGACAGCGGCCAGCGACCGGGGTCGTTCGGGTCGAGATTGCGCAGCTGCTCGAAGAAGGCCTTGAGCTGGTTCATTTGGCGGCCACCTGCGCAACTGCGTCACCCTCGGTCGGAACCTGGCTGCGCTGGTTCGCGTACAGAGTGAACTCGGCGCCACGCGTCGCATCGGCACCCTTGGTCTCGACGATGCGCAGCGCCGGGTCTGCGAGCCACTGCGAGTTGTCGATGTTGCGCATGAAAGCCGAGACGCGCGTGCTCGACTGAGCCACGCCCCGCACCTCGATCTTCGGACCGGTCTGTCTCAGCATCGTGAGGTAGACGCCCTCGGGCAGCACGCGGACGATCTCGTCGAACACGTGCACGATCTCCGGACGGCTGCGCTGCAGCGTCTCGATGATCTCCATGCGGGCGATCAGGCGGCGCTTCTGGTTCTCGAGCCCGTTGATCTCCGCGATCTGCTTGTCGAGCTCGGCGATGTGGCTCTGGATCACCCCGTTGCGCTCGTTCTGGTTGGCGATCGCAGCGCTCATCTGGAACCGCCCGAGCAGGATCACGAGCGCCGCCGTGCCGAGCGCCGCCGCGATCCCCAGGAAGAATTCCTGGCGCTGACGTTTGCGCAGTACCTCGCGCCACGGCAGTAGGTTGATTCTTGGCATGTCAGTCGAAGCTCCTCAGCGCCAGACCGCAGGCGGTAAGCAGTGCGGTCGCATCCTTCTTCACGCCCTGCGCAAGGGCGCGCGTGGAGATCTTCATCTGACCGAGCGGGTCGCCCCGCTCGGCGGGTATGCCGACCCGGCTCGCGATCACGTCGGCGACGCCGGGGATGTTGGCGCAGCCACCGCAGACCAGTATCTGCTCCGGCTGCTCGCGGCTGCTGCCGGAGGCGAGATAGAACTGCAGCGAGCGGCTCACCTGCTGGCACATGTCGTCGATGAACGGATCGAGCACCTCGGCCTGGTAGTTGGCCGGGAGCCCGCCTTCCTTCTTCGCACGCCCGGCCTCTTCCAGGCTCAGGCCGTAGCTGCGCATGATTTCCTCGGTGAGCTGCTGGCCCCCGAAGGCGAAGTCACGCGTGTAGGTCACCTTGAGGTCGCGCAGCACCGAAAAGGTGGTGCTGCTCGCGCCGAAGTCGATGACCGCGATGTAGCGGTCCATGCCGCCGTCCGGCATCTGGTGCGTGAGCAGGCGGCAGGAATTCTCGAGTGCAAACGCCTCGACATCGACGATCCGCGTGGTCAGGCCCGCCGCCTGCACCGCCGCCTGGCGCTGCTCGACGTTCTCGGAACGCGTCGCCACCAGCAGCACGTCGTACATGTCGGGGTCCTTCTCCGACGGCCCGACCACCTCGAAGTCGAAGCTGACTTCCTCCATGGGGAAGGGGATGTACTGGTCGGCCTGCATCTCGACCTGGGACTCGAGCTCGCTCTCGCGCAGCGAGCGCGGCATCTGGATCACCTTGGTAATCGCGGCGTCGCCGCTTATCGCGACGGCAACTTCGCCGCTGCGCGCGCCGGCGCGCTTCACCGCGCGACGCACGGCCTCGCCCACGGCCTGGGCATCGACGATCGCTTTCTCGTTGATCGCGTTCGGCGGCGAGGGCTCGGCCGCGTACGACTCCACGCGATACGAATCACCGCTCTTCGACAGCTCGATCAGCTTGATCGAAGAGGTGGTGATGTCGAGCCCGATAACCGGTCTATGTCTGCGCTGAAGCAACACAGCTGAGTCCTTTTAGTTCAAAGGTTTGCACAGCGATTATGGTGTGGATTCATGCCCCCGCCCCACTATATATCAGCGGTCTGGCAAATAGAATTGTGAGAGCCTTGGCAAATTCACACCTCTGCGGCACGACATCCCCCATGGATCGTCGAAATCCACGAACCTGACACCTGCGGGTGGGCGCCTGCGGCCGCCTCGACCCGGCCGGCTCCGCCCGGCTGACGGCGCCGGGCGCCGTCCCCGGATGTGGGATACGGTTCGTCCGGCTCGCCTTGAGTCGCGGCTACTATGCACAAAGTTTCCCCGACGCAACAAAGGACTGAATCTCAGAATTCGCGATGAGATCGAGCCTGCCACGTGTGCTCGTGATCCTTCTCACGGCGGCCCTGATGGTCCTGGCGGCGGTGGTCCTCGGCTTTGCGGGCGCGCTCCAGTACCTCGCTCCGGAGATCCCCGCGGCTGCGCAGCTGCGCGAAGTGCGCGTGCAGCTGCCGCTCTCGGTGCTGTCGCGCGACAACAAGCTGATCGCGCAGTTCGGCGAGCAACGGCGGATACCGCTCGCCTACGACCAGATCCCGAAGGTGATCGTCGACGCGTTCCTCGCGGCGGCGGACGCGCGCTTCTACGTCCATCCGGGTGTCGACTGGCAGGGTCTTGTGCGCGCACTCCTCTCCAACGTCGCCGCCGGCGGCGTGCGCGAGGGCGGCGGCACGATCACGATGCAGCTCGCCCGCAATACGGTGCTCTCCTCGGAGCGCACGCTGCGGCGCAAGCTCAAGGAAGTCTTTCTGGCATTGCAACTCGAGCGCGAGTTCGACAAGAAGGAAATCCTGACGCTCTATCTCAACCGGATCTTCCTCGGTCAGCGGGCTTACGGCGTCGGCGCGGCGGCGGAAGTCTATTTCGCCAAGAGCGCCGGCGAGCTCGATCTCGCAGAGGCGGCGCTGATCGCGGGGCTTCCGCGCTCGCCGTCACGCGACAACCCGGTGGCAAGCGTCGAGCGCGCGCGTGGCCGCCGCGCGTACGTGCTGCGCCGCATGCTCGAGACCGGCCGGATCGACGCTGCGGCCCGCGATGCGGCATTGGTGGCGCCGATCGACGGCCGGCTCTACGGTCCCGATATCGAGCTCGACGCGCCGTGGATCGCCGAGATGGCGCGCGCCGAGATGGTCGAGCGCTTCGGCGCTGCGGCGCTGATCGACGGCTATCGCGTCTACACCACGGTCGACAGCCGCCTGCAGGACCTGGCCGACGCGTCGGCGAGGCAGGCGATCCTCGAGTACGAGCGACGTCACGGCTATCGCGGTCCGCTGACGCACATCGAGTCGAGCGCGCTCGCCGACGACGAGCAGGTGCGCGCGGCGTTCCGGGAGCACGGCGATCTCGGCAACCTCGCGGTGGCGGTGGTCGAGTCGGTGGTCGACAAGACCGCGGTCGTCCGCCTGCGCGGCGATCGCCGCGCCGAGCTGCGCTGGGAGGATCTGTCGTGGGCGCGGCGTGCGCTTCCGCAGGACAAGCTCGGACCGGCGCCGACCTCGGCAGCGGAGGTCCTCGCCCCCGGACAGTTCATCTATCTCGAGCCGCTGCCCGAGGGACACTGGCGGCTCGCGCAGCAGCCGGCCGTCGCTGGCGCTCTGGTCGCGATCGATCCGACCGACGGCGCGATCGTCGCGGTGACGGGCGGCTTCGCCTTCTTCGACAGCAGGTACAACCGCGCGCTGCAGGCGCGTCGCCAGCCGGGATCGGCGTTCAAGCCGTTCCTCTACTCGGCTGCGCTCGAGCGTGGCTTCACGCCCGCGACGCTCATCAACGACGCACCGATCGTCATCGAGGGTGGCACGCCCGAAGAGGAGTGGCGGCCGCAGAACATCACCAAGCGCTTCTACGGGCCGACCCCGATGCGCGAGGGGCTGGTGCGTTCGCGCAACCTCGTCTCGATCCGGTTGCTGCGCGGCACCGGACTCGGGCACGCGATCAAGCACATCGGCCAGTTCGGGTTCGGCGCTGCAGCGATGCCTCCGAACCTGACGCTTGCGCTCGGGACCGGGCAGGTCACGCCGCTCGCGATGGCGCGCGGCTACGCGGTCTTCGCCAACGGCGGCTATCTCGTCACACCTTATGCCATCGAGCGTGTGACCGACACGGCCGGCACCACGGTGTTCCAGGCGACGCCGAAGGTCGCGTGTCCGGGCTGTGTCCAGGCCACGGGCCTGGGTCCGGTGGCGACCGGTCCCGTGCCTCCGGACCGCGTGGCACGGGTCGCTATCACGCCCGCGAACGCGTTCGTCATGACCGACATGATGGTCGACGTGATACAGCGCGGTACCGCGCAGCTCGCACGATCGATCGGTCGGCTGGACCTGGCCGGCAAGACCGGGACGACGAACGACCGACGCGACGCCTGGTTCGTGGGGTACAACGCGGACCTCACCGTCGCTACCTGGATCGGCTTCGACCAGGAGCGCTCCCTCGGCGAGCACGAGGAAGGCGCGCGCACGGCGTTGCCGATGTGGGTTCACTTCATGACCGAGGCGCTGCGCGGCAAGCCCGAGCATCGCCAGCCGGAACCGCCGGGCGTGGTGCGCATGTGGGTGTCGCGCGATTCGGGGGCGCCGGCCTCGGCAGGCGAATTCGGCGCGGTGTTCGAGGCATTTCTCGCCGGTCACTCACCCCTGCCGGGCGCGAGCGACGCTGGCCTCATGGAAGGCACGGACGCCGAAAGCATGGAGCCCGCCTCGAGCGACGAATCGATTTTCTGAGCGCGCGTTGCGCGCATGTGCGTTCTCCCGCTAGTGTTAGCGCGTCCGCGCAAGCCGGGGCATTGCCGATGAGTCGACGTCCGAATCCCAGGGCGGACCTGCTGCGCCAGGCCGTGGCCGACGAAGCAGCCAGGATCATGAACGAGCAGGGTGTCGACGACTTCCTGCTGGCCAAGCGCAAGGCCGCCGAGCGCCTCGGGGTCACGGACGCCTCGATCCTGCCGCGCAACACCGAGATCGAAGCCGCGATGATGGCCCACCACCGGCTGTTCTCGCACGACCGGCATGCCGCCGACCTGACCGATCTGCGCCGCGCCGCGCTCGCGGCAATGCGCCTCATGGCCGACTTTCACCCGCGTCTCGTCGGCCCGGTACTGAACGGCAGTGCCTCTGCGCATTCCGAGATCAACCTGCACCTCTTCTCCGAGACGCCCGAGGCGGTGTCGCTGCGGCTTGATGAGCGCGGGGTTCCCCACGAGGTGCTCGAGCGGCGCGTGCGCTTCGAGCGTGACCGGGCGGTGAGCTATCCGGCGCTGCGGTTCGTGGCGGGCCACCAGACCGTGGACGCGGTCGTCTTCCCGCTGGACGGCATCCGCCAGTCCCCGTGCAGCCCGGTCGACGGCAAGCCGATGCGGCGCGCAAATGCGGCCGAGGTAGAGAACCTGCTCGATTGAGGGCGCCGCCCGGGAGCTGCGAGATGACGACCCCGCTCGAGGAGATCGAGGCCATCAAGCAGCTCAAGTACCGGTATTTCCGGCTGATCGACACCGCCAACTGGGGCGAACTCGCGCACTGTTTCGTCGACTCAGCGACCGTGTGCTACGTCGGCGGCACGTACCGCGTCGAGCGCAGCGGCCGCAGCGCAATACTCGAGTACCTCGCGGGCGCCATCCACGCGCAGTGCATCTCGGTGCACCAGGGAGGACATCCCGAGATCCGGCTGCTCTCGCCCACGAGCGCCACGGGCACCTGGTACCAGAATGACTGGTTCCTCGATCTGCGCAGCAACATCAGGCTCTCCGGCGCGTGCCTGTACGACGACCGCTACGTGAAGGAAGGCGGCGACTGGAAGATCGAGCACACGGGCTACGAGCGGTTGTACGAGATCGTCGAGAAGCTTCCCGGTCCGCCGACGGTCACCGCACACTACCTCGGCAGCCACGCCAGGCCGCCGGGCACCTGAGGCGAGCTCAACCGCGCTTGTCGACTTCGACGTAGTCGCGCTGCTTCGGCCCCGTGTAGAGCTGTCGCGGGCGGCCGATCTTCATCTGCGGGTCGCCGATCATCTCCTGCCAGTGCGCGACCCAGCCCGCCGTGCGGGCAATCGCGAACATCACCGTGAACATCGACCGCGGGATGCCGAGCGCGCTGTAGATGATGCCGGAATAGAAATCGACGTTCGGGTAGAGCTTGCGGCCGATGAAGTAGTCGTCCTTGAGCGCGATCTCCTCGAGCCGCAGTGCCAGCTCGAAGAGCGGATTGTCCTGCCGCCCGAGACGCGCGAGCACCTTGTGGCACATCTCGCGGATGATCTTCGCCCGCGGGTCGAAATTCTTGTAGACACGGTGCCCGAAGCCCATCAGCCGCGTGTTGTCCTGCTTGTCCTTCACGCGGTCGAGGAACTTCTGGATGTTGTTGACCGTGCCGATCTCCTCGAGCATCGCGAGCACGGCCTCGTTGGCGCCGCCGTGCGCCGGGCCCCACAGCGCCGACACGCCCGCCGAGATGGCGGCATACGGATTTGCACCGGTCGAACCGGCGAGCCGCACCGTCGAGGTACTCGCGTTCTGCTCGTGATCGGCGTGCAGCACGAACAGCAGGTCGATCGCCTGCCCGGCGATCGGATCGACGACGTATTCCTCCGCCGGCACCGCGAAGAACATGTGCAGCATGTTCGCGCAGTAGTCGAGGTCGTTGCGCGGATAGACGAACGGCTGGCCGAGCATGTGCTTGTACGCGGCCGCCGAAATGGTCGGGATCTTGGCGAGGATGCGGTGCGTGAAGATCTCGCGGTGGCGCGGGTTATTGATGTCCATGGAGTCGTGATAGAACGCGGCCATGGACGCCACGACCGCCGACACCATCGCCATGGGGTGCGCGTCGTAGTGAAAGCCGTTGAAGAAACGCAGCAGCGTCTCGTTCAGCATCGTGTGGTAGCGGATAGAGCGGTCGAACTGCTCGAGGAGCGTGGCCGAGGGCAGCTCGCCGTGGCTCAGCAGGTAGGCGACCTCGAGAAAGCTCGACTTGGCCGCGAGCTGCTCGATTGGATAGCCGCGGTGCAGCAGCACGCCGGCGTCGCCGTCGATGTAGGTGATGCGGCTCTCGCAGGCCGCCGTGGCCATGAACCCGGGATCGAAGGTGAAGACGCCGTGGTCGCGGTGCAGATTCGCAATGCTCACGCAGGCCGGGCCCATCGTCCCTCGCCGTGCTTCCAGCACGGACTTCTTACCCGTCGCGACGTCGACCAGTTCGTACTTGCTCTCGCTCATCCTGCCCCACCCGATTGCGGCCGCCCGACGCGCCAGAAACCGCGGCGGGCCGGGCAGGTTTGCACGAGCTAAGGGTGGGAGGCAAGCGCCGCGGGCGCGGCTGCCGCGGGCGCGCCCGGCCTTACTGGACGATCTTGATCGCCTGACCCGCGGTCGGTTCCTTGTCGGGGTAGAGATCGTTCAGCAGCCGCAGCTGCTGGACCGCGTATTTCTCGATAG
>Ga0075418_10003920_pt1 | contig 16955 bp, 16 predicted proteins | sample SoiMetdeltSBSDD2_FD_81776 | JGI IMG/M metagenome (GOLD analysis project Ga0075418, IMG submission 81776) | Bulk soil microbial communities from a Populus tree surrounding site in Tennessee, USA - Soil MetaG P. deltoides SBSDD2 | ecosystem: Environmental > Terrestrial > Soil > Tree plantation... | reverse complement strand
TTTTTGCAGTTCTCCCGCTACCTCATCGAGCGTCATCCCAATTTTCTGCGCAAAGACAATGAAGGCAATCCGACGAAGCACAGCCCTCGGATAGCGCCGGTGACCCGAGCCGGCTCGTTCAGACCTGATCAACCCTTTGTCCTCGTAAAAGCGCAGAGCCGACGCAGCCACTCCACTGCGTCGTGACACCTCGTTAATGGTTAGCAATGCGGACATGACAATCCAATACCAAATTTTGTCCTTGACTTCAAGTTAACTTTAACTTCTAGCCTGAGGCAAGTTTAGGGGAGGGAGTGTAGCACCAGAAACTCTGGAACCAGCACTTCCCCCGAAATGTCAACACCGTCGGAGCTTCGCGGGCACACAGGGGCTGAACTACGCCGTATGGATCGACGAGAAGCGCACCGGGAAACCCGCGAAAGATCCGCATGGGGTGCAGTGGGTTCTGAATTCAAAATGCCAGGAAGTTAAAAATCCGGCTTTACGCGAAATCCGTTCAGCCAAACCCTGGTTTCATCGCAAAACGAAAGCATAAGGAGATCTCAATGAATCACAACTCAGAACATTATTCGCAGGAAACGTTCAAAGGTTTGCGCGTGGCGATTACGGGGGGCACGTCGGGTCTCGGGTTGGCGCTCGTCCGGGAACTGACGGGTCGCGGAGCCAGGGTCGCATTTGTGGCCCGCAAGCAAGGAGGTGTGGAGCGGGTTGTCTGCCAGTATGCGGGCACCCATGGCATTGTTGGAGATGTCTCTCAAAAAGAGGATATTCACCCGATCGCGATGCAGGTCACGGCCATGCTGGGAGGACTCGACGTCCTCATCAACAACGCCTCAGACCTTGGACCCGCCCCTCTGGCGCTCTTGGCCGACACGGAGTGCGAGGACCTTGAGCGCGCTCTTGCCACCAACGTGCTGGGCCCATTCCGGCTGACAAAGACCTTGCTGGGCACGCTGGCTTCTTCGGCGCGTGAAGGCCTCGGAGCGGTTGTTGTTAACATCTCGAGCGACGCAGCGGTCAATGCTTATCCCCGTTGGGGCGCTTACGGAGCCAGCAAGGCTGCATTGCTTCATCTGAGTCGCATCTGGAACGAAGAACTTTCTACCGAGGGCATCTCAGTCTTGTCGTTCGACCCGGGCGACATGGACACGCCCTTGCACGCGATGGCGGTTCCCGACGCAGATCGGTCCCAACTCGGGCGTCCGGAAACGGCAGCACGGTTGCTGACCGAAGCGATTGGCAAGCGGATCTCGGTCATCCGTGAAAGTTTCCATCAGCCTTGTGAGGAGGTCGTGCCATGCTAGCTGCGCATCTTCCCATCCAGCGGCCGAGCGAAGCCAAATTGCTCGTTGTTGATGGCCTGGGAAATATCCGACATTGGGTACGCGAGAAATTCGCCGATCTGCTGCATCCTGGTGACTTGGTCGTTGCCAACGATGCCGCCACCCTTCCGGCTAGCCTTTCGGGAGAGCACGAGCGCAGTGGGCGCCCTGTGGAAGTGCGACTTGTCGGATGGGGCTCACTTCGCCCTGAGGCAATCCGCCACGCCACCGCGGTGGTCTTTGGGGCAGGAGACTTCCGCACGCGGACCGAAGACCGTCCTTTGCCCCCTGAGCTGGAGGCAGGTGACCGCTTAGCATTGGGCCCGCTGGGAGCGAAAGTCGAGGCTTTGTTGGGTCACCCTCGCCTTGCACAGCTGGCGTTTCACGGTTCACTCCACAAGATCTGGGAAGGCCTAGCACGACACGGTCGTCCCATCCAATACTCTCACGTGAAGACCCCGCTGGCGCTCTGGCACGTATGGACACCCATCGCTGGTCCGCCGGTTGCATTTGAGCCGCCCTCCGCCGGGTTCACTCTTGACTGGCGCACGCTGGCATTGCAGAAACAGCGAGGGGCGAAGTTTGCCACGATTACCCACGCGGCCGGAGTGTCATCTACCGGTGACGCAAGGTTGGACGCCCTGTTGCCGCTCGATGAGCCGTATCACATTCCCTCAAACACGGCTTCGGCTGTAAATCAAACTCGAAAGCGAGGCGGGCGCATTGTGGCAATCGGTACTACCGTGGTCCGCGCGCTGGAACATGCGGCCCAGCTCGACGGTTCAGTGCGGGCGGGCACTGGTTTGGCAACTCAGCGGATCACCAGCCACAGCCGGCTGCAAGTGGTGGATACTCTGCTTTCCGGCACCCATGAACCTGGCACTAGCCACTATGACCTCTTGGGAGCCTTTGTGGATGAGAAAACTCTGAATCGAATAGATCGCGAGTTGCACGCCCTGAACTACCTGACCCACGAGTTTGGCGATTCGGTGTTTGTGGAACGGATGGCTGAGGCGAACTCGGAGGCCCCACCCACACGGGCGTTGGTGGCTTGAGTTCGTTCAGGAGGTTGAGTTTTTCAGAACTGGGACTGGGATGGCCGATAGTTCAGGTTTGGTATGGACCCGCTGCAGCGGCTGTAAGGAGCTAGCGCAGCGCCGGGGCGCAGAAATAAGTGATCCCGTTTTGAGGGCGCTGGGCCCGGAGGGTTGACCCCTGATCCGCGCCCGGTTGGGTGCATCAGCCTCGATACGTCGGCCAAACGAACTGCCGATCACACTGTTAAAGAAAGCGGTCACGTGTGCTATGCAACCTGCTCAGACTGGTAGATAGATTCGAGACCTCCACAACCTGATTAGCCATTGAAGCTTTCCTTGGCGCTAACCTTTGAAGAAACCTTTGGAGAAAAACTGATCCTAATCCTTCTCGCCCGAGGGCATAGAGCTTGTACCGAAGCATAAGCGGAAAGGTCACGAGCTCACATGGAAGGATCTCATTAGCGGACAGGCGGCGCTTGCCGTAGCACTGAATGCCTCGCCAGGCCCGGGCTAACCGTCACGCGTTACACGCCTTGGTCTCTGCATATTCTTTCTTCAGGATGGTAGCCGTTCACTTCGAGTTCCCTCTTCAAACTCTTATCAAGCTTAGGCCGCGTCAGGGACTGAGAGAAATAGTCGGAATTATCGAAACGAAATAGCCCTGCGCTAACCGCGCGCCAGCGGAATGTCCACCCACAAAGATCCGTGTGCGATCGCCGCCCATACCTGGCGATGTTCCTGTGTACCCAGCCGACAGACTTGGCGACGTCGCCATGATGGCCGTAAAGCGCGTGGCACCAAAAATAAGGGTTGACATATTCTTGTATGGGAATATATTGACCATATGGCAAGGGCGGCGACAACTTCGGATGCTTTCAATGCTGTGGCTGAGCCGCGGCGGCGGGATATCCTGAGCTATTTGGCGTTACAGGAGAGATCCGTCAGCGAAATTGTCGAAGAGCTGGAGATAGAGCAGCCGTCGGTATCGAAGCACCTGAAGGTGCTAAAGGAGGTCGGGCTGGTGGAAGCACGAAGGGAGGGGCGTCAGATGCTATACCGAATGAATGCGAGGGCGATTCGACCGTTGCACGAATGGACCAGCACCTTTAGGCGGCTCTGGCGGCATCAACTGATTAGCGTGAAAGAACACGCGGAGAGAAAAGCCGGGTTGTAACTCGGCCGAGAATTTTAGTAACAGGAGAGGGGGAGCAATGCCAATCGCAAGACAAATCAGTATTGAAGACTTGACGCTAAGCGTAACCGAAGAGATTCACGTTCGCGCCTCGGTTGAAACAACGTTCGAGTCATTGCTGGAACAACTCGGACCGCTGAATGAGGTGCCTGAGAAAGGGCCAATGCCGATGAAACTGGAGGCTTGGCCGGGCGGAAGATGGTATCGCGAACTCGGAAATGGCAATGGTCACTTCTGGGCACACGTGCAGGCGATCAAGCGACCGACACTGCTGGAGCTTTGCGGGCCACTCTTCATGTCGTATCCAGTTTCGTCCAACCTGCAATACCGATTGAGCGAAGAGGCTGGAGGAACCTTGATCAAGTTCCGGCACCTGGCGCTTGGGCTGATTGAAGAAGACCACCGGAAAGGAGTTGTTGCTGGTTGGTCCAGTATTCACGCTCGTGTGAAAGCGATGGCCGAAGGGGGCCGTTCGAAATCCAGTTCGGTTCAGTAAACGAAACCAGTCATTTCAACGGATTATGAAATAAACGAAGGGAGAATCACGATGTCGATCGCGCAAGCTATTTTGAAGGAATTTGAAGAGCAAGCACCCATCACCCGGAAATTTCTGGAGCGTTTGCCAGAAGACCAACTCGCCTGGAAGCCGCACGAAAAATCCATGTCAGCGGGGCAGCTTGCGTTTCACCTTGCCTTCGTGCCCGGTGGGGTGGTCCGATTTGTCCAGAACACTCCCGCACAGGCCCCGGACTTCAATTTTCCACAACCCACAAGCCGGGAAGAAATTCTTAAAACGTTCGATGAGAGCATTGCGGCCGTGAGGAGTCTGCTGCCTGGGCTGAACGACGCAAAGATGCATGAAACCTGGCGCCTGCTGCAGGGTGACAAGGAAGTAATGGCCTTGCCACGAGAGAAGTTCCTCCGCGACGTGATGCTCAACCATTGGTACCAGCATCGCGGTCAGTTCAGCGTGTATTTGCGGATGCTCAATGTGCCTGTGCCCGCGAGCTGGGGCCCCAGCGCCGATGAACCGCCGCCTTTCCTGCAAAGAGCCCAATCGGCGTAATTATCCCTCTGGGAGGAATCTATGTGCCCCGCATGTTTTGCAAGCACCGCCTTGCTGATTACAGGCGTCGCCTCTACCAGCGGCGGCGTAGCCGCAATCACCGCACGATTACTTCGCAAGAAGAAAGCTCCAAAGTTTCTGAGTTTCCCAACCAAGTGCAAAACCAGAAATGAGCGCGTGCCGAGCGGCGCTTGCGCCGGCCACAAGTGAAGAGACTGTTAGAGATCCGAGAAGAACAAACAAGGAGAAGGACATGCAACCGCAACCACAAAAAGCAACACTTGATCAACACAGAGTCGTTCCGCAGGAAGAGTGGCTCGCCGCTCGCAAAGAACTGCTAAAGAAGGAAAAGGAGTTCACGCGGTTGCGCGATGAACTGAGCGAGAAGCGACGGGAACTTGCGTGGGAGAAAGTCGAAAAGGACTATGTGTTTGATGGACCGAACGGAAAACTGGCGCTGGCTGATTTGTTTGAAGGGCGGAGCCAGCTGATCGTGTATCACTTCATGCTGGGACCGAATTGGGTGGAAGGCTGCCCGAGCTGTTCGTTTCTCGGCGACCATTTTGACGGCATGCTGCCACATCTGAATGCACGAGACGTGACGTTTGCCGTGATTTCGCGGGCACCGCTTGCGCAAATTCAGGCATTTCAGAAGCGGATGGGCTGGAAATTCAAGTGGTTTTCCTCGAACGGGACGGATTTCAACTTTGATTACAAAGTTTCGTTCAAGCCGGAAGAGCGGGTTGATGGAAAGATCGCCTACAACTACACGATGATGGATTTCCCGAGCGAAGAGGGACCGGGCGCCAGTGTGTTTTACAAGGACGTGGCCGGGACTGTTTTCCATACTTATTCGACCTATGCGAGAGGTTTGGACATTTTTCTCGGTGCGTATAACTTCCTGGACATTACGCCAAAAGGACGCGACGAGGAAGGGCTGGCGCATACGATGTCCTGGGTGAGGCATCACGACAAATACGAAAAGAATCAAGTCGTGGACGCGAAGGCCCAGTATGCGGAGCCCGCGAAACTCCACGACTGCTGCCAGAAAACGGAGGGTGCGTAAGAACTCGTAACGAGAACTTGAAAATGTGATAGGGCCGGCGATTTTTGCCGGCCTTGTTTGTTTTATCGCGAAGACAGCAGGATTCGGCGTCAGCCTTTGAGAAGAGGCGTCCAGACAAGCATAGGAGACGGCGTACGATTCGCCGATGCGTAATATGGAATCAACGTCAGAGAATTCTTCGACGGCTTGTTCGAGATCGCTCCAGAAGGGAAATAGAGCGAGCTCCGCGCATCGGATGGTTTAGTCGTTGGACTCTCGTGGCGCAAGAGCCTGATAGAAGAGGCAGTCATAGAAGGTAGGCGAAGGGTTGCCAGATCCGCAATCAATCAGCCAAGCCGACGCTGTAGGCCCGAGTTACAGAGCGAGAATATTAGGTTTTCGGGGGTGAAGTTTCGATTAGCGGCTACAGCCTCCGATACCAGATGTTCCGGAACTCCACCTTGAAGGGTGGGCCAACGTGCATTTGAAAACCAAGAACACCTTCGAGGGCGCGGTTCTTGGTGTCCTCGTCGATGAGCACGGCCACCAACCGACCATTCAGGAACTGCATCAGCATCGGCCCGCGGCCGATGATGTGATACTGGTTCCAGTCGTTGGTCTTCAACATGCCGCCCAGCTGAGCGGCATCCGCGATTGTGCCGAGGTTCTTGTACTGCTGGTCGTCGGTAATCCGAACCGCCTGCCCGCGGGAGACGATCACATTGCGGCCCCTTTCCTCGTGGATGTTCCCGGTGAATCGGTCGCCGAAATCGGCGTCCGCCTGATACCCCTTCAGCATAGTTCTGGCCTGTTTCATCTCTCACTTCAGTGTGTAGAGAAGGCGGACGATCTCCTTTCTGCGCATCTCCGCCTGCGCCTCCTGTTTTTTTTGGCGCTCAAGGAACAGCTCGGACATGGCCCGGGCCTTTTGCGGGTTTCCGGCTTTCTGGTAAGCCTGCGACAAACGGTAGCAGGCGGCCGCAGAAGCTGGGTCGAGCCGCACTGCGCTTTCGAGGGCGCGGATCGCCTCCGGGTAGCGCGCTTGCTCGAAGTAGATCTTGCCCAGAGCGAGGTGGGCGTCGGCCAAGGTTGGGTCCAGTTGGAGGGCCTTTTCGAGCAGGCGCACAGACTGCGCCACGTCGGAGGAGAGGCTCACGGCATACACGTAACAGGGAAAGGCTTGGTCCGGTTTCAACCGGAGGTACTCCTGGAATTTCCCGGAGACCCAGCTCCCGGCGAACAGTTCCCGCTGGTCGGAGAGCAAGAGGAAGGTGCGTGCGAGGAACGAGTAAGCGATCTCCGATGGCGGCCTCATTTCGGTGGCGGCTTTCAGCGTCGCTATTACCTCCGGGTACTTCCCGCGGGCAAAATAGGCGGCCGCCAGTCCCAGGCGCGGCTTGAGGCGTTGGGGCAGCTGTAAGGTCGCGGTGGAAAAGATCTGCTCGGCGAGCTCGAAGTTGTGGTGGGCCAAAAACTCATAGCCCAGGGCGAAGTAGTAATCTTCCTGACTGGGGTCGAGGCGAATGGCGGCTTGATAGGCGGCGACAGCCTTGTCGTAAAGGTTCTGTCTCTCATAGATGTCGCCCAGCAGGTGATGCAGGTCTGCGCGAGTCTCCCGCTGGACGGCTGCCTCGGCAAGATTTCTTGCGGTTTCGACGTTGCCGCCTTGCAGGTGAACAACCGCCAGGTTGTAGGACACATCGGAGGACTCGGGCCACAGGGTTCGAGCGCGTTCGAGCACGCGTAATGCAGCCGGGACGTGGCCGTGAGCGGCGAGTGGGGAGGCGAGCTGAAAGTAGAAACGCGGGTCGGCGGGGGCGAGTTTCAGCAGGCGGCCAGCGGTTTCCTCGACTGCCTGGCCCGAACCAAGCCCCAGTTCAGCCTCGAGTAAACCCTGGAGCGCGGGCAGGTCTTGCGGGCGCTGAGCGGCGACTCGTTTCAAGTAGCGCGCGGCTTCGGCAAACTTCCGGTGCTTGAGCTCTATCAGCCCGAGGTTGAAGCCGGCGTCCGCGTCGCTGGGCTGCAGCGACAGAGCCTTTCTGAAGTAACGCTCGGCCTGTGGCTCGTCGCCGAGTTGGAGGGCGTTGACCCCGAGATTATTCAGAATGGGAACCGAGTTGGGCTGAAGCGCGAGAGCCTGGAGAAACGCACCGCGGGCTTTAGCGTGGTCACCCTGCTGCGAGTGCGTTACCCCAAGCCGGAAGAGCGCTTCCGCGTCGCGGCTCGCCTGCCCGAAAGCGGGAGAGGCTAATAGAAGGAGCGCGAGTGTCCGCACCGGCGCTCACCAGAAAAACTTCAGAGCGAACTGAATCTGACGCGAAAGCCGTGAGAACGTGACGGGAATTCCCGCTCCTGAGATTCGCCCGTAAGCCCCAGATCCGAACGTCGAGTTCGGGAGATTGAACTGGGGCGTGTTGAAGACGTTGAAGAACTCCACCCGCAATTGCACGGACCGATGCTCGTCGATGGAGGTGTTCTTCAGCACCGACCAGTCGACCTGCTTCGTCCCCGGCCCTTCCAGAATACCAATCCCTGCGTTCCCGTAGGTGAGATTCGCAGGCGTGGTAAAGCAGTCGGTATTGAACCAGCGATCCGGCGTACGGGTCTCGAGCCGGACGTCGCACCCTGAAATGCGGTTGGCCCGGCTGCCCAGGCCGGTGTTCGCTAACGACGTCGCCAACGCCACGGTAAAAGGCTCGCCGCTGTAGAAGTTCATAATCCCGCCGGAGCTCCAGCCCTCCACAAGCCTCCGCGACACACCTGTGACTCCCGAGGCAAACTTTTTTCCAGGGCCGAACGGTAGCTCGTAGTTGAAGCTGGCGATCAAGCGGTTGCGAATGTCCCAGTTGAGCCGGCCCCGTTCGGCTCCGCGGTTGTAGAAATCCTGCGCCTTGCTGCCCTCGCCCACGTAGTCGGAGAGCGTCTTGCCATAGGTGTACGACGTCAGCAGCGTTAGCCCTTGTGAGTAGCGCTTTTTCACTGTGAGCTGGGCCGAATGATGCGTCGAGCTTCCCGCGTCGGCCTGCCCGTTGATATTGGCGAACGCAGGGAAGGGACGCCGTGCGGCCACCGCTCCCGGGCCGGGTCTCGGGTCGTTGATTCCCAGGTTCACGAAAAACTTGGTGGCTTTCACGCCCACGTACGACGCAGTCACCGCCAAATCGCGCACCACCTCGCGCTCGACGGTGAGATGCCAGTCCTGCATGTAAGTGGTACGCATGTCTGGATCCTGCCAGCGGCCGCTGAAAGTGAATCCTGGGACCGCATTGGGCAACACCACGCCATTCACCACAGGTACTGGAGTCAAGGCGGGGAAGCCGTCTTCGAGTCGATTTGTCGGCTGCGTGGCGCTGTTCACGATATTCTGGCCCGAAGTATAGGGCGGGTTCTGCACCATCGTGAAGATAGTCCCCTGAAATCGGTTGTAGCCGGTCAGATCGTAGAAGACCCCGTATCCGGCGCGGATCACGCTTCTGTCTGTCACCTGATAGGCGAGGCCGATGCGTGGAGCGAAGTTGTTCTTATCGGTCGTGCGCAGAGCGCGACCGAAGGGCGCCGATGGCGACGCCACGCGAAACCCGCCGCCCGGGACGGTCGTGTCGAAATTCGACTGACGGTCAGCCACCTCGGTGCGGGGCGACGTCAGCTCGTAGCGAAGCCCGAGACTTAATGTCAGCCGCGAGGTCAGCCGCCACGTGTCACCGGCATACCAACCCCACTCGGTGCTGCGCTGGCCAGTGAGGCCGTTCAACTTGGCCTCCTGGCCCGAACTCAGTGGCAATCCGAGCGCGAAATCCGCCATTCCACTTCCCGTCCCGCCAGGGGAGGCGGGATTATTCGTGAATGCGCCGCTAAACGTGAAGACTCCACGCTGCTGCGGTGGCTGGAAGAAATTGAATTGCCGCCGCCGCACATCGCCGCCAAATTTCAGCGTATGTTTGCCTTTGATGTAGCTAAGGTTGTCGATGTACTGAAACGTGTTAATCACGTTGATATACGGCAGAAACTCCAGCTCGCCGATGGTGCTGAAGCCCGATATGTTGATGCCCGGTAGCCCGTCGCTAAAGGGCAAGCTAGGACTGTTCACGTTGTGAATCCCCAGCTTTTCCGCTGCCTGGATGCCGTGCAGCCGATTGTTGGCCACCTCGTTGAAACGCGTGTAACCGAAACGAAACTCGTTGAGCAGGTTATGTCGGAACGTGTGCGTCGCCCCCACGACGAGCAACTGGTTTTTTACGTCGACTGGATCCGTATCGAGCGCCTTGTCGATACCCAGAAGACTGCTGGGCAAGACCGGTCGCACTGAGATCGTCAGTCCAGCATCGAAATCAGAGTAGCCGTAGCGCGCGAAAAAGTTGTCTTTTTCGGTGAGCCGGTGGTCCACCCGCACGTCAAAATTGTTCATGTTCGACGGGCGGATGGGATTGTAGACGAAGTTGTTCGCTAACCCGGGCCTACTCGGTAAAGGGTATTGAGCCTCCATCAGATTCAGCGCCGCCTGGCTCAGCCGATTGGCGGGGATCCGGTTATTCGGGAACGGCTGCCGTGTGTTCGTCGAAGAGGTATAAGTAGCCGGGTCGAATATGGGTCCCGGGAGTTCGGAGAAATCGCCCTGCCGCATGCGCACCGTCGGAACGGTGAGCACGAACGTCTGGCCCTGGCGAATGCGGCTGCCTTCATAGTCGGCGAACCAAAAGGAGCGGTCACGCTGCAGCGGTCCACCCGCGGTGGCGCCGAACTGGTTTAACTTGAACGGAGGTATCGGGCGGTCCGGAGCGTCAAAATAATTCTTGGCATCGAGCTTCTCGTTGCGCAGAAATTCAAACAGGCTGCCGTGAAACGCGTTGGTCCCCGACTTGGTCGTGACGTTGACCTGTCCTCCGCCGGTGACGCCGAACTCGGCATCCGACGTGAGAGTCTGCACCTTGAACTCCTGGATTGCATCCACCGGCGGGAACAGGATGATGCCGCCGATTGACGTCTCCATGTTGTCGATTCCGTCGAGCAGGAAGTTAGTAGAAAGATTCGATTGCCCATTGATTTGAACCGCCGATGGCGCTCGAACACTCGACAGTGACCCGCCCGAGGACTGTGCCGTCCGCGAGATCCCCGGCGTCGCTCCGGCGGTGAGCGTTAGCAGTTGGACGAAATTGCGGCCGTTGAGGGGCAGTTCGCGCACCTGCTTCTCGGAGACCACGTCGCCCAGCGTCACGCTCTGCGTCTGAATCAACGGCGCGGCCGCGCGGACTTCGGTGACTTCGGTGATCTCGCCAACTTGCAAGGCGAGATCCACGGTCGCCACCTGGTTCACCTGCAGCACGAGGCCGCTGCGGACTTCCTTCTTAAATCCGGCGCGCTCGACCGTCACTGAATACTCGCCAGGTCGCAGGGCCGGCGCCGTATAGCTTCCGTCTGCACCGCTGACCGTGTGAAACGCAATGTTTGTCTGCGTGTTGGTCACGGTGATGGACGCGCCCGGCACTACGGCACCGCTAGCGTCGCGCACAATGCCTGCAATGGTGCCTGTGTCCTTCTGCGCCCAAAGTGTTGAAATTGTGCCGCAGAGATATGCGGCGATTGCGAACACACGGAGAACGCTTTTCATGATCGACCTCCTATCCTTATGGCATTCTCTTTTGAACCCCCCCGGACTTGGTTTTTTTTGCGGGCCATGATCCCTTCGCCCTGGCTGAAGCCTGGTGTCTATCCCTTTGCCACAAGTTGAACCAGTTTGAGAATTTCTATCTAGCCTGCTGGCTAAAAACCGACCCGACCGCTGTCACCCGGCGAGCCTCCTTCCGAAACTGTTTCCGCACTGCGGCTTTGTCAACCGGCAACCAAGCTCATCTAGTTTGAATGGGGTCTTGGCCCTCATCAGTCGCAAGCCGCTGTCGAAACAGAGATGTTCCTTGGGCCCCGACAAGCAGAGCGCAGCTTGGAAGTGCCAGTGCCAGTAGATCCAGGAACCAGATCCCTGTTCTCATGATGGACCTCCGAAAGAGAACGACTCCGGGCAGATTGGGTATTTTTCGTGGCTATTATTATAGAACAGACAGTCACCTATTCCAGGTTTATTGGCGAGCGAGCATGGTGCGGTTCACTCCAACGTATCGAAGTCCGAAGCCGAGGTATCTAGTCGTGGGTCCTCCTTATTGGATGGAATGCGGCGATTGTACTGCTCTCAACTTCCGGTTCGCCGACCATCCTCTCGGAACGACGTTCGACCTGCTTCGCTGGTTCAGCGGTTTACCTCAACCGGCCGCACTTCTCACAATTGACAAACGGTAGGTGACTACGGGCGACTAAGCGCGGGAGCAGCAAAGGGGCGTTTGCGCGACAAACTACCTGCTCGATGGAGGACTCGCTGCTCTCATCCCCCTCAGTTTCTGAACCAAGGTCCTTGGACTCGGTCCGCTCGCTTGCCTGCTTCTGCACCGACGGAGACTTGGACTACGTTCAACATCTCTTCGAGAGAGAATGGTTTCTCGAGCAAGGCATCTACCGGATACATCTCAGTCAGCTGTCGAGCCCGGCTGTCTAGAAGACCCGACATCGCTATGACTCTGATATCCGGCCACTCGAAGGTGAGGACTTTGATCAGTTCAAGACCATCCATCTCAGGCATTGAGAGATCCGTAATAACAAGATCGATGTGAGCCATCGACAGCTGCTGGACAGCCTCCCGGCCATTTTCGCAAGTCACGACCGAATGCCCACCGAACTCCAAAAGCTCACGCAGAACCGTGAGCAAGACCGGATCGTCTTCCACAAGGAGAATAGTGACTGACATTGCACACTCCTGCCAGCCAAATTCTACCACAAGTGCTCGTGCGATCTGGTTTGTGATTCTTTGAGCATCAGACAGAAAATTGCCAGTCCGATGGACTAGGGAGGGGAGTTCAACATCCCCGATTTCGGCGACTTTGGGGAACTTCATCGCGATACGATCCCGAGAAGGATCTCCGGTGGAACCAAAAAGCTCGGGGACACCAGAAATTAGCCGTTCGTGTTTCGGACACGAGAGGTCGAAGCGTTACAGGAACAGATCATGAAACTTGGAGTAGAGCTTCACGTAGGTGTCTTCACTAGTTACTCGCTACGGAAGGTCGATGGGAACCGCTTGAAGAGAAGATTGTTGAGTTGGAGAAACAAGGATGGGAAGAGATCAAGAGGAAAGACTGGAATGCGCTCCCCAAGGCGCTAGGGATGCGGCGTGTCGGCGTCAGCCATTGCAGTCTCCAGTGTCTCCAGTGCAGTCATCGCGCGTGTTCGAGTTGCCCGTCGCGCGGCCGTTACACATAGCCTTGTCGCAATGCCGAAGACAGCGTTTTGCCCTACGATTTCTTCGGATAATCGAGGATTACCTTTGCGGGCTTGATCCTGCCGATTTGTGACCACGACTTCGCATCGAATGTGAACTCGGCGACAGCACATGTCGGCATGTGGGTTATCTCGCCCGAGAGGCGATGCGCGAGCTCGGTCAGCCCCGGGTTGTGGCCAAACAACATCACGCGCTCCACCTTGTCGCCAATCTGATGGATCACGTCGAGCAGGTCGCCCGCCCCGACTGCGTACAGCCGCTCATTCACGACGATCTTGCGCCGAGAGTCGAGCTTTTTGGCAATGATCTCTGCCGTCCTAAGTGCGCGCACGGCGGGACTCGACAGGATCAAATCTGGCTTCACGTCGCGCTTCGCCAATCGCTCACCCATCTTCGGTGCGTCGCGCCGACCGCGATCGTTCAATGGCCGGTCTTTGTCGGGCAATGTGGTGTCGTCCCAACTGGACTTGGCGTGGCGAATGAGAAAGAGCGTTTTCATGTCACATCACGCACCGGCGGGCGATGCCGCCGCCGATGGTCTGCATTAGCAGAAGCAGCAGCGTCGAACCGACGAGACCAAGCGCGGAGAACCGGGAATTGTTCAGAATACCGCGCGTTCAGCGAATGTCCAGAAAACGGCAGGCGGCCCGACGTAGCGCAAACGACCCGTCGCAGATATCGCGCTCTCCCAAGAGCGAACGTTGCAACAGCTCCTAGAAACGGATGCCTAACACCTCAGTAGTCATCTCGTCCTTCGGTCTTCATGCACCAACCAGTGACTATCTAGATCTGCATAATTCATACGCCAGTTGTTTCCTTTGAACAATCTCAATCTATCAAGCCTTAAGATCTCGCTTTCTTGAGCGGGATAACATGCCGATTCGGTATGATACGCAGAAAACGGGATAGCATCCGATGATAGTCATACCTCCTGCCATCGTCGAGCACTTCGGGCAGTTCTTGACTCGAAAAGCGCTGCCGCCCATTGTTTTTACTTGGACGGATTAAGGGCAAATGGTAGAAGTCCGGTTCGGCCCAGGTCACGATTGTGGGCGGTTGACGGGCAAACCGGAAGTAATCAGCGTGGCCCGCATCGTGTCTGGATGGCCGACTACACGACCACTGGACTCGATCACTAACCGCTACGGCGTTTGAACTAAGCCGTCCACGCGGCGGACGCTGCGCGTGGGTAACCTCGGAGCTGGATTCAGAGACCGGCTAGGGATTCAGGAGCCCGACAGGAATAAGCTTTGAACGCTCATTCTCTCGTCGGGTTTCTTTCAACTTGCTGGCCAGCGTGAAAGCCGCATTGGCTTCGGAGCTTTGGCCGAGTTTTTGGTACCACCGTCCGAGGCGGTAGTGAAATGAGCCGTCCTTGTCGGCCCGGAGTACTCGTTTCATTTCCTCGATGGCCTTACCGAACTCACCCAAGGTTGCGTACGCGTCGGCCAATTCGGCACGAGCTTCTACGAAGCTCGAGTCGGCCTCAAGAGAACGATGGAAATGAGCGACGGCCCGTGCTGCATCTCCACTCTTCAACAGAAGCTTGCCGAGCTCATAATTGAGCGCGGAGTGAGTCGGGAACTTTGCGACCGCAATCCTGGCTTTCTCAAGTGCCTCAGAGACTCTCAGTTGCCTGGTGAGAAATTGGACGAATAGTAAATGGACCTCCGAGTCGGCGTTGCCAATAGCAAGGGCCTTTTCATATTCTGCGTGCGCCCTGGCCGGGTCGTGGCTGTCATTCGCCAGATCGGCCAAAAGCAAATGAGCCCGATACGAATCGGGATTTCGTGCAATCGTTTTCTGGAACGTCTCACGCGCAAGTGCCCGACAGGTTCGGAACAGCCAATACTGAGCCGAATCGTCGGGCGCGCGCTGGAGTGTGGCAACCAAGCTCTCCAAAGCTCGATCATATTCTCCAAGGTTGAAGGCCGACACCGCCAGATCCAAGTTCTCAGCCTTGGAGAGAGGACGGGTCCGTTGCCGCTGGAGCCGCTCTAAGCGGATGCTATAGCTGCCATCGGGCGACGTCGATGAGGTCTTCAGAGTCTTTGCCAGCTCTTCGAAGTTGCTCAGTGCTGCCTCCGCCGCCTTCTCTGCTCCCATCTCGTGGTTGGCCGAGTACAGAAGAGCCTGCGCCGAGGCCTTGAACGAGGCGTCACGGTCATCGCGGGCATCGGTTTCAAGAACTCTGATTGCTGTGATGGTGCTGCTCAATCGGTCGGAAGTGAGGCCCACCGCAAGCTGCGTGAGGTGCATTCGTACAAACGGGAGATCCACTTGAAGCGTATTTCCTAATCGGTTCAGGGCGCCAACAAGGTTGTCTTGAAGCAGCTCCAGACGAATGAGAGCCATCTCCACTTGCAGGTTGCGGGGATCCAACTTCTTGGCTCTGATCAACTGTTCCTCGGCTGCACCAACTTGAGCGGCTGGGGCCTCCAGGTAGAACAAGCCAAAAGCCAGGCGACCTTCGACCAGGTCTGGCTGAGCGGCAACGACAGTCTGGAAGGTGCTCTCAGCCTCCTGCCGACGTCCCGCCACGGCCTGGAGTTCGGCAAGTAGGATCTTTCCGAAGCCTGAAGGATCGGATGAATCGATAAGCTTCCGTGCAGCCGACCGGCTCCAGTTCAGATAGGCAATTCCCAGGCGATACCACGCCTCTTCCATTTCAGGATTCCCTCGGAGAAGCTGGCGATACAACTTTACAGCCTCCTCGAACTGTTCCAATCGAATACAGGCGTTAGCAAGCTCATACGTAGCCTGCGGGTTTTTGGGTTCGATGCTAAGGGCAGACCGGAGAGAGGGGACGGCTTTCTCCGGTTGGTTCAACTTGAGATATTCGATGCCCAGAAACAAGTGGGGTACGAGCAAGCGTGGTTTGATCTCGGTTGCCCTCCCAAAGGCCCTCGCCGCCTCGCGGTGCTTGCTGAGTTCATGGAGACATAGACCCATGTTCGTCCACACTTCGGCAATGTCTGGGTCTATCCTGAGAATCTGGTCGTACAATCTTGCGGCTTCTGCAAAATCGCGTCGCTGTTCGGCTTGCCGAGCCTTGCTGAAAAGAGATGTGATCTTCTCTGGAGCTTTGGAGTCTGGAGCTTGAGCCAACGCCTGGGTTACGCCAAATGCGCTGGAACATAATGAGACGAAGAGAATGAAGAGTGTTGAAGCGCGAATACCAAAACGCCGCGAAAGTTTCATCGGTATGCAATTCTCTTCCGGCAGGTCAGGACGGGGGATACCCCAGGGCTCTTGGGCACTTCCTCACTCGGTGCTCAGGTCGACGGTTGCTTTTTGCTTGTGCTCAAGGTCGGCCAAAGCCTGGTACCGCGTCAAGTGTTCCTTCGCCTTTTGAGTTTGCTTCAGTCGCCGATAGAGTTGAGCGAGCTGATAATGGTACTGGGACTTCCCCTCGTCCAAACGCACCGCAGTTTCCAGTTCCTCTTGGGCATTTCTTAGATCGCCCAAAGCGACCAGTGCCTTCCCCAGATAGAAATGAGTTTTCGCCCAATCGGGTCGAGCCGTCGCAGCCCGACGGAAGAAGGGTTCTGCTTCGCGGACCCCTTTTCGACGTTCAGTCAGAAATCCCATCTGCAGCATCGGCCAGGCACACTCTCTGGCTTGAGACCCACAGAGCTGAAGTGCCTTCCGGTAACTTTCCTCAGCCATCACCTGGTCATGGAGACGTTCTTGAACTTGACCCAAGGCAGTCCAGGTCTTCACGGACGAAGGACTCTGTTCGATGGCTCTCTGGAAGGCCTCTTCAGCACTTTTCAAGTCGTCTGCTTCATAGAGGGAGCGGCCCAGTAAGTAGTGGAGTTCCCAATTCTTCGGATCCAGTTCCACCGATCTTCGAAAGCTTTTTTCGGACTCCTTCAACATTCCTCCGAGGGCGTAGTTCACGCCCAATAGCTTGTAGATTTCAGGGTACTCAGGCTGTCTCCGGGCCGCCTTCTCGAGCCATTCGATTGA
>Ga0075418_10003917_pt1 | contig 16958 bp, 18 predicted proteins | sample SoiMetdeltSBSDD2_FD_81776 | JGI IMG/M metagenome (GOLD analysis project Ga0075418, IMG submission 81776) | Bulk soil microbial communities from a Populus tree surrounding site in Tennessee, USA - Soil MetaG P. deltoides SBSDD2 | ecosystem: Environmental > Terrestrial > Soil > Tree plantation... | reverse complement strand
ATCACCGCACGCCACGTGCCACAGCAGAAGGCGGGAAGAGGCGCGATTTGCTGGACGATCGCGGCGGGGCAGGCCTGGCACTGCGAACTAATTCGCGGCGCCCACGAATTTCAGCCGATAGCGGGTGCGGTCAGTACGAGATCCGCCGCATTGGGGACGGTTGCGGGTCCCGCCGGCTCACGCGCACGCGCACATCGACGGCGAGGACGCTGCGCTCGAGGACCTTCAGCGGATTGATGTCCAGCTCCTGAATCTCAGGAGCGATGGCCATCAGGGCGGAGACGCGCAGCAGCGTCTGGACGAGAGCCCGTTCGTCGGCGGGAACGTGGCCGCGGTAACCTCGAAGAAGGCGCACGCTCTTGAGACCGCCGACCATCTCCTCGGCGGCACGATCGGTCAGCGGGTGCAGCCGGAAGGCCGTGTCGGCGAGCAGATCGACGAGGACCCCGCCGCTGCCGCAGGCCATCAGCGGTCCGAACGTCGGGTCCACGACGGCGCCGACGAGCAGCTCGACGCCGCCCGGCACCATCTGCTGGACGAGGGCCGCCGTCATCGTGTGGCCGAGGCGAGACGCGAGCGCGTGAAACGCGGAGCGCAGGGAGGCCTCGTCTCGAAGCCCAAGCACGACGCCTCCGACTTCGCTCTTGTGCAGGATCTCCGGCCCCGCCGCCTTCAGTGCCACCGGATAGCCAATCTCGCGTGCCGCCGCTACCGCCTCCTCGTCACTCTTTGCCAGCCGCGCGGCCGCGGTGGCGATTCCCACTGCGCCGAGCAGGCGCTGGGCCTCGTCGGGAGTGAGCCACCCATCGCCGCGCGCCAGCGCGCGATCGATGATCTCGCGCGCGATGCCGCGCTGAACGTCGCGGAATTCCGGCACCGAGCCCTGTGGCTGCCGCCGCCAGGCGCCGTAGGCGGTCGCGCGCGCGAGCGCGGTGACCGCGGCCTCCGGGAACAGGTACGAGGGAATCGGAGCGAGCTCAGGAGGCGCCCCACGACTGCTGATGAAGTTCGCGAGCACCGGCTTCGACGCACCCGCCGCACCCGCCGCGATCGCGCGCGCCACCTCGTCGGGCTTCGTGACGAGGGGCGGAATGAAGATCACCAGCACGCTGTCGACGTTCGCATCGGCCAGCAGCACTCGCGTCGCGCGTTCATACTGCGCGGCGGTGGCCGACGCGATCATGTCGACGGGATTGCCGAGGCTGGCAGCAGCGGGCAGGAATTGCTGCAGCTCTGTGCGGGTCTCGGCGCTCAGGGGTGCGAGTGCGAGTCCCAGCGCTTCGCAGGCATCCGCGGCCAGGATCGCGGGTCCGCCGGCGTTGGAAAGGACCGCCACGCGTGGTCCGGCGGGGAGCGGCTGATGCGCCAGGAGCGCGGCGACGTCGAACAGTTCCTCGAGCGTGGCAGTCCGGATCACGCCCGCTTCGCGGAAGAGCGCATCAACGACGACGTCGCTCGCGGCCAGCGCGCCGGTGTGCGAGGAGGCGGCGCGCGCGCCGGCCTGTGATCGGCCCGACTTGACCGCGACGATCGGCTTCTTCCCGGCAACGCGGCGCGCAATCTGCGCGAAGCGGCGCGGGTTGCCGAAGCTCTCCAGGTACAGCAGGATGACGTCGGTCCGGGGGTCGTCGGCCCAGTACTGAATCAGATCATTGCCCGACACATCCGCCTTGTTGCCCACCGACACGAACGTCGAGATGCCGAGATTGAGCTGCCTGACGTAGTCGAGAATCGCCAGGCCAAGCGCGCCGCTCTGTGTGGAGAACGCCACGCGCCCTTCGATCGGCGCCACTGGCGAGAAGGTCGCGTTCAGCCGCACCGCCGGATCGGTATTGATGATGCCCATGCAGTTGGGACCGATCATGCGGATACCTGCGGTCCGGACCTTGCGCAGGATCTCCTGCTCGAGCGTCCGGCCCGCCGAGCCCGTTTCCCCAAATCCGGCGCTGATGATAACGAGCGCCTTGACGCCTTTGGCGATGCATTCGTCCACGACCGGGCTCACCTGCGCGCACGGCACACAGATCACCGCGAGGTCTACTTCGCCGGGAATCGCCGTCACGCTCGGGTACGCCCGTACTCCGTCGATCGACGTGGCGGTGGGATGCACGGCGAAGAGCCGTCCTGTGAAGCCTCCCGCCGTGACGTTGTGCAGGATTTCGGATCCGATCTTTCCGCGCTCACGATTCGCGCCGACGATCGCGGCCGTCCGCGGCTCGAAGAAGCCCTTCATCGACGCGGTGGCCGCGGCCTGCGACCGCTCGGCGGACCTGGTCTCGTAGCGCGCCGTCGGATCGAGTGCCAGCACGACATGAAATACGCCGCCTTCGAGCTGGCGCTCGGTTTCGAACCCCGAGTCGAGGAACACCTGCATCATCTGCCGGTTGTCCTGGAGCACGTAGGCGTCGAAGGTCGTGATGCGATGGTCGCGGGCAATGGCGGCCAGCACTTCCAGCATGCGGGTGCCGACGCCGCGTCCCTGCAGCGCGTCGGCGATCGCGAACGCCACTTCGGCGCGATCGACGGCCTTCGGGTCGCGAAAATACACCGCGACGCCGCTGATACGACCGCCCGCTTCGGCGACCAGGACGAACTCGTTCTCGTGATCGGCCCGCAGCAGCCGCGACACCTCAGTTTCGCTTCCGGTGGCGGTCGCAAAGAATCTGAACCGCCGGCTTTGAGGCGACAGCCGGTCGTACAGCCCGAGCAGCTCATCTCGGTCGCCGGGACGGATCGGCCTCAAGCGAAGGGTAGACCCGTCGCGCAGCACGACATCCGATTCATACTGAGTGGGGTAGGTCATAGTACGACTTGAATGGCAGGTCCGATGAAGGTTGACGATCGCGGCGTCCTGGTGTCGTGCCCGTCGTGCGGAAGCACCAACCGGCTGACGTATCGCACACTCGAACGCCAGGTGCGCTGCGGCAAGTGTCACACGACGCTGGCAGCGCCGTCACATCCCATCGAGGTGCCCACCGGGTTCTTCGATGCCTTGATCTCTGCCTCCTCGGTGCCCGTCGTCGTGGATTTCTGGGCGCCCTGGTGCGGCCCGTGCCACGCGATGGCGCCCGAGTTCGAGAAGGCAGCTCAGCGCCTGGCGGGGAAGGCGCTGGCCATCAAGGTGAATACCGAGGCGGAGCCCGAGCTCGGCGAGCGATTCGGAATCCGTTCGATCCCCACTCTGGCCGTCTTCCGCCGGGGCCGCGAGGTGACGCGTGTCGCCGGTGCACGACCCGCCGCGGACATCGAGCGGCTGGTGTCGGCCGCTGCTTCCATGTCCTAGCGCACCGCGGGATCTTTCCGGTTCCCGAGTGAAAAACCACGCTGCCTTCAGGTACGTCGAGCTCAGCAACCGCCATTTCCCTCATGTTGCCGTCCAATCGCTCCGGCACAGTAGATGCCTGACGCGATCTGGAATGTGGCGCTCGCCATGCTCTTCGGAGGGTCGGGTCCATACGGCGGCAGACGCCTCTGGTGAACGTGGCGCGCGATCAGAGATGGTGAAGGAAGCGACGGAGTCCGGCCACGGGGAGCATCACCTTCAGAACTAGACCGTGGCGCCCTCGTCACATGCGCGGCCGGACCGGTTCTGACGCGCGTAGTGCTCCAGATGATCACTGAAGACCAGACCGAGGTCGTGGAGTTTCTGGCGTCGCCCGACACTCACGCGGGCGCCGCGGTCGAGCGCGTCGAAACACACGCCTCAATCGTCTTTGTCGCTGGCACGCGCGCCTGGAAGCTCAAACGTGCCGTCCGCTACGACTATCTGGATTTCTCGACAGCAGAGCAGCGCAGACTGATGTGCGAAGCGGAAGTGCGCATCAATCGGCGCACCGCCCCCACGGTGTACCGCCGCGTGGTAGCCGTGACTCGTGAGCACGACGGATCGCTGGCACTCGGCGGCTCCGGCGCTGCCGTGGACTGGCTCGTCGAGATGGTCCGCTTTGATCAGGACGGACTGTTTGACCGGCTCGCGGCGCGTGATGCGCTGGATATCGAGTTGATGCGTCCCCTGGCCACGGCCATCGCCCATTTCCACCTGGCCGCCGAACGCCGCCCGGACCATGGCGGCCGATCCGGGATGACGTGGGTTGTCGACGGCAATGCCATCGGTCTTGCCGAACAGGGCGCGGGGATCCTCGATCCCGCCGTGTCCGCCACGGTGACGAGCCAGGCACGGCAGTCGCTCGAGCGCTACGGCACGCTGCTGGAGACCCGACGCGACGCCGGATTCGTTCGCCAATGCCACGGCGACCTGCATCTTCGCAACATCGTCCTGCTCGATGGCCGCCCGACGCTCTTCGACGCGATCGAATTCAACGACGAGATCGCCTGTATCGACGTCTTGTACGACCTGTCGTTCCTGCTGATGGATCTCTGGCGAAGACGCTTGCCGCGCCATGCGAACGTGCTCTGGAACGGCTATCTGACCGACACCGCCGATCTCGAGGGTGTGGCGTTACTGCCATTGTTTCTCTCGTGCCGGGCGGCGATACGAGCAAAGACGAGCGCCACCGCCGCCACGCTCCAAAGCGATTCACGGCGCCGTACTGAGCTGGAAGAACTCGCCCGAGACTACCTGGCGACGGCCGCCGTGCTGCTCCGGGCGCCGGCGCCGTGCCTCATCGCTGTGGGCGGCGTCTCCGGAACCGGCAAATCGACCCTCGCGCTGGCGCTCGCACCGTCGGTCGGTGCCGTTCCAGGCGCGGCAGTGATCCGCAGTGACGAGATCCGCAAGCAGCTGTGCGGCGTCGAGCCGCTGGTGCGTCTCGGCCCGGAGGGCTATGCGCCGGAAGTATCCAGTCGGGTGTACACCACGGTCGCGGAGCGCGCCGCGCGTCTCGCCCGAGGCGGTCATGCCGTGATCGCGGACGCCGTCTTCGCACGCCAGGCAGACCGGGAGGCGATTGAGCGGGCCGCCGCTGCGGCTGGTGTCCCGTTTGTCGGCCTGTGGCTCGACGCGCCCGAAGACGTGCTGCTCGCGCGCGCCGCTCGCCGTCGTCGCGATCCGTCAGACGCGGATGCCGGCGTGATCCAAAGCCAGCTCATTCAAGAGACAGGTCCGATTCTGTGGCACCGCGTTGATGCGTCACGCGCCGCTGAGAACGTTCTGCAGTACGCGATCGGTGTGCTGAATGACCGTCTGAAACCGGTCTCCCCGAGCTGACTTCAACAACGTGGGAGCGTCGCAGCGGAAAGCACGCGTTGCCTGCTGTGCGTTTCTTCGACGCCCATGCGAATAGCGAAAATCTCTCGCGGCGCGGGTGTTTTTCCGCAGCGCCCCTCGCGGCTGACAGCGCCATTGCACAAACGCTCCGAACTGCGCGACATCGATCCAGGCAGGACTTGTGCGTTTGCGATGGTGAGGCTGTTGATGAGTATGGGTTGGAGAACGGTCCGCGCGAGCCGTGCGGAACGGACGCGCGCGCTGCCGGGCGACGAGTTAATTGCCCGGTCAGCGGGCTCGTTCACGCACGCCATCACCATCCGGCGGCCGCCGCGCGACGTCTGGCTGTGGCTCGCGCAGATGGGTGCCGGCAGCCGCGCCGGTTGGTACAGCTACGACCGCGTCGACAACCGCCCGCACCCGAGCGCCACGTCGATTGTGCCCGAGCTTCAACTCCTGGCCGTCGGCATGGTATTTCCGGCGCTCCCGGGTGTCACCGACGGTTTCATGCTCCTGGGATTCGAGCCGGAGCGCTTTCTGCTTCTTGGGTGGCCGGGACCGGACGGGACTCCGCTGGTGACCTGGGCGTTTGTCCTCGAGCCGGCGGGCGCGGCCGGCACGCGCCTGATCGTACGGGCACGCGGCGCACAGGGCTATCGCTTTCGTCGCCTCCCCTCGTCGATCAGCATCGCGGTCGTCCGTCTCGTCCATTTCGTCATGGAGCGCAGGCAGCTGCTCGGCATCGCGAGCCGAGCCGAACTGGAGTACGGGTCATGAAACCGTGGATGCAGTACCTCATCGCCTTCATCGTGTTCTGTCACGGGTTCGTTTACGTGCGGATCGGTGGGGCGCTTCCTGGGCCGATCCCGGCGTGGAAAGGCAGCTCCTGGCTGCTCGGTGACGTCGTCACGGGCGGTCGGTTGACTGCGCTGGTCATCGCGCTGCACGTGATCGCGGGCGTCGCCATCATCGCCTCGTCAGCCGCCATCGTCTTCGGCGCCTGGATTCCCGGCTGGTGGCGGCCGCTTGCAATCGGCGGCGCAGTCGTCGGAATCGTGGCATTTGTCGTGTTCTGGGATGGTCAGACGCAGCAGCTGTTCGAAGAAGGCGCGATTGGCGCGGCCGTGAGCGCCGCGCTCCTGCTCGGCGCGACGCTGTTTCCGCGAGCGTTCGCCTGAGGGTTACGCGGCCGGCTCGATCACCGCCCGTCCCTTCACATCGCCGCGCTTCAGGCGGGCATAGACCTCGTTGATGCGCTCCAGCGGCGCCACCTCGATCGGAATCGACGTCAGCTGTCCGGACTCGGCGAGCGCAATCACTTCGCGCAGCTCCTTGATTGTTCCCCACAGGGTGGCTTCGAACAGCACCTCGAAGCGGGTGTTCTCGAGCACCTTCATGCGCGCCGCGCCGCCTGCCAGGCCGACCTGACTCACCTTGCCGAGCGAGCGAGTCGCGCCGACTGCCAGCGACAGCGTCGCTTCGCTGCCAACGAAGTCGAACGCAGCGGCGACGCCATGGCCGTGTGTCAGATCGCGGATGTGCGTCGCCAGCTGCGGATCGGCGGCGTTGAGCGCGTGCGCCGCGCCGAGCTCACGCGCCAGCTGGAGCTTCGACTCAGTGACGTCAACGGCGATGATCGGGCATCCCGACAGCAGCCTGAGGATCTTCAACCCGTACTGGCCAAGACCGCCAAGGCCGATGACGAGCGCGAAGTGATCGGGTTGCAGGAACGGAAGCGCCTTGGTGATCGCACGGTACGGCGTCAACGCGGCGTCGGTCAGCGGCGCCGCCACCGAGGGTGCGAGCCGCGTGAGCTTGACGAGGTAGCGCTCGTGCGGGACCAGCAGGTATTCTGCGTAGCCGCCGTCGTGCATCGACAGCCCGGCCCATTCGGGCGCCGCGCACAGCTGTTCGTAGCCCGTCACGCAGTAGTCGCACCGGCCGCAGCCCCAGCCGCCGAACACCGCCACCGGGTCGCCTTCGCGCACGCTGGTGACACCTTCGCCGACGTCGTGGACGATGCCGGCATTCTCATGACCCAGCGTGAGCGGCATGCGCGGCAGCACCGGGATTTCTCCGTCCATCACGTGGATGTCGCTGTGGCAGAAGCCCGCGCCAACGACGCGGACCACCACCTGGCCGGGCCATGGCCGCGGCATCGGGATGTCTTCGAGGACCAGCGGTTGTCCGTATTTGTGCAGGCGTGCGGCTTTCATCACGGTTCTCCTGCGTGTGCGATTCAGCGGTTATCGGGGGGCTCGAGCCCCTTCGGATTGATCGGGCGCGCCAGCGTGATCCGGTTGACGACGCGGCGCACGCCCTTCACCCGCCTGACCGTCTCTTCGGCAAGCGCCTGTTCGCCGGGCGTGGCGACGCCACCGGTCAGCGTGGCAATGCCGCCGGCGACGTGCACGTGCACGGCGCTTGGAATGTCCGGATGCCGATCGAGCGCGACCCGGGCCTCGCCGAAGATGTCGCCGTCGTTCCGTTCCGGACCCAGGTGCGGCGGTGCGGCGGCGACGCGAGTGTTGCGGGCCATCACGCCGCCTCGACATGGACGGGCGGCCGGGCGGTCTTGGCCGCGCCGTTCTCACGGACCGTCAGCACGGCGCAGGGCGCTGTGCGGACGACCCGCTCGGCGACGCTGCCCATCAGGATGTGCGGCAGTCCGGTGCGGCCGTGCGTCCCCATGACGATCAGGTCAAAACCGCCCGTTCTCGCGCGCTCGACGATCGTGTGCGCCGGGCGGCCGACGAAGACCGACGTCTGGACATCGGAGCCATGCGGGAAGTTGTCGGCCTTGATCGCAGCCAGCCGCTCGCTGGCGTCGTTGATCATCTCCTGCATCGTGTCCGGCACATTCGGCACGTAGACTTCCGAGAACGCGCCGTACGAGAACTCCTCGACGGCGTGCAGCAGTTCCACCGACGCGCCGACCTGGCCGGCGAGTGTTGCGGCGTGGCGCACCGCCTGATCCGAATGGGCGCTGAAATCCACCGGCACCAGGATGCGGGTAATGGAGTCAGTCATTGTCAGTCTCCTGTGGAGGCGGCGCGACGCTCGCCCGCTGTTCCGGCAGCATCGACCATGCCAGCCACGCGTGCGGAATAATCACAAGCCGCGGCGCATAGCCGCGCGGGGAGCACCAGCGGGGTGCGGGGTTTTTGCGGCGGCGCGCGAAAGATTCCGTGATCGATTTCCGACGGGCGCCGGCACGCTGCCGGTGCCGTTGTTCCGCACGGCTCGCGCTGGCGATCGGTATCGGCCTCCAGAATGTGCCTCGGCGTATCCCTTCGACGGGGGACAAACACGCGCCACGGAGGAAATATCCTCGGCCGCAGGGGGACTCTATTTGTGGCCGTGCGTTTTATGGCGCTTTCACCGCGCCAGCCGCCGCGCGCGACTGGCACTTCCCTTGAACTCTCAGTAGCGCCTGAGCGCAATGTGTTGCACTCACCGCCACCATGTCGGTGGCTGCTGTAGCGAGAACGGCGGAGTGTGTCATGGGTGTCTATCAGGACCGAAGCTTCGAAGCGATCGGTACATGTACGGCCGCCGCGGAGCGGTGCGCCGCATGCTGTGGTACGTCGGCAGACGTCGAGCGTGAACGGTGCGCCGTGCTCGGGCGCGACTGCGCGGATGTCGGTCGCCTCGCGGAGGCGCTGGTGTTGCGCAACAGCCGCTATGCGGCGGAGGCCTGTACGCTGCACGCCACGACGTGCGAGGCATTTGCGGACTACTGCGCGAAATGGCCAAAGGAAAACTGCTGCAAAGCGGCAATGCTGGCGGCCCGCGCGTGCGCCCGCGCGTGTCGGCTCGTCGGGACCGGGCAAGCCGCATGACAGGGTGAATCGCCCGATTCGAGCCTGAAGCGCAGTGCGTTCAGAATCGCCGGCGCCTCCTCTTCGACCGCGCCGCTCGATCAGGTGGCGCGCCAGGCTGCCCCAGACGCCGTCGAGCACGTGAGCCGCCTCGACTCGGCGCGGCAGATCCCTCATCACGATGGGAAGCGGCAATGCTCGTGGGGAATTGTCCGGCCGCCTTCAGCAAAATTGCATGCGTCCCGTCACCGCCGATCGGGCAGATGTGCGATTGTGCCGCGCTTTCGCGGCCGCGCATTGGCACACGCGATGCCCTCCTTCGGGTGAGAGGACGTTAAACAGTAACGTCCGCGTGAGAGAAGGCGGGCCCCCGTGTTCACCAGACATTTCGCCTCGTACGTTGGCCGCGTGTCCGCGGCGACGCTCATAGCCGGCTGCGCCAGCATCACGCTGGCCGCGGCTCAGGAACCCTCCAAGCCGCTGTTGCCGGAGCCTCGAATCATCAACAAGGCGGTCGAGCTGGTCACGGGATTCAAGAGCGGGGACACGGCCACGCCGAAGGACGGCTTCTACGCCCACACCGGCCAGATGATCACGGGCGCCGGCTGGATTTCACTCGGCCCGGGTTATCGTTTCCATCTCCTGGACGACCGCGCCCTCGTCGACCTGTCGACCGCGCTGTCGTGGCGGGGCTACAAGACCGCCCAGGCCCGCGTCGAGCTGCCGACGCTTGCCGACGACCACCTGGTCGTGGGTTCGCAGGTGCGGTGGAGCGATCTCACGCAGGTTAGCTACTTCGGCGCCGGGCCGGAGGCGCTCGAGACGCAGCGCAGCGATTTCCGCCTGCAGACCACCGATACCGTGTTCTACGCCACCGTGCGCCGGAACCGGATTGTGTCGCTGACCGGCGGCGTCGGGTGGCTGACCCGGCCGTCCATTTCGTCGTCCACGGGTCCGTTCGACCGTGATTTGCCGGACACCCTCGATCTGTTCGCGTCCGAGCCCGGCGCGGCGGTTGCGCGGCAGCCGCGATTCCTGCACCGGGATCTGGCGATTGCCGCCGACACGCGCGACGAGCCGCGCCAACCCGCGCGCGGCGGTCTGTACCGCGCAGCGTGGAGCGGATTCAACGATCGGGAGACCGGCGCGTTCACCTTCGATCGTTACGAGCTTGAAGCCGCTCATTTCGTACCGCTGTGGGCCGGCCGCACCGTACTGGCGCTGCACGGATGGGGCGTGTTCTCGACGACGGCAGCCGGTCGCGAGGTGCCGTTCTACCTGCTGCCCAGCCTGGGGGGCCATAACACGCTGCGCGGTTATACGGATTACCGCTTTCACGACCGCAACCTGCTTGGGGTGAACGTCGAATCGCGGTGGGCGCTGTTCCGCCACGTCGATGCGGCGGTCTTTGCCGACGCCGGTAACGTCGCTGCCCGTGCCGGCGATCTCGATTTCGCCCGCACGTCGTACGGCACCGGCGTGAGGCTGCACTCGGGCGCCTCGACGATTGCGCGCTTCGACGTCGGTAAGAGCGGCGAGGGCTGGCATTTCATGTTCCGGCTGAACGATCCGCTGCGCCTGTCGCGAGTCACACGACGCACCGCTGCCATTCCGTTTGTGCCGTGAGGTGACGTCATGAACCGCCTGCTGATGCTGATGTTTCCGCCCCTCTTGGCGATCTACATCCCGACGTGTATCCCTCGTGCGGTCAGTCCGACTGCGGCACCTGATCAGGCACGGCTCGAGGAGCTGTGGCAGCAGCCTGACGACCTGAAAGCGCGTGATCTGCGCTACGGACCCTGGGGGGTCGAGCGCGCGCCCGATCCGGACGCGACCTATCGTTTCGTCGAGAAGAAGCAAGGCGGCGTGAATCCGGGCCTGACCGTGCGCGACCTGGCCGGGCGCCGATGGAAGGTCAAGCAGCCGGCCATGGATGGCCGGGTTGCCGAGGGTCCGATCGAAGTCGTCCTCTCGCGCGTGCTGTCCGCCGTCGGCTACCACCAGCCGCCGGTGTACTACGTCCCCGACTTCACGCTCGAGGACAAGGACGGCACGCGCCGCGTGCCGGGCGGGCGATTCCGCCTCGTGGATCCGTCGCTGAAGGATCGCGGCGAGTGGTCGTGGCGTCGCAACCCGTTCGTCGGCACGCGCCCGTATCAGGGGCTGCTCGTGATCCTGCTGCTGTTCAACAGCTCGGACCTGAAGAACTCGAACAACACCCTGTACGACTATCGCGGCGGCGATCGGACCGAACGCTGGTACGTGGTGCGTGATCTCGGCACCGCGCTCGGCGGCACCGGGCGCGTCACCCCGGAGCGCGGCCGCGTCGAGCTGTTCGAGCGCCACGGCTTCATCGAAGGGGTCGACGAGGGGTTCGTGAAGTTCGAGTACCACGGCTGGCATCAGGAGCTGATTCGCCGCCGCATCACGACCGGCGACGTTCGATGGGCGTGCGAGCTGCTGGACGGCCTGACCGGCGATCAGTGGCGCGAAGCGTTTCTCGCCGGGGGCTTTGACGATGAGCGCGCGGAACGATTCATCGGGGCGTTGCAGGCGAGGATCCGCCAGGGATTGACCCTGACGGCGGGCAATGGAGGGCCCACGTCATGATCGGCGAATTTTCGAATCTTACGGTGCAGGTTCCGACCGTCGCGCACGGGTTGCTCGTCCTGATCGTCGCGGCGCTGCTTGGGGCCGCGCTCGGTGTGATTCGACCGGTGCGGACCGGCATCGTGCCGCGATCGGCCCACGTCATCCAGGCACAAATCCTTCTCGCCATCGTCGGCGCCATCATCATCCTCGTCGTCGATCAGAGTCTCGCTCGGGCGTTTGCGGTGGTCGGAGCCGCGGGATTGGTCCGCTACCGTGCGCGCGTCGAGGACGTGAAAGACGCGGGCATGATGCTGGTGGCGCTGGCCGTTGGGCTGACCGCGGGGAGCGGCATGTTCGTGTTCGCGTCTATTTCATGCGTGTTCGTCATCGGGATCCTGTGGCTGCTCGAGTCGCTGGAGCCGGCGGCGCGTTCGCGGTTCGACCTGAAGATCTCGACCAAGCACTCGGGCCGCGTGCGGCCCGACATCGACCATGCACTCCAGCAGAAGGGCGTCACCTACGACCTGCGGCGATCGTCGCCGACAGAGCTGGTGTACGAAGTCACTGTGCCGTTCGGCCAGAAGATCCGGCCGCTCACCAAGCAGATCCAGCATCTCGACGGACACACCGGGACGCTGGTCGACTGGGAAATCAAGAAATACGAAACGGTGAGTCCATAAAGGAGGGTGCCGTGAACCGTTCTGCCGCGCTTGTCGCTTCGGCTGTCCTGCTCGCGGGCGTTGGCGCCTGGAACGCTGCGGCGCAGCCGGGCCTCCCCCAGCAGGCGGGGGCCGCCATCACATCGATCGCGCGACCCGAATCGCTCAGGTTCGCTGTCGTGGGCGATGCCGGTAGCGGCGAGGCAGCTCAGTACGACGTGGGTCGCCAGATGTCGGCTGCGCGGGAAACGTTTCCGTTCGAGTTCGTCATCGCGCTCGGCGACAACATGTACGGCCGGCAGGAACCGCAGGACTTCGTCACGAAGTTCGAAAAACCGTACGAGCCGCTCCTCGCGGCGGGCGTGCGGTTCTTCGGCGCCCTCGGTAACCACGACAGGCAGGAGAACCGCTTCTACCCCGGCTTCAACATGGCGGGCGAGCGGTTCTACACGTTCGTGCGGCAGGACGTCCGGTTCGTCGTGCTCGATACGAACCTGCTCGACCCGAAACAGCTGGCGTGGGCCGAGGACACCCTGAACGCGGCGCCGGAGGCCTGGAAGATCGTCTACTTCCACCACCCGCTGTACTCGGACGGGGGACGCCACGGCTCGAACGTCGAGCTGCGCGTGCGGCTCGAGCCGCTGCTGGTGCGGTATGGCGTCAGCGTCGTGTTCGCCGGCCACGAGCACATCTACGAGCGTACCGTTCCGCAGAAAGGGATCACCTACTTCGTCGAGGGCGCCAGCGGACAACTCCGCAAGGGAGACCTGCAGCGTTCGCCGCTGACGGCGGCGGGCTTCGATCAGGACCGGACGTTCATGCTGGTCGAGCTCACCGGAGATCGGATGTTGTTCCGGACGATTTCGCGCACCGGCGTCACCGTCGATTCCGGCGTCATCGTCCGGCGGTCAACCACGTAATCGAGGCAGGAGCGGGCCATGACTACCCACGCGCTTCCACACCCTGCGGCCCTGGCGCAGAGCCGCCACACGGGCGGAGCGCTCTTTCATTTCACGATTGAGCACTTCCTGCTCCTGCCGATCGGCGGTCTGATCGCCCTCGTCTGGGCAAACCTGCGGCCGGAGAGCTACTTCACCCTGTCGCACAACCTGTCGTTCGTCGTCAACGAAATCGGCATGGCGCTGTTCTTCGCATTGATCACGCAGGAGATTGTCGAAGAACTGATGCCCGGCGGTGCGCTGCACACCTGGAAACGCTGGACGCTGCCCGCGGTGGCGGCAGTCGGCGGCCTGGCCGGATCGACGTTGGTGTACCTGGCCTACGTCGCATGGCGCTACGAGGCGGTGCTGTTGCCCGGCTGGCCCGTCGCCGGCGCGATCGATATCGCCTTCGCGTATTTCATTGTCAAGGCCATCTTCCGGCGGCACGCGGCAGTTCCGTTCGTGCTGCTGCTCGCGATTACGGCCGATGCGCTCGGGATGTTTGCGATTGCGGCGCGGCAGGCGTTCGTCAACGTCGGCTCTGGCGGTTCGGCGCTGATGGCCGCGGCGGTCGCGTGTGCGTTCATCTTCCGTCAGATGAAGGTCCGCACGTTCTGGCCGTACCTTGTCATCTGCGGGCCGATGTCGTGGTGGGCGCTCTACCTCGACGGCTTCCACCCGGCGTTCGCGCTGGTGCCGATCGTGCCCTTCCTGCCGCACGTCCCGCGCAGCCTCGACGCGTTTACGGACACGCCGGATCGCCGGCATGATTCGGTGCGCCACTTCGAGCGTCTGTCCCGATATCCCGTGCAGGCGGTGCTGTGCCTGTTCGGCCTGGTGAACGCGGGGGTGCTGCTGAGCGGCTACGGCACCGGGACGTGGGCGCTGCTCTCGGCCGCCGTCATCGGCAAGCCAATCGGTATTCTTGCGGCCACCGGCCTCGCGGTCGCCCTCGGTCTGCGGCTTCCGATCCGGCTGCACTGGCGCGACCTCGTGGTCGTAGCGCTCGCGACCTCCGGCGGGTTTGGCTTCGGGTTGTTCTTCGCGACGGCGGTGTTCCCGGTCGGCCCGATCCTGGCCGAGCTGAAGATCGGCGTCATTGCTACCGGTGTGGGTGTGCCGCTGGCGTTCGCGGCCGCGCGGGCGGTGCACGCTGGAAGGTTTGGGCGTCATGCGCACCACGCGTAGCCGGCGCGCCCGGAAAGATGAGGTTCATCATGCGCAACATCACTGTTCGAATAGCTCTTGTCATCCTGTTTCTGGCCAGTGCGGGACATGCGCTGGCACAACGCGGCCAGTTGTCGGACGAGGCCGTTGCACGAGCGGTCACCGAGCGTCTCACGAGTCACGACGTCACGGGTGTGGCAGTCAGCGTGGAGAGCCGCATCGTGACGCTGCGTGGCACCGTGCCGACACTCTGGATGAAGGAGCGCGCCGCCGAGCAGGCGCTCAAGGTGACCGACGTGGTCACTGTGCTGAACGACGTTACCGTGGCGCGCGGAGAAAGCGACGAGGTCCTGGCCGGCCTGGTGGCGGCGCAGCTTCGCCGCTACGTCTTCCTGACGATCTTCGATGACGCGGACATCGAGGTCGATCGCGGGGTCGTCACGCTGACCGGGCGCGTCACCATGCCGTACAAAGCCGAGGCGTTCGCCGACCTGGCGGCGCGCGTTCCAGGCGTCCAGGCGGTCCGAAACGAGGTTACGACGCTGCCGGTCTCCAAGTTCGACGACCAGCTGCGCTACGCCGTGGCGCGCGGGATTTATGGCGACGGGCTCTTCGCCCACTACGCCATCCAGGTCAACCCGCCCGTCCACATCATCGTCGAGCATGGCAACGTCACGTTGACCGGCGTCGTGTTCTCAGAGGTCGAGCGGCGGAAGGCCGAAGCCATTGCCCGCTCGACCTTCGCCGTGATGTCGGTTACCAACAAGCTGCGCATCGAAACAGAAGATTGAATTGATCGGGGGCGGCCGCCGGCCACCCCCTCACGCCGCCAGAAAGCGTTCGGCGAAGAAGTACTTGTACTGCAAGCGTCCGGCCTGCGGGCGCGTCCCGTTTCTTGCACCCTCGATCGGTATACGAGTCAAGGTGGAAGAGATGGGAACCTTTCGAGCAGTCGTTGCCGGAATGGCCGTTGTGACGCTCTGGGCGGCCGCTGCGAGCGGTCTTGCGCGCGAGCCAGCCCGTAGCGAGGATTCGATCCAGCGTCTCCAGGCCGCCGTTGATGCCTATGTCGCGCTCCGCGGGAAGGTGACGCAGGCGCTGCCACCGCTGGAAATTTCGCCCGATGCCGAAAATTTTCTGATGGCGTCCGAGGCGGCGGCTGCCGCAATCCGGGCCGCCCGTCCGTCCGCGGCGGAGGGCGACATCATCAATGCCGAAGCCGCGGCACTGTTGCAGCGCCGTGTCCGCGCCACCCTCGCCCAACGTGGATGCAGCGTCGACGCCATCCTTGCCGCCCAGAGAGACGACGACCGGCTGCCTCTGCCACCGCGGCCGGTCGTCCACGACCAGTTCGACTGGGGGTGGGGATCGTTCATGCCGTCGTGCGTGCTGAGCGTGCTGCCCTTACTGCCGGACGAGCTGCAGTTTCGCTTCGTCCAGCGCGATCTCGTCCTTGTCGATGTCGGTGCCGACCTGGTGGTGGACGTTCTGCCTGATGCGCTGCCGCCGAGCGAATCCTGGAAAGGCGTGCGTTACGCGGCCGATGATGTGACGCGGCGGCCCCGTCGAGGTGACGGGGTCGTCGCGATGTCTCCCTACGCCGCGGTCTTCGCGGCTCTGGGCGGCTCCCCGATTTCAACCCGGCGAGCCGTGGGTTGCGCCTTCGCCGGCAGCGGGACGGCAACCTCAAGTACGCCGTTGGAGAACGTGGCCTTGACGTCCTCGAGCTTCGCGCCCTGCGGCAGCGGCACGGCCCGGTAGAAGCTGCCGTAGGCGCGCTCGCACCGGTACTCGTTCTCTTTCTTCTCCTCCTTTTCCGTCTTCCGCTCACCCGAAATGACCAGGAGGCCGTCGGTGACTTCCACCTTGACCTCTTCCTTCTTCATACCCGGCAGGTCGATCCGGGTCATGAAGCAGTTGTCCTTCTCGAATACGTCGATGTCGGGCGACCAGTTGGTCGTCCCTCCGGCGCCAAACGCCCGCGTCGGCCAGCGGAACGACGCGAAGAACGGCTCATCGAACACGCGATCGAGCTCGGATGTCATCTGCCGAAGCAGCCCGAACGGCTCGCGGCGCACCGGAGCCGGGGGCGTGGCCTTGCTGATTACCATAGGTACCTCCTCGGATCAGGCCAGGCCCGTGTCGGGCCTGACCCGCCGGCTGTGACCGCAATCACCGTACCTCGGCGTTGCGACGCAATGCATTCTTGGTCGTGCGAGTGCCGCGCCTCATCGCGGGAATTCCTTTGAGAGCCCTGCGGAATCTTTCGCAGCGGCGCGGAGGCCGGCAGGGCGCGAACGACAGGATCGCTCGGAAACAGCAGCGGCACGCCCGTTGCTCGGCACCCGGCCCATGACCGACAGCCTTCATGATCGTGTTCGCGGAGAGTACCGGGAGATGCCGGGACTGCGCCTGACCATCGCCCAGGCGGCGCGTCTGTTCAACCTCGAGCCGCAGCAATGCGGAACGATCCTCGAGACTCTCGTCACGCATGGCGCCTTATGGACCAACGGGCGCGAGTACTTCGGACCGAACGGCGGCCGGCGAGTCGCCTGACCGTTCGCCCGTTCAGCGCTCGTCATGTCCCGGGGTTCACTGCACGTCGAGCCCT
>Ga0075418_10003914_pt1 | contig 16960 bp, 18 predicted proteins | sample SoiMetdeltSBSDD2_FD_81776 | JGI IMG/M metagenome (GOLD analysis project Ga0075418, IMG submission 81776) | Bulk soil microbial communities from a Populus tree surrounding site in Tennessee, USA - Soil MetaG P. deltoides SBSDD2 | ecosystem: Environmental > Terrestrial > Soil > Tree plantation... | reverse complement strand
GGATCATAGCACCGGGATTGCGCCGCACAGGCTACTATGCGCGCTGTGGTTTGTGCGCACACAGGAAGTCCAAATGAAGACGAGCAGGGTCGTTCCAAGCCTGGCGATTGTTCTCCTCGCTTACTCCATCGAATCGAGTGCGGCCGAGACTTCTGCACCTGCACCCGAGCAAGACGCAGACCCTCAGGCCCTCGTGCTCGAGTTGCAGGAAGAAGTGAGCCAGCTGCGCGGTCTGCCCTTCAAAGCGAACGTGCCGGCAGGAGTGCAATCGCAGGAAGAGTTCGGCCTGTACCTCGATGAGCAGCTCGATGAAGCGCTGCCGGAGATCAAGAACAGCTACTACGGCGCCATCGTGCAGCGCCTGGGGCTGTATCGCGGGACGCTCACGAACTTCCGCGACACCGCCAAGGCAGTGATGTCTTCGCAGGCGGGAGCCTACTACGACCCCGAGACCAAGACGTTCCACATGCTCATGCAGAACGTGCCGGAGATGATGAAGCGCATGCTGTATTCGCATGAGCTCTATCACGGGCTGCAGGATCAATACTTCGGGCTGCAGAAATACCTGCCCATGAAGGGCTGGACCGGACCTGAGTTGAATGCGGATCAGACGATGGCGCGACAAGCGGTCGTCGAAGGCGAGGCGACGTACATCATGAGCATGTACGCGATGAAGGCGATGACCGGCCAGGAACCGACTCGACAGCTTCTGGCTCCCGCGGTTCAGATGCAGAGTCAGATGGACATGGAGCGAATCAAGGCCGTGATGAAGCTTCCCGAGGCAAAAGAGCTGACGGGGAGCGGCGTCGACGAAGCCCTCGAAGCCACTGAAAGCATCCCCTCGTTCATGCTGGAATCGTTGATCGGCGTTTATATGAAGGGACTCGGCTTCGTGTTTGCCGTTCAGGAACAAGGCTGGAGTGAAGTCGAGAAGCTCTATGCCGAGTATCCACCGCAATCGACCGAACAGATCCTGCACCCCGAGAAGTGGCGTTCGCGTGAAGCAGCCTCGACGATTGCATTCCCCGCACCCGAGAAAGTAGCGGCGCTCAAGGGATGGGAGCAGCTCGATTCGGATGTCGTCGGCGAGTTCCAGTGGCGCGTCATCTTCAAAGAGCAGGGGCTCGGTGCAGAAGCCGAAGCCGCTGCGGCGGGATGGGACGGCGACCGCTACGTCATTTTCAAACGCAAGGACTCCGATGCTACGCTGATGTTGTTGAGCACCTCGTGGGACAGTCCAGCGCAAGCGGAAGAATTCGCGAGTGCCTACACACGTCTGCTCGCCAGAAAGTATGCAGGCGGGGCGGAGCCCGCGCGGGTGGTTCAGAAGAAAGAGAATGTCTATATCGTGGAAGGCGGGGTCGAGAAAGACATCGCAGCATTGCTCAAGGTTGTGACGAAGACCAAGAAGACAAAATGATAAGCACTCCGCTCGATACATCGTCTGCGGCGACGCTGGCTCGCGGCGACGCTAGCGCACGAGCTCTCAATTGGGCTGCTCGTGCGCTCACGACAACGTGCTGGATCAGTGCTGGTCTCTTTGGCCTGTACATTCTCGCGTTCTACGCTGCCGCGCTCGTCGACGGGAACATCGCGAAGTGGAACGAGAGTCTGCCTCGTCTCTATGAGACTCACACGCCGGCGGCGACGGCCGGGATCGGAGTGCACTTCGCTGCGGGCGGCATCATTCTCGCGCTGGGTTGCATTCAGTTCGTCGGATCGATTCGATCGCGCTATCCGGCCGTGCATCGCTGGATCGGTCGCGTGTATGTGACCGCGGCGCTTCTCGCCGGCATCGGTGGACTCACGTTCATTGCTGCGAAGGGCACGATCGGCGGCATGACGATGGATGTCTGGTTCGGCATCTACGGCGTTCTCACTGCCGTGGCGGCCATCGAGACGTATCGACACGCTCGTGCGCGTCGCCTCGATGTCCATCGAGCGTGGGCCATGCGACTGTTCGCTCTCGCCATCGGCTCGTGGCTCTATCGGATGGAGTACGGCTTCTGGTTTCTGCTGGCTGACGGCGCCGGCCACCTGAAAGATTTCAGCGGTCCGTTCGACAAGTTCATGGCGTTCTTTTTCTACGTGCCGAATCTGCTCGTCGTCGAAGCATTGATTCGAGCGCCGCGCGTGTCGATGTCGGCGACCGCGCGGTGGACGGTAATCGCAGCGTTCGGTGGAGCAACGCTCTTCCTGCTGCTCGGGACCTACTTTTTCACCAAGTACTACTGGGGACCGGCGATCCTGGCGCGGGTCGGGTTATGACCTGACGTCTACTTCCGCAGCGCTACGAAGCAGTCGGAGTCGGGCACGGAATCTGCGAGACGGGTGTTCTGTCCCCAGCCGATCTTCCACGCGCCTTGCCGCTTCGTCAGTACCAGAACCTTGCGGCTGCGGATGACTTTGTCGGGCGCGCGCTCGTCCCCCGTCAGCACGCTGCAATACCTCATGAGGGCAGCATCAGGACCCAGGAACGTCATCTCCTCCAGACGTTCGCGCTGAATGCTGCTGCGGAAGATCGTCTTGTGAACTGCCGCGTGACCTTCCTCGATCGCCTTGCGGCCGGTCCATACGTCGCCGGTCCAGAGCGTCCAGACGCCGTCCTCATGAAACAGCGAAGCCCACGCGTGCATGTCATGACGATTCCAGGCGTCTTCAACGCCGGCAAGGACGGTGGAGATCTGCTCGCGATCGGCGGCGCGGTCTTCGGCCAACGTCCGCTCGTTTGCCGATGCCGCAATCAACACACCGGCGACAACGAGCAGCAGGCTACGCCTCTTGGCAGTCAGAACGCCTTTCATGAGTGGTTTCCTCCGGAAATTCCCGGTGCAGACCCTGCTATTGCGCCGTTCGCCGGTATCCCAGTGCAATTCGCCGGCTGATCGCTTCGGCGTGTAACCCCCGGGTGCTTTGCCGTGTCTTAACGCTAACCCCGCAATAAACGCGGACCGCAAAGAGAGACCCGAGGAGACCGTCATGTTTACCGTCATCAGCCGCAAAACCCAGACCGCTGTCTGCATGATCCTGTCGGCTGTCATCGTCAGCGGCAGCCTGTCGCTCGGTGCTTTCGCTGCGGAACGCGCTGCGCATGACGGCTACTCGGTAACGATCACGCAGATTCAGTAGGACCCCTGCGCCCCCTGCCGGCGTCACCTGATCGAGGCACGCCGGCAGGCTTTGGCCCCGGGGTTCAAATCTGAGCCCCAAGCAGCCGCAAGTCATTGTTCAAGATTTCAAGATCGTCGGTGTACGCCTCAGTTACGGTTCCCAACAAGGTGGCCATCTCAACTCAGTGAGGGCCCACGAAGTGACAGTGTAAGTGTCGTGGGGGACCCGTAACACAATATGCTCATGACGGGCTCTCAGCTTTTCCTCTTCCAGCAGTGAAAAGTCGCCCCACTGGAATACCAATGCGTCTTCGTCCCAGATTGGCAGTAGCGCGCTGGACATGAGCAGGTCGGCTACTGCTGCTGCCAAGCCTCGTTGTAGCGGACGATGAAGATATCCGTGCCGCCAAGGTGCGTATTTCCTTGGAGACTCCCGAACGTCCTGCCGACAACGTAGGCGTTGCTGAGCACGTCCGTTGTAATTGCGAACGCGTCGGCACGAACATGGATGCCTATGTCGTTGGGTAGTTCACCCCCCAGGTTCAACGGGGGGACACGAAGCGCGACCGCGCTCGGCACGTTGAGGACGTCCTTGGCGTTGTTACCGGCCATATAGAGCAGGCCATCGCCTTTGCCGAGCACGATGTCGCTCACCTCCGCATCGCCGCCCACGCTGCCACGAGTTTGATACCACGGCATGAATCCATCCGACAGGACATTCGCATCGAACGAGTGCTTGTCATTGAACTGGGGGAGCGCAGGATCCCACAGCCAGCCTGCCACGTAAGACTCGCCGCTGACGCCGGTTGCGATGGCATTGAATCGGGACCGAACGCCTGTCTCGAGTCCCCCAGGCAGGCTGCACCTCGCCTTGCATGGCAAGCGCGTGACTAGCCGAGTCCCCATCGCATCGTACTTGACGATGAAACCGGCTTCGCCGCCGCTGTCGTTGATTACACCATCGAGATTTCCGCCTGTCCCACCTGCCAGATGTGCGGTGCCAACCGCGTCGACCGACACCGCGAACGCAACATCGGATGCAGAGGAGCCGAGCTGCCGCAGCCATAGGACACTGCCGCTGGCATCGAGCCTTGCCACGAACAGATCCGCCTCGCCGGCGACGGGATTCCCGTCGAGCGGCCCGCGCGTCTCGCCGACGATGTACACGCTGCCGTCGGAGAAGACGTCGATTCCATGCACTACGTCGGCAGCGCCGGTGCCGAGTTGGCGGATCCACTGGACGTTGCCGTCGCGATCGTATTTGGCTACGAAAGCATCGCTGCCACCCGCATTGGTTCCGTCGAGGCTGCCGGACGTGCTGCCCGCGATGTAGATGTCGCCCGTTCCCCCGACGTCGAGCGCTTCGATCGTGTCGTCGCCCGGCGATCGCAATTGTCGTTTCCATCGCATCCCACCGCCGAAATCGAACTTGAACAGGAACCCGTCCCAGCCGCCAGCGTTCGCGGCTCCATCCAGACTGCCGGTCGTGCGGCCCGCCACGAGCAGGTTCGACGAGGGATCGACGGCAGCGGCGAGCGCTTCGTCGTCGCCGGAACTACCCAGCTGCTGGGTCGCCGTGCACTCGACCCTGACAATGGAGACGTCGGCGGCGGCGATGAAACCCGTGCTGTTGATGACGGTGCAAGTCTGTTTCAGATTGGACGGGTGCGTGCTGACCTGCACGTTCCATGGCACAAAGTCGAACAGCGGTGTTGGAAAGATGAAGGGGCCATTGCTCGAAACAGTGACCGGATCGGTGCCGTTGTTGGTGAGGACCAAACCTTGTCCGTGCAGGCCAGACACTGTTCCGCTGAGTGTGAAAGTGGGTGTCGTGCAGGTGATCGACGCAGAGTCGATGTTGTTGCCAGTCACAGTTCCCGAGCCGTTGGCCAGGCTGCAGACCTGACGAGGATTGAGCGGCTGCACGTCAATTCTGATCTCGTAGGTCGTGCCGTCATCCAGTGAATTCGGGAATTCGAAATGACCATCCGCAGTGGGAGCGGCGAATTGCGTGTCCAGCGGCTGCTGCCCGGCAAACGGTTGCATGCGCAGGCTGAGTCCAGTGCCGCGCAGTCCGGCAAGCGTACCCCCGAGACGAAACATCGATGTTGAGCAAGCAACAAGAATGCCGGTGACGTTGGCCCCAGCCAACGTCCCAGCCCCATTGTTGACGCCGCACACCTGCGAGAGGTTGGTGGGCTGCGCGATCACTCTGACGTCGTAACGCGTCCCGTCGGCGAGTGCTGTCGGAAATACGAACGCGCCGCCTGCCTGCACCGCGAGCGTTTCTCCCTGGCCGATCTGCAGCTGCAGGCCCGAGCCGCGCAGTCCAACTACCTGGCCGCCGATCGTGAAGCGAGGGGTTTGATTGCCGCCACCTGGGGGAGGCACGTTTCCGCTTCCAGTAGAGCCACCACTGCCACCACCGCCGCATGCGGTCAGTAAGGCATACAGCGCCAGCAGGTTGAGCACCGTCCGGGTACGCATCTGTGGTTCTTCCCCGTGGATCCCGCCGTGATCCGCCCGCGTCTTCGTTGTTGTGCACGGGTGTTGCGCACCGACTCTATTTTAAGAGTGTTGCGGCGTCAAAGGATTGAGTCAAACTTAACTTTGTCAGGCAGTCTGGATTCAATATGGACGCGAAAGTTCGCGCCGTCTTGGTGGCGGTGACCGTCATCTTGCTCTCGATTCCGGGTGCCGACGCGCTCGGACGGTCGACGCGGCCCTATCAGATGACCGTCTACCCATCGGTCAGCGACAGCAATGCCAGCGTCGACATCCCGATGTTCACGCGAGGCGTGTTCATGGAACAGCTGCAGCCGCCCGGACGCTCGATCGTGTGGCTGCATCCGGATACGCAACGCGCGCAGCTCGATCAATACGGATTCGACTGGTCGCGCATTGTCGCCGTCTACGTGGACGAGCCCTATCTGCACCTTGTCAGTAGCAGTCGATCCTGCATGCCACCGGGCGTTGCCACCAGAAGAGCCAACCTCGTGAATCTCGCTGACGCTGTTCGATCCAGAGCACCGTCAGCGCGGTTCTGGGTCAACTTCAACTCGCTCGAAGTCGAGTTGATGATGACCCAGCGATGTTCCTTCAATGAGTCGTACATCGACGTTGTCTCGCTGGACATGTACTACAACGATTTCAACACCAAGGTCAGAAGGCGTTACGAATTTCTCCACACTCATCGTCCCAGTAAGCATCAGCAACTCGCACTTGTAGTGCCGGTATTCACGGCGGGCACTCCTCCGTCGTCGGGGTTCTCACCGCAGACCGCAGCGCAGGGAGTCGCGCGCTTGACGCAGTACCTGGCGTACGCAGCGCAGAAGAATCGTACCTGTCGCCTGCCGCTCGGGCCCGCTGGCATGACCGGTATCTATGATGGTTGCCCGGTGTGGGCAGTTGCGGGCTTCATGGGCGGTGTTGTGCCGCCAGGGGACGATACCGCGCTCTTGCCGATCGACCATCCCGCTTCAGCGCGCATCTTCGGGAAGTGGCAGGAGAAATTCGCCGTCCGACGCATCGATCCCAGCGTGCGGTTCCTCGGCACTCCAGGATTGTTTTAAGCTAGGCCGATGGACAAGCCCCGCATCTTCCTGGGCTCATCGGCAGCCCAGACGAAGCTGTTGCAGTCGCTGACGCGCGGTCTCGAAGACATCGCGCAAGTCGAACCCTGGACCGCTACATTCAATCCAGGGACCACGACACTCGGGCGTCTGCTCGAGCTCACGCGCGAGGTCGACTTCGCCGCCTTCGTGTTTGCGCGCGACGACTGGACTGTCAAAGGAGCGACATCGGCCGCCAGTGAAGCGGGGCAAGCTTCGCCGCGCGACAACGTCGTCTTCGAGGCTGGCTTGTTCGGCGGCGTGCTCGGAATGCAGCGGACTTTCATACTTCACGCAAGCGGCGCCAAGCTGCCGACCGATCTGCTCGGTCTCACCTGCATCCGCTACGCGGAGGAGCTGACCGCTGCCGAGATCAAAGGCATCAACCAGAAACTTCGCAAGGCGATCGAGACCGAGGGTCGAGTCGTCGGCATCGAGGGCCTGTGGTGGCAGTTCTCGCTGACGGAGCGCAGTGCCGACGAGCCTTCGGCCATGAGCTTGTTGCGGGTCTCGCGCGACCGAAACGGGATGCTGGAGGTGTCCGGCCGCTCATGGCAGGCGGACGGAACGCTGTCGGCGCGGTACAGGAGCGAGGCTGCAAAGGACACGAAGGATCCGGCCGGCGTCTTCTATTATTGGAGAGGCGAACGGCCCCGAAACTCCAACGCGCCTCAAGTGGATGGGACCGGTGAGATCAGGGTCGAGTCCGCGGATCGTGCAACCGGTTACTGGACTACATTTCTTCCGAGCGGCAGCACACGGACAGCGGGAGTTTACTTGCGCGCCGATGCCGAGGACCTGTCGATCCTGGACGGCCGCGACGACAAGAAGCGCGCCGAGTTGATCGCACAGCAATTGCAGCGGTGGGAATCGATCAGGAACGGGTGAGAGTCTGGAGCCGCGCGGCGTCTGCGCGGCTGCGCACTTCAGCCAAGGTCCAGTCGCGCACCAGGTTGCCGTTTTCCCAGACTGTCAGCATCGCGTCCTCATAGCCGGGCGGCTTGACCACATCCGCGAGTGACGTTGCTTCCGGCGGCACGGGCACGGTCTGGAACGTGCCGACGTCCCGATGCTGTAGCAACGTCATGCGTCCGCGCTTGCTGATTTTCCCCTTGTCTGTGATCGGCTCCTTGTAGACGTCGATCCAGCGACCATTGATGCGCGCTGCCGAGCACTTGAGTGCGAACTTCTGCGTGTCACGGTGGAGTTGTTGCAGCAATCCGCCGCCCATGCCGAACGTCAGGTTGTCAGTGGCGTATCCCGCGCTGGTTGCGCGCTCGAGGATCGCGCGGATGCTGTTCGGGTTGATCCCGTCGCCCTGGATCACGCGAACGTGCTTCAGCACCTTGTAGCCCTTGCTGGTCATCGTGTGACCGAACGCATCGTCCAGCAGCGCGAGACATTGATGCACGACTTGCACCGGATCGCCGGAGTCGGGTCGCACGACCAGCGTCGCGCCTGACTTGATCACTTCGTCCTTGAGTGTCTTACCCCAGTGCTCGCGGATCGCGTGATAGATGTCATAGCTGTCCGAGACCACCGCGACCACAGCGCCCGGCTTCGCGAACTGTCGCAGCATGTTGCGATAGGCCTCGACCTCGTTCTCGCGACCCCAGCTCGTGATCGTGCTGTGCTCCGCCGCTGGAATCGAGAAACCAGCCATCGGCTCGTGGTAGTGCGCACGCGCGGCCATCAACGCCAGTACATTGTCGGTGCCCAAAAAATTGACGAGGTGCGCAGAACCACCGAGTGCAGCAGATTCAGCACTCGACACACCGCGCGAGCCGAAGTCGTGCAGCTTGAAAGGCAACTGCTGCACAGGATTGTCGCTGGTGCGTTCGAGAAACTGCCGGATTGTCTGCTTGATGTGCCAGCTGATCGTCGCCACCGTTACCGGGTACCACAGACGCAGCAGCATCGTTTCGAGGTACGACGGCACCCAATACGCGGCGGGATCGGTCGACTCGATCGTCACCAGGGCTTGGTGCGTTGGAACGACGGTGCCTTCAGGGACCGCACGGATGCGGATGGGCACATGTCCGCCATGTCGATCGACGACGTAGCGCCAGCCAGCCTCGTTGAACGGCTCGCCGTGTGCGGCGAAGACATCGCGCGCTTCAGCGACGTCCGCGTGCGTGATCGGCTGCGCCAGGTACTCCTTGAGAATGGCCTGCAAGCCGTAGAAGAGCGTGCGGTCGTAAAGTCCGCCACGGGACTCGACGTAGAAGAACGTCGCGTCGGTGCCGGGCGGATACTGGAGCCAATGGCTGGCCTTGTAGCTGTCGGTGTTCAGGAGGAGGTTGCTGAGGTGCCGCATGATGCAACAGACTAATACCTCATGTTCATCCGCTTTGACAGCGACCGCGCCTCCGACTCGCCTTTCATCGAAAGGGTCTGGTCCTGCCACAGCGAGCGGGGTGGCCCATTCCTGTCTGTTGCATCCAGCCACTGGGAGATGGTCATTACCCGACTTCAGGGGCAAGCCATCGTCACCTTGCGCGGTCCGGAAACCAGGCCATCGGAAGTGCGCTGCCCTGCCGATGGCGAATGGCTTGCCATTCGATTCAAAGCAGGGACGTTCATGCCGCAGCTCCCCGTCAGTCGCCTGCTGAACACTCTCGGTGTGAATCTCCCGCAAGTATCGAAGCGGACCTTTCTGCTGGAGGGCAGGAACTGGGAGCTGCCGACGTTCGAGAACGCGGAGACCTTTGTCGGAAGGCTCGTGAACAAGGGCCTCGTGAGCTGCGACCGGGAAGTTACTGCAGCCTTGCGGGACGATCCGGCGACGCTTTCCACTCGTTCGGCGCAACGCCGCTTTCTACGAGTGGTCGGCATGACGCACACCAGCCTGCGGCAGATCGAGCGCGCGCGCTTCGCCGTCACGCTGCTCAGGGAAGGCGTGTCGATCGCCGACGCCGTGTGGCAATGCGGGTACTTCGATCATGCGCATCTCACGCGCTCGCTTCGTCGCTGGATTGGAATACCCCCCAGCAGCGTTCGCAGCGCAGAGATCCAGCTGTCGTTCTTGTACAAGACTCCGGCGTTTCCGGCGCGCTAGATTTTTCCCCACACGGATCCACGTGGCGGGAGAAATCGATGGTCAGACTCGGTTGGGCGCTCTCCGGACTGGCGATACTGTTCCTGGTGATGGATGCGACTGCGAAGCTGCTGGCTTTGCCTGTCGTCGTCGAAAGCGGCGCAGCACTTGGCTTGCCTGGCGTGAGCATGGCGCGTGCGCTCGGGATGGTCTTGATGGCCTGTGCCATTCTTTACGCCACGCCGCGCACAGCCGTTGTCGGTGCAATCCTGGTCACCGGATACCTTGGAGGCGCCGTCGCAACGCACGTGCGCGTCGGCAATCCGCTGTTCACGCACGTGTTGTTCGGTGTCTATGTGGGCGTAATCGTCTGGGCGGGGATTTATCTGCGTGAACCCAGGTTGCGAGTGCTGATTCCGGTGCGGAAAGGGTAGGTCAGTTCAGCGGCTCGCCTCCAACGACCGCGCCGCTTCCAGCATGAATCGCATGTTGTAGTTTCCTTCGTGGCAGGCAGCTTCGAGCAAGCGCTGGTCGCTGAGCAGGAAATGCGTCTCGCCCGTCCAGGGTCGCTCATACCAGCTCGGGTCTTCGATCGTGAAGCGGTAGTTCATCTCTTCACGCGAGATCCGTGTAAAGCGTTCGGTAACCGTCGTCGCCGGCGACACGAGAAAGATTCCCGCAGGCGAAGTGCGTGCCTTGTCACTCGGCGTGAAGTATCGCGTCTCCACGACTAGCGTGTCGCCATCCCACCAGCCGATAGAATCGCCGAGCCACGAAGTGATGGCAGGGTGCGAGTGCCTGGCGTCCATTCGGATGACGCGTGCTTCGTGCAGCCACTCCGAGAAGAAGACAGTAGTCTCGGCGGTCTGAATGATGAGATGCAGATTGTCCGTCGCGATCGAGAGGATCGGCGGTTGTGCGGCCTGCGACCCCAGACAGCGTTCCGAGTTGGGGCGTTGTTCGGGGCCATCCATGGCGTGCAGGATGGCTGCCGGCACGGCTGCAACGCGCTTGCGAAACGCCTCGTTACCCGGGATCTGACCATCCGTTGGCTCGATGATTATCGAGCTGCGCAATGTTCCGCTTACGCGCTCGATGCGGCGTTCATCGGTCCATTCAGTCGGTTCGGTTGGGGTCGACCGGTCTTCGTCGCCTGCGATGCGGCGCGAATCGATCTCACGCGCTTGCGTCTCAGAAATGACCAGCTCTGTGTAGCCGGACGGGCGCACCAGAGGAGTGGCATTCGTGTTGACCCAGATGCCTTCGAAATTCGGGCGACCATCAGCGTGGCGCGGTGGTTGATAAGCGCTGCGCTCCGCCGAGGCCGGCAAGGAGAACGCGGCTAGCGAAGCGCACAAGAAGGCAGTGGACGTTCGCATGGGTAAGCGGCGCTGGAATGCGCCGCAACTATGCGCCGCCGTCTGCCGCACTCGCAATATGACCTTCGGCCGCGGTCGCGCCGCGCCTGCCGGTCGCCGCTGCCTTCAGCATCACGAGCGCGGCATACAGGACGACGACGACCACGAGCCAGCGAAGCAGCTCCACCGACATGCTTTTCACGATGAACGCGGCGACGAACACGGCGGGAATTCCACCCAAAGCGATGCCGGTCGCAATCCGCAGATCCACTGCGCCGATCGAGATGTAACGCAAGCTCGCGCCGGTCGCCGTCAGCGCCGCTCCTGCGGCCATGATCGGGAAGCTCAGGCGCGGGTCCATGCCCATCAAACTGAGCATCGCCAACGTCGGCGCGTAATTGCCGATGCCGAAGTTCAACAGGATGCCGAACAGGAAGTTCGCCGCGATCGCAATCACCATCAGCGGCATCGGCAATCCCGTTGCGGTTCCACCGCCGGGCATCAGTTGCAGGTTCGTGAGGGCATAGATGATCGCGGCGAGGATGAGCGCGAAGCCGACCACCATCTGCACGATCCACACTTTCGCCCTGATGACCATCGACACTCCCAGCAGCCCGCCCATCAGCAGCGCCAGTACGCAGCCGATGAGCAGCACGGGGTCGACCAGAACGCCGAGAAGAATGAGAAAGATGATCGCTTGCGCAACCGCCGGCAGCGTGTGTCCCACGAGCATGGTGCAGGGGATCAGACGATCCGGCACGAGTCGGCGGAACTTGAGCCAGGCCATCGTCGGCGCGAATGAGCCGACGCCGAGCGTGTCGAAGAAGTTGGTGATTGCGCCGAGCGCGATGGCTTCAAGCCGTGGCCCGGCGCGGCGGGCGAGAGCGGCGCGGACCAGCGTCAGCGCGTAGAGAACTACGGCAAGTGCGAGCGGGACCAGAAGAGCCGTGAGCATGCGGCGCCCTTTCGCGCGGCCCGCGTCCGGGCACCGATGCTCGATGGTATAGAGATGACCGCAAGCGGTCGAGAAGGTCAGATCACATAACGGACGCGGCCGCGAGCTCGATCAGTGCGACGATCTCTTTTCCTTGCGAAGCCAGAGATGCGTGGCTCGCCGGCAGCGTGATCGTCTTCTTTGCCTGCATGCGCTCCGCGAACAAAGCCTCGGTTTCCGGCGGGATCATGCGGTCGTTCGCCGAGACCTGGAACCAGCTCGGTTTTACTTTCCACGCGGGCGGTCCGGACTTTTCCTCGAAACAGCGGGCCGCAATCGGCTTCTGCGACAGCGCCATCACCAGCGCCTCGGCCTCGTCGAGATCCTGACAAAAGTTTTCGCGGAATTTCTCCGGCTGCAACCACAGAAAGCCATTCTGATCCGGCACAATGATGGCTGCACCGGGCGGCGGTTCGCGCAGCGCGAGGAGGCCGCCGAGAGTCTCGCCTTCATCGGGCGCCCACGCCGCGACATACACGAGACCGACGACATTCGGCAGCCGGCCGGCGCCCGTGATGACGCTGCCGCCGTACGAATGGCCGACGAGCAAGGTTGGACCGTCCAGCGACGCTGCCAGCTTGCGGGTGCGGTCGACATCGTCCGCCAACGATGTCAGAGGGTTTTGGACCGCGCGCACGCGATAGCCTTTCGCGTGCAGCGATGGAATGACGTGTCTCCAGTGCGAGCCGTCGCCCCATGCGCCATGCACTAACAGGATATTCGGCCTGGTAGTCATTGCAGTCCTCCTTCCTCAACGTGGCTCGACGAGCGGTATGTGGGGGGGCGATACCTTGCGCCTTCCGGTGTTGCCGGGTGATTACGATTGCGTAAGGACGATGAGGCCAACTAGTATGAAAGCGATGCAGGAGACACTCAGATGACAAGCACAGTATTTGCGCGACACAACAGGCTGTCGCTCGCCGGCGCAATCGCTCTGGCACTCGGTCTCTCGGCGGTCCCGCTTGCACCGCTCGGCGCGCAAACGCCCGCAAAGGCGTCGGGAAAACCCTGGGTGGCGCCGCGTACTCCTGATGGACAACCCGACTTTCAAGGCAACTGGAGCAATGAAACCCAGACGCCGCTGGAGCGGATGGGCAAGGGCGGGCCGACGCTGACCGACGCGCAGGCAGCCGCGCTCGAGAAGCGTGCCCAGGACGTGGAGGAATTCCGCGACCGGCCCACCGAACCTGGCGAGACGGCGACCAAGGACAACGGCACCTACGAGCTCGCGGCCGTACCGGGCGAACCCACATTCGTCGAGCGGATTGCCCAGGCAGCCGGCGGTGCAGTCGGCGGCTACAACGGTTTCTGGCTCGACCCGGGCAACAAGGTCATCCGCATCGATGGCGTCGCGCGCAGCTCGATCATCGTCGATCCGCCCGACGGCCGCATCCCGGCGATGACCGATGCAGGCAAGAAGCGAATTGCGGAACGCATGGCCCTGACGAAGAAGGCCGGCGAGTTCGACGGCCCCGAAGTCGCGTCGCTCTCCGACCGCTGCCTCACTTCATTCGGCTCGAATGCCGGGCCGCCGATGCTGCCGAACTACTTCTACAACAACAATTACACCATCGTGCAGACGAAGGACCACGTCATGATCATGACGGAGATGGTCCATGACACGCGCATCATCCGGTTGGGCGCGACCAAGCACGCACCAGCACAACTCCGCCCGTGGTTCGGCGATTCGATCGGACACTGGGAAGGCGACACGCTCGTCATCGAGACGACCAACATCAATCCAACCCAGCTCGCGTCGTCGTCGGGCTTCGGGCCCTATCGAGGGGCCTCCGAGCAGATCAAGGTGACCGAACGGATCACACGCACGGGTCCGGACGTGCTGAACTACAAGTTCACGGTGGAGGATCCCGCTGCGTTGACGGCGTCGTACAGCGGTGAGCTGCCGTTCAACCGCATCAACGAGATGATTCACGAGTACGCGTGCGCCGAGGGGAACTACGCGCTGCCGGGCATGCTGGGCGGAGCACGCGAGCAGGAACGAGCTCAGGCGGCGAACAAGAAGGAATAGCGCCGGGATTTCTTACAGCGGCGTCGTCGCTCGGACACGCCGCAGCGGGCAGGGCGGTGATTGTGAAACCGAAATCCTGCGCGGCTTGATTCTTGCTTGACATGACAACGTGGCGCGTCATGTCCCCAAATGGCTGCTGTGCTTCGTTGCTGCGGTGCTGTCGTCCGCGTGCGGCATCACTCCCGATTGGACTCCACGGAAGGGCGCCGCAGCAGAGTGTCCCAATGACTACCTCCACTACTGCACGCACACGAACTACGGCAAGCGATGTGGATGCATGTCGAAGCAGGAGATGGAAAAGGTCATGCGCGGTCACTAGCGCATCGATCTGCTAGCACGAGCCGATAGCCGGCGTCATACGCGTCGAGCGTGAGCAGCTCGGCGTACCGGCGCTCCCATTCGCCCGTTTCCAGATCCTGCTGCAGTCGCGCCAATCCCGGTTCGAGATTGCTGAGTGCCCAGAACGAGGAACTGCCGGAGCGGATCCTGGGATCGAGATAGGCGCTCGGGCGACGCCAATACGCATACAGGAACCCATCGCTGCAATCGTGCGGCACCGGTACTGTGCTGATCTGCACGGGACCCAACCACCGTTCGTAGTCGGACATCGCAGGCATCTGCGCTTCGTCCAGCGGAACGAGCTCAGGAAGATAGTCAGTCAGCCACGGTCGATGCGATGGATCGAACGTCAGCAGCACGATTCGACCGCGCGTCACGCGCCGCATCTCTTGCAGACCCGCCTTCTTGTCGGGCCAGTGATGAACGGTGAGGATCGCCATCGCGGCTTCGAAAGCATCATCTTCGAAAGGAAGCTGATCGGCGGACGCCTGTATCACGTTCGCCGCCGATGAGCTGCGCTTGCGTATCATTTCCAGCGACAGCTCCACGGCGGTCACCCGTCGATCGGCAGGTTCATAAGAGCCGGTCCCCGCGCCGACATTCAAAACTGTCTTTGCCTGCCCGATAGCTTCCTGTATCGCCGCCGCGATGCGGGCGTCGGGCTTGCGAAGTCTCCGCGTAGTTGAGCCCGATGATGTCGTACTTGGCGCCCATCCGATTCCCACTCACATTGAATGGTGGCGGGCGATTTCTTCTTTACCGAGCCGCAGAAATCTTGCGGCGTTGTTATAGAGGATGTCGCGCTTCTGCTCCGGCGTCAGAAACGGCGCCTGCTCGATCGCCTCGATGGAGGGCTCGATGATGCCCGGCCAGATCATCTGGTCGGAGCCGAACATCACGCGGTCGCCATAACCTGCCTCGACGATCTCCTGCAGATAGCGATAGAACGCAGCTCGAGGCTCGGTGTACACGATGCTCGAGATGTCGACATATACCTGCGGGTGCGTGAACAACAGAGCGCGCAAATCGGCAATGAGCGGATAGCCGGCGTGCATGATGTACACGCGCAGACGCGGATGCCTCACGAGCACCTCTTCCAGTCCCAAAGCGCTGCTGTTGCGCGCTCTGTACCCAGGGCTGCCACTGTAGGGATCCCCCGGGGCACCCGCTCCAATGTGAATTCCGACTGGAATGTCGAGGGATTCTGCCAGCGCCCAGTACGGTTCCAGGCGGACGTCGTCGGGTGTGATGCCTTCATATTGCGCCATGACTTCGCCGAGCACGTCGAGCAGGCCGCGTGCGCGGAGCTGGCGCAATTCATCCGGAGTCCGGATCTTCACATGAGGGTTGGAGGTGGCGCTGATGCGAAGATCGCTGCCTGCGATGATCCGAGTCGGAGCCGCGGCCTGCCACTTTTCCAGCAGCTCCGGTTCGCCGCTGACCATGCCGATGATGTTGCGCTTGTTCATCACGGCGATGGTTTGGCGCATCACCTCTTCATCCGTGCGGGCTGCAGGGATCGGCTGCTTGCACGGCGGGGTCTTGTGGAACGTCATCCCGGTATCGAAAGGTCGTGCGGGATCCCAGCGCGGCATCACCTCGAACGGCGTGCACATCGGCGGTGGGTTGCTACCGATGTAGTCTGCCTTCCTCGCGTGCAGATGCATGTCGATGATCGGCAGGCGCGTCTCGGCCCACGCGTCGGCTGCACACGTCGTCAGGATCAACGTGAACGCGACTATTCCCCGATGGTGAGCATGCATCGAGTTCTACACTACACGATCGGTCACTCCGCCGGGAGCAGATGCGGGTTCCAGACCACTTCCCAAAGATGCTGGTCGGGGTCGAGGAAGTAGCCGGCATAGCCTCCCCAGGCTGTGTCTTGCGCAGGCTTGACGATCTTTGCGCCGGCGGCCTTCACCTGTTTCATCACATCGTCCACTTCGGACTTGGACGAGACGTTGTGACCGATCGTCACCTCTGTCGGTGCAGGGGTGGAAACGGCCAGGCCCGAATCGTGCGCGATGCTCTTGCGCGGCCAAACTGCGAGTTGCAGACCTGCCTGCAATCGAAAGAACGCGACTGCGCCGAACTCGATCTCCTTGCCGACGATTCCTTCGGTAGCGAGGCCCAGTCCATCCCGGTAGAACCGGAGCGCTCGGTCCAGATCGTCGACACCAAGCGTCAAAACGCTGATTCTGGGTTTCATGCGACGGGAAGCGGGCGTGACGGTCGAAAGTTCCCGACACTCTTATCATATGAATATGTGCGAGCCTACTGTCGGCCCTGGCCGGGATCGAGCGTCCTTGAGAGGCCGGCAGGCAATACGCAATCACAGGAGCGTTCCAATGTCCCCCATCATCACCGCTTTTGAAAAGTCACCCGATCGCGGCAGAGGACTGGCGCGTGACATGCGCGTTCGCTGGGCGCTTGAAGAAGTGGGCCAGCCTTACGACGTTCGCCTTCTTTCGTTCGCGGCGAT
>Ga0075418_10003913_pt1 | contig 16961 bp, 18 predicted proteins | sample SoiMetdeltSBSDD2_FD_81776 | JGI IMG/M metagenome (GOLD analysis project Ga0075418, IMG submission 81776) | Bulk soil microbial communities from a Populus tree surrounding site in Tennessee, USA - Soil MetaG P. deltoides SBSDD2 | ecosystem: Environmental > Terrestrial > Soil > Tree plantation... | reverse complement strand
GTGCAGATCATGCGCGACGCCTGGCGCGACGGCGAGGTCACCCTTGACGGCAAGCACTATCAGGTCAACGGCGCGATCGTAGAGCCAAAACCGTTGCAGGACAGGGGTCTTCCGCTGTGGATCGCCGGCGGCGGTGAGAAGGTGACGCTGCGGATCGCCGCCAAGTACGCGCAGTACACCAACTTCACGTCCGAACCGGACGGGTTTGCGCACAAGTCGCAGGTGCTGGCGAATCACTGCCGCGACGTCGGCACCGACTACGATGCCATCGTGCGGTCGGCTAACTTCAACGCCGTGATCGGCGAGTCGGAGGCCGACGTCAAAGAGCGGGTCGCGCGGCTGCGCGCCAGGCAGGTCGCCAAGGCGAACGAGGCCGCCGTCGACGGCATGCTGGCCATGGCCACCTCGCCCGATGCCGCTAGCGGCACACCGGAGCAGATCGTCGAGAAGCTAAAGCGGATGCGCGAACTCGGCTGTGAGTACGCGATCTTGTACTTCCCCGAGGCTGCCTACGACCGGTCGGGTATCGAGTTGTTCGAACGCGAGGTCATCCCCGCGTTGAGTTGAATTCGTGCACAGAGCACCTGCGGCGCGCTGTTAGCCTGACCCGGACGGAAAGGTGCGGCAGGCATGGGGCTCTTCGACTTTGTCCATGACGTGGTCGACGTTGTCTCGGACCCTGCCGAAGCCGTCGAGAAGACGGCCGAATGGGCCAGCGATATCGCGGAAGATCTCGGGCTGGACAAGATTGCCCGCGTCGCGAGATCGGTCGGGAAGTTCGCAGGCAAGTTGGCGATCGCGCCGACACCGATCTTGGAGGGTGGCCAGAAGGTCATCGAAGAGATGATCGAGGCGGCAGGAGGCGACAACGACCCCGAACGCGGAGAGTCATTCGGGGACGGGTCGCGAAAGTTCAAGGCGCAGCTTCAAACCCTGAACAAGGCGCATCCGGGTCAACTATGGGAGGGCGGTAGCGCGTCGAAGGCCTACGATAGCCGCACCGACGAACACGAAAACCGCGTGACGACGTTGTCCGAGGCGGACATTGAGATCGCCACGGTGCTGACTGCTGAAGCTCATGAGCTCGAGGTGCTACGCCAAGTGTTGCATCATCGGCCGGCACCGGTTGAGACCAGCCACCGCTGTTGTCGTTCGTCACCGCGTTCCGTCTCGCCGCATATCTACGACGATAGGGCATCCATGGGACGTCCCATCGCGGGGATTTAGTCGAGCCGCGACGCCTGATAGTGGAGGATTTTCCAGCCGTTGTCGTGCGTGACCGCCACGCCGATGTTGACGCTGACCGTAGGCCGGTCCGGGAATGCGAAGTCGGCGCGGAGGTAGCCGAGCACCAATTCCTCTGTGGGCCTGCGCGTTTCCAGCACCCGATAGGTGACCGTCATACCGAGCGGCTGGCGTTCGTAGTACTCGGCGACACCATCTCGACCCACGCTGTACGGTCGCAGCCCCTGAAAGATCGCGTCCTCGGTGAACACCGCCGCTACCGCCTGCGGATCATGGGCGTCGATGCCCGCCTTCCAGTGCTCCAGGACGCCGCGTAGGAGCTCAGTGTCCCGCACTTTGACCACCGTCCACATGCAGGATCTCGCCGGTCACGAAGGACGCGTTCTCCAGATACAGGACCGCGTCGACGACGTCGTCGATCTCACCGAGACGACCGACTGGATGCAGTTTCGCCAGCGCCTCGTGCGACGACGGATCGTGCATCGGGGTGCGGATCACCCCAAGCGCGACGGTGTTCGCGCGAATACCGCGCCCGGCGTACTCGATCGCCAGCGACTTGGTCACCGCGTTCAGTCCGCCCTTGGTCAGCGACGCCAACGCAGACGGCACCTGGGAATTGGCGTGGTCGACGAGACTGGTCGAGACGTTCACGATGTGACCGCCACCTTCGCGGGTCAACATCGCGGCCACGGCGGCGCGCGAAACCTCAAAGAACCCACGGAGATTCACTCCCATGATGGCGTCGTAGTCGTCGTCGGTGTATTCCGTGAATGGCTTGGGGATGAAGATTCCCGCGTTGTTGACCACGGTGTCGACTCGGCCGAAATTTTGCATGGCCGCATCGGCGATGCGCTGCCCGACACCCGGCTGCCCGATGTCACCAGGCACCGTCACGACCATCGGGTCGTCGCTCTCGGCGATGGTGCGGGAGTTGGCGACCACCGCATAACCGAGCTTGCGATAGGCCTTAACGAGGCCCTCCCCGATGCCCTGTGAGGCGCCGGTGATGATGGCCACGCGTTGCGAATTGCTCACTGTCCGATCCCTTTCTTTTGTGGATGCACGCTGCAACGCGGGCTCCGCGCCGGCCGATGCACGGTTGCTGCTACCGGTTTGCTCTCTGTTGATAGGCGCTGTCTCTCACTGCACTACGCTTGTTGGGTGGAGCTGCGTCAGCTGCGCTACTTCGTGACCGTCGCCGAGGAGCTGAATTTCGGTCGCGCGGCCGAGCGGCTGCACATTGCGGGTCCGTCGCTGTCCCAGCAGATCAAGGCGCTCGAGCGCGACTTGAAGATCAGCCTGTTCGACCGTGACCGCCGTTCCGTCACCCTGACCCCCTCCGGTGCGGCTTTGCTGCCACACGCCCGCGCATTGATCGATCAGGCCGACGAGCTGCGCAGGCGCGCGGCCGGTCTTCAGGCGTCCGAACCCGTCAGGATCGGCTACGTGAACTGGTGTCCCACCGACTGGGCAGAGCGGGCCGCCGGGGTGGCGCGGTTACGCGTCGACACCTGGGTCATGCCGTCGCATACCCAGGCCGCCCGGGTGTCCGACGGAAGCCTCGACCTCGCGATCTGCTGGGTGCAGACAACGGATCTCGCGTCGCTGTCCCTCGATGCTCACCTGATCGGGGTGGATCGGCTCTATGCGGTGAGTGTCGGCTCGGACACTTCGCCAATCGAGGCGAAGGACACACTGGTGCTCGTCGATGCGGACGAGGCGAGCTGGTCATCGTGGAATCGCTACGCCGAGCAGTTCGCCGCCGACACCGGAGCACAGATCGTGCGGGTCGACGACGGGGGAGTGACCGGGCAGGAGTTCTTCGAGCACGTACGTCGCCTGCGCAGACCGGTGCTGAACAACCCGAAGGGGCAGAACGTGCAGGAGCCTAGCGGGCTGGTGCGGCGGCCGGTGGTGCATCCGGCACCGCTGTGGACGTGGTCGCTGGTCTGGCGCCGCGACGAAGGCAGCGCGGCGGTTCGTGCAGTTATCGACGGATTCACCCGCGACGCACCAGAATTGGATGCCGACGGCTGGCTGCCGGCTGCGGATCCGCACCGGCCGACGGGAACCCGAACCGAAGCAGACCGGCGACCATCGCCGACAGCAGGACAACAGCCGCCGCCACCAGGAGAGCGAGTGAAAAGCCGTGGCGGAGAAGCGGTGTCACCGCCACCGGCCCCAGGATCTGACCGACGGAGTATCCGCTAGTCAGCAAGGCCACGGCGCCGGGGAAGCCGAGCAGTCGCCCGGCCGCCAGCGCCATCGTGCTGACGCCGATGAATGTCGCCCCGAAGAGGACCGCCCCGGTGAGAGCCGCGACCGGGCCTGGCGCCAGTGCGGGCAGCGCGATGCCGAATGCCTGGAGGAGCAGCGCTCCCGCCAGCAGAGTCGGATGCGACCACCGCGCGCACAGCCACGCCCACAGTGCCGCCGATGGGACCGCGGCCAACCCAACGACGAGCCATGCGCCGCTGCCGAGCCAGCCCGACGAATTCTGTTTGATCGCCGCGACCAGGAATGTGCCCGCGACGATGTACCCGATTCCCTCCAGCGTGTAGCTGACGAACAGCACCGCGAACCAGCGGTTGGCGCGTCGTGGTGATGACGGTGGGGCGGCCGCGGGACGGGAGGTCCCGCGCATCGCCCAAGCGCCCGCGCCCAGCACCGCGGCTACTGCCGCCGCCGTCCACCACGCGCCCTGCCAACCCGCCTCTGTCGGCAGCGTCAGCACCAACGCACCCGAGAGCGCGATGCCCATGCCGATTCCGCCGAAGCCCCAGCCCGGAAGATGTGGTGGCAGATGATCGAGCATCGAGTTGACGGCGATGACGAACGCCACCGCACTCGCGAACCCCGCGACCGTCCGCAACAACAGCCATCCAATTATGTTGGGCGCCAACGGCATTGCCGCGAGACTGATTACCAACACGGCCAACGATGCCCGCCACGCGACGGTCGATCGGGCCAGCCGTGGCGAGGCGGTGCCGGCCAGCGCGCCCGCGAGGTATCCGACGTAGTTCGCGGTGGCCAGCGTCCCCGCGGCTTGTGGGGTGAGCACGGCCTGCGTCGTCATCAGCGGCAGGATCGGGGTGTAGGCGAAGCGACCGATGCCCATGGCGGCACCCAATCCCGCGGCTCCGCGGCCGACGTGTGCCCAGTGCGTGTGCATCGCCCAAGCCTGCGCTGGGCAGACGCACGGATGCCACGACCGAATTGCTCTCAGCTGGGAGCTGCTACCTCACAACGGGCCATCGGGCAAAGTGAATGAACGGTAACGCCTAGCCATCGAAACTTAACGGCCACGTGAACCTGTGGGGTCGCTGATGTATCAAACCTCGTGGAGTATCTCTCCGTGCTATCGATTTCACGCGAGGTCGACCTCGAACCTCACCGCCCGGTGTGGGTGCCGCGACCGCGCCTCGTTTCTCAACGCGCTGACGGCTGGGCGCGGCCGGCGCATCCTGCCGATATCGCGCAGGCGCGGTTGTTCGACGCCGCTCTGTTAGGCGAGATCGCCGAACTGGAGGCGCTTGTCGCCTCGATGGAAAAGCGTTGGCTGCGGCGGTGTGAGCGTGGCATCGATGATGAGAACCGGCCGCCGGAGAACTTGGTGCGGATGCGAGGCCGCGTGTCCGAAGCCCAGCAGCTCCTCGATGCACTTCGGGAGCGGTTCCCCTCGGAGTGAGCGAATCCCCGCCCTATGACGGAGATCCGCTCACCGAGATTCAAACTGACGGGGTCCAGACACCGGTCGCGGCGGCCTCGCGGGCGTAGTCAGCGAAGTCCTTGGGCGCGCGTCGAGTGCACGCTGGACTCCGTCGGCCAGCTCCGCCTTGCTGCCGAGCACTTCGGTGAACAAGTGGTTCAACAACCAGATGAAGTCTTGCGGCAGACCGTATTCCGTGAGCATCGTGGTGTAGTCGTCGATCGGAACCGATATGAAGCTGATGTCCCGGCCTGCGGCCGCGCCGATCTCCGCGACCGCGTCGCGGAAGGTGAGTAGCCGCGGACCGGTCAGCTCGTAGAGCTGGCCCACATGCCGGTCGTCGGTCAGCGCGGCCACGACGACGTCGGCGATGTCATCGGCGTCCACGAACGGTTCCTGCACCCGATCGACCGGCAACGAGATGGTGCCGGCCAGCACCTCATCGAGCCATGCGCCCTCGTTGAAGTTCTGCGCGAAGAACGCACACCGCACGATCGTCCACTCCAGTCCGGACGCCATCACGACGCACTCCGCCTTCTCGGCTTCTGCTTCGTTGCGTCCGGACAGCAGCACCATCCGGCTGACTCCGGCGTCCTTGGCCATTTGCATGAGCGTGCTGACGCCGTCGACTGAGCCGGGGGCGGCTAGGTCGGGGTAGTACGTGAGGTAGACCTTGTCGACGCCGGCCAGCGCGGCCGCCCAGGTCTGCGGGTTGTCCCAGTCAAACGGGATATCCGCCGAGCGCGATCCGTGCCGCACAGCTATGCCGCGCTTTTCGAGTTGATTGACTACGCGCTTTCCGGTCTTGCCGGTGCTGCCGATGACGAGAATGGTGTTGGTGGTCATGTCTTGAATTCAACGGCCCGGATTCGAGACGAGCCATGGCCCAAACGCTCGATGGCATGTCCAATCGTCTGGAAGGGGATCGGCATGGAAAAGATCTCACTCACGGCGCTCGCGCGCCAGCACCTAGAGTCGGCGCGGACGGCCAGCAGTGGGCGCAGCGCACACACGGTCTACGGCGGCCATGAACACAGCCTGCGTCAGACGCTGATGGCGATGACAGCGGGTAGCACGATGGACGACCACGAAAGCCCAGGCGAAGCGACGCTTCAGGTGTTACATGGCCGCGTCCGTGTCACCAACTCTCAATCCGGCTGGGACGGCTCGCCTGGTGACCACATCGTCCTTCCCCGCACCCGCCATGGCCTACACGCATTGGAGGATTCGGTGGTGCTACTGACCGTCGCGAAAGCCGTTGGCCCGCACGTGTAGTCGCGCGTCGACGGCCTGCTCTGTGTCGACCGTCGTCACCATGTCGCTCTCGGGTGGGCTAGTCGGTTGCCAGCGGGGACCGGAGGTCGTGACGTCGATCGTGTTCGACGGTGAAACTCGCAGCATGACGACCACGGATGTCAGCTGTACGAAGCAGCCCGACGGCGGCCTGGTGATCCTGGTGCAGGACAAGCGAAGGCATATGGTTCGGCTCCAGCTCTCGCAGCAGGCGCGTCTTGTTGTTCACAAGGCAGGGCTGCGCTATGACGACATGGTCGGTTTCGTGGCCGACCCTCGGGAGGTCACCGCGACCAAGGTCGACGACACCTTTACCTTCAGCGGGCGCATGCCGCCGAATCCGGGGGAATCGCAGTGGCACACCTTCAAAATCCAGACCAGCTGCCCCGGATATGTGGATGCGCCGCCGCCCAGGTTGGACCCAGGGATAGGAGCCCCGTGAACCTCACTAGACGTCGTGCCGGTGACTCAGCACGTTGACGACATTGCCGGCCGGGTCGGCGAAGAAGAACCGCCGAACGCCCCACTCCTCGTCGCTCAGTGGATGGACGATCTGCAATCCGGCGTCGACCGCGGCCTGGTAGGCGGCGTCGACGTCGTCGACCTCGATGGAAACGTTCGGATTGACCGGCGCTGTCGCGTCCTTGCTCATCAGGCTGATTTGGTGGCGGAGCTCGTCACCGGCCAACGTGACGACCCAGCCGAGGTTCATCACCTCGCGTAGGCCCAGTACCCGGATGTATGCCTCACGTGCCGCGTCCACGTCGGAGACCGTGAAGATCGGCATCACCCGCAGGACGGTCATATCGCCGGCCCCAGCAGATCGTCGGCGTCCTTGATGACGTAGCCGTAGCCCTGCTCGGCCAGGAACCGCTGCCGGTGCGCGGCGTATTCGGCGTCCAGGCTGTCGCGCGACACCACCGAATAGAACATCGCCCCTCCGCCGTCGTGCTTCGGCCGCAGCAGCCGGCCCAGCCGCTGCGCCTCCTCCTGCCGCGACCCGAACGTGCCCGAAACCTGTACCGCCACATTGGCTTCCGGCAGGTCTATGGAGAAGTTCGCGACCTTCGACACCACCAATGTGGACACCTCGCCGCGGCGGAACGCGTCAAACAGCGCCTCGCGTTCGGCGGTTTTCGTCGAGCCCTGGATCACCGGGGCGTTCAGCTCCTGGCCGAGCTCGTCGAGCTGGTCGAGGTACGCGCCGATCACCAGTGTTTGGTCACCCTGATGCTTTTCCAGGATCGACTTCACCACCGCGATCTTGGTGTGGACCGTAGAGCAGAGTTTGTAGCGCTCGTCGGGTTCGGCGACGGCGTAGAGCATCCGCTCGTTGTCCGTCATCGTCACCCGCACCTCGATGCATTCGGCAGGCGCGATCCAGCCCTGGGCTTCGATGTCCTTCCATGGCGCGTCGTACCGCTTCGGCCCGATGAGGCTAAACACATCGCCTTCGCGGCCGTCCTCGCGGATGAGCGTCGCGGTCAGCCCGAGCCGCCGGCGCGACTGCAGGTCCGCGGTCATCCGGAACACCGGCGCGGGCAGCAGATGCACCTCGTCGTAGATGATCAAGCCCCAGTCGCGGCTGTCGAACAGTTCGAGGTGGCGGTATTCGCCTTTGGTGCGACGGGTGATCACCTGGTAGGTGGCGATCGTGACGGGCCGGATCTCCTTCTTCTCGCCTGAGTACTCGCCGATTTCGTCTTCGGTCAGCGATGTCCGGTTGATGAGTTCGCGCTTCCACTGCCGGCCCGCGACGGTATTGGTGACGAGGATCAGCGTGGTCGCACCGGCCTTGGCCATCGCGGCCGCGCCGACCAACGTCTTGCCTGCGCCGCACGGCAACACCACCACGCCCGAGCCGCCTTCCCAGAACGACTCCGCGGCCATCTCTTGATAGTCGCGCAAGTGCCAGTCCGCTTGATCCAGCGCGATCGGATGCTTCTCTCCGTCGACGTAGCCCGCGAGATCCTCTGCGGGCCAACCGATTTTGAGCAGCATCTGCTTGACGCGACCGCGCTCGCTGTTGTGCACCATCACGGTGTCGTCGTCGATGCGCGCACCGAGCATCGGGGCGATCTTCTTGTTGCGCAGCACCTCCTCCAGCACGGCCCGGTCCAGGCTTACCAGGGTCAGACCGTGTGCCGGGTGCTTCACCAGTTGTAGTCGTCCGTAGCGGGCCATCACGTCGACGATGTCGACAAGCAGTGGCTGCGGCACCGCGTAGCGGGAGAAGGACACCAGCGCGTCGACAACCTGTTCGGCGTCGTGGCCCGCGGCCCGCGCGTTCCACAGCGCCAGGGGAGTGATGCGGTAGGTGTGGATGTGTTCGGGCGCGCGCTCCAGCTCAGCGAACGGGGCGATCGCGGCACGCGCCGCGCCCGCTAGCTCATGGTCGACTTCGAGCAGCACCGTCTTGTCGGACTGCACGATCAGGGGGCCGTCGGTCATTTTGTCCATTATCCAGGGTCGGCGGACAGCGGCCGTTTCAGTGCGCGGCGGTGGGCATTGGCGCAGCTGACGGGCCTCCACCTGCGCCGGGCAGCGGGATCTTGGGTACTTCGGGTGTGCCGATCTGGCCGGCCAGCCACGGAAGCGAGTCCTTGAAGACGTCCATCGCAAACGGCCAATCGTGTTTACCCGGGGAGGCCACGACCGCGCAGGCAATGCCGTTGGCCAGACCAAGCGAGCACAGCGAGTTGGCGGCATCGTTCTGGTCGCCGGGGTTGCCCGCGGCGTCCTGGCCGCCGAGCCCGGTCGCATTGGGGTTAGCGTAGCCACCCTTGCGGGGTGTCGGGGCGTCGGAGGAGATCGCGAACCACCCCGAGGCACCTTGGTACGGACCGTGTTCGGTGATCACCGTGGTGGGGTCGTAGATCGCCCACTTGGCGGCGTCGCCGCCGTAGATGCGGGCGATCGTCTGCTCCTTGGTGCCGGCATTGGGCCCCATGTCGCCGGCGATGTCGACGAATGTGCTGAACAGCTGCGGGTGCATGACGGTCAGGTCCACCGCGCACGTGCCGCCCATCGACCAGCCCACCACACCCCAGTTGGCGTTCTGCACGCCGAAGGTGCTTGAGACGTACGGCGGCACGTCCTTGGTGAGGTGGTCGGCCACGTTGCCGCGGGGACCGTCGACGCATTCGGTGTCGTTGTTGAACGACCCGCCGACGTCGACGAAGACGAGCACCGGCGCGTTGCCGCCGTGCGCCGCGGCGAAGGTGTCGATGGTGGCGATCGCGTTGCCGGTGCGCGGCCAGTCCGACGGCGTGTTGAACTCGCCGGCGATCATCATGACGAGCGGCAGCTCGGGCGCATTCGCGGCGAACCACGCCGGTGGCAGATACACGAACTCGGTGCGGTGTTTGAAGCCTGACGCGTCGGCGGGAATCGTCACGGGCACCAACGCTCCGTGCGCGGGAATCCCCTTGCCCCGCATGGCCATTACGGTGTTCAGGTCGGTCTCGTCGGGAAGTGGGCCCGCGGTCAACTCGTTCCACGCGGCCTGAACCGTCGGGAAGTAGCCGACCCACAGGTTCAGCGCAACCCCTGCGCTGAGCACGCAGAGCGGCACTGCCACCAGCGATACGATCCGGCGCCGCCACCGGCTGCTGCGCCAACCGAGCACCGCGACGGCCAACGCGACACCGGTGAGGCCAACCCAAACCAATAGCGACGACGGCGGTGGGTCGCCCGCCAGGCCTTCCGAATCGACATACCAATGCGCCCATGCCGCCAGGATCAAGCCGACCACGAGCGCCACCGGCAGCCACACCAGCCGCCACCGTCGCGACCGCCACTCGATCGCCACGACCAGCACCACCGCGGCGACGGTCCATATCGTCGGTGGCAACCACCCGTGCAACAGCGACAGCCCGTGCCGGTATCCGCCGGGGGCCTGCGCGGCCTCGCTTAACAGCGTTGTCACACAGACATATTCACCAACAGTCCTGTGAACTTCCTGCCCTGCGGCTGGACGGCCTAGGCGGAGTCCGCCGACACCACGGAGGTGACCCGGTGGATAGCGAACTCGCGGACCCGGCCGGACGCCGGATCGTAGGCGGTCAGCTGGCCGCCGCGGATATTGATGGGCGCCACGACTCGCTGGGTGGCCACGCCGGCAGGGTCGACGTAACCGATCACCACCGACGACTGCATATGCGCGGCCTCTTGCAGCTGCGAGATCGCAACGGCTGGATCGAGGCGCATGTTGCCGAACGACGCGGACGCCACCTTGCGCAGCACCGCGACGATCGCGGCGAGCGTCTGGGTGGTCGGGGTCTGCGGCCAGTGCACGCGGCGCCGTCCCGATGGCGCGGGCACCCGGGCGCCGCGGGCGCGGATGTCGACGATCGTGCCGGTGGAATCCTCGGCCGCGGGCGCGAAACCGGCGCCGCGCAGCGCGGCCAGCACTTCGGAGATCGGTGCCTGCGACACCGCGACGGTCGGGGCGAGTAGCCGAATCTCCAGCAGCTCGACGGCGGGCGCCGCGACGGCCTGCGCCAGCAACGCCGGATCCTCGCACCGCACGAACGACTGCGCCATGCCGACCCGCAGCTGCCCATGCCGGCGCGCGACATCATCGATCAGATACGTGAGACCTTGCGGTACAGGCGTTTTCGAGTGCGTGCTGAACAGCGTGTGCAGCTCACTCGCGGTGCGCCCGGTGTCGAGGGCGCGCCGGATCGACGCCTCGGTCACCCGGTACACCATCGCCGCGCCCGCGGATTCGACCGTCGCCACCGACGCCAGCTTCTCGGCGAGATCGCGTTGCAGCGGTCCCGGCACGATGACCGTCAGGTCGGCCTGCAGCAGGAAGTGGTCGATGGGCGCGGGCAGCACCTTCTCCATCGCGGCGACGACATCATCGGGCGGGTCACCGGCGAGCATGTTCCGCGCAGGCGACGCTATCGCGCCGCGGCCCACCATGCCCAGCGCGTGGGCCTCTGTCAGCAGGTTGCCGACGGGTTCGGGCTGCAGGCGCACCGCCCAGCGGGGCCGCCGCCAGATCATCGCGCGTGACGCGGAGGTGGCGTCGACACCCGCACCCGGTGGCAGATCGGCCAGCACGTCGAGCAGCAACCGCCGGTCCAGTGGGGCCGCCGTCGAGAACAGCGAATCCGACAGCGCCGCATAGAGTTTGCCATCCGGGCCACGATTGCCGACCAGGCTCGGCCTGCCCGGCAGGTCCAGCCACGTCGACGCCAGCAGGTGCCATTTGGACGCGGTCGGCGATTCGACGAACCGATCCGCAGCCACTGTCGGCGCCCAGTACGGGCCGACGCCGTCGTGCGGGTCGGGTTCCGGCATCCCGGCCGCGATCAGTCCCGCCGCCGCGGACACTTCGAGGAGCAGGCCGAGCCGGGCCTCTTCGACGCCGGTGGTCTTGGCCAACCTCTTGACGTCGCGCACCCCCAGCCCGCCGCTGCGAAGCTCGGGAACCGGTGTGGCGCCGAGGGTTTCAAGCACCAGCTCGACCTCACGTAGCAGGTCGATCGCCGCGCCGGCAGCCACCGCGTCGACGTCGCGGACCGCCGTGGTCGATTCCGTCGGATCGGGTTGCCTGAGTTGCACTGGCCCGGGCAGCTCGCCGCGCAGCACCTGACCGACCAGCCGCGGCAGGATCACGGTTTCGCTGTCGACCTGACGCAACAAGCCCGCTGCCAACAGCCGCTGTACCGGTCGGTCCGGCGGAGTACCCGGTGCGGCGTCGCGGGTCCGGCCCATCGGTGAGCCCTCCAGCAGCCGCTGCAGCAGCTCGAGTTGCGGCGCGTCGAGCGCCTCGAGCCGGGCGGCGATGTCCGTCTGCTCGCTGTCCTCGACGGTGGCCTGACCGGGATACCAGGGCAAGCCCGCCGTGGCCTCGGCGGCGACCCGCACAGTCGCGTCGCCCCAGACCAGCGCGCGCTCCCGCAGGTCGTCGACGGCGGCGGTGACGGTGTCCTCGCTCGCCTTGTCGCCGATCAGCGCCAGCAGCTTGGTCAGCGGCACGGCCGCGGTGTCCGCATGCAGCACGAGCAGCGCGTCGACCACCGCCAGCCGCAGAAAGTCGAGTCCGTCGGTGGCGGCCTTGACCGATTGTCGGGCCTGCGCGCGGGCCGCCAACGCCGCGATCGTGCCCGGCGGCGGTTGGGTCAGGTCGGGCCGCAGCTCCAGCAGCCGGATCAGCCGCTCGTCGTCAAGCTCGGCCAGCCAGGCGCCGAGGGGAACGCCCGGAGTAGTTTCGGTCATTGCTGACCAGCGTAAAGCAGCCCGCCGGTGTCGCCACTGGTCGCGGCGCCTGCCAGAATGGATGCGTGGCTGACAAGAAACAGAAAAACCGATACGTCGACCCGGGCTGGCCCGAGCTCGACGGCGACGACGATCACGCGGTCAGTGAGGCGGCTACCGACCGCACCGGCGCGCTGTCGCCCTTCGGTGAGCTGGTGTTTCCGCAGCCGGCCGACGAGCTGCCCTATATCCACCCGATCACGGTGGTCAACAAGTAGCGGTGACCGACCCCGCGCGTCGCCTTTCGCACCTCGACGAGTCGGGCGCGGCGCATATGGTCGACGTCACCGGTAAGGACGCCACCAAGCGCACCGCCGTCGCCGCTGGAACCTTCCACACGACCGCCGATGTTGTCGCCCTGATCGCATCCGGTGGGCTGCCCAAGGGTGACGCCGTGGCAACCGCCCGGGTGGCGGGCATCCTCGCGGCCAAGCGGACCAGCGACCTCGTTCCGCTCTGCCATCCGCTGGCGCTCACCGGCGTCGACGTCGACTTCGAGATCGGCGATGACAGCATCGGCATTACCGCCACCGTGCGCACCACCGACCGCACCGGCGTCGAGATGGAGGCGCTGACCGCCGTCAGTGTGGCCGCGCTGACGCTCTACGACATGATCAAGGCCGTCGACCCCGCCGCCCACATCGACGACATCCGGGTACTGCGCAAAGAGGGCGGCAAGACCGGCACGTGGACACGATGACGCGGTCAGGCCGGGTGGTCATCGCTTCCACGAGGGCGGCGGCGGGCGTCTACGAAGACCGCACCGGCCCGATCATCGTCGACTGGCTCAACGGGCAGGGCATCACGACGCCGGCTCCCGTGGTCGTCCCGGACGGCTCGGGTGTAGTCAAGGCGCTGTTCACCGCGATCGGCGAAAACGTCGACGTGATAATCACTTCCGGCGGCACCGGCATCTCGCCGACGGACGGCACGGCCGACGCCACTGCGGAGATCGTCGACTACCAGATTCCCGGCCTCGCCGATGCGATCCGGCGCTCGGGTCTGCCGCATGTGCCGACGTCGGTGCTGTCGCGCGGCGTGTGCGGTGTCAGGGGCCGCACGCTGATCGTGAATCTTCCGGGCTCCACTGGAGGCGTCAAAGACGGCCTCGGCGTGCTCGACGACGTGCTCGAGCATGCGCTCGATCAACTCAGCGGCAAGGACCACACCCGATGAATGCCGTCGTGCTACGCGTCGAGCTCACCGAGCAGCCGATCGAGCTGTCCGAGTACGAGGCACTGGTGGCCCACGAGTCGGCCGGAGCCATCGTCGGATTCGCCGGTGTCGTTCGCGATCACGACGATGGCCGCGGAGTGACCCGGCTAGAGTATTCCGCGCACCCCAAGGCGCAGCAGACTCTCGCGGACGTGGCCGCCGAGATCGCGGCGGACAGTCCCGGTGTGCGGGCCATCGCGGTCAGCCACCGCATCGGCACACTGCAGATCGGTGACGCAGCCTTGGTGGCCGCGGTCGCCGCGGACCATCGATCGGCCGCATTCGAGACGTGCGCGCGGCTCGTCGACACCGTCAAGGCGCGACTACCGGTGTGGAAGCACCAGTTCTTCGCCGACGGCTCCGACGAATGGGTGAATTCGGCCTGACGCGTTAGGCGGGCGGCAGGATCGGCGGCGCGTCGGGCGCCGGTGGCGCGGCCGGATCGGCGGCAGGTGCCGGGGTGACCGGCACGTTCGGGCCGGGGCCCTGCTCCGGGTACGGCGTGTTCATCCCGCGTTGGGCCAGCCCCATGATCAACGCTTCCTTGCCGCTGATGTCGTGGTTCTGGACCGCTTGCCACAGGTCCTTGAGGTAGCTGACGTTGGGGCCGTCGGCGCCGTTCGCGGCCGGATCCATCGTGGAGCCCGGCGGCAGGGCATCCGGGCTCGCCAGGTGCGGGACGCCGTCCGGCAGTGTCGGCAGCGTGGCGGCGGGATCGGTCATCGCCTGGTTGGCGGCGTCAAACGCCGGCGCGGGAACGTTGACGGCGTTGAGCGGGGCCAGCGGATCCGGCGCGGGTGCCGCTACGGCCCCCGGCGCGGGCGGCGCCGGGGGAGCCGGTGGGGCGGGCGGGAGCGGCGGCAGTACGGGGTCGAGCGGTGCAGGCGCGTGCAGCGCCCACACTTCCGGCTGATCGACGGGTGCCGGTGCGACGTCCCAGTTGTCGGCGGCCGCGACGATCGTGTCTTCGATCGGCGGAGCATCGACAGGGGGCGGCGGAGGCGGCAGCGGCGCGTCCAGCGAGGCGTCGACGATCTGTCCCTCGACCGGCACAGGCGGCGGGGGCAGCGGTGCATCCAGTGGAGCGGGAGGGGGCGGCGGCGCGTCGGGCAGCGGGGCCGACAGCTCGTCGATCGGTGCGGCCTCGGGCGGCGCCGGGGGAGCGAACGGATCTAACGGCGGCGGGGGTGGCAGTTCGCCGTTGACAGCGGGGGCGTCGAGGGCCTGCGGCTCCTCGATGACATTGCGCGGCGTCGCACCGGACAGGCCCCTGCCGCATACCGGCCAGGCGCCCTTGCCCTGAGTGGCAAGAACCCGCTCGGCGACCGCGATCTGCTCTTCTTTGGTGGCCATGTGCGCGGACGGCGCGTACTCGCCGCCGCCGTGCGAAGACCACGTACTCGGCGAGAACTGCAGCCCGCCCTGATAGCCGTTGCCGGTGTTGATGGCCCAGTTATTGCCTGATTCGCATTTGGCGACCTGATCCCATTCGCCGTCAGTGGCGGCGCCAGCTTGCCCGGCGAGGGCGAGGCTTCCGCTTCCGATGACAGCGCCGGTGAAGGCGATTTTTGCGACGTTTACGGCCGATGTAGTGGGCTTGCGATGCCGTCCACTCATAGGTGCGCTAGGTCCTCTCTTAAGCGCCCGCGAGGTCAGCTGTCGGGTTCGGGCTGGAGAGGTCGCCCGGCCGTGTTGGGCACGGCTTCACCCCAAGGAACCGCAAGCGGTTCCAAGTCCTGTGTATTCGGTGGACCGGTGGGTCCCCCGCCTCCATCCAAGTTGTTCGTCGTTGTCCCGTGCACCAACGGATGGAGCTCGGCGCAGTTAGGCACGGCGGGCCATTCGATTTGGGTCGATGGCTTGGGAGTGAACGCTAACGGGTCGCCGTGGTCACGTCATCTTTTGACGCTCGCGGCGTTTCCGAAGGCAGCAAATCTTAAAAAGGGTCTAAATCCGCAGGACGCCAACGTGTTTCCGCAGGTGCGATTTTGGAGGTAACGGTTCGTGGTCATCTTGTGACCGTTTCGTTATGTGACGTAAATCACGGTTATCCACCGGCGAACGGGGGAAGAACATCGACGGTTTGAGCGTCGCTCAACGTCATTCCCAAGTCCCGCACCGCAATTCCGTCACAGAGATATGAGCATCGGCTCAGGACTTTCGCCAGTTCGGTGTCCCGTTCACCCAGGCCTTGCACCAGCGCGCCGACGGTCGTGCCGGGCGCGACGCCGATGATCTCGTCATCGAAGCCCGCCGCCGCCCGAGCGGCCGCGAAGTAGCGGACAGTCACCTTTACCGCCACGTCAGCCGCCGATCGCACTCATCGGGCGGTCCGGCTGCACGAAGCCCGGATCGTTGATGCCGTGGCCAGCGGCCTTCACCCACATGGTGGCGCGCCAGGCGGCCGCCAGTGCGTCGTCGTCGGCGCCCGCGCGCATCAGCCGCCGCAGGTCGGTCTCGTGCTGGGCGAACAGGCAGTTGCGGATCTGGCCGTCGGCTGTGAGCCGGGTGCGGTCGCATGCCGCGCAGAACGCGTGTGAGACCGAGGCGATGATGCCGACCTTACCGAGACCGCCGTTGACGTCCCACAGCTCCGCCGGCGCCGAACCGCGGGGCGCGCGGTCGGGTGTCAGCGTGAAGTGCCGTTGCAAGGCGTCCAAGACATCGTCGGCTTTGATCGCGCGGCCGCGTTTCCACTCGTGGCCGGCGTCCAGCGGCATCTGTTCGATGATGCGCAGCTGGTATCCCTGGTCCAGGCAGAACCGGAGCAGCGCGACCGCATCGTCCAGCCCGGTGACCGGATCCAGCACGGCGTTCACCTTCACCGGGGCCAACCCAGCCGCCTTCGCGGCCTCGAGTCCTCTTAGTACGTCGTGCAGTCGATCGCGGCGGGTGATGTGCGCAAAGCGCGCTGCGTCGACGGTGTCGAGTGAGACGTTGATGCGGTCCAGCCCTGCCTGCTTGAGTCTGGCGGCACGCTTGTCGAGCCCAATCCCGTTGGTGGTCAACGTGATTTCGGGACGGGGTCGTAACCCGGCCGTGGCGGCGACGACGTCCTCGAGGTGCTTGGCCACCAGCGGCTCGCCGCCGGTGAACCGGACGCTGGTGATGCCGAGCCGGATGACCGCGATGCGCAGCAGCCGGGTGAGCTCGTCGGTGCGCAGCAGCTGCTCGCCGGGCAGCCAGTCCAGCCCTTCGGCGGGCATGCAGTATGTGCACCGCAGATTGC
>Ga0075418_10003909_pt1 | contig 16965 bp, 12 predicted proteins | sample SoiMetdeltSBSDD2_FD_81776 | JGI IMG/M metagenome (GOLD analysis project Ga0075418, IMG submission 81776) | Bulk soil microbial communities from a Populus tree surrounding site in Tennessee, USA - Soil MetaG P. deltoides SBSDD2 | ecosystem: Environmental > Terrestrial > Soil > Tree plantation... | reverse complement strand
TTACTTGTCAGCAGGTACCCGTCACGTCGTTCCACACCGGGAAGGCACGCGTTCTTAACAGACGGTGGTGAGCAGCCTGTAGCAGGTGACGGCCTACACCAAAAATATTCCGAACGATGCTCTGTACCGACAAGAATCGTTGAGCGTGCGCCGTTTGAGCATCCGGCTACTCTGGCCGCGGTCGCCTCAACCTGACAATGCCGGGTGATGGCCACTGGTAGGAATTTTCATGACGGACACGGTGCAACCCAATAATCCTGCGTTCGCTCTCCCCTCCATCGACGTTGATCCGTTGAGAGGGAGTTTTAATGACACCCGCACGTTGGGTCGGTGTCGTCCCCGTCATCACCAGCATCGCCTGCGCCCGGCCGAGAAGATCGGCGGGTGCAAACAGCAAGAAATGAACTGGGGGAACGATGGGCGCCCCCGAACACTCGCCAGAATGGAGGCCAGAATGGCCCTAGCGATATGGGCAGATGCTCCTGACGTCCCAACGACCGTCTGTATCGTCTAGGTGCGTCACCGGGTGTAGTGGGGCGCGGGCACCTCTTCCATATCACGAACCAAGATCGTCAACGACGCTGGCAGCTTGAGCGGATCGCTGGGGCTGCTGCACCATCTGCGGAACGCGTCGCCTGCACACGACCGCCCGACGACAGCGTTTCAGAAACATAACCTAACCGGCTGGCGCCTCTGTGCGCGCGTCGAGGTCGCAGGGCGATCCGCGCGAACGCGTCGGCAGAGCCATCCTCGGCGCGCCGTTAGATAGTTGTCAGATAGTTCGGTTTTTCGACTCGAGCGGCGTCGCAAACTCCCTGTAAGTGCTTGCCGGGGGCGGGGATCGAACCCACACGCCCCTTTCGGGACCCAGGATTTTAAGTCCTGTGCGTCTGCCAGTTCCGCCACCCCGGCCTGTAGTGGAATTAGTAGTTTACGCGGTCTGCTTTTCGCTCGCGGCCGTTTTGTCCCCGCGATTTGTCCCCACGACGTGATCGTTGAGCCGATCGACGCCTTCGCGGAGATCCGCTTCGCTGGTGATGGCGTAGCGGCGATAGACGCGCTCGGTTTTGTGCCCGGTCCAACTGCATTGCGACCGAGCGCGACAGCCCGCGGCGCTCCATGTTTTGAACCGCTGAACGCCGCAGATCTGCGGGATGCGCCCGGGGTAGTAAGCCGAATTGGCGCTGGATGGTTCGATAGCCCAATCGCCCAGTGATGAAATCCGCTGCCGTTGTTACAGAGCGGGGGTTGTCGTCAACTCGAAAAGCGCGCGCGCAAATTTTTGGTAATTACCTCATCGCTCCTTCGCCGCCTTCCGCTTCCGCGTCATCACGGGCGCATTCTCGTACGCGTAGGTTCCAGCTTCGCAGCCTTCCGCTTCTATCGCACCTCAGTCGTTCCGTTTGTCCTTGAAATGCACTCCCATTACGTCGCCTTCGGGCCACGGCGATCGCTGTGAGACCGGACGCGAACAGCGCCAGCGATGCGGGCTCGGGGACAGTGGTCACGACCAGCTGCCTCGTCCCGGTGAAATTGTTGGAAAAGGTGAAGACGCCCTCGGTCAGGTTCGGCCTGCTCAACGTTGTCAAGGCGCCGCCGAAAGCGAAGTCGGAGCCAAGGCCGGACTGCAGGGCCGCCAGCGCCACCGAGTTGAGCGTGATGGTCACGTTGGCGTTGTTGTTGGCTGGACTGACCGTCGTGGATCCGAACAGCGTTCCAGAACCAAGGTCGTCGTAAATCGGAATCTGGCTTGTCCCGGTCGCGATGAGAACTGCAATCGGCGTCGAGACATCAAAGATACCCAGAGTCTCCGAAGGGTCCGCGCTCGAATACGCGAGGTTAAAGATGTTGAGCGCAGCGGACACCACAGTGCCGCTCACACCTGACAGGTTGAAGACAAAGAAGCTTCGATGGTCGACGTTCTGGGGGTTATCTCCGGTTCCGTAATTCGTGTTCGATGCGTCGTGAGTTCCGAGAGAATCCCACCAACCGAAGCTGGTTGAGTTGAGTGTGATCGTGCTGGCGGACGCCGACTGCAACCCTGTCAGAGCAAAGCAGCCAGCGAGAATCAGCGTCCGACCAAGCGCCCGAGTAAACCCAAACATAGGCCACCATCCTTGTTTGGCGCGCGGGCCGTGAACGGCAACGAACTGTTGGAAATTGGCGAGAGCATAACACGAGCATCGGCAGTGACGGCAGGCTGCGGCTCGCGCCCAACTGGCCGGACAAGCACGCGATCAACGCGGCCTCCTTGTCACCGCTCAACCCGGCGCTGCGGCGCTGGCTCCTCTCCGAGAAGCGAGCGCTGAGCCTGACCAATGGCTCCGTCCGGTCAGTCATCTGAATCGAGCGGTGCGCGTTCACGTGCACCGGAATGAAACGCCATGAAGCACGCTCGTTGCACTTCACGCATTCGCAGTTGTGGACCGCCCCAGTCATCGATTTCTCAACCCGTCGGCAATCCTCACGTGGTTCATCCGAGCGGCGATCGTCTGGGTCGTTTCATTGCCGCTCGCATGGCGGGCGATCCAGGTGCTCGAGCGGTTCGAAAGCCCTGCGCCACCAGCATTCGTCGCGTTCTTTGTCATCCTTGCCATGGCCAAGGTGTCGCTACTCGCATTGCTCGGAAGAGCGCTCGATCGTGTGCAACGCAAACCGCCAGTACTGTCCGGCTACAAAACCGCATCTCATTAGTTCCGGCAATGTGAACGACGTAGCATGGCGCTCAGTGCTGCGAACGTGAATCGCGTTCGTCAGCACGGGACGGATGGGAATCCCCTCAGTCCGTCCCAATCCTTCGCGCCGGCGGCACTAGTGGCCCGCCATCCCGCCCTTCCACGTCGGACGCGGCTCGCCGCTCGAGAGATCGTAGAACGCGAGATCCCCCTTGAAGGTCTTCGCGAGCAGAATGATCTGTCCCGTATGCATGGAGAAGTGCTCGACGACCGCGTAGATGGCCTTCATCACGGTGACGTCATAGCTCTGGATACGCCGACGTTCGAGGATGGTCGACGGCTCGATGTTCGCGAGCACTTGGTCTGCTGCTTCGACGGTCGCTCGAAGGTCGCGGAGAAGTTCAGTTGCATCCGCTCCGGTCTGCGCGTCGAACTCGCGCTGCCGCTTCCGCACGTCCTGCTCTCCGCCGAGTCCGCTGATGATCCACTGTCGAACGTTCCCGTTCAGGTGCAGAAGCAAATTGCCAATGCTGTTCGACTGCGGATTGGCTCTCCACCAGACTTGTTCAGTCGAGACGTCCTCCACGGCCCTCTCGATGCGCGGAAGATAGCTTTCAGTTAAGAGTCGCCTTGACTGATCGATGAACGCCCGGGAGATATCGGTCATCGCGGGGAATTGTATCTACTCGGTTCAGCCAGACGTGATGTGCTGCCGCTCGATCACGGCGCAAAGTGAAAAGGCCGGGATTTCTCCCGGCCTTGATGCGCAGGAACAGGCGCGACTAGCCTCTCCCCTGCCGCGCGATGACGTTGTCTTTGATCTTGTCGAACGTCGCCTGAGGAATGATCTTCTTCGTGACGAGTTGATCCTTTCGCGCATACGGGCGGCCCGCAATGATTTTGTCCGCGAAGGCATCGCCGATGCCCGGTAACGTCTCCAGTTCTGCCTTCGTTGCTGAATTCAGATCAATGAGCGTGTTCGGAGCCGGAGTGGTCTTCGTCGCCGGCGCGGACTTCGCCGCCGGTGCCTGTGCTTTCGGAGTGGGCTTGGATTTCGTTTGAGCGCTGAGCGGAAGGACGACGGCAAGGAGCGTAATGAGAATGAGCGCGAAAATGCGGTTCGACTTCATGGGAACCTCCAACCCGCAGATCGTAGGAAGAAGTTGACTCGTGCGCAAACTGTCTCATCCGTTCGGTGCGTCGAGGCGTTCACCGCAACGCAACGTCTCCCGCGTAGTAGAAGAGCGCGTCGAAATTTCCTGGCGCATGGCCGAGCATCCGCGTGAGCAGCGCCACCTGACCACGATGGTGAATCGAGTGAATCGCCGCATGCTGCAGCATCTGTCCCACAGTCATGCGATACGTCTGTCCCGGCACGAAGCTGAACTCCACGATGCGGGTCAGGTCCGCGTCGCTGAGCGTCGGCAGAAAATCGCGCTCGTACCCCTCGACTTTGTCAGCGAGTGCCACCACCGACTGCAACGTCGGATAGTTCTCCGACTTGAGGCGATCGCCTCTCTCCGGGCCACCACAGCGCGCCAGCCACCCCCACTCCGCTCCCAGCAGATGCACGAGCGTCGTCCTGACCGACCCGTAGCTGCCACCAACTGATCGTGTGAATTCTTCAGGCGTCAGTCTGGATACTCCTTCAAGCAACTTCCGATTGGCGAAGCGCCCGTACTCGTACAGCTCCTGAACGTCTTTCGTCGTCACCGAGGAACCCTCCTCCGCTAGCGTACTGTCCCGTTTCACGGCTCGCAACCAGAATGGCTCGTGCCTTGCCCAAGCGCGCGACCGCCCCGCACATCCCCCACGGCGTGCCGCGATCACGAACACCAATTGAGGGCCTATGAAAACTTCTACGTCACCGTTGCGTTTGCTGTCGCGCTTGTTGGCCTTTCCTCGACATCCGCAGCAAGGTGAAATCCGGCGGGGAGCAGGGCCTCCTCGGTCTGGCTTTTCATCCGAACTACGCGACCAACGGCCGGTTCTTCGTCTTCTACACGTACATCGGCAATGCCACCATTCCAGCCGGCACTCTCGTGATCGCCGAGTTCAAGGTTTCGTCGATCGATCCCAATGTCGTCGACCCGACTGAGACGGTCGTCTTGAGAATTCCGCATCCGACCAACACCAATCACAACGGCGGAATGCTTGCGTTCGGACGCGATGGGCTACCTGTACATCGGCGTTGGCGACGGCGGCTCCGCGAACGACCCGCCGAACAACGCACAGAACAAGGACGTGCTCCTCGGAAAAATCCTGCGCATCGATATCAATCAGGCGCAAAGTCCCCAGGTTCCGTACGTCTCGCCACCAGACAATCCGTTCGTGAATAACGTTGGCGCCGACGAAATCTTTGCGTTGGAATGCGAAACCCGTGGCGCTTCAGCTTCGACCGGATCACCGGTCAGCAATGGGTCGCAGACGTTGGACAGGGCAGCCGCGAGGAGGTCGATACTCCCATCGTCACGGGCGGCAACTACGGCTGGCGCGTGCACGAAGGGACCGCGTGCACGGGCACCGATCCGGCGCTCTGCAATCCGAACAATTACATTTTTCCGATTACATCCACATGAACGGCCGCTGCTCGATTACAGGCGGCTATGTCTACGAGGGATCGGTGAACACGTTCCCCACGGGAACGTACGTGTATGGCGACTACTGCTCCGGCGAAATCTTTGCGTGGGATGGCAGCACGCAGACGGTGCTGACGGATACGGCGCTCAGCATCTCGTCATTCGGCGAAGACGAACAGGGGGAGTTGTACGTCGTCAATATTTCTGGCGGCTCGATCAGCAGAATCGCGTCGACGACTCCGTGCACGTACTCCATCTCGCCGACACGCGTGACCTTCCAGGTCAAGGCGGTCCCGGCAGCGTTACGGTCACCGCTCCCGACGGCTGCGCCTGGACCGCAGACAGCAACGGGACCTGGATCACGATCACCAGCGGTGCGTCCGGAAGCGGCAACGGCGTGGTGAATTATTCGGTCGCGTTGTACACGGGCAAGCCTCGCAGTCGGAATGGCGCGATGACGATTGGCGGGCAGACATTTTCAGTCAAACAGTCACGTTAGCGACGACACTGCCCGCTCGCAGGAGCTGATACCGCCGCCTTCACAAGCGAGGCGCACCATCATGGCCGAGCCGCTCGGGCCCGGCGAGTCGATAACGCTCGACGGCAGTCTTGACGAGGCGGTCTGGCGGCGCGCGCAGGTCGCCAGCGACTTCCTCCAAATCGATCCGGACAACGGCACACCGGCCACCGAACAGACTGAATTCCGCATCGCGTTCGACCGCAACACGCTCTACCTCGGCGTCATCTGTCATGACTCCGAAGCCGGCGAGCACCTGACGCGCTATCAGAAGCGCCGGGATGAATTTCTTCAGCAGGACGACAAGGTCCAGTGGACGATCGACACGTTTCTCGACGGCCGCACCGGATATTTCTTCGAGACCAATCCATCGGACGCGATGGCCGATGCGCTGATGGGGACCAACGGCCAGAACCGGCAGTGGGACGGCATCTGGAACGAACGCGTGCAGCGCGGCAGCACCGGATGGAGCTTCGAGGTCGAAATTCCGTTCCGTACCCTGAACTTCAACCCGAACGGCGGTACGTGGGGGATCAACGTGTCGCGCACGCTTTCGCGCAAGAACGAAAACAGTATCTGGATGGGATGGGCACGTAATCAAGGCGTATCGCGCATGACCAATGCCGGTCGCCTGACGGGCCTGACCGGCGTCACGCAGGGACATGGCCTCGACATCAAGCCGTACGTCCTCGGCACCGCGCAGGATGCGCCCGTTCGGCGGGAAGCGATCAGCGGCACCGGTCAGGCTGGCGTGGACCTCTTTTACAATCCGACCCCGGCTCTTCGCACGAACCTCACAATCAATACCGATTTCGCGCAGACCGAGGTCGATCAGCGTCAGGTCAACCTCACCCGCTTCTCGCTGCTCTACCCGGAGAAGCGCGATTTCTTCCTGGATGGCGCAACGTTCTTCGATTTCGCGAGTCCCGGTGCCGGCGCCGGCGGCAACAACAGCCAGAACAACGCGAATCTTGGCAGCGATCTGATCGTCAACCCCTTCTTCAGCCGCCGTATCGGCCTGACTGACGGGGGCAACGAACAGAGGATTCTCTACGGCACGAAAACGACGGGGCAACTTGGCGGCCAGGACGTTGGCATCCTGCACGTCCGGACCGGCAGCGAACACGACCTCGTCGGAGAAAACGTCACCGTCGCGCGCCTCAAACACCGATTGCTCCGCCAGTCGTATGTCGGCGCAGCCTATACACGCCGGGATCCCGACGCTATCGGAGCGGACACGCGGCAGACGCTCGGCCTCGACTTCCGCCTTGCGACATCCACCTTCCGCGGAAATCAGAACCTCGCGTTCAGGGGCTGGTCGGCTTCGTCACCCGGAATGCCTACCGACGTTATCTGCCGTTTGTGAACTTCGGGCCGCGGCCGCGCAATAACCGGACGATTCGCCAGTACAACTTCGCTCTCACCGGCGACATCCAGACGACGCTCGACAACGAGAAGGTCGCGCGGAGCTTCACCCTGAAGCTGTTCGAGGCGGAGATGGCGGCCAACGATCGCGTCGCGGTCCTGTTCATGCCGCGAAGCGAGCGGCTCGACTCCCCTTTCAACATCAACATCGCGCCCGGGCGGCGCGTGACGCTGCCGCGCGGGGCCGAGTACGACTTCCTGCGGTATCAGGTGAACTGGCGCACCTCGAACCGGCGCGTGGTCGCGTTCGACGGCCGCTATGAGGCGGGCGACTTCTACTCAGGCACGCGGAAGGAGTTCGTGAACAACGTCACCTTCCGCATACTCCCGGGCCTGTTCGTCTACACCGCCGCGGAGCTCAACTCGATCGCGCTGCCGGAGGCCACGTTCAACACGCGGCTCTACCGCGTCGTTCCGGAGCTGCAGTTCACGCCGTTCCTCACGTGGGTCAACAACGTGCAGTACGACACGGTAAGCGGTGTGGCAGGCTGGCAGTCGCGCTTCCGCTGGATTGTCCGTCCGGGCAACGACATCTACATCGTCTACACGCACAACTGGCTCGACGATCCGCTGCTCGCGCAGTTCGCGACGCAGGATCGCCGGTTGTCGACGAAAGCCGTGTACACCTATCGGTTTTAGCCGGGGGTTCGGGGTTCGGGATTCGTGCGGCGCGGACACGCGGCGCGGACCTTCCAGGTGCGCGAGATCTGAGTCTAATTCACTCAGATTTTACGCCTCGCGGCCGACCCGAGTACGCTTATTGTCGACCTCCAACTCGCCAGGTGAACGAGTCGCAGGCGCGCCAACCGGCGCGCCAACAACTCCTCGGGCCACACACCCTCATACCGTGTCAGCCTTCACCTGGCCGGCCACGGTCGGCGGCGAAAGCCGCCGACCGTTGGCTGTTTCGAAGCGGCTCAATGCACGCGAGAGCTACTTTTCGACTTTTCCCCTTCTGACTTACTTTTCCACTTTTCCACTTCTCCACTTTTCCACTTCTCGATGGCCCTCTCAATCATGCCGGTCAATACGCTTTCAGGCACATCGAACGGTCCCGCGATGACCGCACCGAGCGTCATCTCGATCGCGATCACGACGCCGCCGCATTCAAACGGGTTGACGATCCAGCTGAACCCCCGCAATCCGATGGACCGAGCCGGGGACGCGTCTGGACGGCTCGCGCGATCGATGGCCCTCAACATTCCGATGAGGACATCCGTCACGTCAGCATCGGTCCAGGCCTGCGGTTCGCGCATCACGGGCGCAATCGTTTCGGTCGTCGCGTGATTATCGCCGCGCAGCCAGATGTCTACGGGAAATTCCATGCTCTCTACCGAGTCGGAGTACGGTGATACCCCGACTCACATCAGCACTGCGAACGCGTGAGTCGGGGCATCACCGTACTCCGACTCGGGTAAACGTAATATCCGCCGAACCACCGTGCGTATCTTTGCTCATCGCCGCGAAGCCGCTTTGTTTCAGCATCTCGAGTATCCGCTGAGCGCCTTTCGACGTGTCACGCACCTCGAGGTGAATCTGACGCACTTCGGGCCGGCGAAACGTGCGCGCCGCCCCCGCAATGATGCCTTCCGACGCACCGGGCGCGTCAATCTTGATGTAGTTGGGGCACGGGGCGCCGTAATCCTCCACGAGTTCGTCAATCGATAGCACGACAGCCGCCTGGCGGCTTTCATGTGGTTCGTCACGCTTGCCGCGGAAACTGAACGAGCGGGCGGGACGGAACTGCGAGACCTCGAGCCTAGCGATCGAGCGCTGCCTGCCGACTCCGACCAGCAGGCAATCGATCCTGTCCTGGAGCTTGTTGGTTTCGCAATTGGCGGCGAGCAGGTAGTAATTCACCGCGGCAGGCTCGAAAGCGACAACCCTGGTGTCGGTCGCCAGCGCCGCGTAGAGGGAAAACACGCCGACGCTGGCGCCAATGTCCCAAAACACGCTGCTCGGCTCGAACGAATCGATCCATGCGATGGTCGCGGGCTGTTTCGTCAACACCGTCATCGCACGGCCCGCGGATGTCTTCCCCAGGAGCACGAACGAGAGCGTCCCCTTGGGCGTCCCGACCGAGAGCGTCGAGTCGATCATTCTCTGCGTGAAGTCGCTCTGGAGACGCGCGCGCGATCGCGCCGGGAGCTTCTGCAGGCGGTACATCAGCAGGCCGAACTGTTTCTTGACGTAGTCCTCTTCAGGGTCGTCGGGGCCTTGCGGCAGTTCGTCCACGTATTCGCTCATGCGCAGGTCATTCTAGGCGGACCTGAAGGTCCGCCTCTACGTTCGGAGGCCATGTGGGTCATCTACCTCGTAGCGGCGGACCTCAGTACCTCGTAGCGGCGGACCTTCAGGTCCGCCCAGACTCTAACTGCGCGACCAGGTCGTCCGCCGATGTCGCTGGCATCAGGCAGGCGAAGTTCCGGCAGACGTATGCAGCGGGCGTTTCGACACGACGCGTCATCGCATCAGTCCAGGGCAGCAGCCGGGTGAGGGAGGCGGCGTGCTCGGGCACGAGTGGAATCGTGATGGCAAACGGCAGGTAGCGGCGGGAGATGACCTCGTGAAACGCACGGGTAGCCGGAGCGCCCGAATCACCGGTGACGATGATCTGGGATATCCCTGCGTGATACGCGGATAGTGCAGCCATCATCATCGGCACCGTTCGCGCGCCTTGCTCGACGCGTGACGCAAACAACCCAAGCGCACGCTCGATCGACTGCTCGAACCCTGCATCACTGGTCAGATGCGAGAGCGTCAGCAGGTTGAGCACGCTGACGGAGGTTGCCGACGGTTCAGCGCCGTCGTAGTCCTCTTTCAGCCGCAGCAGCACCGACTCATCGCGTCCCGTTGTGCTGAACCACCCTCCCTCAACCGGATCGGCGAACAATTCGTCCTGGCGGCGCTGGAGTATCAGCGCCCACTCGAGCCAGCGCGGATCGCCATCGGCCTGAAACAGCTCCAGCAACGCGAAGATGAGGTACGCGTAGTCCTCGGCGTAGCCTTCCACGGCCGCGTCGCCCCGACGGTAACGCCGCAGCAGCGTTCGCGTCTCCGGGTTCCAGAGATGCTTCCAGATGAAGAGTGCCGCGCGGCGCGCCGCGTCGATATAGGGGCGGACCTTCAGGTCCGCCCCCCTCGCGGCGCGGGCGAAGGCGCCAATCATCAGGCCGTTCCACGCCGTCAGGACCTTGTCGTCGAGGTGCGGGCGTGGGCGCGTTGAACGACGCTCCTGCAGTTTCACGCGCGCCCGCGCCAGCGCTGCCTCGACCTCCGCGGGCGACTTCGCGGTGGCGGACATCACTTCGTCGATCCCGCGCGCCGTGTAGAGGAGGTTTTTATGGACGAACTCGTTCTGCGGATCGAACGGCGCGTTGCCATCGGGCAGGATGCCGTAGCGGATCCGGAAGACGTCCGCATCGTCACCGAGGATTCCCCCCATCTCTTCGTCGCGCCAGACATAGAAGGCACCTTCCATCTTGTGGGGTGCTGGATCGGCGGCCTGTTCGGGCGGAACGCTGTCGGCATCCTCCGCTGAATAGAAACCGCCAGCCTCGTCCGTCAGGTCACGTTGAACGTAGGCCAACGTGTCCGCGGCTACCTCCGCGAAAAACGGATCGCCGGACGTCTGTGCAGCCTCGAGGTAGGCGAGCACGAGCTGCGCCTGGTCGTACAGCATCTTTTCGAAGTGCGGAACGCGCCAGTTACCGTCGACTGAATATCGATGGAAGCCGCCACCGATGTGATCGCGCATTCCCCCCAGCGCCATCGCTCGAAGCGTGACCAACACCATGTCGCGCGCCTGCGCTGAACCGGTGCGCGCATGTTCTCGTAACAAAAACAGCAGCTCGCTTGGTCGTGGAAACTTGGGCGCATCGCCGAATCCACCGCGTCGGGGGTCGAAGGCCGTCGCAAATTGCCTGACGCCCTCATCGAGCGCACCTGGCTCCGGCAGCGATCGTCTGCCGACGTCGCGCCCGAGCTCCCGCAAGCGCTCGGTGATTGATTCGGCGGACGTCTCGATACGCGCCCGATCCTCCTCCCATGCGCGCGCGATCTCTTTGAGGATGTCGATGAAACCCGGCCTTCCCCATTTCGATGCGGGTGGAAAGTAGGTGCCGCCGTAAAACGGCTGCAGCGACGGCGTCAGCCAGACGCTCATGGGCCACCCGCCCGATCCCGTGGTCGCCTGCACGAACGTCATGTACACGCGGTCGACGTCAGGCCGCTCCTCCCGATCGACTTTGATCGGCACGAAGTGGCGGTTCAGGACCTCCGCCACCTGCCGGCTCTCGAAGCTCTCGTGCTCCATGACGTGGCACCAGTGGCAGGTCGAGTAGCCGATGGACAGAAAGATCGGTTTGTCCTCCCGGTGCGCGCGCTCGAACGCCTCGACGCCCCAGGGGTACCAGTCGACGGGATTGTCTTTGTGTTGCAGAAGGTAGGGAGAGTGCTCTTCGGCGAGACGATTCGGCACGTTCAATTATTGCCTCCGAGTCGGAGTACGGTGACGACCCGACTCACGCGTCGGCAGTGCTGATGTGAGTCGGGTCATCACCGTACTCCGACTCGGCAATTACTCCGGTAGAAGCCGGCCCTTCGTTTCAACGACCCACGGCATGAGCAGCAGGCCGGCAAGGGGGATCAGCCCGCAATAGAAGAGCGCCTGCATCGCGGAGTCGAGCGCGTTGGTGCCGCGGGCGGCGATGCCGCCGACGACGAACGGACCGATGGCGGCGACGTACCGCCCGAGGTTGAAGCAGAAGCCCGACCCGGTGCCGCGCAGCCGCGTCGGAAACAATTCCGGCAAGTAGAAGGCAAACGAGGCGGTGATGCCCCAGACGGTGATGCCAATCGGAAAGTACATGTAGAGCCGCATCTGCGGTGACAACGGAAGACCGAACGCCGCCATGATCGAGATGGCGCCGCCGACGAAATACAGGATGTACATGTTGCGGCGGCCGAGATACTTGGCGGCGGGAATCGTCAACAGCACGCCGATCATCGTGCCGATGCCGAAGGCATTGGTCGCAAGCGCCTTCCACTGCTCCGCGAGCACGGTGGCGCTCACAGCGGACGCGCCTGCCGACGCGCGGTTCGCCAATCCGACGGCCACGACCGGAATGAAGGCGTTGACACTCCACCAGACCAGCAGGTTGATCATCGCCATCGACGCGCCGCTGAACGTCAACGCGCGGTACGCGGGCGTGAACAACTCCGAAACGGTCGCCGGCCGCGCGCGCTCGACTGCATGCTTCCAGCGCTCGGGCTCCTTGATCATCAGGCGAACGGCCAGCGCCACGATTGCCGGAATCAGGCCGGAGAGAAAGACATATCGCCAGGCGACCTCCGGCTCGGCACGAAAGTACACGCCCTGGATCTGGTAGACGAGGAACGTCGCGAGAAATAGCCCCATCGGCGCCGCGGAATATAACAGCGCGCCAGCATCGACGCGGCGCTTCTCCGGGACGATTTCAGCGACCATCGCGGCACCGCACACCCATTCGCCGCCGATTCCAAGTGACGCGACAACGCGGAACAGCACGAGCGCCCACATGTTGGGCGCCAGCGCACATGCCGCCGTCCCCAGCGAATACATTGCCATCGTCAGCAGCAGCGTGCGTGTGCGGCCAAGACGGTCGGCAATCCTGCCGAAGATGATGCCGCCGGTCGCCCAGCCGACCAGCAGAAGCGACGTCAGGATGCCGGTCCATCGCAGTGTCGCGGCTGCCGCTTCAGGTGTGCCGAACGGGATGCCGAGGAGAACGGGCACGCACGTTGGCGCGACGTAGTTGAAAAGCAGGCTATCGAAGATGTCGAAGCCCCAGCCGAGCCATGCCGCGAACAGGACCATCCACTGATAACGGTCCATGTCGAGCACGGTGATCCGAGTCGGAGTACGGTGACGACTCGACTCACGCGTCGGCAGTGCTGATGTGAGTCGAGTCGTCACCGTACTCCGACTCGGTTATCGCGCGGGCGGCTGCTTGTTGGAGAGATCGAACCTGGAGCCATCGGCGACACGCAGCCTGTAGGCAAACCCCGTGGTCGTTCCGTCTTTTGCCGCGATCCCTTCGATGGTGACGATGTCGCCAGGCTTCAGGCCGCCACGATCCGCCAGGCTGGTTCGGAGCTGCCGGACGCCACCCGAGCCTGGAAGCTCGAACAGCCAATGCTGGACCGCGTCCTTGTCGCCTTTGACATCGAGGCTGATGTACGAATGGGGATTCACCCACTCTACCGCCGTAATTGACCCCGTGACGGTAATTGGCTTGTTGACGTCGAACACCGTCTGGACCGCGTGGTGGGCGGATGCGGGGATGGCTACAGAAGCCATCGCTGCCACGATCAGTGCGCTGGTAAGTCGTCGATTCATGGGCCCGTGCGACCCGTCACGATACCACCAATTTCTGCGAAAATCGTCTATCCATTAGCGATTAGCGATTGGTGATTAAGCGATTGTGATACCCGGGGCTGAATGGGACGTCACAGCCCCAAATCACGAATCACAAATCACAAATAGATCCATGGTGAATCGCATTGTCGACCTGTCGCTCAGGCACCGCGTGCTGGTCATCGGCGTGGCCGTCGCGCTGGCCGTCTGGGGCTGGTGGGCAGCCACAGCCACGCCAATCGATGCGATTCCCGACCTCTCCGACAACCAGGTCATCGTCTTCACGGACTGGCCTGGTCACAGCGCTCAGGAAGTCGAAGACCAGGTCAGCTACCCGTTGACCGTCAACCTGCGCGGCCTCGCCGGCGTCCGGGTTGTCCGGTCGCAATCCGCGTTCGGCTTTTCGATGATTTACGTGGTCTTCGAGGACGGCGTTGACCAGTACTTCGCGCGCAGTCGTGTGCTGGAACGTTTGAGCCTCGTGGCCACTCAAATGCCACAAGGCGCACTGCCGACGCTTGGACCCGATGCGACCGGCGTCGGGCACGTCTTCTGGTACACCGTCGAAAGCGACAACCACTCGCTCCGCGATTTGCGGACGCTCCAGGACTGGTTCATCCGCTATCAGCTCAACGCTGTTCCTGGTGTCGCCGAAGTCGCATCCGTCGGCGGACATGTCCAGCAATACCAGATCGACATCGATCCGACGCGCCTTCGCGCCTACAACCTGTCGCTCGGCAACATCGTCGAGGCCGTGCGCAACAGCAACGAGAACGTCGGCGGCAACGTGCTGGAAGCCAACGGAACCTGGTCTATCGTGCGCGGGGTAGGGTTGGTCGAGTCGATCAGCGATCTCGAGAACATCGTCATCGCGGCGCCTGGCGGGGTTCCCGTGTACGTGCGGCAGGTTGGCGAAGTACACGTCGGCGACGCGTTTCGGGTTGCATCGCTCGTCAAGGGCAACACCGAAGCAGTCGGCGGCGTCGTGGTGATGCGAAGCGGCGCCAACGCGCAACAGGTGATCGATGCGGTAAAGGAACGCATCAACCAGATTGCTCCAGGTCTGCCGCCGGGTGTCCGAATCGTACCGTTCTACGACCGGTCGACACTCATCTCGCAGTCGGTCGACACGTTGCGGCGCGCGCTCGTCGAGGAAGTCGCGCTCGTGACGCTCGCGCACGTCATCTTCCTGATGCACTTCCGGTCGATCCTCATCGTCACGCTCCCCTTGCCGCTGGCAGTGCTGCTGTCGTTCCTGGCGATGTATTACGCAGGCGTCTCGTCGAACATCATGAGCCTGGCCGGCATCGCCATCGCCATCGGTGTGCTGGTCGACGCGGGAATCGTGGTCACGGAGAACGCCTTCCGTTACGTCGAGCAACGCGGCATCGATACTCGCGACCGAGCCGCCGTTCGCGCAGCCGTTCGCGATTCAGCGCAGCTGGTCGGACGCCCAGTGTTCTTCTCGATGGCGATCATCGTCCTGGCCTTCATTCCGGTGTTCGCGTTGACGGGACAGGAAGGCAAGCTCTTCCACCCGCTCGCGTTCACGAAGACGTTTGCGGTGCTTGCCGCCACGCTCATTGCGGTGACGCTCGTTCCCGTACTCTGCACGCTGCTCCTCAAGGGAAAGCTGCACGACGAGGCCGCCAATCCGGTCATGCGCGTCTTACGCGCGGTCTATCGACCGTCGCTCGAGTGGGCCCTTACCCACCGGGTGATCACGCTGTTCGCCGCGGTCGCTGTGTTTGCGGGTGCGGTGTTTGTCGCCACAAAAATCGGCAGCGAATTCATGCCGCCGCTGAACGAGGGCGATCTGCTCTTCATGCCGGTGACCGATCCCAGTGTGTCGCTCGACGAGAACACGGACATCGCCAAACGCCAGACCAGCGCGCTGATGCGGGTGCCCGAGGTCGAATACGCCGTGGCAAAGGTGGGTCGCGCCGATACGTCCACCGATCCGTCCCCGTTGAACATGACGGAAACCATCGTTCATCTGAAGCCGCGCGAGGATTGGCGTCCGGGAATGACGCTGGATCGGTTGCGAGTGGAGATGGGCAAGGTGGTCGAACTTCCCGGCGTCACCAATATCTGGACAATGCCGATCATCAACCGGATCGACATGCTGTCGACAGGCATCCGGTCGGAGGTCGGGGTAAAGATCTACGGTTCCGATCTCGCCGGCCTGGAACAGGCGGCGCGAGCCGTCGCGGATGTGCTGCGGACGGTGCCCGGTGCGGCGAATGTCTATCCCGAGCCCCTCACCAGCTCGCAGTACCTGAACGTCCGCGTGGATCGCGAACGCGCGGCACGCTACGGTCTGACCGTGGCGGCTGTTCAGGAGGTGATTCAGACAGCCATCGGCGAACGCAACCTCACACTCACGCTGGAAGGGCGCCGCCGTTTTCCCGTCCGCGTCCGGTATGCCAGCCAGTACCGAGGCGATCCGCAGGCGCTCGGTCGGGTGCTCGTCGCGACGCCGACGGGCCAGCAGCTTCCGCTCGCGCAGGTCGCAGACATCGAGCAGACGCGCGGGCCAGCCATGATTTCGTCGGAAAACGGCCTCCTGCTGGCGACCGTGCTGATGAACGTCCAGGGCCGCGACCTCGGCGGCTTCGTGAACGAGGCAAAAGCGGCGGTCTCGTCGCGCGTGCAACTGCCGCCCGGCTACTTCGTCGGCTGGAGCGGTCGCTATGAGAATCAGGTCCGCGCGCGGCAGCGGCTCCAAATCGTCGTACCGATCGCCCTCATCGTCATCTTCCTGCTGCTGTACATGACGTATCACTCAGTCCTGGACGCGGCGCATGTCCTGCTGACCGTGCCGTTCGCCTTGACGGGCGGCGTGTATCTTCTCTGGCTGCTTGGTTACAACTTCTCGGTCGCGGTGTGGGTCGGTTTCATCGCGCTTTTCGGGACGGCCGTTCAGACCGGCGTCGTGATGGTCATCTACCTGCAGGAAGCGCTGGACCGTAAGGTACTAGCCGTACGTGGGCCGAATGCCGCCGCCGGAAGCGAAGCAAGCGACGGCGGACCCGCCAGATTGTCTCAGCGCGATCTCTACGATGCCGTGGTCGAAGGCGCTCTGCTGCGACTGCGCCCAAAGGTCATGACCGTCTCGACCGTGGTCGCCGGTCTGCTCCCGATCATGTGGAGCGACCGAGTGGGAGCGGACGTGATGAAACCGCTCGCGACACCCGTGCTTGGCGGAATGGTGTCGTCGCTCGTCTACGTCCTCGTCGTCACACCGGTACTCTTCTACTGGATCAACGAATATCGGCTGCGCCCGGTGTCGGAGCCGGTCCCTACTCGGTCGTTCGCCTTGCCGCGTTGGGTCCCAGCAGCTGTCGTCCTCGTCATTGCGATCGCTGCTGG
>Ga0075418_10003906_pt1 | contig 16977 bp, 6 predicted proteins | sample SoiMetdeltSBSDD2_FD_81776 | JGI IMG/M metagenome (GOLD analysis project Ga0075418, IMG submission 81776) | Bulk soil microbial communities from a Populus tree surrounding site in Tennessee, USA - Soil MetaG P. deltoides SBSDD2 | ecosystem: Environmental > Terrestrial > Soil > Tree plantation... | reverse complement strand
TCACGGTCCTGGTGAAACGCCTCGTAACTGAACTCGTAACGAACAATAAGGCAAATAACAAGCGAAGCGCTGATCCCAATCGCAAGCCCCAGGATATTGATCATGGAGAATATCTTGTTGCGGCCGACGCTCCTGAATGCTGAAAGAAGGTAGTTTTTGAACATGGCTATTTTGGATTGCTGCCCTCATCACCCAACACCTGTGCCAATGGCAAAACCCGCTGCTACACAGGGTTTCATGGATGGTTTGCCCCCACAGGTGTACGAAAACGGACAGTTTACGTACATTTTCGTACACGACCTCATTCGGCGCGTAGCGACCGCACAGGATTAGCAATTGCCGCTCTCAATGCTTTTAATCCAACGGTAAGCCATGCCACGAGCAATGCCCGTACGCCGGCATCATTATTTTTGTTATGAGTGATCAGTAATCAATGGTGAGTAGGCTATTACCCATTACTCATTACTCATCACTCATCATTTATTACTCATTCTGTTCTCAACGACTTCACCGGGTTTGACAAAGCCGCTTTTATTGCCTGGAAACTTACTGTCAGCAATGCGATCAATACAACAAGTACGATTGCTGAAGCAAACATCCACCAGCTAAGCGTGATACGGTAAGGGTAATTCTCAAGCCATTTATTGCTTACTATCCATGAAGCGGGGATAGCGAACAATAAAGCAATTATTACCAGCTTTAAAAAATCTTTTGATAAAATCTTCGTGATGTTACTAACCGATGCACCCAGAACTTTACGGATGCCGATCTCTTTTGTCCTTTTTTCAGCAGACAATACTGACAAACCAAATAATCCGATACACGAAATAAAAATAGTGAGCACAGCAGAAAATAACATGATCTGTCTCCATTTTGCTTCGGCTTCATAATTTCTGAGGTTCTCCTCATCTTTAAATGTGTATATATAAGGATTCGTAGGTAAAAAACTTTTAAAAGTCTTTTCAATGTATGCAAGCGCTGCCGAAGCGCTATTAGGTTTTATTTTTATAAACGTTTTACCAAATTGATTACCCGGTTTCATTGTAAATAACTGCGGGCTTATTTCCCTGGTCAATGCTTCGTAGTGATAATCCTTAACAACCCCGATCACTTTATATTTTTCTCCCTCGTTATACCAGAAGTTCACCTCCTGCCCGATCGGATCCTTCCATCCCGCTTTTTTTACAAACGCTTCATTCACCAAAACCGAATGAGTCGAATCTGAAGGAAAATCTTTTGAAAAATTCCTTCCCTGCACCACTGGTATCTTCAGCATGGGGATATAGGATTCATCTACCGTTTCAAAAGCAAAAAAGATCTGGGTTTCCCCATTCACTTTTGCAACGGTTCCCCAGGAACCACCGTTCTTATTTGCCACATCGATGATATTAGGATTTTTCTTTAGTTCGGATTTAAAAACTTCAGCCCTGGCATGTGTTATTCCAAAGCCACCCAATTCAAGACCAACCAGGTTGGTATCATCATAACCCAGTTTTTCATTTGTAAGATATTTGAATTGCGAATAGATGATGATCGTACCAATGATCAGGAATGATGCAAGCGAGAATTGCAGCACCACCAATCCTTTTTGCAAATAATTTTTTCCGCTCAGTACAAATCGTTTGTACAGCACCTGCACCGGGTTAAAAGCTGAGAGCACAAGTGCCGGATAGAACCCGGCGAGTAATCCAGTAAGCAAAAAAAGTAGTATAAAGCCTGCGATCAGCTTTACGTCAAACAAATAAGAAAGAGCCAATGCCTTATTCGAAAGCTGGTTAAATAGCGGCAGCATCAACTGGGTCAAAAGAACAGCAACGCCAAAGGCGATAAAGCACAAAACAAATGATTCGCCAAGGAATTGAAAGATCAGCTGTCTCCTGTCACCACCCATTGCTTTTCTTACACCGATCTCTCTTGCTCTTTTAACGGATCGGGCGACGGTGAGATTGACAAAATTTATACATGCTATTATTAAAATAAAAATAGCAATGCCGGAAAGTATATAAGAATAGACCGGTTTGCTTTCGCCTTTAAGACCATTGTCTGCAACATATGGTTTTCCCAAATGAAGATCAGTAAATGCCTGCAGGATATACCTGGTACTTGTTTTATCACCATACTTTTCAGCCACCATTTTAATTGACTCCCGTGCATCTGTTTCAAAAACTGTTTTCATTTTTGATTCAACGGTCTTTACGTCGGCCCCGCGGTTAAGTGTGACAAATGTGTTCAAAAAGAAATTGAACCAGTTCTCATTATTGGCCTCGTCTTGTGTGGAAACCTTTAATGGCAACAGGAAATCAAATTTGATCGTCGAGTTCTCAGGAATACGTTTTGCAACAGCAGTTACACTATAAGGCGTAAATTCCCCTTCATTATTCTTTATCATGATCGTTTTTCCTTGTGCATCTTTGGTTCCAAATTGTTTCCGGGCCATGTCCTCGGAAATAACAACTGAAGTGGGATCGAGCAAAGCGGTCCTGGCATTACCACTTAACAATGGGAAAGAAAAAAAACTCAAAAAATTTGAATCAACCCGGTGTACTTCCAGTGATTTGATCTCATTTCCTGTTTTAATATCTACGTATCTGCTCTGCATGCGTACAAATGATTTTATCTCCGCGATACCTGCTGTAAATCGTGGGCCCTGGAAATATCCGGTGGTACCACCTGAAAACGCATCAGTTCCGTCCGGATTCTTTCTTTCCATACCTATGCGATATATCTGGCCTACATCTTTATGAAACCGGTCATAACTTACCTCGTCTTTGACATATAACATCATCAACATGGCACATGCAAGTCCAATACTCAACCCGGAAATATTTATCAGCGAGTATATCCTGTTCCGGAAAAGATTTCTTACTGCGGTTTTAAAAAAATTCTTGATCATAGTGTTTGGTTTTTTTAATAACTATTCATTAATAATTATTGATTTATTCGGTACGTAATGATTTCACTGGATTTGCCATCGCTGCTTTTATTGCCTGGAAACTGATGGTCGCCAAGGCGATGAATAATGCCGATGCTCCTGCCAGCATAAATATCCACCATCCTATATTGACCCTGTACGCAAAATCCTGCAGCCAGGTATACATTAAATAATACGCAATAGGAGCAGCAATGATAATTGCCAGCATTATAATCTTTAGAAAATCTTTCGATACTAGTACCGTAATGTCCTTAACAGATGCTCCCAAAACCTTACGGACTCCAATTTCTTTTATTCTTTGCGCAATTGATAAAGAAATAAGTCCCAGTAGTCCAAGACAAGAAATGAATATTGACAAGAAAGCAAAAAATGAAGTGAGCCGCTTGGTTAGTTCTTCTCTCTTATAAAACGTCGCAAGCTCTTCGTCATAAAATGAGTATTCGAAGACATTGTCAGGATATATCTTTTCCCATATGGTCCTGATCTCACTGATCGTTTTCCGGGAATCAAAACTGTTTAACCTGATCGCTGCTTGTCTATACCTGAGATTTAAAGAAAAAATAATTGTCGGCTCAATGGATGAATAAAGGTCTGTATTATTGAAATCGGCTACCACTCCGACTATACGTCCTCCTTTATTATCAGCATCGCCAACGATAAGTTGTTTTCCAAGGGCTTCAAGATTGTTCTTAAGACCCAGTTTTTTTACCAATATCTCGTTTATCAATATTTCGTTTATGGTATCAGATGCAACAGGTTTTCGCCCGGCTACAAGCCTTATTTGATAAGTGTCAAGATAATTTTCATCAGCACTTCTTGACCTTGCTACAAATTTTTCCCAATCCCGATTATCAAATTTGATCGAACCGCCCCAACCAACGTGTGAAGATGGAGCACTATTGGAAAAGGAAACATGCTCCACATCAGGTTTTTGCAAAAGCTGATCTTTTAATATTCCCAGCTTTTTATTCTCTGTATCCGGGAGCTTTACATGGAGGATCAATTCTTTAGTTGAACCGATATCTTTACTTCTAAGAAAATCCGACTGCTTCACGATGAGGATAGACAACGCAATTAAAATAAATGAGCAACTAAATTGCACCATGACCAGTGGTTTTCTCACTAACGCTCCCTTGTTGCCCCTGCCTGTAACACCTTTAAGCGCTTCCAATGAATTATAGTTCGCTATTACAAGCGAAGGATAAAGACCTGCTCCAAGTGTTATAAAAATGATAAGTAATAAACCAAAGAATAAAGTCTGCAGATCAAAAAACTGAGCAAAAGTAATTTGAACACCGAGCCAGCTATTAACAACCGGGATCACCATATAAGCACACAACAGAGCCGTCACAATTGCTATTATTGCAGTAATAAACACTTCGTTGATGAATTGCCAAAACAATTGGGGCTGGGTACTACCCAGCGTTTTTCTTACGCCTATTTCTTTAAACCGCTTAAATGACTGGGCGGTAGCAAGATTAATAAAATTGATGCAGGCAATCACAATCAGCAATACACCGACAATGGAAAAGAAAGCAATTGCAGATTTTTTTACTTTGCCATTATAGTCAATATTAAAATGGACATCCGAAAATTTTTGTAAATGGAACTGATAGTATTTTGCGTTAGCACCATAATATTTTGCCGCGAAAGCGGGCAGTTGCGCTTCAACAGCGTCCTTTAGAACATCCTTCCGAAGCAAAACATACGTTTCCCTTGATGTTGAAAACCATTGCCAATCATCATAGCCAAAGTCCGGCATAATGGATCGCATCGTTGGCAGTGAAATAAAAACTTCCGTACGCAGATCGGTATTCCCCGGTATGTCCTTCAACAGACCTGCTACCCTTACATCCTGCTTATTATTGATCGTAATAATTTGGTTGAGCGGGTCTTTATCACCAAAGAATTTTTTTGCATACTTCTCTGTAATAACAGCTGTGTGGGGCATGTTCATTGCTGAAGCGTTGCCGGATAACCAATCATAATCGAATATTTTAAAATACCCTTCATTTACAAATGCTGCTGATTCTTTCTCAAGAAATTTGTACTTCAAGGCTTTTTCTCCCACAATACTTACCGTCAGTTCCTGCTGTCCGATGTACGCGATATTTTCAATATTAGCAAAATCATTTTTTAATGTCTCGTGTAAAATATACGGACTTCCTTTTTCGTGTTCGACTCCTTCCTCTAAATGCAGATCCATTACAACACGATATATGTCGTTGTGCTTATTATGATATTTGTCGGTGCTTACATGATATTTTACAAATTGAAAAATCACAATACTTCCAAAAATGCCCAAGGATAACCCGATCAAATTAATGACTGAATGGATCTTGTTATTCACAAGTCTGCGCCATGCCATTTTTAAATAATACGTGATCATCATTGTTATTCTGTTCGTAAACTTTTAATAGGGTTAGCAATAGCCGCTTTTATTGCCTGGAAACTGATTGTGCCGAGTGCTATCAGCAATGCCGATGCACCGGCCAAAATAAATACCCACCATCCTATGTTGATCCTGTATGCAAAATCCTTTAACCATGTATTCATCGCCCACCATGCTAATGGAAAGGCTACAAGCGCTGACAGCAAAATGAGCTTGAGAAAACTCTTTGATAACAGCAGAACGATGTTGGCAACCGAAGCTCCTAAAACTTTTCTTACACCGATTTCTTTTGTACGCTGAATAGTGGCAAACATGGTCAGTCCCAACAAACCAAGACAGGCAACGAAAATGGCAAGCCCGGCAAATATGCCAAATGCTTTGCTAAACAATTGCTCGTTCTCATATTGTCGATTAAAAGTTTCGTCAAGGAAATTATATTCAAACAAATTACCCGGGAAGAATGCCTCATATTTCTTTTTTATTTGCGCGATCGTGCCGGGAAGATCACCTGGTGTAAGTTTTACAGATATCTGGCTGTTGGTGCTATAGAATGACATGAAGATCATGGGTTCGAGCGGATGACGCAATGATTTCTGGTGATAATCTTCAACCACTCCTACTACATCCCATTTTCTTGAACCTCTTAAAACCGTTTTGCCCACTGCATCTTCGGGGGTTTTAAACCCTAACAATTTAGCAGCAGAACGATTGATAAGCATCGCTCTCACATTCCTTCCATTAGGATCATGGTCCGTTGGTTTAAAATTCCTTCCTGCAATTACCTTTATTCCGTACACATCCAAAAAATCATAATCCACAGATGTATGCCGAACCGTAAATTGGTTTGTTGTCGCCGAATCGGCCTGGCGAACATTAAAACTTCTTCCAATATCACCACCCGGAACATTCCATGACGTAGCTGCTGCCTTTACATGCGCAATCTGTTTCAGGTCTTCCTTGAATGTGTTAACCCGGCTTATGAAAGTGGAATCAAATTCTGTAAGCGATGGTGCGCTTATCACCATCACCTGGTCCATGCTAAAGCCAAGCTGTTTTTTATTCATGTACCGTATCTGTTGCATTACCACCAGCGATCCAATGATCAATCCAATAGTGACAGCAAATTGCCCGATGACCAACGCCTTCCTGAAGATGATACCTTTGTGCGAACTGCTGAATTTTCCTTTTAATACAGCGATCGGTCTGAACGATGAAAGTACAAATGCCGGGTAAAGCCCCGAAACAAAAATGCCGGCAACAACAATGGAGATCAAACCGATCAATATGCTATATCCGTTCAATCCTTTGGTCAACAAATATGACAACGACAACTGGAAGTTCAATAATTTATTAAATGCCGGTTGCAGCAACAGTACAAGGATAATTGCCAGCGCCATACTTATTAAATTAACAAGAGCCGACTCAGCAAGGAACTGAAAGATCAATTGACGGCGTTCGCATCCTACAACTTTTCTTATGCCTACTTCTCTTGCCCTTTCCACCGATCTTGCCGTGGCTAAATTGATGTAATTGACCCAGGCGATTGTAATGATAAATAAAGCAATTACCAGTAAAGCCCACACAACTGTAGCGCTGCTGGTTCTTCCTATTTCATATTCAAAATCAGAATACAGGTGGGCTTTTGACAGGGGTTGTAAATAAAAGGTCTCATCGCTACCCGAAACTTTATTTCCATTGAAATGTTTTTGACTGTATGTTCCCATTTTTGCATTGATGGCTTTATAATCAGTTCCCCTCTTCAATTGTACATAGTGCCAGAAATCAGATTGCGTAAAATCATGATCGGCTTCTTTCCATGCATTGATCAGCGTGCGGTAAGAGATCAGCATTTGGAACTGCAAATGAGAATTCTCAGGAACATTCTTTAAAACACCCTCAATCTCGTAGGGTATGGAATCATTCCAAAGTTTGACTGCTTTTCCAATGAATTGTCCATAATCATTTCCTTCATGATCAAATATTTTGTCAACCAGCTTTTCAGATAAAAGCACTGTATTGGGTCTGATCAAAACTGTATGTTTATCCCCAGCCACAAGCGGAAAGTCAAAGATGGAAAGGAAATTACTATCGACAAAGAACAGGTCAGGCTCGGCTAACCTTTTGTCATTGTAAGTAATGATCGCTTCACCCGACGGAGCCACCCGGGTGTTTTGTATCACTTCTTCAAAATCATCATTCATCGCCCTGCCAACACCAGAATACGTGATCGTACCATGCTGGATCAGTTTTCCCTGCTGGTAACGATCATTCACGACACGATAAATGTTACCGGCCTTTTTATGAAACTGGTCATAACTTAATCTAAAACTTACATACTGCAATATCAAAAGACAAGCTGCCATACCAATGGCAAGTCCTGCCATGTTGATCGCGGAAAAGCTTTTGTATTTCCAGAGATTACGAAATGATACTTTCAGATAATGTTTTATCATGGCTGAGTTTTTTATTCTGTTCGCAATGATTTTACCGGGTTGGCCAGCGCCGCCTTCATGGTATGAAAAATCACTGTCATCAATGTGATCAACAGGACAGTTAAAGCCGAAAATATGAATGGCGTTATCGATAACCCGGTATTGTACGGAAATATCTTCAACCATTTATCCATAAAATACCAGGCAACAGGAAAAGCAATAAAGCAGGATAATCCAACCAGTAACACAAAGTTTTTTGTTATCAACGGAACAAGTTGCCCTGTATTAGCGCCCATTACTTTTCTTATACTTATTTCTTTTTGTCGTTGTTCGGTTGTAAAGGCAATCAATCCTAGCAAGCCGAGACAGGTAATAAGAATTGTCAAAATTGAAAATGCTGTAAATATCTTTCCGCGTTTCTGATCGGCGGCATACTGGGAGTTAAAATCCTGGTCAAGAAAAGTATATTGAAACGGCAATTCAGGAAAAGCTGACTTCCATTTCCTTTCGATATCAGCAATAGTACCGGGAATATTAGCAGCGTTCAATTTGATCTGGATAGAATTATTATTGGGTGCATAAAATAAGAGCAATGGCGCTATTGGATTATACAGTGATTTCTGGTTAAAATCTTTCACGACGCCGACCACTTCAAGATAATTGCCGGAAGTATCACCCGGGAATTTTACTTTTTTCCCGATAGCATTTTCTCCCCAGCCAAATTCCTTCACCATATTTTCGTTAACAATAATGCTTCGCAGTGTATCCGATAAGCCTGAGAAATTTCTTCCTTTCACAATTTGCATTCCGAGGGTCTTAAAATAATCTTCATCCACCGCATAACAATCCACGCCTTTATCAACATAACCGTTTTTCGATTCTATGGTAAACAGGTTGAAATTGACTCCCACTCCCGGCACGGCTTGCGAAGTGCTTACTGCTGTTACCTGTGAGTTATTACGCATTTCATTTTTAAACGAAAGAATTTTACTCCGTATATCATTGTTCGAATTGGCGGTTGCAACCAGCACCCTGTCTTTATTAAATCCAAGGTCTTTATTGCGCAGATAATTCAATTGATTATACACTATCCATGTACAGATGAGCATTATCATTGAAATGGAAAATTGAACAACTACTAATGCGCGCCGAAGCACCACATTGCTTGATCCCTTTGAAAGGCTTCCTTTAAGAATATTGACAGGATTGAATTTAGAAAGATAAAAAGCCGGGTAGCTACCGCCCACCAGCCCGATAAATAAAATAATAGCAACCAATATTAATATGGTATTGGCCTGAAGAATTGTATTAAATGAAATGAACTTACCGGATAATGAATTGAATGTTGGCAAAAGCAAAGCGATCAACCCAAGGCTGAGTAACAGCGCGAAAAATGCCGTAAGTGTGGACTCGATTAAGAATTGAGAAACAAGTTGAATCTTGGAGGAACCTGTCACCTTCCGAATACCGATCTCTTTGGCCCTTCTTGCCGAACGGGCTGTTGTCAGGTTCATGTAATTGATACAGGCAATAAGCAACATGAAAAATGCTACGGCGGAAAAAATATAGATATAAGAAGTGCTGCCAAGTTCTTCCGGCTCACCGCTCATCTCTGAGTGCAGGTGAATAGAGGTAATAGGTTGTGCCGCGAACCTCATCTTTATATTGTACTGGGCAAAAATGGAAGCCAGGTATTTATCATAGATCGGCAGCATTTTCTTTTCAAATGCAGCCGCACTGGTATTGGGCTTCAGTAGAACATAAGTAAAAAAACCAAAACCTCCCCAGTTGTTGGCGAAATCCGCCGGTAAAGAACTGCGGGATATCAAAATATTAAAAATAAGATGAGAGTTCTTAGGAACATCTTCTATAACGGCAGTGATCTTGTATACGTCCCCACTTGCATTCTGCAATGTTTTACCAACATAGTTACCTGTACTACCAAAAAATTTCTTTGCCACTGACTTAGTAAGCACCATTGACTTTGGATCTTTCAATGCTGTTTGCGGATTACCTTCGATAAACCTGTGAGTGAAAACACGGAACAGGTTGCTATCAGCAAAGTATACTTTGTCTTCGTATAAACGCAGGTCGCCGTTTTTGTACATTATGTTGTTTGAGTTACCGATAAAGCGGACAGCTTCTTCCACTTCCGGGTAATCACTAGCCAATGCCGGCGCCATCGGGAAAGGCGTCGCTGCCCATCGCATGGTATCTTTATCCGGTTCCTTTATGTGAGAACCGATGCGGAATATCCTGTTGGCTTTTTCGTGGTAGCGATCATAACTTAATTCGTCGATTATATAAAAGATCAAAAACAGGCTGAATGTAATTCCAATTGTCAGCCCAAGAATATTGAGAAGACTGTACCATTTGTCCCTTTTGAAATTCCGCAGGGCAACAAGAAGAAGATTTTTAAGCATGATATTTAGTAATTATTGATTAATAATTATTCTGTCCTCAAGCTCTTCACAGGATTAGCAATAGCCGCTTTTATTGCCTGGAAACTCACTGTCAGCATTGCAATGATCAATGCAAAGACACCGGCTGCAATAAAGATCCACCAACTGATATGGATACGATATGCAAAATCCTGCAGCCATTTATTCATGAAATACCACGCTACAGGAAATGCAAGGACCGAAGCTATAAAAGTGAGTTTCAAAAAGTCTTTCGATAACAATGCAATTACATTTGGCACGGAAGCTCCCAAAACTTTTCGAACACCTATTTCTTTTGTTCTTTTCTCTGCCATGAACGCACTGAGGCCGAACAATCCAAGACAAGCAATAAAAACAGAAAGTACTGCAAATATGCTGAAGATGCTTCCCAGCCGCTGCTCTGAGCGATATTGCGCATCAAAAGCCTCATCCAAAAAACTATAATCAAAAGGCTCAGTGGTAGCAAAGGACTTCCATTTTTCTTCGAATTGGTTGATCGTGTTACTAATATTTCCGCCTTTAATTCTTGCTACAACATTTGAAGTACCCCAACCATACGTTTTGGAAGTAGGATGAAAAAGTGCAAAAGGAGTAATCGGGTTTTGTAATGATTGAACGTTAAAGTTCTTGACTACGCCGATCACCACGAACCGGACATTATTGCCTCCGGGATATTCCAGCCATTTTCCAATTGGATCCTTCCATCCGATCTGCTGCACCGCTTCTTCATTGAGAATAACAGAAGCTGAATCATTGAACTCTTTGGAAAAATTTCTCCCTTTAACCAACTTAATATTTAATGTAGGAATAAAAGCCTCATCTACCATAAAAGAATTCAATCCCAACTCTGCTGATTTTTTATTCCCTTCGTCCTCCGGCTGGTAAGAGTCACCAAATGCAGCTCCGGAAGGAATACTGGTCGTAACCGCAGCATTTAGCACACCTGGCATTGCCTTCAGCGTTTGCCGGAAAGTTTCCTCTGCCGGCCCTAAACGATTGCTACCTGAAATTACAACGACATTTTCTTTATTAAAACCCAGGTCAGTGCTGCGAAAGAAATTAAGTTGCTTTAATACCACAATGGTCCCGATCATTATAACTGTAGAAATGAAAAATTGAAAAACAACTAATCCATTTCTCAGGAGCAAGGTCTTATTTCCTGAGGAGAACAGATTTCTTCCCTTTAAGACCAGCACAGGCTTAAACGAACTAAGATAAAATGCCGGGTAACTACCTGCGAGCAATCCAATTAATACTGTCAAGCCGATCAATGAGATCCAAACAACAGGAGTAAACGCGGTTTGAAAATCAACCGGCTCTTCGATTATTGAAGAAAATCCTTTTAGTGACAACAAAACCAGGATAACGGCGATTACCGAAGAAATAAGACTATACAAAAACGCTTCGGAAAGAAATTGTTTAATAAGTTGCGCTTTTGTTGAACCGGATACTTTACGAATCCCTACTTCTTTTAGCCTGTTTGCAGCTCTTGCGGTGGAAAGATTCATAAAATTTACGCAGGCAAGCAGGACGATAAACAAAGCAACACTCCCAAAAATATAGATGTATTTAATATTGCTTATGTGATTGAGCCATGGCATGTTGACGGTTGAAGAACGTAAATGCACATCAGTCAGCGGCATCAAATGGAAATCCCATTTGCCACCGCTTTTGACAAACTCGTCAAATGGCTTTCCGATACGCCTGAATCCATTGGCTGCCTGTACCCTGATTACGGCCGGAAACTTTGCTTCTAATTTTTGAATGGCCTCCTTGTCTGTCGGCACATTCGGTTTCAGTTTTACATAACAAACCATTAGTCGCCATACCCAGCTCCAGCTAAATCTTTTTACAGCGGGGAAATCAGCAACAGGAGTAAGAAAATCAAATTGAATGGAAGAAGACGATGGAATATTTTCTAACACTGCCGTTACGGTAAATGGCTGCTTGTCCTCCCGCATCGACAATATTTTGCCTATCGCTTTTTCATCACCAAAATATTTTTTGGCAACATCTTCTGTTATCACAACAGAACCAGGTTTCATCAAAGCCGTTGCCGGATCACCTTCGAGTATTTTAAATCCAAAGAGCTGCAAAAAATTTGAATCAACGGCCAATATATTTTTTTCCGTAAAAAAGGTTGAACGGCCAGCTTCTTCATAGCGAACAACTATATCATTTGCCTTATAAAATCTTGTATAGCTTTCTATCTCCGGAATATTGTTCGTTAATGCAGCTCCAACCGGTGGCGGTGTATTACCTCCCCAGAATTCCTGACCATTCATATTCCCGTTCAATACTACCTGGTAAATGCGACCGGCATCCTTGTGAAATCTATCATAACTCAACTCTTTCTGTATAAAAATCAGGATCAGTAAAGCAGCAGCAATTCCAACACTTAATCCACCCACATTGATAAAACTGCTGGTCTTATTTCGCAACATATTTCGCCATGCGACTAGGAAATAATTTTTTATCATAACTTTTGTTTAAATAATTATTAATTATTGATCTACTCAGTGCGCAATGATTTCACCGGATTAGCAATTGCTGCTCTTATTGCCTGGAAACTTACCGTCAGCATAGCAATAGCTAATGCCAATGCACCCGCCGCAACAAAGATCCACCAGCTGATATTTACCCTGTAAGCAAAATCCTGCAGCCATTTATTCATAGCCCACCAGGCAATCGGCGATGCAATGACTATAGAAATAATAATGAGCTTGAGAAAATCCCTGGACAGCATTTTTGTAATATCGGGTACAGAGGCACCCAACACTTTTCTTATCCCTATTTCCTTTACCCGCTGGCTGGCTGTATAGGCAGATAGCCCAAATAATCCCAGACAACCAATGATGATGGCAAGGACAGCAAAACTCACAAACAGCTTTTCAAATTTTCTTTCATTTGCGTATTGCTTATCAAAATATTCGTCGAGAAAGAAGTATTCAAATGGGTTGCCACGAAAGGCCGTCGCCCATGATTTTCTTATATGCTCTATCGTGCGCGGCAGATCGGTTGTATTCACACGCATTGAATAATATTCGCCACCATATAAGGAACAATTAAAAATAGAAGGATCCAGCGGTTTCTTTAAAGACACCTGGTGATAATCATTTACAACTCCGACAATGATGGGGTTCCAACGAAATTGATCGATGGCAAGGGGTTGCCCGATTGCATCTCCCGGTTTTTTAAACCCCAGCAGTCTTGCAGCTGTTTCGGTAATGATTACCGAGGTATCCGGATCCTTCGGAAAATCCGGGGAAAATTTTCTACCTGCAATCAATTTCATTTTAAAGACATCGAGAAAATCATAATCCAAACTATTAAAACGAACTATCGCAGAATCAGTAGCTGCTGCTCCATATCTTTTTATTACCACTTTATATTCCCGTTGTTTGCCCGGAATGGTGAACGATGCTGATATGGACTCGATATTGGGATTTTTTTTCACCTCATTCCGGAATACATCAATATTTGAATTATAAACAGACTCACTGGTATCCGCAATTCCCGGCCGCTCTACTACCAGCACCTGGCTTATATTCATACCCATGTCCTTGCTGGTTAAATATTTTAACTGGCGGTAAACAATAAATGTACCTGCGATCAACGCGATCGATGCAATAAATTGGGTTACCACTAAACCCTTACGCAACAGGATACCCCGGGCATTGTTTTTCAATTTACCCTTTAATACAACGATTGGTTTAAATGAAGAAAGTACAATGGCCGGGTAAAATCCGGATAATAAGCTTCCAAAGATCCATAAGGCACCCAGCAGCCCGATAAACCACGGGCTTACCAGGTACGAAGTATCCAATTCAAGACCCGATAGCCTGTTAAATGAAGACAGACATAAGAATGCGAGACACCAGGCAATGAGAACAGATAACAAATTTACAATCGCAGCTTCTACCAGGAATTGATTGACCAGTTGTGATCTCACGGCACCGATCACTTTTCTTACTCCCACTTCCCTTGCTCTTTCCAGCGCCCTGGCCGTTGAAAGATTTACATAATTTATCCAGGCTATCACCAATACAAAAACTCCTATCAGCCCAAGAAAGAAAACCGTCCTAGCATTACCATTGGTTTCCGGCTCTTCAGTAAGATCAGATGTAAGATGAATGTCTTTTAATGGCTGAAGACCCAACACCTGTCTTTGTGTAGTTTGTTTTAATTCCGGTTTGTACTTAGCAACAATGGCAGGCAACTTTGCTTCAGTTTTTTTATGATCAGTTCCCGGTTTTAATTGAACAAAAGTGTACATGTCTTTGCGCCGCCAACCTAGCCTGTATCGTTGAACAGCCCAGTCACCTCTTGGATATAAAGTATTATAAGAAAATAATACATCAAATTTTAGATGGGTATTTGATGGAAGCTCTTTGAACACACCTGTAACCTTTACCAATTCATTCACAAAATCATCATCACGTAACCGCAAAGTCTTTCCTATAGGGTCTTCTTTGCCGAAATACATTTTTGCATATTTCTCAGAGATGACGGCAGTAAATGGTTCGGCCAATGCCTGCGTCGCATTTCCTTTCACCATTTGATAACCCATCATTGGTAAAAATGTAGAATCGGCATATAAAAATCTTCTCTGCCGGAATGCAATGGGATCCGGTTTTGCATTTTCGTTCGTGATAATAACATTGTTTTTATATCCCATATTATACAAACGGGCATAGTTAACTACTTCCGGTAACTCGGTCTTAAGTGCAGGCCCAACACCGGGATAATTTTCCGCTGTTGCCATGATCAACTCATTCTTATCATAGGCCTCGAGCTTAACACGATAGATATTTTCGTTGCCCGGTATAAAATTTTCATAGCTCTTTTCAAACTGCACATACTGGGCTATCAATAAAAAAACTGCCATGCCAATGGCAAGCCCGGTAATATTTAGCAATGAAAAAAACTTGTTTTTTTTAAGACTGCGAAACGCTGTCAATAAAAGATTCTTTATCATGGCTTTTAGGTTTTTAGTGATCAGTGATGAGTAATGAGTGGGGCGCCACATCACTCATTACTCATCACTCATTATTATTGTTCATACCTCATCATCGAATACTCATTCTGTTCTTAAACTTTTAATCGGGTTAGCAATAGCAGCTTTTATCACCTGGAAGCTGACAGTGATGACTGCAATGACAAAAACCAATAACCCGGCTGCACCGAACATCCACCAGCGGATATCGATTCTATATGCAAAATCCACCAACCAGCTATTTAAAATATACCAGGCGATTGGCACCGCGATGATAAATGCAAGCAATACCAGTCGCAGAAAATTTCCTGATAACAGGATAGCAAGATTGGCGACCGTGGCTCCTAATACTTTTCGAACTCCGATCTCTTTTACTTTTTGTGACGCACTGTAAGCAGTAAGACCATAAAGACCGAGACAAGCTATCAAGATCGACAGTACCGAGAAGTACAGGAATATTTTTGAGAATCTTTCTTCGTCGGCATATTGTTGCCGAACTTCTCTATCCATAAAATCATAATCAAACAATGCAGTTTGAAAGTGTTTTTTCCAGGTTTTCTCTATCCATGCAACAGACGCGGATGCTTTTGTCATATCAGCCTTCAGCGTGATCCTTGAAAACCGCTCACCTATGGGGTAGATCGCAAGTGGTTCAATGGCCAGTTGCAGTGAATTAAAATGAAAATCATTTACGACGCCTATTACCACACCTTTCTGATTTCCCATTTCGAATGGCTTTCCAATGGCAGTTTGTGGATCTCTCCATCCAAAATTCTTGACCGCCTGTTCGTTTAAAATGATCTGCCTGACGGTATCCCTCCTGGCATTAGAAGTAAAATTTGTTCCTGCCACGAACTTAATATCATGCACGTCGAGATAATTATGATCCACACGAAGTCTTGAAGTATTTACCTCCAGCGGATTTCCATTTGCATCCACAGTCCTTGACCCACCGGAACCCAACCCGAATATCGGTAGCGAATTTGAAATAGTAATTCCTGAAATCGCAGGATTGCTTAACACTTCATTTTTAAAAGCATCGTAACCATTGATCACTTCTGTATTTCCATGCACTCTTAAAAAAAGCAAAGCATCTTTATTATACCCGAGGTCCTTGTTTTTTATAAAAGACATCTGGGAGTTAATAATAATGATGCCGCTCACCAGTATGATCGTGATAATAAATTGCGAGACCAGTAAGCATTTGCGGAGTAACACTCCCCTTGCGCTCGATTTAAATGAACCTTTTAAAATTCCTGCGGGTTTGAATGCGGATACGATTAGCGCCGGGTAGATACCTGATAAAGCGCCAAGAAGTACCGTGACTACCAGCAGGGAAATAATAATCAGCGGTGAGTCAAATGGTGAAAAGTTTTTGCCCGTGAGTTGGAAATACAATGGCTGCAATAAGTAGCAGGCAAGCAATGCAATGATCAATGCAATCAACGCAGTGATGACTGCCTCCATAATATACTGAAATGTTAACTGTGCCTTTGCCGCACCTACAACTTTTCTTACACCTACTTCTTTTACCCTGCTTACGGAACGTGCGGTAGCAAGGTTCATATAATTTATCCCCGCAAGTAATAATATGAGAAAGCCAACGGTAGAGAAAATATAAACATTCATCATACTCCCGTTTGCCGCTAATTCATATTGCAATTGAGATCTTAAATGAATGTCTGAAAGAGGCTGCAGTTGATAGAAATATATCTTACGCCATACATCGAACCTTTCACCTATATATTTTCCATAAAATTGTGAGATCTTATCCGAGAATTTTT
>Ga0075418_10003903_pt1 | contig 16978 bp, 19 predicted proteins | sample SoiMetdeltSBSDD2_FD_81776 | JGI IMG/M metagenome (GOLD analysis project Ga0075418, IMG submission 81776) | Bulk soil microbial communities from a Populus tree surrounding site in Tennessee, USA - Soil MetaG P. deltoides SBSDD2 | ecosystem: Environmental > Terrestrial > Soil > Tree plantation... | reverse complement strand
GGGCGGCGGCGTCCAGGTCCTTGGCCACGCGGATCGTGGCGCGCAGCTTGCCGTTCACCTGCACGCCGATCTCGACGCTGTCCTGCACGAGGTAACTGCGGTCCGCTTCCGGCCAGCGGGCCCAGGCCAGTTCCGGCGCCGCGGCGCCCAGCACGCGGGCGTTCAGCTCCTCGGTGGACCGCCACCAGCGCACGGCGGTCTTCGCTTTCAGGATGGCCGATTCGCCCGCGATCACGTTGGTGCCTTCCATCGTGTGATAGTCGAGCAGATTGCCGTGGGGATCGACCACGGCGATGCCGACCCGCTGCTTGTTGGCCTTCGCATGGGCCAGGCAGGCATCAACCAGGGCACGCGCCCCGGTTGCCGTGACGGTCGGCTGTGCGCCGATCAGTTCCTGTGCGGACACGCTGACGCCGCACAGCGCGGCCACCAGCAGCGGGGCGACGATCGCGCGCATGTCGTGCCTCCGCGTGCTCAACGCGCGGCGCTGGTGGTCGTCGGCCTCGCCGCTGCCGGCGGCGCGATCGAGGCCGCAAACGCCGAGACCGCCGTCATCTCCTGCAGCGACATGCGGTCGACGGTCGGCTTCATCAGCTCGGCCCACGGCCCGCGGCGCGCTCCGGTCTTCATGTCGAACAGCTGCCGCATCACGTAGCTCGGTGAACGGCCCGCCAGCGGCGGCACCGGGCCGATGCCCTCGAGGTTCGCGCCGTGACAGACGCTGCACTGATACTTTGCGGCGGCCTGCTTGCCCTTGTTCAGGGTGCCGGGCGCGACATACGCCGTAAAGCCCAGGTGAGTGTCACGCGCCTCCGCGCGCAGGTTGTCGTCGGGCACTTCGACGATCTCGTCGGCACCGAGCGGCTCCATGCCGCCGCCTTCACTGGCCGGAATCGCCATGTGCATCCCGCCCTGGAGGCGCACCTTCGGCGCGGTCTTCGACTCGACGATCTTCATGCGGCGCGGGTACGGCTGCTGCGCGAAGTACTCCGCTGCGGCCCAATCCTCTTCCGGGGTCGTGGCCTTGGCGAAGGCGATCATATTGTTGGTGTTTCCCTTCCGCGGATCGGCGCTCTTCCGCAGTCCGTTGCGGTAGTCCTGCATCTGCTGCACAAAGTAGGCAGGGTGCAGGGCGCTGACCGGCGCGTTCTCAGGACGTCCCGCCCCATCGGGAAGGTGGCAGAGGGTGCACTGGCGCACGGCGGGCTGCTTTCCGACCCTCACGATATCGGGCGCGGTCCCGTGCCGCTCGGTGGGGAACCAGTCCATCGTTTCCTTGGTCGCGCGAAGCTCGCCGCGCGTGAACGTGCGGTCGGTCCCTGGAATCCGCACGACGGCATTGTCATCGGCCGGCAGGGCCGACGGCGCCGGCGGCGCACCTGGCACCGGCGGCGTGTACGCCCAGTCCGGGAGGCCGGGCGGAACGGGCGCGGCGGGCGCAGTCTGCTGCGCCATGACCGATGCCCAGAGGACCACGCCTGCGACTGCAACTAGACCACCCACCGTCTTGCGCATGTTGCTCTCCTTGCTTGGCCTTGACCGAAGCGCGTCAGTAGGCGTCCGACCGCGCGCGCTGATGGTGGGCCAAGGAACCCCGGACGTCAAGAGCCCAGAAAAGAACCCGTGCGGAGGCTCGAAAAGTTGCGATCCCAGAGTTGATAGGCGTACGCTAAACTGCCGGCGCGGCCCGCTCGACGGCAACATTCGCGAACAATCTGGAGGTATCCACAGATGAGCGCAACGACCCGCATCCTGGCCGTGGCACTCGGACTCCTTGGCCTGGGAGCGCCGGTTGTCGCCCATCATGCGTTTTCGTCCGAGTACGACGAGAACAAGGTCGTGACGTTCAAGGGCACGGTCACCAAGATCGAATGGACCAACCCGCACGCCCGCTTCTTCATTGACGTCGTCAACCCGGACAAGACGACGACGAACTGGAGCTTCGAGCTGGCCAGCCCCAATTCGCTGACCCGGGAAGGCTGGGATCGTCACACGCTCACCGTCGGCGACGCGATCACCGTGTCAGGGTTCGCGGCCAAGTCGGGCAAGAGCATGGCGAGCACGCGGTCCGTCACCACCACGGACGGCAAGGCGCTGTTCGGCGGCACCCAGGGGATTCAATGAAGAGGACCTTACTCATCGCCGTTTCGGCGTGCGTTGCGATAGCGGGTCTTGCCGCCTCAGCGTCCCTCGCGTTTGCGCAGCAGGCCGCCGAAGGGGGCCGCGGCCGCGGTAATCGTCCGCGCGTGGCGCTGGACGGACCGGTGCCGCGCTATCCGGACGGAACGGTGGATCTCGGGGGCGCCTGGACGGGCGGCGGACCCGTGCAGGACATGGAGGCGCAGGGGAAGTTCAAGCCGGGGGAGATCCCGCTGTTACCGTGGGCGAAGAAGCTGATGGAGTCTCGAACGCCCGAGGACGATCCGCACGCCTACTGCATGCCGATGGGCGTGCCGCGTCAGGCGGGCAACTATCCGTGGCGGTTCGTCCAGTATCCGACGCACACGAAAGCCAGCCACATCTTCGTGCTCTGGGAAGGCAACATCCACAGCTTCCGGCAGATCTTCATGGACGCCAAGCATCCGGCAGACCCGGATCCAACCTGGTTCGGCCACTCGATCGGCAGCTGGGATCGAGACACGCTGGTGATCGACACCGTCGGCTTCAACGACAAGTTCTGGTTCGATCGCCGCGGGCATCCGCATACCGAGCAGCTGCACACGATCGAGCGATGGACCCGGAAGGACCTCGGCCATCTGGACAACCAGGTGACGATTGACGATCCGGGCGCCTACTCCCGCCCGTTCACGACCACTTACACGGCGACGCTGCAGCCAGGCGAGGAGATCATGGAATACATCTGCAACGAGAACAACAACTACGGTGTGGCCGGAGGGTTCCGATGATGCGCGGACGGAAGACGCTGGTGTGTGGGTCGATGGGAGCGGCGCTGGTGTGCCTGCTCAGTGTCGGGTCGATGCGGGCGCAGGCGGGGCAGGAAACGGCTCCGCTGACGACCGAGAAGCTGTTTCGCAACATCCAGATCCTGAAGGGCATCCCGGTCGACACGTTCTTCGACGCGATGGGGATGTTTGCCGCGTCGATGGGCGACGACTGCACCTACTGTCACTCCAAGGATTCTGTCTTCCGCCACGAAGCGTTCGGCGATCCGACTCCGCGCATCCAGAAGGCGCGGCAGATGATCGTGATGATGCAGGCGCTCAACAAGACGTATTTCGGCGGCCAGCCGCGCGTGACCTGTTTCACCTGTCACCGGGGCAGCTATTCGCCGGTCAATGCGCCGCGGCTGTCGCTGCAGTACGGCGCTCCCGACGATGACCCGAACGTGATGGATTTCCCGACCAATACGCGGATGACCTCGGACCAGATCTTCGAGCGGTACCTGAAGGCGATTGGCGGGCCGGGCGCGCTCTCGAAGGTGACCAGCCTGGTGGCCAAAGGCACCTACTCCGGATTCGACACCGGGCACGCCGAGGTCCCGGTCGAGATCTTCGCCAAGGCGCCGAATCAGCGGACCTGGATCATCCACATGTTCAATGGCGACAGCTATCGGGTCTTCGACGGCAGGAACGGCTGGTTCGCGGGGCCCGACAGTCCGGCGCCAATCGTGACGCTGGCGAGCGGCAATCTCGATCGCGCCCGGGTCGAAGCGGCGATCGCGTTTCCGGCGAGCCTCAAGACCCTGTACAAAGAGTGGCGCGTCGGGCGCACGGCGATCGACGACAAGGACGTGTCGATCCTCCAGGGCAGCACGCCGGGGCTGCTGCCCGTCAACTTCTACTTCGACAACAACACCGGGCTGCTCATCCGGATGGTGCGGTGGAACGAGACACCGGTGGGCCCGGTGCCGACCGAGATCAACTACGACGACTACCGCGACGTGGCCGGCGTGAAGATGCCGTTCACCTGGACGGCCAGCCAGACCTACATGCAGATGACGGTCAAGTTGAGCGGAATCCAGCCGAATGGGCAGGTTGACGCGTCGCGCTTCGTGCAGCCGCCCCCCGGCAACCCGAAGCCGTAGCTTGGTATGCTTGTCCCAGGCAGCTGTGAAGCTGTGTTAGCATCGGCGCATTCAGGCTCGAAGGAGGCACTATGAGGCTTTTATTTGCCGCGTTTTCCGTCGCGGTCCTGGTGGGGATGGCGATACCGGTCCAGGCCCATCACTCGTTTTCCGCGGTCTACGACGGCAACAAGCCGGTGACGCTGCGCGGCAAGGTGAGCAAGCTGGGGTGGTCCAACCCCCACGCGCATATCTACGTCGACGTCGTGAACCAGAAGGGCGAGACCGTGACCTGGGAAGTGGAAAGCGCCAGCGCGACCAACCTCCTCAGGGCCGGCATCCGGAAGGAAGACTTCATCGGCACCGAGGTGATCGTCAAGGGCTTCCTCGCCAAGGACGGCACACCGACGGTCAATGCGAGCAGCTTCACTCTGGTGGAACTGAAGAAGGAATACACCAGCGACGAAGCAGCGCCCGGCGCCCGGTAACCCTCGCCTCCACGCGGGAGTCTGAACCATGAAACGAATGGTGATCCTTGCAGGCGTGTGCCTGGCGCTCGTCGTCCACGCGGCGGCGTGGGCGCAGACGCGCCCCGACTTCAGCGGGACCTGGAAATTCAACCAGGCGAAAAGCAGCCCGAACATCGCGGGCAATACGCCGATTGTTCCGTTCCCCAGCCAGCTCGTCGTCAAGCAGACGCCGACCGAACTGCAGGTCGACGGCACCAGTGTGCGCCAGCAGCCGACGTCGGCGGTCTTCAAGCTGGATGGCAGCAAGGTGACGATCAAGGCCCCGTCCGGGATCACCGAAACCGGCGAGGCGAAGCTCGAAGGGGCGAACCTGGTCATCACCTCGCGCCGCTCGTTCACGTCGCCGCTTGGCGAGACGATCGTCGATTTCAAGGAAATCTGGACGCTCAACGGCAACGCGTTGACGATTGAGAAGACGAGGACCGAGAGCGGCGACTCGGCCACCGAAAAGGCCGTCTTCGACAGGATGTAGGGCGGCGCCCATGCGAACACGTGACCTCAGGTTGCTGCTTCTTGCCACGGCGGTTGCCGCGGCCGCGCTGTCCGCATCGCGGCTGACGGCGCAGGCGCCCGGGGGCCAGGGCTACACGCCGCCGCGGACGGCGGCGGGCCATCCCGATTTGCAGGGTGTGTGGCGGGCCTGGAACCTGGCGAAGTTCGACCTCGAGGCTCACGGCGCGAGGCCCGGCGTCCCTGCGGGACTGGGGTTCGTGGTGGATCCCGCCGACGGCAAGATCCCGTACCAGCCGGCGGCGCTCAAACGCCGCGCGGAGAACTACGCGAACACGAAGGACCCCGATCCGTGGAAGAACGCCGACCCGCTGGTGAAGTGCTATCTGCCGGGCGTGCCGCGCATCACCTACATCGGCTGGCCGTTTCAGATCATTCAAACCGCGGACATCGTCACGTTTAATTACGAGTGGAGCCACAAGAAGCGGCAGATTCCCGTCGGCGCGAAGCAGCCGCCGCTGCCCTCGCCGGAGGATGTCTTGAACTGGCAGGGCGTTCCGCGCGGCCGCTTCGAGGGCAACACGCTGGTGGTCGACAACACAAACTTCAACGGCTACGCGTGGTTCGATATGGCCGGCAACTACAGCAGCGCCGCGCTCAAGGTGACCGAGCGCTATAGCCTGATCGGCCCAGACACGCTGCAGTACGAAGCCACGATGACGGATCCGAAGGTGTTCACCCGGCCGTGGACGATCCGGATGCAGCTCCAGCGGCAGAAAGACGTGGGCATCCTCGATTACGAATGCACGGCAATGCTCGATGAGCTCGGCATTCATCACACGTGGCCGCGCGAATTCGAACCACCCGAGTTCTAACGAGAGAAACGAAATGAACCACGACGACCACGACTTTCACGACCTGAAAGGGTTCGAGGTTCGTGGCCGTCGTGGCGTCGTGGTTAATTCATTCGAGGATCTGAAATGAGCTTAGGAGGACGGTTCCTGTTGTCGATCACCGCGCTGCTGTTCCTGGCGGCGATGATGACGGTTCCTGCAGCAGGGCAGGAAGGCCGCGGCGGCGGTGCTGCGGCCCAGGGTGGCCGGGGCGGTGGACGCGGGGCGGGAGTGCCGCCCGCGGGCCCGATTCCGCGCCGCGCGGACGGCAAACCGGATTTCACGGGCCGCTGGGATGGATCGGGCGGCGTGCTCCACAACACTGTGATCCTCGAGGAACATCCTGGCGGCTTCGGCATCCAGGCGGGTACCACGCTGATCATCGACCCGAAGGACGGCATCATTCCCTACCAGCCGTGGGCGCTCGCCGAGCGGAACCGGCGCCGCGATGATGCCAACGGATACGAGGATCAAGTCGGGCACTGCGAGATCTACGAGATCGGGCGCCTCGCCAGCTTCGCGTTCGACATGGCCCACGCGTCCAACGGCGACGTCATCGTCCACCACACGCAGCACATCACCCGCGTGATCGACATGAACCGGCGTCAGCATCTGCCCGATGGCATCCGGCTCTGGAATGGAGACACGATCGGCCGGTGGGAGGGCGACACCCTCGTCGTCGATACCACCAACCTGAATGCCAAGGGGCGGATGGCGCTCGGCGGCGACTTCTACAGCGCCGATGCGCATCTGGTCGAGCGCTTTACGATGAAAGATTCGAACACCATCAACTGGACGCTGACGATCACCGATCCGAAGGTGTTCACACGGCCCTGGACGATGACGTCCGCAGTGCCGATGGCCCGCCGGCCGGCCGCCGACAACTTTGATGGCGAAGACACCTGCCACGAGGGAAACGTCGACCTCGTCCACCTGAAGAATGTCTACGACCAGGCGCACGGAAACGGGCACGCCGCGAAGTGGCCGCCCGTGTATACGCAGGGGCCCGCCGGAGGCACTCGCTGACGTGAGCACGCGCCGGCATCTGCTGTGGTCGATCGCGGTGCTCGCGGTGACGGTCGCCACCGCACCAGAGCCCGTGTCCGCCCAACGCGCGCGCCCCGACACCTCCGCTCCTGCGGGGCCGACACCACGCCGACCCGACGGCAAACCCGACCTGACCGGGCGCTGGGACGGCGGGGGCGGCGTGCTGTACAACACCGTCATCCTCGAGGAGCATCCAGGCGGCTTCGGGATCCAGGCCGGCGGCACGCTCATCATCGATCCGAAAGACGGCATCATCCCGTATCAGCCGTGGGCACTCGCCGAGCGCAACCGGCGGCGGGAGGATGCCAACGGCTACGAGGATCAAGTCGGGCATTGCGAGTTCTACGACATCGCCCGCGTCGTCAGCTTCCCGATGGAGATCATGCATTCGGGAAACGCCGTCATCCTTCACCAGAACCAGCACAGCACGCGGGTCGTCGACACCACGCGCCGCGAGCACCTGCCGTCCGGCATTCGCCTCTGGCTGGGCGATTCGATCGGACGATGGGAAGGCGACACGCTCGTCATCGACATCACCAACTTTGCCGGCAAGACCAGGATGGCGCTCGGCGGCGACTTCTACAGCGCCGACGCGCACATCGTCGAGAAGTTTGCGATGAAGGACTCGAATACCATCGACTGGACGATGACGTTCGACGACCCGAAGGTCTTCACGCGCCCCTGGACGATGACGTCGCATGAGCCGATGAAGCGCGTGCGGGCGGGGGAGAACTTCGACGTCGAGGACACCTGCCACGAAGGCAACGTCGACCTGGTGCATATGAAGAACGTCTACGAGCAGGCCCATCCCGACGGCCGCCCGGTCATCCGCACGGGGCCCGAGTCCAGGTAGCCCGACGCCTGTCTGCCGACACATCCGTCCCGGTTCGCGGATCCGGCCGTTGACATGACCTATCCGCGGGTGTAGGTTTGCGCCCATTGAAGGAGATCTCCCTATGAAGATGCTGCATGCGGCGGGTGCCGCGTGGCTTGTGCTCCTGGCGGCAGCGCCCGTGACCGCCCACCACTCGTTCGCGTCGGAATACGACCGCACCAAGCCGGTGTCGGTCTCCGGCGTCGTCCGGAAAGTCGAGTGGCGCAATCCGCATATCTGGTTCTATGTCGACGTGAAGGACGACCGCGGCCGCGTGGTCACGTGGGGGTTCTCGGGTGGACCGCCATCCTTCCTGCAGCGGCAGGGAATCCCGCGCGACGTCATGAAGGTCGGCGACATGGTCAAGGTCGACGGCTTCCGGGCGCGGGACGGATCAAACAACGCTTCGGGCGGGCGCGTAACATTCGCCGACGGCCGCAGCGTGTTCACGGCGTCAGCTGAAGATGCCCGGCCTAATTAGCAGGGTCGCGGTCGCGGTCCTCGCCGCGTCGCTGTCGGCGTGCGGGACGCCGTCCAGCGAGGCGCCGGCGCAGGGCCAGGCCGCGGGGCAGGCGCAAAGCATCCCGCGAACCGCCGACGGGAAACCGAACTTCACCGGCGTCTGGGCTGGCCCGGGCTTCCGGCACACGGGCAAGGAGACCGACAACGCGACGGTCCGCCGCTACACCGAGGCGAACATGACGCCGGTCAAACCGGAAGGCCAGGCGCTGTTTAACAGGCCGCCCGCCAACAACGTCCGCATCGACGACCCGACGGCGGTCTGTCTCCCGAATGGCCTGACGCGCCAGATCCCGTCCCCGTACGCCCAGCAGTGGATCCAGACGCCGGAGCAGCTCGTGATGCTGTACGAGTACATGCACTTCTTTCGCATCATTCCGATCGGCGCGCCCAATCGTCCGCACGGCGAGATCGCGGAGCCGACCTACATGGGTGATTCGATCGCGTGGTGGGAGAACGACACGCTGGTCATCGACACGATCGGCCTGAACGAGTGGCTGCTCGACGCGACCCATGGCGAGGACGGCAGCTCGCGGTGGCACAGCGATCAGCTTCACGTGGTCGAGCGAATCCAGTTCACGGATCCGATGAACGCCTCCTATGACGTGACGCTCGACGATCCCGTGGTCTTCCAGGGACCGTGGACGGAAAAGTGGGCGATGCAGCTCAAGCCGACGTGGAAGGTTCTCGAGTTCATCTGCGACGACAACGACCGGTGCCGCGCGGGCAACTGCGTCGACTCCGACGTGCAGAAGTCGTCGACCCAGTAGTCTGTCTGGACGAAACCGGCGCTCGCTACCCGTTCGAGGAGGAAATCTATGAACCGCTACCTGTTCCGGTTGGTTCTGGCGGCCGCCGGCGTGCTGGCGATGTCCGCCGCGGCCCGCGCGCATCATTCTTTTTCCGCGGCGTTCGACGAGAACAAGCCCGTCTCGGTGACCGGGGTGATGGCCGAGATCCGCATCGAGAATCCCCACTCCTGGTTCTTCGTCAACGTGACTGACGAGTCCGGCAAGGTCACGCGCTGGGGCTTCGAGGGGAACACGCCGACCTCGCTCATGCGCGCCGGGTACAAGCGCGATGCGGTGAAGGTGGGCGACAAGGTCACCGTCAAGGGCTCGCGGGCCAGGGACATGAACGCGACGATGGGAGCCGCGCGCGAAATCATCCTGCAGGACGGCCGCTCGTTCGTCGTCGGCCCGAAGGGCGCGGCCGACGCACAGTAGGAGGAGATCCCATGACACGCGTGCTGTTTGCGGCCGCTCTGACGACGATCCTCTGTGCGTCGTTCGCCTCGGCGCAGCCTGCCCCGGCAGAAGAAGGCTGGAAGCCCGAGGGGCCGGTGCCGCGTACCGCGGACGGCAAGCCGGATCTAACGGGCGTCTGGTGGAGGGGCACTGAGCCCGCGCTCGATGCCGGCCGGGTGGGCACTCCGCGCAGCGGGCCGGCGCCGGTCGCGCCGGTGGGCTCGACATTCGCCAGCCTCTACAACCCGGAGGCCGCCGCGCGGGCGGCGAAGATGAGCGACAAGGACGACCCCGCGCTGCGCTGCCTTCCAAGCGTCGGCGGCCCACCCAATACGAACATCTTCCAGCTGGTGCAGACGCCGAAGATGGTGGTGCTGCTGCAGGAGACGTATCACGGCTTCCGCATCATTCCAACCGAGCCTGGCCGGCAGCACAGCGAGCTCCAGGCGCCGGCGTACTGGGGCGACTCGGTCGGGAAGTGGGAAGGCGACACGCTGGTCGTCGACGTGACGAATTTCAACGATCGCAACTGGATCTCGCCGCAGGGCGTCGTGTCGTTTCACTCCGATGCGCTGCACGTGACCGAGCGGTATCGCCGTACGGCCGGCAACGCGCTCGAGGTCGAGAAGACGTTTGACGACCCGAAAGTGCTGATCCGCCCCTACGTCGAGAAGAAGCCGTACCGGCTGGCGCCGTTCGATCAGGTCATGGAAGCGATGTGCACCAATACCGAGACGGCTGCGTTGATGGAGGCGGCGGCGAAAGACAACTACGGCAAGAAGTAGTTCTCCCGGAGGAGGCGCCCGATGAAACGGCTCGTTACGATCGCGTCGATCCTGGCGATCGCAGCAGCAACGGCCGGCGCGCAGGCGCCTGCCAGCCAGGCCCCGGCGATCAACTGGAATGCCAAAGCCCCGTGGGGGGAGCAGCCGAACCTGCCGTTCGATCAGCAGCGTAAAGCCCCGTTCAAGATCTTCGACAACCTCTGGTACGTGGGCATCCAGACGTCGAGCCCCTTTCTGCTGACGACCAGCGCCGGGCTGGTGCTGTTTGACGCGACCTGGGACGAGACCGCCGACTACGTGCTCGAGAACATCCGCACGGCCGGATTCAATCCGCGGGACATCCGCTATCTCATCATCACGCACGCCCACATCGATCACTTCGCCGGCGCGGAAAAGATCCGGCAGGCCACCGGCGCGCGGATTGGAATGTCGCTGCCCGACTGGCAGGAAACCGAGCGCGTCCAGGCGATTCCGGGCCAGGGACGGCAGAATCCCGGGCCGAAGATCACGCGCGACCTTGTGATCGCCGACGGGCAGACGATCACGCTGGGCGACACGACGCTGAAGTTCTACGTCACGCCCGGGCATACGCCGGGATCGACGTCGACCGAGCTTCAGGTCCGCGATGGCGCGCGCAGCTACCGCGCGCTGCTACCCGGCGGGCTGGGCATCCCCAATGCGCAATGGTCGAAGGCCTATCTCGACAGCACGCAGCGGCTGAAGTCGCTCGGTCCGTGGGACGTCATGCTGCCGAACCATCCGGACATGATGGTGCCGCGCAAGATCCGCGAGCTCGAGCCGGAGTTGAAGGCCCGCCAGCCGGGCGCCGCTCATCCCTTTGTCGCCGGGCCGGCGCGGCTCAATGCCTGGTTCGACGCGATTATCGCGTTGATGAACGAAAAGATCGGGCTCGAAAAATCCTAGGAGGCGACATTGCCCCACCATACGCGCGCACTATTGAGCGTGCTCTTCCTGTTCGCCGTGTCTGCGGCCATCCTGAATCTCGCCTCCGCACGGGCAGCCGCGCAGGAAGCGCGCGGCAACACACCTGCGCGGGTAGGTGCGATTCCGCGCCGCCCCGATGGGAAGCCGGATATGACCGGCCGGTGGAATGGATCGGCGGGCCAGATTGCCCACACGAACATCCTGGAAGAGCACGCGGGCGGGTTCGGGATCAATGCCGGCAAAAGCTTGATCATCGACCCGGCGAACGGCATCATCCCGTATCAGCCGTGGGCCCTGACAGAGCGGAATCGGCGCCGGGACGACGCCAACGGCTATGAGGATCCAGTCGGCCACTGCGAGTTCTACGACATCGGGCGACACCACCCCTTCGCCTGGGAAATTATGTACTCGGGCAACCAGATCATCATCAATGCCACGCAACACATTACGCGCGTGATCGACATGACGCGCCGCGAGCACCTGCCGTCCGGCATCCGGCTGTGGCTCGGAGACCCGATCGGGCGGTGGGACGGCGACACCCTGGTGATTGAAAGCACGAACTTCAACGCCAAGACCCGCATGGGCATCGGCGGCGACTTCTACAGCGCCGACGCAAAGGTCACCGAGCGCTTCCGGATGATCGATGCGAACACGATTGACTGGACGCTGCTGGTCGAAGATCCAAAGGTGTTCACGCGGCCATGGACGATGACGTCGGGCAAGCAGGTCACCAGGGTTCCGCTGACGACCGAATTCGACGATGAAGACACCTGTCACGAAGGCAACGTCGATCTCGTGCATTTGAAGAACGTCTACGATCAGGCGCGACAGAAATGAATCGGAGCGACGTTGGCGGCTCTTGACCTGCCACACCGAGGTTTGAGCAGTACGGCGTCCGTGAATGCTGGCTCGTCCATCAAGATAATCGTACGGTCGAGGTCCTCCAATTCTCGTCGGCAGCGATAGCGGACCGGCGCACGTATCTGTCTCACGAACAACTCCGGTCGAGCGTCCTGCCAACGTTCAGCGCGACACCGGCCACGATCTTCGGCCATCCATAAGCCGGTGCGCGGTCTGGTTGATATACCCTAGAGCGCGTGTTCCGGGTGTCGTGGAATCTCAGAATCGCGCTGGCGGTTGCGCTCCTGTCGGCGGCCTGCGGGCAGTCGCAGCCAGCGGCTGAGTCCGGCGGCGGCGATTTCTACCGCGGCAAGACCGTCAGCATCATTGTCGGATCGGGCGCCGGCGGCGGCTTCGATACCACCGCGCGCCTCGTCTCCCGCCACATCGGCCGCCACATCCCTGGCGAGCCCACCGTCATCGTCGTCAACATGCCCGGCGGCGGCGGGCTGGTTGCCGCGAACCATGTCTTCAGCGCCGCTGCGAAGGACGGCACCATCGTCGGCCTCTTCCATGAGGCGCAGATGATGAACCAGCTGACGGGAGGCGAGGGCGTCAACTTCGACCTGCGCCAGTTCAACTGGCTTGGCAGCTCGTACGACGATCCGAATGTCTGCCTGGTGCGTTCTGACGCGCATGTCGGCTTCAAGGATCTGATTGGACGCGCGGCGCCGATTGCCGTCGGCGGCACCGGCCCCGGCTCGAACACCTACGATGCGCCGCGGGTGCTCGCGGCGGCCACCGGCGCGAACATCAAGGCGGTTGCCGGCTACCCGACGACCAATGACGTGCGCGTCGGCGTCGAGCGGGGTGAGATCCAGGGGATGTGCCTCGGCTGGGAGTCGGTGCAGTCGGCGTCGGGCGAGTGGTTGAAGAACGGCTACGCGAAGGTGATCGTGCAGAACGGCACAACGCGCAATCCGGACCTCCAGGACGTGCCGCTGGCGCTCGAGTTTGCGAAAGACGAGGACAGCATGACGCTGCTGCGCCTGGTCGACGCTCCCGGAGCAATGGCCAAGCCGTTCGCAATGCCGCCCGGCGTCGATCCCGCGCGGGTCCAGGTCGTGCGCGACGCGCTCCAGGCGACCTACCACGATCCGGCCTTCCTCGCGGAAGCGAAAGTGATGAACCTCGAGTTCCAACCCAAGAGTGCCGACCAGATTCACCAGATCCTCAACGAGGTACTGGCCACGCCGCCTGAGATCGCGGCCAAGTACCGCCACATCATCCAACCGTGAGCCAACGACCATCCGACCTGCGCGCGTGGATCGCGCGCATCGAAAGCCTGGGTGAGCTGCAGCACGTCTCGGGCGCGCACTGGGACCTCGAGATCGGCACCATCTCCGAGATCAACTACCGCAGGAAACCCCCGGCCGCGCTCCTCTTCGACAACATCGTCGGCTACCCGGCCGGCTACCGCGTGCTGACCGGTTCGATGAGCAACGCGCGGCGGATGGCGGTGACGCTGGGCCTTGACGAACATCTCGACACCGCGGCGCTGGTGCACGCCCTGCGCGGCAAGCCGCGGCAATGGGAGGCCGCGGCCCCGGGCTTCGAGCCCGAGGTGGTGAAGACCGGGCCGATCCTGGAGAACGTCGTGAAAGGGGGAGACGTCGATCTCTCCAGATTCCCTGCACCGCGATGGCACGAGCACGATGGCGGGCGCTACCTCGGTACCGGCGTCGCGGTGGTGACGAGCGATCCCGACACCGGGCGCATCAATGTTGGCGCTTACCGGATGATGGTGCAGGAAGACGGCCGCTCGGCCACCATCAACGCGGAAGCCGGAAAGCAGGGGCGCGCCCAGTACGAACGGTGGTTCGCCAAGGCAGGCAAGGCGCCAGTGCTTGCCTCGTTCGGGCACGACCCGCTGCTGCTGATGGTCGCCGGCACCGAAGTGCCGAACGCCATCAGCGAATACGCATATGCAGGCGCCATGGCCGGCGAGAAGATCAAAGTCGTCAAAGGGGAAGTCACCGGGCTGCCGATGCCAGCGGCCGCGGAAATCGTCGTCGAGGGATGGCTCCGGCCAGACCAGGTGCTGAAGGAAGGGCCATTCGGTGAATGGACCGGTTACTACTCGGGGTCGTTCAAGCCGGTGCCGGCGATGGACATCGAGCGGCTGTATTTCCGGAACAACCCGATCATTCTCGGTACGCCGCCCGGCAAACCCCCGAATGACTATTCCTACATGCGCGCGCTGCTCAAGTCCGCGATGATTCAGGACGAGCTGGCAAAAATCGGCGTGCGCGATGTGCGCGGCGTCTGGTCGCACGAAGCCGGAGGCGGCCGGCTGCTGATCGTCGTCTCGATCAAGCAGCGGTTCTGCGGACACTCGCGCCAGGCGGGCTACATCACGGCGCAGTGCCAGGCCGCCGCCTACATGGTCCGGTTCGTCATCGTCGTCGACGACGATGTCGATCCGATGAATCTGGAAGAGGTGCTCTGGGCGGTGAGCACGCGGTGCGAGCCGTCCGAGGACATCGAGATCATGCGGAAGTCGTGGGGCAGCCGGGTGGACCCGCTCCTCCAGGATCCGACGGCGCCGTACAACAGCCGCGCTCTCATCGACGCGTGCCGGCCGTTCGAGAAGCTGGAGACATTTCCGCGCGTCGCGCAGTCGAGCCCCGCCCACGTGCGCCAGACGGTCGCGAAGTGGAAGGAGCTGTTCGCGGATCCACGCTTCCCGCTGCCAGAGACCGTAATCCCGTCAGCCGCCGTCGACGAGGAGGTGGCCGGAACCGGTCTGACGCCGATGGATCGGAAGGATTGATAGTCCAGTAGTGGACGTCTTCTTTTCCTCGCTCCTCCAGGTCCTCGCCCCTCATACCTTCGGCGTCATGCTCGTGGGGATCGCGGTGGGGCTGGTGGTGGGGATCCTGCCCGGGCTCGGCGGCGCCGCCACGCTGGCGATGATGCTGCCGTTCGTCTATCCGATGGACGCGATTTCGGCGTTCGCGTTTCTCCTGGGCATGCACGCGGTCACGGCGACCACCGGCGACATCACGTCCGTCCTGTTTGGCATTCCAGGCGAGGCCACGTCGGCGGCGACGGTGCTGGACGGCTATCCGATGACGCGGCGCGGAGAGGGCGGTCGTGCGCTGGGCGCGGTGCTCTTCTCGTCGCTGGTCGGCGCGCTGCTCGGCGCGGTGGTCCTGGCTGTCTCGGTGCCCGTCATCCGGCCCGTCGTTCTACAGCTGGGGCCGCCCGAGTTCCTGATGCTGACGGTGCTCGGCCTCAGCTTCATCGTGTCGCTGGCGGGGCGGAACCTGGTCAAGGGATTTCTGATGGCGGCGTTCGGCTTTCTGCTGGCGATGGTGGGACTCGATCCCCAGAGCAGCATCCAGCGCTTTACCTTCGGGCAGTTGTATCTCTGGGAAGGAATCAGCGTCGTTCCGGTGGTCGTCGGCCTCTTCGGCGGCGCTGAGGTGCTGCAGTTGATGATGACCCGGCACAGCATCGCGCGCCGCGGTGAGGATGCGCGGCTGGCGGGCGTGATGCAGGGCGTGCGCGACACCTTCGAACACTGGGGGTTGACGCTTCGGGCGAGCGCCATCGGGCTCGGCATCGGCGTGATACCGGGCATGGGCGGCGCCGTCTCGCAGTTCATCGCGTACGCGCACGCGCAGCACACGTCGAAGCACCCCGAAACGTTCGGCAAGGGGAACGTAGAGGGCGTCCTGGCGACCGGGGCGGTGAACAATTCGCGCGAGGGGGGCAATCTCATCCCGACTGTCGCGTTTGGCATCCCGGGCAGCGTCTCGATGGCGATCCTCCTCAGCGTCTTCCTGCTCAAGGGGCTGGTTCCCGGCCCCGCGATGCTGACCCGCAACCTGGACGTCACCTACTCGATGGTGTGGGTGATCGTGATCTCGAACCTCATCGCGGTGGGCGTCTCATTCCTGTTTCTCAACCAGCTCGTGCGGCTCACCTACGTCAAGGCGACGCTCCTGGTGCCGTTCCTGATGGTGCTCACCGCTTTTGGCGCCTACACCGCGCACAACAGCCTGAACGACATCGTGCTGATGCTCGCGGCGACGGTTGTCGGCATTGCGGCGATCAAGTGGGACTGGCCGCGCGCGCCGCTGCTGCTGGCGCTGGTGCTGGGCGACATCGCCGAGCGCTACCTGTTTCTGTCCTATTCGCTCTATGAATGGAGCTGGGTGACCCGCCCGCTTGTGATCGCGTTTGCCCTCGTCACCGTTGGCGGCTTGCTGTGGCCGCTCCTGCGCGGCCGACGGCATTCGAGCGGTGAGCCGGCCGCTTCGCGCGCAGACATTCCGATTACGGTTGGATTCCTCGCGATCGGGATCGTCGTCCTTCTCGATGCACGCGAATGGCCATTCCGTACGGCGGTCTTTCCGCTCGCGACCGGATTGGTCCTCGTCGGCTTGTCCGTAGCGAGGCTCCTGACTCATGTGGGGCGGACCCTCTGGGTCCGTCAGGTGGCCACGGCCGGTTCGCCCGACATCAACCAGATTGACGACGTTCCGGACGTGTTCGCGACGGCGACCCGCCGTGAATGGATTGCGGCTCTCGGCTGGATGGCGTCCTTCTTCGTCGCGCTGTGGCTGCTGGGTGCGCTGATCAGCGTACCGCTGTTCGCGGTTGTGTACCTGCTTGCCGTGCCGCGCTCGTCGCCCGTGCTCGCGGGTATATATGCGCTTGCGTCCTGGGCGTTCGTCTACGGCCTTTTCGGCCGCCTGCTGCGGCTGCCGCTCCCATGACCAGGCTGCCCGTCAAGCTGACCGTCAACGGTGAAGC
>Ga0075418_10003902_pt1 | contig 16979 bp, 28 predicted proteins | sample SoiMetdeltSBSDD2_FD_81776 | JGI IMG/M metagenome (GOLD analysis project Ga0075418, IMG submission 81776) | Bulk soil microbial communities from a Populus tree surrounding site in Tennessee, USA - Soil MetaG P. deltoides SBSDD2 | ecosystem: Environmental > Terrestrial > Soil > Tree plantation... | reverse complement strand
TAAGTTTTCTTTTCCTAAATGATTTAAAACTGAATACAAGTTATCTTTGATATCCATATATTCACTATTGATAGGTTTATTAAATATCTTAATGTAAAAAATTTATGGAAAAGCTTGCTATTATTCTTTTATTAATTTCTCTTGGATTGCTATTAATTTACGGTATTGATGTAATGATTGCATCACAATCTGAAACAGATGCAGTTACAGGAGGAGGACAAGGTTTCCTTCCACTAAATGAAGCTGTACGAGGAAGTATTTTTGGAGGCGGAGCCGTTGCATTATCTATAATAGGTTTTGTGCTTGGTCGAAAAGAACCGAACAAGACAATACCTATCCTACTATTTATAAATGGTGGATTGATCATTTTGGGGTTACTTATTCTATTGGCTATGGCTAATTTTGAAATAGATCAAAAAACTTTACGAACAATCGGTTCAACAATGCTATTGGGAGGAATATTAATCGGATTAGGAATAGCCAAAATTGTGATAGACAAGAAAAAATCAAATTCCAAATAAATTTTTGCTTTGGTCGTTTATTGTAATGAGTAAATATTATTTTCATCTATAATATAATAAGGTTCTAACTAATATCAAACAAAAAATAATTAAGTCCGTCTGTAATTCTAAAAGATAGAAAAATGGAATTTTCTTTCTTTTCTTTAAAAATTATATTTCTTTAGTCAAAAACTATTACATCAAGTGCTATTGCATCTGCTAAAAGATCAAGATGTCGGGTTGCAACAATATAACCATTTTTAATTTCATTTTGTGCAATCCATCTATTTGACGAGGAAAAGAGGCGTTCTCTTTTTATCCTTTTTTCTAATTCTTCAACATCTAGTTCAATTTCTTCAATTTCTTGGGTACTGTTGTGTTTTGTCATTAAGATTATTTTTCTAACAAGCACTCTATTGCCAAATCTTTGAGAATAATCACGAGCGTTATCATCTATGTCTTGTAACTTAATTTTCATTTGATATTTATTTAGTGCATCTCGGCTTGTCAATAGTCTCTCATCCACAAAACGATCGTAACTCAATAAAAATAAACTAAGTATATAGATATATTAATTATTCACAATTTGGAATTCATAAAATATTTTTTTATCAATAAATCCACACTTTTTTATTCTTACTAATTTTCCTTCGATATTACCTATATTTTTTTTCTTTTCAGCTAGAGATCCAATGAGTATTATTTGGTCTAAATCTACTAATATCATTATTGGATTTGCATCATTGTTATTCATCTTATTAAAAAAAAACTCTAGTATCTGTCCTTTTTTATTTTTGTAATCTTTTATTGCAAGATTACCAAGACAAAACCTACAATTATTTGTAGGAGGCCAAACAGTCTTTCTACACTCATTACAATATGGTAGTACAAACCTTCCGTTTTTTATATGCTCAAGAAATTTTTGATGGTTATTTTTCTTATTCTGCATAGCTTCATATGTTCCTTTAAATATTTTACAGATTTACTCATTGATTAAATCTCCAAAATAAGCACTGTTCCAGAAGTACCAGCAGCTGCTAAATTATGTATTAGTCCTATCTTAGGATAATTTTTAAATTGTAAATTATGTCTCTTTTTACCTGTTAATTGTTCAAAAATTTCTACGGTTTGTGCAATTCCAGTAACACCGATTGGATGACCACATCCAATTATTCCTCCACGTAAGTTTATAGAAATTTTATCTTGATAAACAAATTTTCCTCCTTCTCCTTTATTGGCAAAACCAAGATCTTCATACCCAATTATTTCCAAAATAGAGAAGGCGTCATGTATTTCTGCGGTATCTACATCTTTAGGAGAAATCCTAGCCATTGTATATGCTTGTCTTGCTGCAACTCTTGCTGAACCTTTTGAAAAAATATCTGTAACGGTATTACTAAAACTTGCAGAATTCGTTTGTTGGCCAATTCCTTTGATCAAAACTGGAATCAATTCGCTATTTCTTATCTTGGATATAACTCTAGATTTGAAAAAGCCAAGTTTTTCCTCTGCGATAAGCAGAATGGAGGAACTACCTTCACAAATTGAACAACACTCTAATAATTTCAAAGGTTCAACAAGAACTCTAGAACTTAATACTTGTTCAAGATTTACAGATTTATGCCTATTAAAAGCATTTTTGTTGTATTTAGCCTTTAGATAATTATTTACAGGAATCTGACAAATTTGCTCTTCTGTAGATCCATATCTTTTCATATGAATTTTCTTAAAAATTGACCCCCAAAAAATTGGTAGAGTGAATTGTCCCCTTGATAAATCAGTAGATAGAACCTTTCCTACCGTATTAGATTTTTCAACTCCAATTATTAAAGCAGAATCACATAATCCAGATGAAATATAGGAAAATGCAGAAACTATTGCATTGGTACCAGAATTACATAAATTGTCAATTCGATGAGAAATCTTTGGGGTAACTCCTAGCATCTCTGAAATAATGCTAGATAAATATTGATCCGAAGAACATGATGATACTATCACTGCGTCAAGCAAGTTTCTTGGAAATCCTGTATCTTTCAGTAACTTCACCGCTGATTCTAAAGCAATTTGCGGAATGTCGTTATCTGTTCCTTTTCTAAATTCGCTAGTGACCCCAGCTACTATAGACACTTTTCTCAACTAAAATGTAGAGATTAATTCCCTAATTGAATTTTCTGTATTATTTCCAACAGGGTTTATTTGGATTATGGGTAAAGATATTCCACTTTGATTAAATTCCCTCAAAGACTTTTTACATTCATCCCTTGTACCTGATATTGTCAAGGAATTAAGCATTTTATCAGAAACGAATTTATGAACATTTACAAGTCCATTCTTTATATATTCTTCAGTAATATTTTCTACTTCAATTTTAAATCCATTTTCTCGTAAAAATTTATTATAATATTTTCCTATTGCAACATAAAAGGCGAGAGTCTTTGCTGCTCTTAATCGAGCGTAGTCTGGATACTTATCGGAAACGGCAGTAATAAATGCACAACAAATCTCAAAATTTTTATTACCTGAGAATTTCAATTTTTTCTTGATATTCTTAACCGCCTTCGGTAATTCATTTTTTGGTCTTAAGTAAAGCAAAACACCATTAGCTAATTGACAAGAAAGATCTATCATCTTATCATTAATCGCTGCAATATATATCGGAGGATTTTCTCTGGGAGGTTTGAATAATATTTTAAAGTTATTAATCCTATAATATTTTCCAACAAAAAATACCTTCGTTCCTTTCATAACTAATTTAACACATTGTAAGTATTCTCTTAGTTTTTCAATAGGATAGTTAAATTTTAGTCCATGCCAATTTTCCACCAAGGCAGGAGTACTCACTCCTAATCCCAACACCGATCTGTTATTGGAAAGTATATCTAATGTTGATATTCCCATTGCCACTGTAGCTGGAGTTCTAGAATGTATACTTATAATTGCTGTGCCAAGTCTAACTCTTTTTGTTACTTGAGATAAAGCACCTAATGATACAAAGGCTTCTCTTCCCCATGATTCGGGAACCCATAATGAATCTGTATTTTCTTTTTGTTCTATTTTTTTTGCAAATTTTAAAATAGCGTCAACTGATAAAAGAGTACCAATATTATATCCTATTCTGGAAATATCTTTCATACTAAATTTGAAGATTGAAGTTCCTTTGCAGCTTCATCTATATCTTTATGAGAATCAATAGATCTCCAAAAGTTATGATTGAATCTCATGCCTTTTAATTTTTGATCATTAGCCATAGCAGGTAGTGCAGTTACTTCTATGTTTCCATTATCAGGTAAATATTCAAATACGTCTTTTGTAAAATAATAAACACCTGCATTTATCCATTTATCTGGAATTTCAGGTTTTTCATCAAATCCTATTACATTAGATTCACCATTAATATTAACGACTCCATATGGACTTCGTAAGGGAACAACTGCAATACTTGACATTTTTTCTCCACATAATTTATGAGGATTAATGTTTGTTAGAATATCGCCATTTGTCATAAAAAATCCCTCATCAGCGGAAGAGTTCAAGAGACTAGATGTATTTTTTAGCGCTCCACCCGTTCCAAGAGGATTATCTTCTACTATATAACCTATATTAATACCCAATTTATTACCACTCCCTAGATAATCAATAATATTTTCTTTCAGGTAACCAACACATATAATTATCTCTTTAATATCATGTTTTTTAAACCACTTAAGTTGCCATTCGATAATAGGTACATTTAATACTTCTATCATGGGTTTTGGTCGATCATTTGTTAAAGGTTTTAATCTTTTTCCTAACCCACCGGCAAGGATAACAGCTTTCATCAGAATAGAATCAAGAATCAGATTATTAAAGATTAATGAATTAAATATATTATTTTTTTATATAACAATGAGAGAATATAAAAAAACTTAAGATATTTCTTTCTCTAATAATGTTAATTAATTAAATATCTATTCTAATTAGTGAATAAAATAGGTAACATAACTTAATACAATCATCTTTAGTAATATAGACTAGTAGTAAATAATAGTATTAAATCAAATCTTTTGGTAGTGAAAAAAATAAACGCCGCTGATCAGACTCGAACTGATGACCCACTGGTTAACAGCCAGCTAAGCTCTAAAGCGTTATCCGCTTTAAATTTGCTCTACCATGCTGAGCTACAGCGGCATTCAACTATCATTTTTTTAATCAAAATAAAAATGTTTTCTTATTACAATAAACAATTCAATTTTCCAGAACATTATAATAATAAATTTTAAAAATCCCTTCAATGAGATTTCTTTTATCTAGTTTAAAATTAATAATTAATTAAAAAGGAAAGTTTAATAAATTTTTTATGAAGACATTCCATCTTCTTTGGCGTATAGATAGACACCGTCTAAAAATACTCTCTGATCTTTATTTTTAATTTTGGTGGAAGATTCTATATTAGTTGCAGTTTGGGAAACATCTTCTAAGCTAGGACCTTTAACTATAACATCTTCCCCGGTTACTACGACCTGGGTTAATCCTACAATTTTAGATATACGAGAAGATCTTTCTCCGAAATAATTTTCTACAATTACTTTTTTATCTTTTACCTTAACTGATATAGGAAAATGAGAAAAAATTATCTTAAGTTTATATGTAAAACCTTTTTCTGCTCCTTTTATCATACTAGAAATAATACTTTTAACAGTATTTATTAGAGCCAAATCTTTTCTTCGCTGACCGGGAGGATGAATAATAATCTTATTATCTTCAAAAATTAATGTTATAGGTATTTTCGTAAAATCTTTGACGATTTTGCCATTTTTACCTTCCACAATTATTGTATTTTTTTCCTGGGTAACTTTGACATCTTCTGGAATAGTAACCTCTCCAGACTGATTAACTCCTTTCCTAGTAGACATATCCTATAAGAACACCTCCTAACCCTTGACTCTGAGCATCATTATGGGACATTATGCCCTTACTTGTCGAAACCAATAATAGTCCTAGGTTATAAGCAGGTAAAAATTGTCTTTCCCAATTAAGAAATTCATTCTTTTTTACACCATATCTAGGAGTAATAATTCCACACTTGTTTATTTTAGCTAATAATTGGATTCTAAATTTTCCCATTCTATTATCATCTATTAGCTCAAATTCTCCGATATATCGATACTTTTGCATAACTCTGAGAATTTCGCTAGCAAATTTAGATGTAGGGATAACTAGACATTCTTTTTTTCGTCTAATTTCATTGTTATATAATGTATTAAACAAGTTTGAGACAATATTTAATGACGGCATTTAAAGTTCATTCTCCAACGAATTATTAATCCTCTTGATTACTATCATATAGTGTTTCTCTCTGTATTTTCTTTGTTTTTTGATAACAATATATATTTTATTCATATTTCTTGAATCCGATGTTAAGGGCTACATCCCTAAAGCATTGCCTACAAAGCATTATATCGTATTTTTGAATTAACCCATTAAACGCTCCACATCTTTTACACCATCGTTTACCTTTCCCATGTGGAACTTCTTTCCTACCTGTTTCTGAATATTCACGTGGTTTAGGCATTATATAGCTTCAACTCCAAAATTTTTTTGAAAGAAATTAATAGATTCTTCTTTTGTTATTCGATGGTTCTTCCCGATCTTGTCTGGATGTCTTTTCCTGGAAATTCTATAACCAGGTCTTTTCAAAGAGATACATACATCCATTCCGAAGATTCCTATATCTGGATTATATTTAATCCCTGGTATATCTATATGTTCTTTAATTCCAATCGAAAGATTCCCATTATTGTCTATAGAAGTTCTTTTAAAAGAATTTGATTTAGCAAGAAAAATTCTTTTCAAAAAGTCCAATGCCATTTGTCTTCTTAAAGTAACCATTGCACCAATTGGCTCACCTTTGTGAATACCAAAATCCCTAACAGACTTTTTGGCTCCCCTCGGACTAGGCTTTTGACCTGTCAACTCTTCCAAGGCCATTTTGGCTCTTTCAAAAGGATCGCCAGACTTGCCTACCCCTATATTTATGACGATTTTTTCTATATCTATTCTTTTCATTTTTTCATTTGAATCATTAATATATTCAGACATCTTTAAGTCACTTTTATCTTTGGATTATTATCGCCCTCACTAATAACCATAATCATATCTATCGGAATTTCTAATAATCGAGATTCTACACTAATTATTACACGTTTTGGAAGAGAAAACGTTCCTTCTTTTATTTCTTGTATTTTTCCTATACTACCAGCATTATCTCCTCGTGTTAATATAGCAAGACAATCAGATTGTAATTTCAAAGTTTCAATAATTTCTAATTCGGGGACTTTAACAAGACATGTGTCACCAACTGAATAAATAGCCTCCGAAATAATGGTCTTACCATCATGGAAACCATACTGGATTTTATTTCCCTTAATAATACTCTTATTTTTTATTTTTAAAAGTTTTAATGTCTTTTCATTATCGCTTATTTCTATTGGGTATAATAATAAAGATTTCCTAGGCACTAATCTATAAACCTTCTGTTGAGAGGAAACCAATTCAATTGTATCCATCAATCCTACTGCAAAATTAACATTGTATCTAATTATATTATCAATTTTTACTTTACCTGCATTGACAATTTTTTTTGCTTCGTGCATATTTTTTGTGACCTTTAATACATCTCGTAAAATTACACCTATAGAATATGCATATTTTTTTGCATGTGTTCCTGGGTAAGTCCTTATAATAAACCGTCCTTGTTTTCTATTTATGTCCCAAAATACAGGAGCTAATTGTCGTTTTACAGTAGTTCGTCCTCCTTTATTAGCCATTAATTAATTCCGCTCCATTTGATACATTAAAAACATTTTGTTTTTCTAACATTATCATCATCATTTGTCCCCCTTATTATCTTGACTATCATTTGAATCATTTACTCTTTTTTGTTGTGGTTTAAGAACCTTTTTAACATTCAGATTTCTTCTGTTTCGACGTTTACTTATATTAGATTTAATATTTATCCCTTTTTTTACAGAGTTATCTGATTTAACTTTTCTAACTACATTTGATCTATTTTTGTCATGCAAGTTTAAGGATGTAATCATAACGTTAGAAGAATGTATTTGAACCTTAACTTTACCTCCCTTTGAGGCTTCTCTTTGGATCCCCTCAATAAAAAGAGTTGACCTTCCAGTTTTAACTTTTTCTACTTTACCTTCGACATTTTTATACTCTCCCCTTAATACCTTTACAGTATCTCCTTTGATGACACGAGCATTCCTTTTATTGTATTCCTTACGTAAATTGTCTGAAAGAGTAGAACGTATATGTTTATCAAGTAAATGTTTTTTTAAATTTAGAGTAGTATTTTTATTAATCATAAACAAACACCATGATATTAAACAATTGAAGAGGCAAGATTTGCTATTCTAGGCCATTTTTCAGCTGCTTCTGCAGCAACTGGTCCTTTTATATCTGTTCCTTTAATTTCGCCTTCTGGAGTTACTAAAACTGCCGCATTATCTTCAAATGTAAGCCTTAATCCACTTAGTCTCCTTATAGGATATTTTTGTCTAATAATAACAGCTCCAAAAATCTGCTTTCTTAACTGAGCTGGGCCTTTCTTAACTGTAACGGTTACAAGGTCACCAACTGCACCTGAGGGCATTCTTGAATGACGACCATGATATTTCGAGACTTGAACTATTCTGAGAATCTTGGCACCTGTATTATCAGCACATACTAGTTCTGCTGTGACAGGAAGCGCCCTCGTAATATAAGGACGAAATTCTGAGGCACCCTTGGCAGAGACTGCTCTTGATTTAGATGCCATCCTTATTCTCTCCTTCAACAACCACGAAGGATACTGTTTTAGAAAGGGGTCTACATTCGGCTATTTTGACTTTTTCTCCTTCGTTAACATCAATACAATCAGGAAGAAAAGCATGTACTTTTGATTTACTTCTTTCGTATCTCTTATATTTTTTAACTAGTCTATTAAATTGTCTTGAGACAACAACCATCTTCGGTGCTTTATTACTATCTACAATTCCTGAGTATAATCTTCCCCGTACTGGTAAGCTTCCATGGAAAGGACAATGTTGATCTTCACAAGTTTTTTTGGGAAGGGAAACCATAATACCTATATTTCTAACCATTTTTCATTATCATCTCTTTATCTTTAAAATTCTATCTTCTGGTCTTCCTATCAATTGATTACCCCTTATAAAGCAAGCGGTTGAAGGAAGATATAAAATAGCTTTAATTATAATTTTTTTTGGAATTTTTTTTATGTCATTTAATGTTCTTATGATAAGCATATTTTTAGTTTCAAAAATGATTTGACCAGATAAATTAATTACGCTAGATTGTGAACACTCACACAATTTTATTTTTAAACCTATCAATTCATGATATAGAATATTTTCGATTGTTCTCATTTCTTGACCCTATTTTCGATTTTTCTTTCATTGATAAGTGTAAGAATTCGTGCTATATCTCTTCGAGCCCATCTGATACTAGCACTCTCCTTTTTCAATGTTCCTTTTGCACCTTCTGACCGTAATTTTGCAAGATCAGCTTTCAATTCTAATAATTTATCTTGAAGATCATTATCGTTCATTTCTCGAAGAGTTGTTAATTTCATTCTACTCATTTAGTATTCGTTGGCACACTCCTTTTTTCTTTTAATTTATCTTGGTTCATTGGTTTATCTCTTAAATCTTTTGATTTCGGTGGTTGTTTTTGTTGTTCTCTTGTTAAATGCTGGGAATTTCGTTCTTGACTCTTTTTTTTATTTGTATTTTCTTGAAACATACTTTTATTAGGTTCAGTTTCGATATCTGATTCAGATTGTAAATTATTATCAGGAACAGGTTCTTGTTTGGATTCAATAAGTTCAAAGTCTGGTGGTATCTCATTTTTTAATGCAATTCGTAGTTGAATTCCCATTAAACCCATTTTAGTTAATACGTCAGTTATGCCTAATTTTACTATTTTGCCAGCTGCGTTTCCACTCTTTGGTACCACACCTGAAGAATGTTTTTCAAAATGAGCCCTTTCACTTCTTAACTTTCCGGCAATACTAATTTCCACACCCATGGCTCCAGCACCCATTACCGTATTCATTGTCCACATAGAAGCACGTCGAAATGCTGTTCCTCTTTCCACGAGTTGAGCTATTCTATTGGCCATAATTTGGGGGTTTAGCTCAGGGACTTCAATTTCCATCACCGAAATTTGAGGATTATTTAATCCAAATTTTTGCTCTAATTTTGATGTAAGATCCTTAATTCCTGAACCTTTTCGACCTATGACTAATCCAGGACGCGTTACGTATAATGTTATTCTTGTTCCGATAGGGGTTTTTTGAATATCAACACCTCCGTAGCCAGTCTCCCTGAGGGATTCTTTTAAATACTCATCTAGTTCCATATTTTTATAGTTACTAGACATTACATTTTTTGCTGCATTCATTCTGTTATTACACCTTCTTGGGCAACCATTTCAACATGTACAAGTGTATCAAATTTGGGACTTGCTCTTCCCATAGCACGAGGTGTAAATCTCTTCAACCGTGTTCCTTTATGAACAACTATATTTATAATTTTGAGCCTATCAAGGTCCATACCTTTGTATTCCGCATTACTTTCTAGATTATCTAAAAGTTTCAAAAACTCGTGAGTTGCCTTTGATGGAAATCGACCAGCACTGAAGCCATCTCGTATATTCGATCTGTGTGCAACTTCGTTGTTATATCTTCGAAATGGTACTGCTATTTCTTTTCGTAATACTGCTTCGAGATAGTCTCGAGCTTTTTCAATAGATAGATTTCTAAGTGCTAAAGCAATCTCACGAGCATGTTTATGAGAAATATCTTTTTCACGCAGGGCAGACCTTACTTGTCTACTTTTATCAAAATTTTGATATGCATATGAATAATTTGGCATAAATCAATCACTTTAATGGAACATACAAGCTAGATCTGGATGATCCCACACCAGGTGAGCCATGTTGAACCCGCTTATTTGTAATAGCATATTCTCCTAAATAATGTCCTACCATTTCTGATTTAATTGTAACATCAAAAAATTCTTTACCATTGTGTACACTAATTAAAAGACCTATCATATCAGGCAGTATAATCATATCTCTAACATGGGTTTTTAGCTTATTCTTCAATTTTCCATCACGTGCTAGTTTTATCTCTTCTCTTAATGTTCGTTTTTGACCATTCATATATTTTCCGACTCTTTTATTTAATGATCTTCGCTGTCTAGCATTTAACAACGGTAAGAGTGACTCTATTGATATAGATTTTAGTTGATCTTGATTATAACCTCGAAACTTAAACTCCCTAACCAATCTGATAATATACCTCTAGTGGCTTATTTTTAAATCTACCTAGATAATAAAAGATACTCTTTTTCATTTTCTTAAACTAATCCAAGTTTTGTAGCAAGGTCGCGAGCAGAATCCAAGTCCTTAAACTTGGCAAAGGCCTTCTTTCCATCTATTGTTCTAGCTGTATTAACTTCAACTATTTCAGCTTCATAAAGATCATGAAGTTCTTGTTTTATAGAATTTTTATCAGCTAGCTCATCGACAATAAAGGTTAATTTTTGTTCCTTTTCTATCAAATTGAATGACTTTTCTGTAATGTAAGGTTCGATAATCAATGGTTTTTCTTTTCGTAACGGCAATATTTTCTTTTTTAGTTTGGAGGATCTGGTCGATTTTAGAGTAAATAAATTTTTCTTCATTGACTGTTCATCTCAGATATTATATTTGATGTGGATTTTAAATTTGTTAGCTCGTTAATAGCATTTTCAGAATAAATAGTCAATCTTGCTGGTTTAGAACCAGGAGCTAAATCTAAGACACTAATAAATTTAACAGATTTAACAGTAATCCCAGGGAGAGAGTTGTTCAATCTTCCTATTTTTTCATCATTACCCACAATTATCAGAACACTTAATGCAGATCTACGGTTTGTGCCATTTTTGTGGACAGATTTGTTCCTTCGAATAAAAGTACGATTTAAGTCATCTTCTAAACCCAATTTAAGTAAAACTTTTTCTAATTCTTTTGATTTCGCTATTGATTCAATTTCGTTTGAAATTACAATTGGTAACTGTAAATTATCCTTTATCTTGTGGCCACGTCTTTTGATCAACTCACGATTTGTTGTAGCCGCAATAGCAGAACATAATGCTAGTAATTTCTCTTTTTTATTGACTTTTTTATAAATATTTTTCCAAGAAACAGGAGGATGTGCAAGTCTACCGTGTCTTACACTAGCCACACCGGCGGCTTGCCCAGCACGTGGAAAACCTTCCCCTCGTGCTCTTGCAATTCTTGCAATTCCTAACCCTGTGTTACGTGACTCTGCACTTACCATCTGTCCTGCTGCAGGATATCGACCTTGTCTTTGAAAAGTATAAGAATTAAGATGATTGTAAACTTTTTGAATTACATCTGGGCGATATGGAGTTTGGAAAACGGCAGGTAAAGTTACAGTACTTTTATTGGTTCCATCCATTTCTAGAATATTTATTATGCTCATTTTGCGATTACCTCAATAACTTTGGGCTCAATAACCTTCTTAGTAGAATTCCTTATAGGTTGTCTCATTTTAACTAGTCTCTTTGGAACTCCAGGTATTGATCCTCTAACTACAATATAATCGGTAGTAACCAGTCCAAAATGTTTGAATCCTCCTTGAGGATTAATTGCTGGTTTTGAAGCTAGTAAGGTTGTTTGAGAAGACCCATCTGATGATACTAATAATATTCTTTTATTATATTCAGTTCTTTGATGAAATCCTCTTTGTCCTTGTCTAGGTACCGAATACATGACCACCGCTGGTGATATCGGACCTAATGTTCCAAGAGCTCTCACACTTTTTCTAGATTTGTGTTGTTTTCGCTTAACACCAAACCTTGTAATGGGACCTTCTATACCTTTACCCCTAGTGATTCCTGATACATCTATAAATTGACCATTTTGAAATACATCCGAAATTTTAATTTCTTTTCCTAAAATACTTTTTAAATATTCATATTTTGTTTTATTATCTTTTCCGGATACGCCTATTTCAAAAACAAATGGTTTTTTCTGAGATAAATTTGCTTTTTTAGGAAAAACTGACGCGATTGCAACAAAAGAAAAGATTGAATCCAAGGATGATTCGATTATTTCAAAAGATTTTTCATTGTACTTTGTCTTGAATTTCCGGTCTAATCCTTTTGGTAAATCCTTAGAATAAGCATCGATAAAAGCCTTCTCACCATAAAGATCTTTTTTATAACTTCTTAAGCCAATAATATTAATTGGAGGAGTTGCAATAACCGTTGATGAATTGTCGAGTTGTTTACCAAAATTCGGAGTTTTTTCTTTGTCATCTATTGTCATGACTTGAATTTGACCTGCCTTAAAACCAGCAAAGCCTAAAAGAGAAGTATTATCATTGTGTTCAGGCCAATTTCTTAATCTAGCCTCTTCACTCTTCGCTCTGTTTCGAGGATAAAATGCAAGGCTTCCTCGTCTTGGCGCGCTATACTTTCTATGACCCATGGATACAGCAACAAACCTTCCAATCCCATTAATAAATTTATATCCTGAGATTTAATTAAAATTTATCGATAGCCTTAATTCATTTTTGTTTAAGGAAGAAAGTGATTGAATAAGGTCAAAGTGCCTAGAATTGCTTCTTCTAATCTTATAGTCTGAGTTTTTTGGTTAGGAAAAATATTCACATACATTGAATTTTTCGTATTATAGTAATTAACGAATAGCTCTTTAATTCCTCTGTTAGGCGAACCGAAAACAATCAACAAATTTTCAAACTTGGTAATATTCTCTTTAAATTGAGATTCAACAGTTTGGAATGATTTCCCATACCTTGAAGTAAATATAACAAATGTCTCTTCACCAAGTTTTTTAATATACTCTTCAAGTGAATTTACTTTTACTAAAGTGTATCCGAAATAAAGCTTTTCCAAATCTTTTCCCGATGCCCTAATTACTTTTAACTCAGGATATGAATTCACAAATTTTACAACAACTTTTTCTCCATTAATTCCGTTCCCTAAGAAAGGAATAAAATAGTCCAATCCTACATCAATATATAAATCATAATTTTCCTTTTTAAAATCAATGGCGGTTTTAGGAGCATTAGTGAATCTCTTTCTATCCTTTTTGTTAATAAGAGAATTTCGATCATGAATCACTCCTACTCGTATTTCACCGATCTTGACATCTTTCGGTTTAACTTTGTTTTTATGTTGTGGTGCTCTAATTGGAGGAAGTAGACCTATATAAGATAAGTCCCTATCCATTGGATAAAGTGTCTTTCTCAGATACTGTGGTGTATTCAAGAATTCTAGAATTAACCTTAGGAGAAACATGTCTGATTTGTCTCTCGGTTCTGTTGGATCCTTGTAAATAACAATATTTTTTACTCCAAAAATAGAAAATGTTCTAGCAAACTTACCGATTTTTAAAGTTTTTTCTCTCAATCCCTTCTCGTCTGATAATGAAGTATCAGGGATGGCCACAGAAATTCTATCTTTTATCTTCATTCATTAACTAACTGTTTGACCAGACCATGGAGATTACTATTCGCGCCAAAAAAAACATTCCTCAAGTTACCTTTTTTATCAACTAATATTGCAGAAGGTGTACCCTGTAGCTTATATTCATCAAAAGTCAAAGCGGAATATTTTTTATTCTTTAAATATTGTTTTACACGCTCAAATAATACTTTCTTATCTGGCTCACTATATGAATTATAGTTATTAATGTTCGATTCAATAAAATCGATGACATTGTTATCAGTAAAATCTTGTGTATTTTTACGCAGTACATCCATAGCGACAGGAAAAGGAATTTTATAATTAAGTTTATCACCATCGACTAATTGACGATACTGGCTTAAGGCATTGAATGTTTCTCCAATTACTTTACCTGAAGTTAATAATAATTTTAGATTATCTAAGGTATTTTTATCATAATCTTCAAATGCCGTAGCCAATCCCAATACCACAACATCGTCTCTGCTATTATTTTTGTAAATTTCTATTGCATTAGGAAGGGCATACATGAAACATCCGGGACAATTGACTTGGAATACTTCAATGAGAACTACTTTACCAATATTTTTATCAATATTTGTTGGTAAACCTTGTACCCACTCCGAAACATGAAGATTTGGAGCCTTGGTGCTCATTTATAATGTGAATTAAAATAAATAAATATTAACATTCGTAGACGCGACTAGTTACTATGCTTTTTCTTTCGGATTTGTTGGATTGTCTTTGGCTATTTTTGCAAACTTCTCAATCTCGTCTTCAGCTACTTTTCGCATAATTTTGCTTTCATTTTCAATCAACGACATTTTTACATGAGATATTCCAGTTTTTTCTTCACTTACCAGATTAATTGATTCTAAAGCGAGTTTTCCTGCATCTTCTAGTGATACATCTTGTGTGTAATATTTCTCTAAAAACTCATTCACTTGATCGCTTCCTTGACCTATTGCAATTGCGTCGTATCCAATAAATGTGCCACTTGGATCAGTTAAAAATAACTCTCCCCCAGTTGTATCAACTCCTGCAATGATTAATGCAACTCCAAAAGGTCGGACACCTGCATATTGAGTTAATTGTTGAGACATATCAGCAATGTTTTTCGCAACAATTTCTACATCAACGGGTTCATCATAAATTAATTTATTACTTTGAGCAAAAAATCTAGCATGATCTACCTGTGCTCTTGCATCAGGAATATAACCTGCTGCAGCTACTCCTATATGATCATCAATTTGAAAGATCTTTTGAGTAACGTTAGAAATTTGTAATTTCCTTGTTTTTTCTTCAACTGCCAAAAGAACTCCGTCTTTACATTTTATTCCTAAAGCAAGAGTACCTCTCCTTACTGTCTCAATTGCATACTCAACCTGATATAACCTTCCATCAGGAGAAAATACTGTTATAGCTCTATCATAACCTGCTGCTGCTGGTAACAATTCGATATTACTACTTGCCAGTGTTTAATTTAAATTTACCTTATTAACGCACCTTGTTAAAGATTGGTAACTGAAAAAATAACGTTCTATGGCCATCCAAACGTTCTTGCTACACATCCAAGAACAATTGAGATAACAAAAGACAGTTATTTAACAAAAGAAGGAAATTGTATTATAGGAATCAATGCTGATAAGGCCTGTACTGATTTCAATCCCAAGTTACGAAAATTGATAATGAAGGATAATATCCCAATAAAGTTCAAAATAATTGTTAAAAATCAATCGTTTGAAATAAACGGGTTCGGAAACAGCAAACTAACGCTGAGTAATACGCATGATATAGTAATTAGAACTAGTAATTTTATATCGACAAGGACAGCCTCAATAAAATGTGATAAAGCCTCAATTCATATACCTAGAGAAATAATATTTTTATTACAGGATTATAATACGCAAGGATTCTTAATAGTTTCGGCGAATGATTGCTGAAAGGGTTACTAGATTACTTAATTTTATCACCCGTTATCATTTCATATGCGTGAATATACCTTTTTGAAATTTTATTTATCAAACTTGAAGGTAATTGAGGAGGTTGAGGTTTTGTGTTAACGGATTTATAATCATTCACTTTTTTTTTAAATCCTATAGTTGTGAGCCAGTCCCTTAAAATTTGTTTATCATAACTTTCTTGAATATACCCTTTTTTATAATCTTCACTTTTCCATATTCTGTATTCATCAGGGCCAAGAGAGTCTCCCAAAATTATTGCTCCTTTCCTATCAAAGCCAAATTCAAATTTAACATCAGCCATTAAAAATCCAGCTACGCCAATAGTTTTGCTCATTTTAAGATAAAGTTCTATAGATTTTTTTTTTATAAATACAAAATCATTGTTTGACAAAATATTAGATGAAATTATTTCATTTTTAGAAATCGGAACATCGTGATCAAGTGATTTAGAAGTAGGATCAAATAATGGCTCAGATAATTTTGAAGCTATTACTGGATCAAAATTATGAGACAAAATTTCAAAGTCTTGAGAATTTTTCATATTAAGTTTATTGTTATTATATCTGTCAACTAGGCTACCGTAAAAATAACCTCTGACAACACACTCAATAGGGATCATAGATAAGTGTTCAACTAACATTTTATTGGAGTCAATAGTTTTTATAAAATGGTTTTCAACATCAAGATTATCAAACCAAAACTTGGCAAATTTACATAAAATTTCGCCTTTTTTGGGTACTTCTTGATTCATATTAACATCAAATGCAGAAATTCGATCAGAAAATACAAAGAGAAGATTATTGTTATTGTTACCATCATCATAATATACATCTTTGACTTTTCCTTGATGCAATAATTTCAATAGTATTGTATATTACCAAAAATATCTTTTTATAAGTATCTATTAGAAAGAATTATCATAAATTGTTATGATTTTTTATAGTAAAAAGCATAATTTTAAGGATAAC
>Ga0075418_10003901_pt1 | contig 16980 bp, 14 predicted proteins | sample SoiMetdeltSBSDD2_FD_81776 | JGI IMG/M metagenome (GOLD analysis project Ga0075418, IMG submission 81776) | Bulk soil microbial communities from a Populus tree surrounding site in Tennessee, USA - Soil MetaG P. deltoides SBSDD2 | ecosystem: Environmental > Terrestrial > Soil > Tree plantation... | reverse complement strand
GGCGTTCTGGCTGCCCAATCGGGCGCCCTCGTGATGGATGCACCCTTTGACAAACTCAGGGCACATCGTGGCTCAGGCTCGGGGCGCATGAAGCTGCCGCACTAGGCTGAGGATCGCATTTGCCCTCAAGGAGGAGTCTCAGGTGAAAGTCGCCGCGATCGTCGTGGCGTTGGCCGTCTCGGTTGTCGGCGTGGTGCTGTTTGTCAGCGCTGTTGCGGCGATCGTCGACGTCATCAAGCTCGGCAAACCTGCTCCCGGCAGAGGTGATCATCCCGGTGACCGCTGGCGGCATATGCTCGCCGAGACTCTCGGGCATACCCGAATGCTGCAGTGGACCAAGGTGGGCGCTGCGCACTGGTTCGTGTTCATCGCCTTCGGCGCTTTGATCTTTACGCTGATCACCGCGTACGGGCAACTCTTCGATCCGCGCTTCGCCATACCGATCATCGGGCACTGGGTGGTCTACGAGTGGGCCAGCGAGATCATCGCTTGGGCCGGACTGATCTCGATCTGCTTCCTGATCTTGATTCGACTGCTGCTCCGGGGCCGTGGGCGAGTGTCCCGATTCTTTGGATCGCGATCTTGGCAGGGGTACTACGTCGAGCTCACCGTGCTCGGAATCGTCATCTGCGTACTCGCCTTGCGTGCCATGGAGTATCGGCTTCTCGGCTCGGAAACCTCTCGGCTGCATTTCCCATTGAGCTGGTTCCTGCTCCCGGCCGGGATTTCCGCTCCGGCGCTCGAGACAGGCATTGTGATCATTTCTGCGATCAAGATCATCATCTCGATGGCGTGGTTCATCACCATCGGCATCAACCTCACCATGGGTGTTGCCTGGCACCGATTCACCGTCTGGCCGAATATTTGGTTCAAGCGCGAATCGTCGGGACGCCCGGCACTCGGCGCACTGCAGCCGATCATGATCGACGCCAGGCCGATCGATTTCGCCGAGATCGAGGACCTCGACGAAGACGCCTCACTTGGTGTCGGCAAGGTCGAGGACTTCACCTGGAAGGGATTGCTGGACTTCACCTCGTGCACCGAGTGCGGCCGCTGCCAGTCCCAGTGTCCGGCTTGGAACACCAGCAAACCGCTCTCGCCGAAGCTCGTGATCATGGATTTGCGAGAGCACGCGTACGCCAAGGCGCCGTACTTGCAAGCCGCCGAAGCGGGCCGTGCCTACCTGCCGGAGGCGACACAGATCGAGGCGAGCCGACCGCTGGTTGGGCCGATCGAGGTACAGGACGGCGTAGCCGGCGTCATTGACCCCGACGTGCTGTGGTCTTGCACGACGTGTGGCGCCTGTGTCCAGCAGTGCCCAGTGGATATCGAGCATGTTGATCACATACTTGATATGCGCCGCTTCGAGGTGATGATGTCGGCGGAGTTCCCGACGGAGCTCAACGGGCTCTTCAAAGGCCTGGAAAACAAGGGAAATCCATGGAGCATGAGCCCCCGAGGGCGAATGGATTGGGCCAAGGATCTTCCCTTCCCCGTACCAGTGGTGGGGGAAGACGTCGAGGACCTCAGCCAGGTGGAGTACTTGTTCTGGGTTGGCTGCGCAGGTGCGTACGAGGATCGTGCCAAGAAGACCACACGTGCAGTCGCGGAACTGCTGCACATCGCGGGCGTGAGCTACGCCGTGCTCGGAAATGGCGAGACGTGTACTGGTGATCCGGCGCGGCGCGCGGGGAATGAATTCGTCTTTCAGCAGCTAGCCATGGAGAACGCGGAGACCTTGCAGGAGGTCAAGGCAACCAAGATCGTCGTCACCTGCGCGCATTGCCTGAACGCGCTGAAGAATGAGTATCCGCAGCTCGGCCTCAGCTGCGAAGTGGTGCACCACACCCAGCTGCTCAACCGACTGGTACGCGACGGTCGGCTGACGCCGGTTGCACCGTCCGAGGGTTCAGTCGCTGGGCGAACCATCACCTACCACGACGCCTGCTATCTCGGCCGGCATAACGAGATCTACGATCCACCCCGCGATCTGCTCGCTTCATTGCCAGGTGCCACAGTCGCGGAGATGCCCCGGAACCGGGAGCGATCGTTCTGCTGCGGAGCCGGCGGGGCCCGGATGTGGATGGAGGAGCGACTCGGCACTCGGGTAAACGAGAACCGGACCGAGGAAGCACTGCGCACGCTCGACGGCGCCGGACGTAATGGCCACGATGCGATAGCAACAGGCTGCCCGTTCTGTCGAATCATGTTGACCGACGGGCTTACCGCGAAGCAGGCGTCCGGCTCTGCGCCGGAGACCACTGAAGTGCTTGATGTCGCGCAATTGCTTCTCGAAGCGGTCAAGCGTGATGCCTGACTGAATCTGCAGGGCTCCGCCTCGACGAGAGGACTGTGGCCCTTCGACAGACTCAGAGCACATATGCAGAGTTTGACGTCGCAGGACTCTTGATTTGACGTCTGTGTGACGTCAAAGTGATGTCATGGACCTTTCACCCTACATCGAGTTGGTCCGGACGGGCGTGGCGAACGCCTCCTCGCTGGCCGACGAACAGACCCAGCACGTTGCCGAACGACTCGGTACCGCGCTCGAGTCCTCAACCCGACTCGCTCTCATTCAAGCGTTGTCCGACGCCGCCGGAAGCATCAGCGCCGAGCTTGCCCCGTCGTCAGTTGAGTTGCGCATCGTGGGCCAGGACCCAGAGTTCGTGGTATCTGTCCAGACTGCGGAGGCAGAGCCGACCCTGCTTATGCCCGAGCCGGAACCAGGAGACGACGCCACCGACTCACCAGGCTTCGAAACCGAGGACGAGCCGGTAGCGCGCATCACACTGCGACTGCCGCAATCGGTCAAGGCGCGCGTCGATGAGATGGCCTCATCTGACGGGATTTCGACCAACGCATGGCTCATCCGCGCGGTCATGGATGCTTTGTCCGACCGTAGCGGCCCAAGATCAGAGTGGCCGCAGCCGCCGCGACCCCCGATTCCACCCTCACCAAATGTGACCTTCGGCGCGGGTGGTCCGTTCGGACAGCACGGTGTCTTCGGCTCTGGCGGTCCCTTCGGTCCAGCCGGTGTCTTCGGCGAACGCCTCAGGAAGGCTGGGCATCCGGAACAGCGTTCTGGCGGAAACGTCCAGGGGTGGGTGCGATGAGCATCACGAACACGTACGAAGGCGTACGGCAGGTCGTCGTGGACAACTTGGGCGGCGGATCGATCACTGTGGAGCCTAGCTCTCGGCAAGATGTTGTGGAGGCATGGATCGACGCAGCGGACGATCGGTTCCTCGAGCAGGTGCAGATCCGTCAGGATCACGACTGGCTGCGGATCAGCCTTCCGCACCGCTTCGTGTGGAGTACGAAGGCCCAACTGCGCCTCGGCGTACCAGACGGGCTGACCTATGTGATCAAGACCGGCTCGGCTGAGGTCTCGATCAGCGCCGACATCGGCCGCTCCAAGATCATCAGCGGTTCTGGCGACATCACAGTGGGCAATGCTGTCGATCTTGATTGCAGTACGGGATCGGGCAACATTTCGGTCTCTCGGGTCGACGGCAGCGCTGCCCGGCTCAGTTCCGGCTCGGGCGATGTGTCGGTGAGCGAGGTCTATTGCCCTCTTACGGCGAAGTCCGGCTCTGGGGATGTCGTCGTGCAGTCGATACGGGGTGTCGAGTTGCAAGCCAAGTCGGGATCGGGCGATATCGGCATCGCCGCAACGAGCGGGTCGATCGACCTGCGCTCGGCGTCGGGCTCGTTGACAGTCGGGGTAGCCGATAGTCTGCCCGCCTGGCTCGACCTCAGCTCCGTGTCTGGTGACATCCGCATCGGCCTCGACTCGACGACCCAGCCCGAACCCAGCGAGCCGTACATCACGGTGCGGGCGCGAACCGCCTCTGGGGACATCGGCATCCACCGCGCCTGAGCCGCCCCGGCGGAGTGGCTTCGGCAGACTTTGCCGCATGAACGACTCCGTCGTTGCTCCCGAGGCCGGAGGCGAAGGCTCCGGCCCGGTAACCATCTACGACATCCAGGCGGCTGAGGACAGCAAGGTCCGGGTCCGGGCACTCCCTCGGCTGACGCGGCAAGCATGGCGGATCGCCTGGACGGCAGGGCGCCGAGAGTTCGTCGTCTCAACGCTGCTGCAGCTCATCGGAGGTGGCGGGATTGCACTGCTGCTGCTCCTAGGAGAACAAGGGCTGCAAGCACTCCTCAGCGCGATCCAAGGCGGTCAATCACTGGCAACAGTCGCACCGTGGGCACTGGTAATAGCCTGCGTTGCCGGCATTCAGTCATTCGTCAATGCGGCACAACGGGAACGTCAAGAAATCCTCGGCGAAGTGATACAACGTCACATCGAGGAGCACGTCTTGGAGGTCGCAACTTCTGTTGATCTCCTGGGCTTCGAGACTCCGGCCCTTCACAACCGGGTGCAACGCATGCAGCTCAGTGGACCGCAATCGCTGAACCTGATCTTCGGCCTCTCCGGGCTGATCAGCGGTGCTGTTGGAGTTGCGGCCGTACTGGTCACACTCATAACGATCGAGCCGGTCCTGGTGCTCCTGGTGTCAATCGTGTTCGTTCCGGCATGGCTATCGGCGTCGCGACGGGGTGAAGCATTCTGGCGCTTCTTCTGGCGCATGACGCCGCGAGACCGGGAACGGCAGTACCTCGCTCAGCTGCTCTCTGATCGCGATGCTGCGAAGGAGATCCGGGCATTCGATCTTGGTCAGTTCCTGCGAAGCAGGCACCGTTCCCTTTATGACGAGCGCATCAGCGAACTGAGACGAGTAGCTGCTAAGCAGCTCCGGCATGCACTCCTCGCCAATGTGATCATCGCCGCTGTGTTAGCAGCCACTCTTCTCGTTGTGGGGTGGCTTGCCCTGAGCGGCGCCGTGCCACTGTCGGCGGCTGGCATTGCTGTGGCTGGCGTCGCCATCGTCGGCGCCCGGCTCACTACGGCAGGTTATGCCGCCGGCACACTGACCGAGTCGGCTCGGTATGTCGATGACTACCTTGCCTTCGTCGAGCTGCTCCCTCGGGTACGTCAGGCGGAGCCACACAGCCCGGCACCAAGCTCATTCGACGAAATCACGGTGAACGGTGTGAGCTTCGTCTACCCGACGGCCACCGAACCTGCCATTCGCGATATCTCGCTCAGCATTCGTACCGGCGAGATCGTGGCATTGGTCGGCGAGAACGGTTCGGGTAAGACCACGCTTGCGAAGCTCCTGGCCGGGCTCTATCAGCCTGCTGCGGGCACCATCACCTGGGATGGCATTGACATCTACGGCGTCGATGCCACACAGCTGCGCAGCGGTATTGCGGCGATCTTTCAAGATTTCGTTCGCTTCCACCTACGCGCTCGAGACAACGTTGGACTAGGGCGAGTCGACGCAATCGATGATCTTGACGGCATCCGGGAGGCGGCCCACCAGGCAGACGCCGATGCATTTCTGAGTTCACTGCCGAACGGGCATGAGACCGTGCTCGGGCCGGAGTTCGAAGGCGGCTCGGATCTGTCTGTCGGGCAGTGGCAACGCGTGGCGTTGGCCCGCGCATTCTTCCGCCATGCCCCCTTCGTGATCTTGGATGAGCCAACGGCTGCCCTTGATCCTCGGGCCGAACACGATCTGTTCGAGCGCATCAGGGTCCTCTTGGCGGGCCGTACGGTGCTGCTGATCTCGCACCGATTTTCGAGCGTCCGCCACGCGGATCGCATCTATGTGCTGCACGCTGGCCGCGTCACCGAAGCAGGCACCCATGAGGAGCTCATGGCATTAGAAGGTCACTATGCCGAGCTCTTCCGGCTACAGGCCGCCGCATATCTCGCCGGCAGTCCCGATGCCCTCTGATGCACCGCCGCTGGCGAAAGAGTTGGGCGGGTTTGCCGCGATTATGCGGCAAAACCCGCCAAACTAAATCTGGGTGCGGTGGAAGTTCAAGTGTGAGCGGCTCGGCGTAGGCCCGCGCTGACCTTGATAGTGGGAGCCGTACTGAGCCGACCCGTACGGATGCTCGGCCGCGGTGGTCAGTCGGAAGAAGCACAGCTGGCCGATCTTCATCCCCGGCCACAGCTTGATCGGCAGCGTTGCGACGTTGGACAGCTCAAGGGTGACGTGACCCGAGAATCCGGGATCAATGAAGCCCGCAGTGGCGTGGGTGAGCAACCCCAGGCGACCCAATGACGACTTTCCTTCCACGCGGGCGGCGATATCGTCCGGGAGCGTCACCACCTCATAGATGGAACCCAGCGCAAACTCACCCGGATGCAAGATGAATGGCTCATCACCCATGGGTTCGACGGCTCGGGTCAGCTCCGGCTGATCTGCCGACGGATCGATATGCGGATATCGATGGTTCTCGAAGACACGGAAATACCGATCGAGGCGGACATCGATGCTCGATGGCTGGACCAGGTCGACGGCGTACGGTTCCAGCCCGATGCGGCCGGCGTCGACCTCAGCCTTGATGTCGCGGTCGGAGAGCAGCATGCCGGGACGATATCGCGACGAACCGTCAGCTGCCGCGCGTGATCTCGATCCAGTGATCACCGATGGAGACGATCGCGCCGTCGCCCACCCGGACCATTTCGCCCGCCCGGCAGCGGGCCGACATTCCGTTGGTCGTGGACACGGTGGATCCGTTGGTGGATCCGCGGTCCACCACGTACACGCCACCGGCGTCTACGCCGACCGCGAGATGAGACTTGGAGACGGTCCGCGATTCGTCGGCGATCTTGATCAGCTGCGCATCCTCCTCGCCCGCCTTCGGTTGCGGGTTGCGACCCAGCAGTACCAGACCCTCGAGCGTGATCCGCCTTCCGTCATCCAGCAAGATCGACCAATCCTGCACATAGGGAGAACTGGGCGCCACGGCGGTCTGATTCGAAAAATCACCAGCTGAGGTTGCGTACTCGGGCATGTCCTCGCGCGCAGGTGAGACAGGTGCGGGGGAACCCTGCGCCTGCTGAGGTCCCGGACCCGCCTGCTGCCCAGCTGAAGACGGTTCGCCACCGGAAGGTTGCGAGCTCGGCGACGAGCGGTATGGCGACGGCGCGTACGGTGCGCCCGGGTATGGCGTCGCATAGGCGTTGCCTCCATACGCCGGAGCCGACCCGCCAGGTGGCACAGCGGCGGCATACGGAGCCCCGGAGTTGGCCGGCGCCATTCCCGGCGGGGCGGTCAGCGGAGCTGCCGGCATGGGGCTGCTGGCAGGCCCGTATCCCTCCCCGGGTGCGTAGCTCTGCGGCGAGGCCCCGCGAACGCTGCTTGGTTGCGGCTGCGACATGGTGCCAACCTGCGCCGGTCGACCCTGCGCTGCGGCAGCGGCGGCCCGAGCCGGCTGTACGGGTGGTGCCAGGTGCCGCTCTTTGATCATCACCGATGTGACGGCGAGATCATGCCAGCCTTGCTTGCGTGGATGCCGCAGCATCATGATCAACATGATCAAGAGGCCGATTCCGGTGATGAACAGCGCCCAGAACACCAGGGCCCGGATAAAAACCCGGCCCAGACCAATCGGCCGCCCGTCAAGAAAGCCAACCAGCTGCAACTTCATCGCCCGCAGACCCGGGCTCGCCGCCCGGGCCGCGAGGGTGTACCAGATCAAAACGAGCCAGCCGATGGTGATGACCGCACCGATCATTCCAAGGGTCAGGCGGAGCGCACCCGTCGTGGTCGGAAGCAGGAGGATCAGCGCTGCGCCGACAATGACCGGGACCGACAGGTTGATGAGATACGCCACGAAACGCTTGCCGAGCGGACCGACCTCCACTCCGGGGGGTAGGCCTGTCTCGCGATTGGGGCGACCCTGTGCGGGCGATTCCATGAAACAGCTCCTCGTCGTTGTTGCTCGCAGGTGAGACGCTACTGCGGAAAGTCAATCAATACAGACACTCCATCACCGAGCTCCATGACACTGCCCAGTTGCACGGTGACCGGCTCGCCCGGAGTGAGCTGCTGACGATCCACGGCACCGGGACGAACCAGGACTGTACCGTTCGTGGAATTCAGGTCGGTAACAACAATCTGCCAGCCTTCTGCAGCCACCTCGAGATGTGTCCGGCTGATGTCGTGGTTCGGGCTGGTGACGGTCATGAGCCGCGAGGCGCGGCTGTCCGATCGATCGCCAGACGGTGCCCGGCCGATCAGGACCGGTCGATCGAGCTCGGCGGTGGAGCCATCCGAAGCGCGCAGCACTGCGAGGACCGGGCCTGGCACAAATTGCGGTGGCTGGCTCGTTAATGGGCCCCCACATACCCGACAGCTGAGGGAGCTTGGAGGGTTCGCATGTCCCTGTCGGCAGAGCACCGCCAGGATCGCCGAATCCTGGATGCTATCCGTCGGCGATGGCCCGGACGTAGGTCTGGCGAGAGCATCGGATGCCCGAGGCGGCGCGACAGGAACCTCTGGGTTTTGCGGCCCAGTCACATCAGTTTGAGCGTCTGAGTCGGGCTCGCCAAACGGCGATGTCAGTAGCTCAGTGTCGGCGCTTTGGAGGGCTGCAACCTCCTCGGCTGACAGCTCGGCCGTCTGGTCGGTCGGCGTCGCCGGGGCTGCCGGTTCCGGCGGAGGCTGCTGCGACGGCTCCGGAGATGGAGCTGCGATCACATCGTGCAGCGGTTCGGTCGATAACGCTGGCCCGGGCGCGTCGGCCAGCACCGGCGGCCCCTGTGGAGAACGGACCTGCGCGCGCTCTGACGCATCGAGGACTACTGATGAGGCGCGTACGGCGCCGACGACCAACGGCAGCTCGAGCAGGGTGGCGTCTCCATCGTGTGGCGTGTCCACCCGGATGTGGGAGACCCCGGCAAGGCCGACCTCACTCCAGGTCTGGATGCCTGCACCGTCTGCAACCACCTTTCCGGTGGCGAGATCGATGACGGAGATGTGCCCGCGTACCAGCGAACGCATACCGTCTGGGGTCCAGAAGAAGGCACCGAAGCTCGGCAGTGCATCAATCTTGAAGCTTGCGAGCCGGGCGGCGAGGTCGGTTATCGAGCCCGACGCGACCACTTGATCCCACAGCGTGTTGATCAGCGGAGCCCACTCGTGTGTGGGCGGTTCGAGCAGTACCAGAGAAGTCGGCCCGGACAGCACCACCCAGTCCCCCGGGGTGTATGTCGCGCGCCATTGTCCCAGCACCGCGGCCATAGATTCTCAGCCTCCCTCCCCCAGGCATCCATGGTCTAGGCTCCCGCGACATTCTCCCTTGGTCTGAGATGCAGGGAAAATCAGGGGCCAGCTCCAACCGATTCCCCTGGTCAGAGGCAGGACGAAGGACTGCTGAGAGTCTCTACAAGAGCCGTATAGTGTAACTCGTGCTCGCAGACACTCAGACGTGGGTTATTGCGACGAGGTCTCAAGCAACGACTCGACGTACGACGATTGCTGACGTCGCGCGGGAAGCAGGCGTCAACAAGGGGACGGTCTCCCGTGCGCTGCGCGGCATCGCCGGAGTAGGCCCAGCAACGAGAGAACGCATTATAGAGACGGCCGACCGGCTCGATTTCTCCGCCTCGCACCTGGCGACGGCACTCGCCAGTGGCCAGTCCAGGACGATCGGCATTGTTCTTCCTACGCTGCGCTCGTGGTATTTCAGTGAGTTCGCCTCCGGCGCAAGCGAGATCCTCAGTCCTGCCGGCTTCCGGGTCGAGCTCATCAACCTGGATGTGGACTCCGATTTCTTGGAGGTGGATTCTCCCCAGTTCCGCAAGCTGTTCCGCGAGCTTGGTGCTGGCCGAGGCCGCGACGCACTCCTCTTCGCCGGCACCATCTCCGTGGAACGGAGTGAAGATACCGCCGAATCAGCTCGAGTACCGGTTAGTGCCTCGGGCTCACCGCTGACCAGTGTGCCGGGGATCTTCGTCGATAACCGAGCGGGCGGCCGGTTGATCGCCGAGCATCTGCTCTCGCTGGGTCATCGCAATATCGCGATCTTTGACGGACGAATGCCAGGCAAGCACGACTATCACGTCTGGGACCAGCGGACCGACGGGCTCAGGGACACTGTGCGAGATGCCGGGTTCGACATCGACACCCGTGATGTGATGCAGCCCGGCGATTGCCATTCCGAGGACGGTGAGCGCGCGATGACGCAACTTCTCGCAAGCGGCCGGACACTCCCGACAGCGATCTTCTGCCACTCCGATGAAATGGCATTTGGGGCAATGGCCGTGCTCCGCACTGCCGGTCTCCGCTGTCCCGACGACATGTCGATTGCGGCCTTCGATGATCACCCGATGTCACGCTGGTGGGGCTTGACCACCGTAAGCCAGCATGCCCACGAGCAAGGTGTACGGGCGGCGCACGCGATGATCAAGGCGGTGTCCGGAAATGGGCACGATGCAGTCGGTTTGCGGCAGGAGCCGGATGTACTGCGGGTCGAGCTGCTGGTGCGTGGCACAACCGGCCCAGTCCCCGAGCGCGGCTAGCCCAGCTCAGACCACTGCGGCGCGTACGGACAACACGTCCGGCAGATGCGCTGCAATTTGATGCCAAGTAACTCCGTCGTCGGTGCTCACAAAGACTGATCCGTCGCGCGCGCCGACGTAGATGCCCGCGTTCTCGGCGTTGTCAGTGGTCATGGCATCACGCAGCACAGCCGCGTAGAAATGATGCGGTAGGCCAGACTCGGACGGCGTCCAGCTCTCACCTGCGTCATCTGAGCGCCAAACGCGCGCCTTGCCCTCAGGTGGGAAGCGATTGATGTCTGCTGACAGCGGAAAAACGAACACAGTCTGCGGCTTGCGCGGATGAACCACGATCGGGAATCCGAAATCACTAGGCAGGCCATCAGCGATCGAGGTCCACTGGTCGCCGCCGTTGTCGGAGCGATAGACCCCACCGTGGTTCTGAGCGAACATCCGGTCGGGGGCGTCAGGATGCGCGGCGATCTTGTGCACGCACTGCCCAAATTCGGGTAATGGATCGGGCGCGAAGCTCACCTTGATACCAGCATTCGCGGGATTCCAGGTCTCTCCCCGGTCATAGGTCCGGTAGACCCCGCCAGTCGACATCGCTACCGTCACATGGGCGGGATCGGTTGGATCGGGCAGCACCGAATGGATCGCCTGCCCGCCGCCGCCTGGTTGCCACGTCTCGCGATGCGGGTGATCCCACAGCGACCGGACGAGACTGAACGATTCACCGCGATCTGCGGAGCGGAACAATGCGGACGGCTCCGTTCCGGCGTAAATGACATCGGGATCGTTGGGACCTCCTGGCTGGATTTGCCAGACTCGCTCGACACTGCTGCCGAGCTCCTCGGGGAACCGTACGGCGGCGCCTTGAGTCTCGGTCCAAGTAAGTCCGCGGTCGTCTGAGTAGTAGACGCCGGGTCCCCAATGTTCGCTCGTGCCACTCACGAAAAGCCGGGGTTCTGCTTGTCTGGTATCGATGCCGGTGCCATAGATGGCCTCCATAAGGAACTGCGGGTCCGACCATTCCCAGTCCTGTCGCGCTTCGTCGGAGCGACCGACCCACAAGCCTTTCTTGGTACCAACCAGAACTACTGCTTCACTCATCTCGGCCTCCCCCGACAGGTAATCCGCTCACGTTCATGGTCTATGGTGACTCCCCAAATGCGTCAAGTTCGTCGGTGGGTAGCCCAGAGCCTTCGGCGATCGCATCCGCAGCCAGGCGGTGGCATCGCTAGGCAGCTGGCCGTCGGCGAGCTCGACACTGCTGAGTAGCACCTCGCCATCTGGCAGCGTGATCGGCTCGGCGCCGAAGTTAGTCACACATCCAACGTTCCCGGGCCGCTCGTAGTGCAGCACCGATGGCTCGGAGTCAACCCAGCTCATTTCCGTGCCGGCGAACAGGTCACGGCGGAGCGCGAGCGCCCGCCGGTAGAGGTTGAGCGTCGAATCCGGGTCGTGCTCCTGGACGTTCACCGCATAGCTGCTCAACCAATCTGGCTGCGGCAGGTGGGCGTCGCCCGAACCGAATCCGAACGAAGGCCCGTCCGGTGTCCACGGCAGCGGCACCCGGCATCCGTCGCGGCCCTTATCGGTGATCGAGCGCCTCGCGATCGGGTCCTCCAGAACGTGCCGCGGCAGGTCTGCCACCTCGTGGAGGCCCAGTTCATCACCCTGGTAGATGTAGGTCGAACCCGGCAGTGCGAGCAAGATCATGATCGCCGCTCGCGCCCGCCGCTCACCGAGCTCGCCGTCCATCCTCGGTGTGGCACCATCGGTCAGCAGCCACGATCTAGCGACCTGTTGCGTTGGCCGCTCGTCCTCCAGTGGCAGCCCGTAGCGCGTCGCCACCCGTGGTGTGTCATGGCAACCAAGCAGCCAGCTGGTCGTCGAGCCACTATTGATCATGTCGGCCAGTCCGATGTTGATCACCGAGCGATAGTCCTCCGGCCGCCAATCGGCGTCCTGCATCGCGAAGTTGAACGCGTGCCCGAGACTGTCCGGAGACGTATACCGCGCTCGCCGCGCCGGGTGCACGGACGCCTCCGCCACCGCATAACGCGGCGGATCATAGGAGTTGAAGATCTGTCGCCACTCCGCATAGATCTCGTGAACATCGTCGCGATCCCAGAGTGGGTGCGAGCCGTCGAGTCGTATGATGTCGGCGATCTCACCCCAGGGCGGGTACGGCTCCGACATGTCCTTTCGCAGACCGTGAGCGACATCGATCCGGAATCCGTCGACGCCACGATCCGCCCAGAAGCGCACGGTGTGCCGGAAGTCCGCCCGCACTTCCTCGTTCTCCCAGTTGAGATCCGGCTGCTCGGCCGCGAAACAGTGGAAGTACCACTGGCCGTCACCAGCTGGGGCCCAGGCCGAGCCGCCGAAAAGCGATTCCCAGTCGTTGGGCGGCTGCTCGCCGGCTGGGCCCAGGCCGTCGCGGAAGAGATAACGATCACGCTCCGGCGCATCACGGCCCGCGGCGAGAGCCTGCACAAACCAGGCATGCCGATTGGAGGTGTGATTAGGCACAATGTCGACGATCACCGTGATGCCAGCGGTATGGAGCGCCGCGACCATCGCGTCGAAGTCGTCCAAAGTGCCGAGCTTCGGGTCGATGTCACGGTGATCATCAACGTCGTAGCCGCCATCGGCCAGCGCGGAGGGATAGAACGGCGTCAGCCACACCGCGTCGACATTCAGTGATTGCAGGTAGGGAACGCGGGACGTAATGCCCGGCAAGTCTCCGATCCCATCACCGTTGCTGTCGGCGAAGCTGCGCGGGTAGATCTGGTAGACAACCGCCGTACGCCACGCTCCCCCGGCGGCCGTTGCGACTTGATGATCTTGGCCGACTGCGCTTGTCACTCGACGAGTGTGCCGCGCTTTGCGCCGCTTTGCTGCATTTTCTCAGCACAAAGCTGCGAGCGTCGGCAATCGCGCGCCGCCGCACGGAGGAGGAGCGAGCGGAGGCGTTCTTTCCTTTGCGAGCGACGACGACGGCGGCGGGTCCAATGCAAGATGCGCGAGCAGCTTATTAATAGGCTGCGAGCGTTGACGGTGGCCCAAGGTTGTGCCTCACTCGGGCATGCGCGAAGATCAGATGAATTACACCAAGGACTTTGTGAACTAGCCGAGGAGGCACCCCATGAGCGAATCCGCCACCGTCAACGTTGCCGAGGAGCCCGTCGACGAGCTTGCGGGATACAAGCTCACCGGTCGAGTGGCGCTGGTCACCGGTGGTACTCGGGGAATCGGCGCCGCCATATCGGAGAAGCTCGCCGCGCACGGCGCGACGATTGCGGCAGGGTTCAGCGGAAATGTGGAGCGTGCGGATCAGTTCGCGCAAGAATTCGCGACCCGATTCTCGACACCGGTCAGCACCCACCGCGGCAACGTCGCCTCTCCCGATGACTGCCGCCGAGTGGTGAATGAAGTTCTCGAGCAACACGGCCGGCTCGACATCCTGATCAACAACGCTGGCATCACGATCGACAAGACCATCCTCAAGTTGACCGATGATGACTGGCACAAGGTCTTGGATGTCAACCTTTCGGGCGCCTTCTTCCTGTCACAAGCCGTGCTCGGGCACATGGTCGAGCGCGGCAGCGGTCGGATCATCAATGTCAGCTCGATCATCGGCGAAATCGGCAATATCGGTCAGGCCAACTACGCGGCCTCCAAATCGGGCCTCTTCGGGCTGACCAAGACCTTTGCTCGCGAAGCCGCCTTCCTACTCGAACGATCAGGCAAGCTCAGCGACGACAGCGTCGGGATTACCGTCAACACCGTGACTCCGGGCTACACCTTGACTGAGATGGTTGCGGCCGTCCCGGAGAAGGTGCTCGACAGGCTCAAGGGCCAGATTCCACTGCGGCGCTTCGGCCGTCCGGATGAGGTCGCGCGCATCGTATCGTTCCTCGCCGCAGACGAGTCGTCTTACATCACAGGTCAGGTGTGGGGCGTCAACGGCGGGATGGACATGTAGCCAGTTCGGCGACCGCCCGTCCTCCAAGTTCAGGTCGGCGCGCTCAGGTTTCCAGCACGTAGGTCCCAGGCGCGTCGGTGATCGGCCGATGCTTGCGGCTGCCCATCCGCGGTGGCTTCTGCATCCCGCCGGCACGGTCCCCAATCCATTGGGCCCAGTCCTCCCACCAGGTCATCGGATGCATAGTCGCCGCCGCCAACCAGTCATCGGCATCGGCAGGCAGCGGCTGGTCGCCCTCCAGGACACGATGCACAGACTTCGGGCTGGGGGGGTTCACAATGCCAGCGATATGGCCGGAGTTCGACAGCACGAACCGTACGTTTCCACCAGGCAGCCGCGCACCGGCATACGAGCTGCGCCACGGCGCAATGTGATCTTGCTCCGCGGAGAGGAAGTAGAGATCTTGATCAACTTTTTCAAGATCAAGACGCTGTCCCGCTAGTTCCATGACGCCGCGGGCAAGTTCATTCCCTACATAGCAACTGCGCAGGTAGAAGCTGTGCATCTCAGCGGGCATTCGAGTGGAATCGTTGTTCCAGCTCAGCAGGTCGAATGCCGGCGGCTCCTCTCCCATGAGCCAGCTACTGACGGCGTAGTTCCAGATCAAGTCGTTGGTTCGGAGCAGGTTGAAGGAGCGCTGCATCTCCTCCTTTGGCAGGAAGCCGGTGCGCTTCATCGTCCTCTCGAGCCGGCGGATGGATGCTTCGTCGGTAAAGACGCCAAGCAAGCCCGGCTCGCTGAAGTCGATCAGGGTGTTGAGGAAGGTCGCCGAGTTGATCAAGTCCATGCCGACTGAATCGAGGTAGGCAAGAGTCGCCATGGTAAGCGTGCCGCCAAGGCAGAGCCCGAGTAGGTTGACCTTTTCCGCACCGGTGATGTTGCGGACGACCTCAAGGGCCGCTATTGGGCCAGAGATCAAGTAGTCATCCATCTTGACGTGGCGCATCTGCTCGTCAGGATTGCGATAGCTGATCATGAAGGCGGTGTGACCGTGGTCGACGGCCCATTGCACGAGGCTGCGACCAGGCGCCAGGTCCATGATGTAGTACTTGTTGATCCACGGTGGGCTGAAGAGCAGCGGGATCTCGTGCACCTCAGGAGTGCTGGGCGCGTACTGGATCAACTCCATCAGCTCGTTGCGGAACACAACCTTGCCGGGTGTGATGGCCATGTCCACGCCGACCGTGTGTGCCCCCGGAACCACCTGACGCGGTACACCTTGATTGGTCCGCACATCATGAATGAAGTTCCGCGCCCCTTTAGCCAAGGACAACCCACCGGTATCCAACGCCTTCTTGATCACGGCCGGGTTTGCGACGACGAAGTTGGTTGGTGCCAGAGCGTCGAGCATCAGCTGTACGGCGAACTCCGCTTTCTGCTTGACCGCGGGTGGCGTGTCAGTGTCCCGGACGATGTCGAGCAGCGCCTGTTCCCAGTCGTGGTAGATCTCTCTGAGCCACCAGTACCCGGCATTCTCACTCCAGGCCGGATCGGCGAACCGCCTGTCCTTGCCATGTTTCGGCGCGTACGTCGGCGTGCCGCCGGCCGCGCGCACGGCCGCAGCTGTGGTGGCGCGAACCATTTCGCCGGCAGCGCGGGCGAACGCTCCCGCGACCTTGTTCGGGTGGGATGCCGCAGCGAGGCCCGTCCGCAACAAGGGCGAGAACAACGAGAGTGGGTCGAGCCGACCCATGATTTCGCTGTCGCTAAGAAGGTTGGTGCCCGCCGACAGAAGTTGGCCGTATTGATCGCGGACCGCCTCGTCAATGTTGTCCCAGTCATCGTCTGCGCCCGGTTGCGGGATTCTTGCCTCGCTCATCGATGCCCCCGTCCTGTGCGCCGTTTGACAGTGACCTGGCGAAGCGCTTGGTACGCCTCGATCAGTGATCGCCGTTGGGAGACAGTCAAATCCGGATCGGACTGGATCGCCTCAACGACCTCTGCCGACCCGTCCGCTGGCTGGTCGCCGCGGAGCAGGTCGGCAGAAACGTTAAGAGATTCGGCGATTGCCCGAAGTACCTCCTCAGACGGAGCCCGAAGCCCGCGTTCGATCTGAGAGAGGTACGGATTCGAGATGCCGGCCATCGCCGCCACTTGACGCATGGACAGCTCGGCCAGCTCTCGCTGCCGGCGGATGATCACGCCAAGTCCTAGCTGATCATCCGCCGACTGCTGCGTTTTCACAGCTTGAGCATACGGCTTACTTCAGGACGTCACGAGCGGCAGATACGTACGCCGCGTTGATCTCAGTAAGAAAGTCGTTCTGCGCCTTGACGACGGTGGTGACCCAGTCGAGCTGCGTCGCTTCGGCGAGCTGCTGCCTGAAATCGACGTAGCTCGCGATCGTCTTCTGGTAGCCCTCAAGCGCGGCGCTGGCAGTCTTCTTGCCGGTTTCGAGCAGCTTCTCGTTGACAGCCCTATAGCGCTCGGCGGCGTCGCCGAAGCCGTCAGTGAAGTCAATCTTCTTAGATGTAGTCGTAGCCATGATTTTCTCCTCGGGTATTGGGTACAACGTGTTCCATGTTAGCCAAGAAACGCTAGCTTTGCTAGCGGAGTCAGTGCGAGATACATCACACTGGCGCTCTCTAGGATGGTGGCCATGAATCCAGAGTCGGAG
>Ga0075418_10003900_pt1 | contig 16984 bp, 20 predicted proteins | sample SoiMetdeltSBSDD2_FD_81776 | JGI IMG/M metagenome (GOLD analysis project Ga0075418, IMG submission 81776) | Bulk soil microbial communities from a Populus tree surrounding site in Tennessee, USA - Soil MetaG P. deltoides SBSDD2 | ecosystem: Environmental > Terrestrial > Soil > Tree plantation... | reverse complement strand
TCGCCGCCGTCGTCGAACGTCAGCCGGAGCTTGACGAAGCGCGGCGGCCAGCCGGGCGGCGGCGCACCACGCGAGGATTTCAGGCGCACGCTCGGGCGCTGCGGGACGTGCACGCCGCCCGTCATGCCGAAGTGGACGAGGAGCCAGGGCCGGCCGTCGAGCTCCAGCCAGAAGTGCTTGCCGTGGCGTCGCACCGCTCGGACGCGACGGCCGCGCAGGGCGGCGGTCACCCGCCGGGGCGTGACGCCCTCGAAGACGATCGGATCGTCGGCGCACCACACGCCCACGATGCGGCGGCCCACCGCCAGCGCCGCGGTGACGCGGCGGGCGGCCTCGACCTCGGGCAGCTCGGGCACGAAAGGCCGGCGTGACTACTCGGGAACGATCTCGAGCAGCTCGACCTCGAAGACGAGCGTGGAGCCGGGCTTGATCCGGGGCGGCGCACCGCTGTCGCCGTACGCGAGATCGGGCGGACAGACGAGCCGACTCTTGCCGCCCACCTTCATCTGCTGCACACCCTCCGTCCAGCACTTGATCACGCCGTTGAGCGGGAACGTGGCGGGCTGACCACGCTGCACCGAGCTGTCGAACACGGTGCCGTCCGTCAGCGTGCCGTGGTAGTGCACCTTCACCTTGTCGGTGGCCTTGGGCGAGGGGCCGGTGCCGGCGGTCAGCGTCTTGACGATGAGACCGGAGCTGGTGCGCTTGGCGCCCGGCTCGGCCGCCGCCTTGGCCAGGTACCCCTCGCCCGCCTTTTTCTCGGCGGCCGCCACCGTGGCGGCGCGCGAGGTCCGCAGCTCCTGGATCTGGTTCATGTACTGGCGCGGCTCGACCTTCGGTTTCCCGGCGATGCCGTCGGCCAGCCCCGCCTTCACCAGCTCGACCTCGGCCGGGGTCAGCGCGAAGGGCCCCAGCCGCTCGCTCAGCGAGACGCCGATGGCGTAGAGCGCCTTGTCCTGGTCGGTCTTCAGCTCCTGAGCCGCGGCGGGCGCGGCGACGATGAACAGTGCCAGTGCGGTGATGACGAACCGATGCATGTCGTTCCTTTCCTTGCTGACGGGAATCAACTCAGGACCGTGGTGGTCTGGCGATGGATGAGATCGAAGTCGATGGCGGCGCCGAGGCCCGGGCCCGAGGGCGCGTGCACGAGACCGTGCGCGTCCACCTCGATGTCCTGGGTCAGCCCGTACTTCTGGGCGCCGGCCGGGAGCAGCACCTCGAAGAACTCGCAGTTGCGGATGGCCATGATCACGTGGATGTTGGCCACGTTGTTGAGCGAGTTGCCGCCGTGGTGGATCTCGAAGTTCATGTGGAAGCCCTCGGCCAGGTGCGCGGACTTCACCAGCGGCGTGATCCCGCCCTTCACCGCCACGTCCCCGCGCAGGTAGTCGGTGGCCTGGTAGGTGATCCACGGCGCCAGCGCGGTGAAGCCGCCCGGGGCGTACTCGGTGGCCAGGATCGGGATCGACAGCTGCTGCTTGAGCTTGACGTAGTTATAAAGATCGTCGTCGGCCAGGGGATCCTCGTACCAGTAAAATCCCAGCGCCTCGGCCACCTTCCCCACCCGCAGCGCCTCGGGATACTGATAGGCCCACGTGGAGTCCAGCATGATCGTGTAGTCGTCGCCCACCGCGCGCCGCACGGCCTCGCACACCTTGATGTCCGTGGCCGGATCGGTCGGCGGATGAATCTTGTAGGCGCTCCATCCGCTCGCCTTGAAGCGCGCGGCCTCCTCGGCGTAGTCCTCCTTGGAGGCCAGCACGGCCGAGGACGCATAGGCCGGCACGCGGTCGCGGTAGGAGCCCAGCAGGCGATGGATCGGCAGGCCGGCGATCTTGCCGCCGAGATCCCACAGCGCGACGTCCATGGCGCCGATCGCGCGGAGCGTCGTCGCCCGGCTGCGCTGCCACATCGCCTGCCACAGCCGCTCGCGGTCCAGCGGATCCTGGCCGAGCACCAGGGGCTTGAGGAAGCGGAGCAGCGACGGCGCGTCCATGGTCGCACTGCGCTGCGCCGAGCCGAGGAAGGCGTGGCCCTCGTGGCCCTCGTCGGTGCGCAGCGTCAGCAGACCGAGCTCGCTCGACCCCTCGAAGCGGCCCGTGTGTCGCCCGTAGGTCGTGGGCGGAATGTTGCTCCAGGCAAACAGCGTGAGCGTGACGTCGTGAATCTTCATCGATCGTCCTCCGCGTCGAGCGCGACCCGATCAGCCTACCACGCGAGGGGCGGCGCCCCGGTTTACGGTCGGCGGGGAAGCAGGCGCTCGGCGGCCGACGAGACCGTCGGGGCGTGACCCGACACCTGGTCGGCGCGGCGAGCCATGCGGCGGAGGAGTCGATGCTGGCGGGAGGCGAGGCGGCGCAGGTCGATGAACAGCCGCATCATCTCGCCCAGCACGATGAACGGCGCGCCGGCGAGCAAGCCGGAGATCACGAGGACCACGGCGGCCAGCGCGCGCTCGAGCACGGCCTGGCCGGTCAGACTGCCCCACGGCATGTCGAGCGCGACCGCGGCGGCGGCGAACACCAGGCCGCCGAGCGCGAGCAGCATGCCGAGGACGATGAGCACGGTGGCCCAGAAGGCGGCGAAGCGATACCGCTTCATGGCCGCTCCATCGTACCCCAAGGGTCCAAGCGTTCGGGCGGGGATCAGACCGGGGCGGTGAGCGCTTCCTGGATGATCTGGCCGAGTCGGCGCGCCGACACGGGCTTCTGCACCCACGCGCTGACGCCGGTGATCGTCTCGCTGGCGGCCTCGCCCACGTAGCCGGACATCATCACGATGGGCGCGCGGCAGGCACGCTCCCGGAGCGCACGCAGCAGACCGATCCCGCCCATGCCCGGCATCACCAGATCGGTCAGCACCAGCGCGACCTCGCCGGCGTGCGCGTCGTACACGGTCACCGCGTCCTCGGCGGAGGGCGCCACCAGCACGTGATAGTTGAGGTCACCCAGGGTGGCCGGGGCAAAGTCGGCGGCGGGGAGCTCCTCGCCCGCGTGCACCAGCCGCATCTGTCCGCGCTCGCCCCAGCGGGGCACGGCGCCGAGCTGGTGGCCGGCATCGGGCGAGTCGGCCAGCTGGGCGAGATCGCGGGTGAGGGTCGTGGTCGCGCTCTCGCGGACCATGACCTGGAACGCCTGGAGCACGAACAGGCTGCTGAGGGCGAAGCCGCTGATCGCCACCGCGAGGGTCACGCCGAGGATCCGGCCGGCCACCGTGCGGACGACCATGACGCCGACGCCGGCCTCGCGGGCGATGCGCGTGCGGGCGGGCTCCAGCATGCGATCGAGCGCCAGGTAGTAGAACACCGCCAGCAGCAGTGAGATCACGATGCCGTGCGAGAGGTTCTTGACCTGCTCGATCGGCGGCAGTGCGGCGAAGATCCGCAGCTGCAGCGTGCCGAGGGCGTAGCCGGCCAGCGTGAACACGAACAGGAGCCCGGCCACCAGCGTCGGGTAGCGCATCACCTCGCGATACCGCAGAGCCGGATCGCGGTCCTGGCCGCGATGGGCGCGCGCGGGATAGAGACGCTGGGCCGCGAGCACGAATGCGCCGCCCACGACGGGAACCTCCCAGAAGAACGTCAGCGCCGTCCAGGCGACCTGCAGCTCGTCGAGGTTCATCGTCAGCACGAAGTACACGGGAGCGGGCAGCCAGTACCAGACGGCCAGTCCGCCCCACGAGAGCAGCGCGGCCTTGATCCGCGTCGAGAGCGTGGCCCGACGCCGCCACAGCGCCACGCCGGCCACCACGTGCACGGCCTGGAGCCACACGAGCCAGCCCAGGAAGATAGGGACGGTCATCGGCACCACGCTGGCGAGCGAAAGCAGCGTGTAGACCGTGGGTGCGAGCACACAGACGACGACGGTCACGATCAGTTGCACGGTCCCCTAAAAGTGGCCGGCGCCGTGCCACACCCGGGCTTCCGAAATAGCTACGGAATCGCTTAAATCGCCGATAGATACGGGAGTTTCTTCGGCCCGGCGAGCCCGCGGCGGTCAGGTCCTGGTCAGGGCGGACTGATCTTGACCGGAACGGGCCCAGCGATCACACTCGGCCGCCAGAGGAGGCACAACGTGACCATCGAGACAGAGATCCTGATCGTGGGTGGGGGCATCGCGGGAGCGTCAGCGGCCTTTCATCTCGCCGGTCACGGGCGCCGGGTGGTGCTCCTCGAGCGGGGCGAGATCGCGTCAGGTGCCTCCGGCGTGAACGCGGGAGCCATCGACTCCATCGGCTGGGGCGAGCGTCCGGATCTTCAGGCCTATCTCACCGCCGGCAGCGTCGAGATCTTCGAGGCGGTTCAGCTCGACCTGGGCGAGGACGTCGAGTTCCGTCGCTCGGGCGCCTTGCAGGCGATCCACACGCCCGAGCAATACGAGCTCGTGCGCGATCAGGTGAAGGCTCGACGGGACCGCGGCCACCAGGTCGAGCTGCTGACCACGCGCGAGGCCCGCGGCATCGAGCCGCGCTTCGCGCCGTCGCTGCTCGGCGCCATGTATTCGCCCCTCCGGTCCCAGGCCGATCCGCAGAAGGCCACGCGGGCGTTCGCGACGCTCGCGGAACGCCGCGGGGCCCGTGTGCTGACCCAGCACGAGGTGACCGCGCTCGAGTCGCGCGCCGGCGCGGGATTCGTCGCGCACACGCTGCGCGGCACGATCACCGCCGGCGAGCTTGTCCTGGCCGCCGGCGCCTGGTGTGGCCCGCTCGGCGCGATGCTGGATCTCGAGATTCCGATTGTCCCGGTGCGTGGCCAGATGTGGGCGACGGCGCCGGTGACGCCGAGCATCTTCCAGACGATCTCCTCGGCGCAGTCCGCGCACGCCTGGCACGTCGATCCCGGCCAGGCGCCGCCTTATCTGACGATCCGCGGGGGCCGGCGCGTCACGCGGCATCTCTACGGCCGTCAGCGCCGGAACGGCGAGATCATCTTCGGCGGCGACCGCGAGCTGGCGGGCTGGACGACGACGCCCGATCCGACCGGCATCGAGGTCAACCGCGCTCACGCGGCGGAGGTGCTCCCGTTCGTCGCCGAGCTGCCGATCGCGCGAACCTGGGCGGGACTCATGCCGTTCCCGCTCGACGGCAAACCCCTGATCGGCCGCATCGCGGCGCGGGAGCACGTGTGGATCGTGAGCGGTCTGGCCTCGTCCGGCTTCGGCCGTGGGCCGATGGCGGGCAAGCTACTCGCGGATTACCTGCACACGGGAACGCCCGCGCCGGTCCTGGCCGAAGCCGACCCCGCGCACAGGGTCCGCGAGCTCACTCGCCAGCGCTGAGAACGATCAGCAGTTGGGGGCCTTGCGCAGCTTGGCCTCGATGGTGTCGCCGGCCTTCATCTCCGCCAGCGTCTCCTTCGATGCCTGGAACTCGTGGGTCGCGCCGCTCTTGTCGCGGATCGTCATCTTGCCCGCGTTCTGATCCACGCTGACGACCCGACCCTCGACCTTCTCCGGTGCCTTCGTGTTGCACTCGGCGGGCTTCTGCTGACCAAACGCCAGCCCTGTGCAGAGCAGGGCGGTGGTCACGACGCCAGCCGTGAGTGTTAGCCAACGGTTCATGAGCCTTCTCCTCAGTTGTTGTGCTTGGTGACGTCATAGATCGCGCCGCCGACGGCTCCGACACCGGCGCCGATCAACGCGCCCTTGCCGGCCCCATAGCCGGTGCCCGCACCGATCGCCGCGCCCGCGCCTGCGCCGACCGCGGTTCCGGTTGCCGTCCCGCAGCCGCTGACCACGAGCGCCAGCAGAGAAAATCCAAGCATGCTGTTGGTCACACGAGAACTCATCGTCGTAAGCCTCCTCGTGAGTCTTCCTGGACGTACGGGTGCAAGCCCGACGCCAGGGAACCCGAGGGGCAGCTAGCGGGAAGGAGGAGGCGGCGGCGCTCCCGCGGGCGGTGGCGGGGGTTGCGTCGGGCTACTGCTCGGAGGTGGCGGTGGTGGCGGTGTTCCGGCCGGCGGCGGCGGAACGCCAGGGGGAAGCTGCGCGGCAGGGCGCGCCCTGCTCGCCGGTGCCGCCGCCCGGTACCCGGCTCGGGTTGTCCCACTCACGGGGACCTGGTTGCCATAGGCGTACATGCACTGCACGTAGGCCGCGTCGTAGCGGCCCTGAACCGTGCCGTAGGCCGACTGCGCGTTGGCAACACCGGACGTTCCACCAGCAAAGAGGCCAAAGCCGGCTCCCGCCGCAGCGCCCAGCGCTGGATTGCCGGCTGCCGCACCGATGGCGGCACCAGCTGCGGCACCCAGCAATGTGCCGACGACGGCGCTGCTGGCGGTGCTGTGGTTTGCGGCGTCGCTCGCAACGCCGGACTGCTGCAGCGCCCACTGGCGGCAGGCGCCGTCGTCACCCTGGAACTGCTCGAAGGTCTTCCCTGTGCCCGGCAACGCCATCACGCTGGGGCCAGCCGGGACGGTGGCGCACGCGGTCAGCAGCAGTCCAGAAACCGCGACGAGCGCGGCAGCGGCGCGCATCTATTCCTGCCTTGGTGGAACCTTGACCCAGGGCTCCGTGCAGGTCTGCACGGACGGATAGTAGGCCTTGGTGCTGCTGCAGTAGTACCAGTACGCCTGGGGCGCCGGCGGCTCGGCCGGGGCGAGCGGCGCGACCTCCTGCTGCACGTACGTCGGAGGCTGCTGCATGACGACCGTGGGCGGGCCATAAGAGTAGTACGGCGGCGGATAGTAGTAGTACGGGTAGCCCCAGTAGGGCCCATACCCCCAGCCCCACCCCGGCCCCACACCGACTCCGACGAAGACACGCGATCCCCCGCCCCGCCAGGCTCCACCCCGCCAGGCCAGGCTCGGCTCAGCGGTCGCGAGAAGCAGGACCACGGCGACCAGCGAGATCACCGTCAGCTTCTTCATCGGTACTCCTCCATCTGCTTTGACGTACCCGGCCTGCCGCTTATTTACGGGAGACCCCATGTAGGCCGGCACATCCAGTCTACCTCTGCAGCCCGGGAAGGTCGACGGGCTCCAGGAGGCCTGGCGGAGGACTACCAGGCCAGGCTGATCTCGAGACCGAAGCCCGATTGACGCACCGGGCGATCCCGCTGGACGGCGATCGGAGGCTTGAGACCGACCTGGACGTCAGATTTGATCCCAAACAAGCGCTCGAACACGCCGTTAAGCCCGCCGAGCGGATCGGTCAGAAAGAGGCCGACATGGTCGTACCAGGCCCGCTCCGGCTTGGCCTTGATCCAAGCCCGGATTGGCTCGAAGACGAAGTAGCCGACCAGCGCACCGCCGATGGGAGTGACGATCAGGTCCTGAATCGACGGCCTCTCGAAGAATGACTCGACGCCGAATTCATAGGCTGCGGACGCGAACGCCGAGTAGGCGAAGGAAGACCAGGGGCCGAAGCCGCGCTCCCGGGCGCGGATGTAGTACGTGGCGCCGACGAGCGGGTGAGCGATGTAGTTCATCGGCCACCCGTCCTCGTCGAACGTGGGCCGGCTCGCGTTGTGAACCCACTGACCGGCCCCGTGGCTTTTGCCGTCCCAGTTGGAGACGTCTTCAGGGAGCAGGAAGAGGATGCCGACCGCGACGACTTGATACCCGATGAGGAAGGCCGTATCGCGTCCAAGCCCGACCCAGTCGGGCCCGGGCGGGGCTGCGGCGTCGGGGTCGTCGACCGCGACGAGCGCGAAGTGCTTCAGCCCGCGCTGATCCAGGAGCCAGGGCACAGGGAACCAGCCGCTGGACGGGTTCTGGGGAAGCAGGGTGAACTCGCGCGATTGGTCCGCGAGGGGATGTGCCGGCGTCTCCTCGGCAGGATTTGCCGAGGTCGGAAGTGTTGTCCCTCCAAGCACGAGGAGCACGGCGGCGAAAACGATGCCCCAGCGCCTCGATTGCCCGGGTATTCCCACAGTCCAGAGCATCAGGCATGTTCTGCGAGCATAGCAAGCGGGTCTATTGGACCTTCGTCTTAGTACGTTCGAGCGACCAGCCGTTCGGAAGGTCAGCCCGGCGACCACGCGGAGACTTCCAAGATGTCCTATAGTTGCGGCGAGGAGTGTCGACCTATGGGACGGATCGTATTCGCCGGGGCGATGTCGCACGTGCTCGATCCCGACTACTACGATCGGGCGTGTGGAGCCGTGGGGCGGCGGACGGTCGTGGAGGTCATGGCCGAGATCGCTCTCATGGGGGAGCGGCTGTCGGCGCGGCAGCCCGACGCCCTGATCGTCGTGGCCGACGATCATCTCAATGCGTTCTCCTTCAACTGCGTGCCGGCGATATGCGTGCGCATCGGCCGCAGCGTGCAGCGCATGGCCCAGGACCACGCCGAGGCGTTCGACAAGGTGCTCGATCACATGCCCATCGAGTATCCGTTGCACGAGGAGCTGGCCAACGCCATCCTCGCGCAGGGAGTGGCGGCCGGATTCGATCTGGCCCTGTCGTGGGAAGCGCCGGTCGATCACGCGTTCCTGAGTCCGGTGAACACGCTGCACGGCCCGCGGCCCATCCCCCCGCTGGTGCCGATCTTCGTGAACGCGTTCGTCGCGCCCCAGCCCACGGCGCGGCGGTGCTTCGCCTTCGGTCAGCACATCGCGCGGGTGGTGGCACGGAGCCCATGGAACGTGGGGATCATCGCCACCGGCGGCCTGTCGCACTTCCCCGAGCTCTCGCTGCCGCGCGTGGGGGAGACCGACACGGTCTTCGACCGCAAGCTCATCCATTGGATGGAGACCGGCGAGCACGGCCCGCTGCAAGAGCTGACCGACGACGAGCTGCACAAGAGCGGCAGTCACGAATTCCTCAATTGGATGGTCCTGCTGGGCGCCGTGACGCCGGCCCGGGCCGCCGTCCGCTACTTTGGCGAGCTTCCGAGGATCAACCTGGCGGCCGTCGAGTGGAGCCTGCCGTGAGCCGCTACGCCGTCAACAGCCTGCTCTACCGGCTCAAGAAGGACGAGGCGTTTCGCGCCCGCTTCGTGGCGAACGGCGCCGAGGCGCTCGCGGACCTCGACCTATCCAACGAGGAGCGGGCGGCGTTCCTGGCGCATGACATGCGGAAGATCAACGAGCTCGGCGGCTACCTGCACCTCGTGATGTCGATCCCCGGCCTCGCCGGGCATTAGAAATGGGGGGCCTCGAACGGGCCCCCCAAGCCCCCCGGGGCGGCTCGGGACGCCCCGGCGAAGCCGTGGCGCCCCTCGGTTTCCTTGGGAGCTCTTGGTGACGCAGCGCTACGCGGAGGGGTGATGTACGAGGGCTTTCGACGTTTCGATCTGACCACCAGCGATCCGGGCGTGACGATTCATGGCGTGGTGGGTGGCGCCGGGCCGCCGCTGCTCTTGCTCCACGGCAATCCTTTGACGCACATCCACTGGCGCCTCGTGGCTCCGCGGCTGGCGACCGAGTTCACGGTCGTGGCGACGGACCTGCGCGGCTACGGTGACAGCACCAAGCCGCGTGGACTCCCCGATCACAGTAACTACTCGTTCCGGCGCATGGCCCAGGACCAGGTCGAGGTGATGGAGCAGCTCGGCTTTCCGCGGTTCATGGTAGCCGGTCACGACCGGGGGGCGCGCACGGGCTACCGGATGGCGCTCGATCATCCGGACCGCGTGCTCAAGCTCTCCTGCATCGACATCCTGCCGACCCACCACGTGTGGACCCACACCTCGCGCGAATGGGCGCTCAACGCCTACCACTGGGCGTTCATGGCCCAGCCCTACGACTTCCCCGAGCAGCTGCTGGCCGGCAAGGAGGAGTTCTACATCCGGCTGAAGCTCGGATCTCAGGGCCTCGGTAAGGGCGGGATCAGCGAGGAGGCGCTGCGCGAGTACGTGCGGTGCTGCACGCCCGAGAACATCCACGGCGTGTGCGAGGACTATCGCGCGGGTGCCACCATCGACTACGAGATGGACACGAAGGACCTCGAGGCCGGTCGTGCGATCACCTGTCCGCTGCTGGTGATCGTGGGCGGCCGGAGCCACACCTCCAAGTTCTACAGCTACGACGAGGCGTGGGCCCGGTACGCCACGAACTTGGTGCGCTGTATCGCGCTGCCGTGCGGACACTACCCGGCCGAGCAGGCGCCGGACGAGACGTACCGCGAGCTGCGCGCCTTCTTCGGCGTCTGATCTCCGTGCTTACATCGGCGGCTTGACGCCGTCCTTGCTCACCTGGATGCGTCCCGTCGGCGTCAGCGTGCCGTCGGCCGCCTTCTCGGCCCCGAAGAACACCGTCTCACCCGGCTTCAGCGCCGAGCGATCCGCGGGCATCGCGGTCACGATCGGCGTGCCCTCCGGCACGATGATCTTCTGCGAGCCGTCCTTGTAGGTGAGGGTCAGCTCGCGGCCGTTGGTCGACTGCACGACCGCGGTGACCCTCGCGTTGGTCATCATGGAGTCCGGCTCGAGATCCCACGGCCGGTGGCCCTCGTTGGGGACCGGCAAGTTGGCCGGGAACACGTGGACCTCGAGCGCCGTGCGGGCGTCGCCCGGCCCGGGCCGCGTGGTGGTTCCGAGCCCGTCGCCCGGCTTGATGTCGGAGAGCTTCATCGCGTGCACCACAGCCACTGCCGTCTTGTCGGTCAGGAGGACCTTCAGGGTCTGGCCCTGGCGATCCTGCACCGTCATCGCGTTGCCGTCGACGGCGGTGATGGTCCCACGCACGCGCGTCGGGACCTGGGCGTCGGCCGTCGTGACGGCCAGGCCCATGAGCAGGCTGACGAGCAGGGCGGCGAGCCGGCGGGGCATCTCAGGCCTTCTCGAACGACAGCCGCTTGACCTTCGACATGTTGGTGCCCTCGATGCGGATCAGCTTCGTCGGCCCCTCACGCCGCGGCGAGTGGACGTCGCCCTCGTTGTAAACGTGGGCGTCACCCGGCTTGAGCGGATAGCTGCGCGCGTGCTTCACCTTGCCGGCCTTGGCTTCGGTCGCCGGCTCGAGCACCGTCCAGTCGCTCATGATCGTCTCGCCGCGCGCCTGGCCGTAGATGGCCCACGACGGGCCGTGATCGTGCGGCTGGCTCTCCTTCGCGCCCGAGTAGTTGTGCGCGAGGATGCAGAAACCGAGCGTGGGGTCTTCGTAGAGGATCTTCCGCTCGGGGACGTCGTCGCCGACGTGCTTGGCGACGAAGGCGTCGTCCTTCAGCATCTCCTGAACGACCGCGCCGACCTTCTTCCTTCCGGCCGGCCCCGGAGTGCTCTCGAGGATGCGGCGGCACTCGGCTGCGAACTGCTCGAGGGACATGTCCATGGTCCCACCTCCGTGAGGTCATGCTATCAAATGGGATGGTATACCGTGGGACATGGGACATGAGCTCGCTGGCGAGCCGCTCACGCGGCGAACGGTGCTCGGACTGATGGCGGCGGCCGCCGCCGGATCCTCGCCTGCCCGGGCAGCCTCATCGATCCTGACCCGTCCCATTCCGTCCAGCGGCGAAGCGATCCCCGTCGTCGGGCTCGGCACCTGGCGCACGTTCGACGTCGGGCCCACGCCGGCCGAGCGGGCACCGCTCAAGACGGTGCTGCAGCGGTTCGTCGAGCTGGGCGGGCGCGTGATCGACTCCTCGCCGATGTACGGCACCGCCGAATCGGTGGCCGGCGACCTCGCGGCCGAGCTCGCCGTTACCGACAAGCTGTTCTTCGCCACCAAGGTCTGGACGAGCGGCCGCGAGGCCGGCGTGGCGCAGATCGAGCAGTCGTTCCGCCGGTTCCGGACCAAGCGCCTGGACCTGCTGCAGATCCACAACCTGCTCGACTGGAAGACCCAGCTGCGCACGCTCCGGGATTTCAAGCAGACGGGCCGCATCCGCTACGTGGGCGTCACCCACTACACGGCGAGCGCGTACGACGAGCTGGAGCGCGTGCTCCGCAGCGAGCCGCTCGATTTCCTCCAGGTGAACTACTCGGTCGGCGAGCGCGAGGCCGAGCGTCGCATCCTGCCGCTGGCCGCCGAGCGCGGCATCGCGGTGCTGGTGAACCGGCCGTTCTCCGAGGGGAGCTTGTTCCAGCGCGTCCGCGGCAAGGCGCTGCCGGCGTGGGCGAGCGAGATCGGCTGCGAGAGCTGGGCTCAGCTCCTGCTCAAGTGGGTCCTGGCCAATCCAGCCGCCACCTGCGTCATTCCGGCCACGAGCCGGCCCGAGCACCTCGTGGACAACATGAAGGCCGGCGTCGGCGCGTTGCCGGACGACAAGATGCGCACCCAGATTTCGGTGGCCGCGCTCAACAGCTGAGCGCGCCGCCGGTGTGCCGGCCGCTCAGGCTCCGGCCAGGTTGTAGAGCCGGGCGCAGTTGTCCCAGAGAATCTTGGCCTTGGTCTTGTCGCTCACACCCTCCAGCCCCACGAATTCCTCGATCGCGTGGGGGAACAAGCCATCGGAGTGCGGATAGTCGGTCGACACGACGATGCTGTCGTCGCCCACCGTCTCCACCACCTGCTTGAGCACTTTCTCGTCGGCGTCGGTCGCGATGTAGCACTGGCGATGGAAGTACTGGCTCGGCAGCTGCGAGATCTGGATCTCGGAGCCGGGGCCGAACTTCTCCCACGCCTCGTCCAGACGCCACAGCCACCACGGCAGCCACCCGCACGTGCCTTCGAGAAACGCACAGCGCAGACGCGGATGGCGCTCGAGCACGCCGCCGGCGGCCATGCTGGCGAAGGCATACATGAGCTCGACGGGATTGCGCCCGGCCACGCCGATGACGCGTCCGTTCGGCTGATCGACGTAGCGGCGCGCGATGTCGTCGCGCAGCGAGGACTGGCCGGTGGGGTGGAAGCCGACCGGCACGCCGAGCTCCTCGATCGTGTCCCACAACGGCTCGAACGAGGGATCGTGGACGTGCCGTCCGTTGATGGGATTCGGGTTGCCGATCACCGCGACCGCGCCGAGCTCCCGCACGGCCCGTCGCGCTTCCTGGGCGGCCAGGACGGGATCGTGAAAGGCGACCTGCGCGGCGAACTTCATGCGCTCGGGGTTGTAGGCGCAGAAGTCGCGCGTCCAGTTGTTGTGCGCGCGGGCCAGCGCCGCGGCCACCTCGGGGGCCAGGTCGTCGTGCATCAGAACCTGGCGGCCGCGCGTGCCGTAGATGACGGCCACGTCGATGCCCTCGATGTCCATGGCCTGCACGTGCGTCTGGGAGTCGTAGCCCCGGGCGTGCGCGATCGCGTAGTGCGGGTGGCGCTCGAAGGCGCGCCGCTGCAGATCCTTGCCGACCACCGCAGTGCGCGGGCGCTTGGACATCTCGGCGATGGCCAGGTCGCCGATCTCGATGATGGGCTGGTTCGGCGCGTTCTCCGTCCGGCGCGTGAATCGCGGCGCGAACTTCTTGAACGGCGCCTCGAGATATGTCTCCCAGAGGCCGTCCGGCTCCATCGTGTGCAGGTCGCTGTCCATTACCCGGAAGCCGTTCTTCGCCATGGGACTCTCCTTCTCCCGCCGCTCAGCGGCGGCTTCCGCGTTTACCGGAACCGCGGGATGACCTTTTCTGCGAAGAGCTCGAGCGTCTTCTTGCAGCGGTCGGGCTCGAGAATGCCCTGACCGAACAGGAGGAACATCTCGTTGAAGGGCACGTGGGCGGCGGCGTTCTCGATCATGCGCGTGACCGTGTCGACGTCGCCGATGAGCAACGGGGGCCGGTCCTGGCCGAACGGCACCGACCACGAATCCCACATCCACAGACAGTCCTCGGCCCACGCCTCGGCCTGGCTCTTCGTGTCGGCCAGCACCAGGTAGCCGCCCCACGCCGCCTCGCCCCCGCGGGGGATGTCACGGCCGTGCGACTCGGCGACCTCGCGATAGCGCCGCCACAGCAGCTCGCAGAAATCCATCTCGCCGGCCATCACGATCGGCTTGCCGCCCTCGCGCGCCCAGTACAGCGAGGTCTGCAGGCTGTGCGTGAAGCCGGAGTAGACAGGGATCGAGTTCTGCAGCGGGCGGGGCGCGATGCCCACCTCGCGGATCGTGCCGTCCCGGTTCACGCCGCGGCCGTACTTGAGATAGACCGGGTGCTCGTGGGGCTGACGCTGGTCCGGCTGCGGGAACGACCAGTACTTGCCCTGGAACGAGAACGTGTCGTGCGTCCACGCCGTCTTGATGATGGCCACGCACTCCTCGAACAGCTCCCGGTTCATCGCGTCCTCGTCGGTCTTGCGGTTCCACGGCCCGGTCGAGCGCACGCCGGGGACGGCGGCGTAGTTCTCGAACCAGCGCGCCTGGTAGCCGCGCACGAAGGCGACGTTGAGCCGCCCACCGAGGAGATGATCGAGCGTGGCCGCATGCTCGGCCACGCGGAGCGGGTTGTGGGTCGGCAGCACATACCCGAACTGATTGATGCGCAGCCGCGGCCCATGCTGCCCCAGGAACATGGCCATCAGCCCCGGATCCTGCCCTAGCTCGAACCCCTCCACCTGCAGATGATGCTCGGGAATCCCAATCCCCGACCACCCCGTCGCATCACAGATCCGCGCATACTCCGCAATCTCATCGAGCATCCGCCGGTACAGCACGGGATCCTTGCCGGCCATGCCTCGCTCCAACTCATGGCGCCGGCCGATGGTGACGTACATGAACGCGTGGAAGTCCATCGGCCGGGATTATACGTCCGCCATGCCCCCTCCGACGCCCGACCGGTACTCCGCAGGACGCCTAGCGAGGCTCGGCGATGCGCTGACGCGGGGCGGCGGGCCCGAGGCCGCGGGCGCGCCATCGCGGCGAGCCGTGGTCGCCGTGGCCGCTCCGGGCTCGGCGAGCGAGCCGCCAACAACCCGAAGAGCCCTCGCGACACCCCCTCTGGGGGATGGGGGGATCGCAGCGAGCCGGGCCCGGAGCGGCTTACGGCGACAGGCGAGCCGCGCGGGCGCGCCCGCGGCCCTCGGGCCCGCCGCCCCGCGTCAGCGCATCGCCGGAGCCCGACTAGCGCATGTTGCCGGTGTGCCCGAGGGAGTAGCGTCCAGGCTGAGGCCAGACGGTGAGGCCGTGCGGCTCCCGACCGACCGGGATGGTCTTGACCTCGCCCGAGGTCGTGTCGATGACGTAGACCACGTTGTCGTAGCGCCCGGACAGCCAGAGCTGCTTGCCGTCGGCGGTGATGTTGCCCATGTCCGGGCTGCCTGCCCCCGGGAGCCGCCACGTGGCGACGATCGCCCGCGTCGCGAAATCGATCACCGCGATGCTGCCCTGGCCCTCGCCCTTCTTGCCGCCGATCCGCGAGAAGCCGCGGTTGGTCACGTAGAGCTTGGTGGTGTCGCGGCTGGGATAGAGCCCGTGCGGGCCCACGCCGGTCTTGATGAAGCCCGTGATCTTGAACGCGTCGCCATCGACCAGGTGCACGCCGCCCGCCCGCAGATCGGCCACGTAGAAGATCTTGCCGTCGGGGCTCGCGCGGATGTCTTGCGGGATGCCCTTGTCGGGTAGCGTGAGGTAGCCGAGCACCTTGCGGCCCGCCCAGTCGATCTTGGCGAGCCGGCTCGCATACTCACACGTCATGATGAGATAGCGACCGTCGATCGAGTAGTCCCCGTGGTTGATCCCACCGCACTGCGGCGCGGCCAGCGAGCCCTGCAGCTCCATCGTCTTCGGGTCGCGGAAGTCCAGCCGCTTCATCGCCTCGGCCACGACCACTGCCGACTTGCCGTCGGGCGTGAAGTACATGTTGTAGGGATCGTCGACCGCCACCTGCTTGCCCGGCTTGCCCGTCACCGGATCGATCGGCGTCAGCGTCCCGTCCGTCCGGCCCTCCGCGTTGTTGGTCACCCACAGCGTGCTCAGGTCCCAGGAGGGCACCACGTGCTGCGGATTGGTGCCGACCTTGAAGCGGTCGATCACCTTCAGCGTGGCGGGATCGATCACGTACACGTCGTTGGACTTCAAGTTCGGCACGTAGACGCGCGTCGGCACGTTCGCAATCGCCGGGTTCATCTTGGCCGCCGTCGTCTCGCTGTAGAGGTTGGACGGATCGACGACGGCCGGCATCCCCGGCACCGTCTGGATGGCCGGCGCCTGGGAGGAGGCCAATCGCACGCCGGCCGCCAGGAGCGCCACCACCACCAGGCCGGTCACCACACTGCGGCTTGCAATCAAAAGTCGCATGAGCCCTCTTTCGTGTCGGTCAGTGTCGGTCGATTGAAGCTTTGATCGCGGCCACGGTCCGCTTGACGATGAGATCGACGCCGAGGACACCCAGCTCCGCGCTGGCTCGTCGGGGGTCGCCATCCACGCCGGTGCCGGCGCCGGGCACCTGCGCGTCGGCCGGCGGATCCTTTCGGACCAGCCGGGGATCGATGGCGAGCATCAGCGACGTGTCGGGCACCGCGGCGTGCTCACCGAGCTCGGTGGATTTATAGCCCCGGGATCGCAACAGCTCGCGAAAACCCACCGTCGCCGCCTGGTAGTACTCCTCGATGGCGTGGGCGCGGGCCTCCGGCGTCCATTCCTTGTTCAACTTCGCGGCCACGGACTTCGCCCCCGCCTGGGTCGAGCCGTGGTCACCGAGGAACACGACGTTGCGAAAGCCCGCCAGGCGTACGCTGCGCGCCGACGACTCCAGCGAGCGGCGAAACACATGCTCGGGAACCGTGATCGTTCCCGGGAATCGCATGTGGCCGGAGGGTGGGTTGATCGAGCCCTCCGGGACGTAGGCGATCACCGGACCCACCAGGGCGTTGCCGAGCTTCCGCGCGATGCGCTCGGACAGCGCGCGCACGCGCACGTTGTGCTTGCCCAGCGCCATGTGCGGACCGTTCTGCTCGGTCCCGCCGATCGGCAGGATGATCGTGGTCTTGCCGGCCGCCACCATCGCCTGCAGCTCGGGCCACGTCAGCTCCTCCAGAAAGACCGTGTCGGGCGTCTGGGCGAGCGCGGGCGCCACCAGCAGGGTCAGGACTGTGAGGAGGGCCACCGAGGTCTTCACACTAGGCCTTCAGTTTTTATACAACGCGCGGGGGGCCCGGACCCAGCGTTCAACGCGCGGCCCCGGGCTAGCGGGTCGAGCGCGCCCGGTCGATCCGTACCTGGATGTTCTGCACCAGG
>Ga0075418_10003897_pt1 | contig 16991 bp, 10 predicted proteins | sample SoiMetdeltSBSDD2_FD_81776 | JGI IMG/M metagenome (GOLD analysis project Ga0075418, IMG submission 81776) | Bulk soil microbial communities from a Populus tree surrounding site in Tennessee, USA - Soil MetaG P. deltoides SBSDD2 | ecosystem: Environmental > Terrestrial > Soil > Tree plantation... | reverse complement strand
TGGCGCGGTCGCGGTCGATTTCAGCGCCTTACAGGGAAGAAATCCCCGGGCAGGGTTCGCTCGTCGTCGAGGAGGAAAAGGGTCGGCGTGTCCCGCTGCCACTGAAGCACACGGACGTGAAAGCCACGATCCAGGGCTACATTGCCACGGTCAAGGTGGTGCAACAGTACGAGAATCCATTCGATCATAAAATCGAAGCGATTTATGTGTTTCCACTGCCGGAGAACGCTGCTGTCAATGAGTTCATCATGACCATAGGTGAGCGGCGCATTCGCGGAATTATTCGCGACCGCGCCGAAGCCGAGCAGATTTACAAAGAGGCCACGCAGCAGGGATATGTCGCATCTCTATTGACCGAGGAGCGGCCCAATATTTTCACGCAGTCTGTCGCGAACATCGAGCCGGGCAAGCGAATCGACATCGACATTCATTATTTCCACACGCTTGCATTTGACGATGGCTGGCATGAATTCGTTTTTCCGATGGTCGTGGGCCCGCGTTTCAATCCGCCGGGGAACACGAACGAGATTGCGGCATTGCCGAGCGATTCGCAACCCGACACCCACGGCAAAGCAGTGCATTACCTGAGACCGACGGAGCGGAGTGGTCACGACGTCGCAGTCCACGTCGATCTGCACGCGGGCGTTGCGATTGAGGAACTCGCGTGCGCGACACATGCAGTGGAGATTCGTGAACACTCACCCACCCATGCTGTGGTCACGCTTCGGCCGGAGGACCACATCCCGAACAAAGATTTTGTGCTGCGTTATCGCGTGGCGGGAGAGCGTCTCAAAGCGGGCCTCGTGACCGCTCGCGACGAACGCGGCGGCTTTTTCTCGCTCATGCTTTACCCGCCGGCCGATCTGCGCCACGCGCATCGGCAGCCGCTGGAAATTGTGTTCGTGCTCGACTGCTCGGGGAGCATGGACGGCAAACCCATCGAGCAGGCGAAGGCTGCGATTCGCCGCGGCCTGGAGCTGCTCCAGCCTGGCGATTCATTCCAGCTCATTAATTTCTCCATGTCCGCGGGGCAACTCGGACGCAGGCCGCTCGAAGCCACGCCGCAGAACATCGAGCGCGCCCGGCGGTTTCTGGCCACTCTCAACGCCGAGGGCGGCACGATGATGATCGAGGGCATCAAGGCCGCATTGGATTTTCCGCACGATCCCGAAAGGCTGCGCTTCGTTTGTTTCCTGACGGATGGTTACATCGGCAATGAAGCCGAGATTCTTGCCGCTGTCCAGCAGCGCCTCGGGCCCGCGCGCATCTTCAGCTTCGGCGTTGGCGCCTCTCCGAATCGTCATCTCATGGACAGCATGGCCCGGCTGGGACGCGGCGCGGTCGCGTACCTCGGCGCGGAGGACGAGGGCGCCGCCGTGATGTCCGCCTTCTTTGAACGAATCGCTTATCCTGCGTTGACCGACATCAGCCTGGACTGGAGTGGCCTGCGAGTGAGCGAAGTCTTCCCCGCGCGGACACCAGACCTCTTTGTCGGCCGGGCGGTGACGCTCACCGGACGTTTTGAAGGCAATCTTCCCGATCGACTTACGATTACCGGACAGGTCGGGGGCCGGCGGGTCGATGTGCCTGTGCAAATCGAACAAAGCGAAAGGTCGGCCCGCAGCATCGCCAGCGTCTGGGCGCGCACGAAGATCGCAACGCTGACGGACGAAATACTCAAAGGAGAGGAATCGCTGGGCAATTCCATTCGTCAACTCGCACTGGATTACAGTCTGACCTCGCCGTACACGGCGTTTGTGGCTGTTGATTCCGCTGCCTCCACACCGGGCGAGAGCAAAACCGTCAACCAGGGCGTGCCTGTTCCGCAAAGCGTGAATTTCGACCGAACAGTTTCCAACTCTGAGTAAGAAACCAAATATGACTATGCCTAGACTTCGAATCTGTGTCGCGCTCGCGATCATCGCTCTCGCGCCGGGCTGTTCGACGACGCGTTCCATTTCCAATTCCCACTTCACAAGGGAGACGAGCTGTTTTCCTTCGGGCGATCGTCACGCCAAGGTGGCGTTCGGCTATTACGGCGAACTGAGCGAGCACGACGTGCTGGCGATCGACCGTGATCGGCGTATCACGGAAACCGATATTGCCCAGGCGCTCACGAATCGGGCGTCGCCGAAACTCCGACCGGGCTCGACGATACTGGTCGTTCAATCCGGCGCCGTCATCCCGGACGGGGGGATGGTCACCGCTCTGGAACGCGAGTTCACGGTCGTGCCCTTTTCAGGCGTGCCGACGGATGCGCACGATGGCAGCAAAGGCGGCTATTCACGGCTACTGCGTCTGACGGCCGCGCGGGCCGGCTGCGAAACGATCCTTTGCTACTGGGGCGTCCTCGAATCCGGCCGCAGCGATGTCGTGACTAAAACCGTCTCCTGGGTGCCGCTGGCCGGTTGGGTATTGCCGGACGAGAGACAAGCGATGCGCATTCGCCTCAAGGTTGCGGTGGTTGATGTCCGCACCGGCAACTGGACGGTGATGTCGCCTGCGGCCCACGAAGACCGCGCGCTGAGCACGCGGTTTTCGCGGGGCAGTTCCGACCAGCAGCAGGTCGAGAAGCTGAAGCAACTCGCCTACACCAGCGCCGCACGCGACCTCACCGCCGCGGCGCGGTAGTTCGCTTACTGCGGCTGCGTCGCGGTTGGCGTTGCGTTCAGTTGCTTCGCCAGTTCCAGATGCTGCTGCAGGACGGGCAGCGTCTTCGAAGCGAAGGTCTTCAGTTCTGCGTCTTTCGCCTTTTCCGACGCGGTTTTGAATTTCTCGACGCTCTTCTGGTGATTCTCAACCGCGTGTTGCTTGAAGGCATTCTCAAACTCCTGTCCCTTCAAACTCGAAAGATGCTGGATCATCGTTTTGTGCTGCTCGCTCATCTCGTCGGGCAGCGGCACGCCCTTTTTCGCAGCGAGCTGTTTGAGTTCCTCATTGGCCTTTGTATGATCGGTCACAATCCGTTGCGAAAAGGCTTTCACCTGCTGGCTTTCGCCGTTCGATTGCCCCAGTTCGCCCATTTTGACTTCGGCCATGCCGCTCTGCGCCGCCTCTTTCATGAATTGTGCATCTTCAGAGGCAATCTGCGTTGTCTTCGCGTCGGTTGCGGCTTCCGTGGTCGATTGCTTGCCGCTCGCGCCCGAATCGGTCGCGGTTTCATCCGTCGTTGGTGCGCACGCCCCCAGCCAAAGCGCACACGGCAGTACTGCTATTAGTGTTCGTTTCATTTCATTGGTTCTCCTGTTCACGAGTTGCATCGGGTTCGATCACCGCAAAACGTCCGCCGCCCTGGCTCCACACTCGCAGCAGCAAACGTCCCCCCTTTGCCTTCCGAATCGCTTCTGTCAATTCACGCGTGTTGCCGACCTTTTGCCGGTTCACCTCGATGATCACATCGCCTGGCTTCAATCCGGCTTCGTAAGCGCGCGAGTCGGGATCAACGCTCGTAACAATCGCGCCGCGCATGTCACCTGGAACGTCAAATTGCCGGCGAAAGCGAGCATCGAGGTCGGTGACCTCAATCCCACTCAAGCCCTGCATCGCGCGCCCGGCACTCGGTCTCTGGCGCGGCTCTGCGCTCGCCAGTTCCTCGGTCGCCAACTCCGCGAGGGTCGCTGACAGCGCGCGTTCTTTGCCGTCGCGCAGCAGCTTCAAGTTGATCTTCGTGTTCGGGGGCGTTTGAGCGACCATCAAGCGCAAATTGCGGCTGTCGGTGACCTTCCGGCCATTCAACTCCGTGATGACGTCGCCGGCCTGCAAGCCCGCCTTGCTCGCCGGGCTGTTTGGAGTAACGTCCCCGATCAGCGCGCCGGTCTGCGCGGGCAGGCTGAACTCCTTCGCCAGTTCAGGAGTCACAGGCTGAATCCGCACGCCGAGGAATCCACGAATAACCTTTCCGTGCTCGATGATCCGCTCCATCACCCCGCGGGCCATGTTGATCGGCACCGAAAAGCCGATACCAATGCTGCCGCCCGCGCCGCTCAAGATCGCCGTGTTAATTCCCACCAACCGTCCTTGCGCATCCACCAGCGGCCCGCCGGAGTTGCCGGGGTTGATCGACGCGTCGGTTTGGATGAAATCCTCGTAGTCAACGATACCGAAGCCGCCTCGCCCCACCGCGCTGACAATGCCCATGGTCACGGTTTGCCCGACGCCGAAGGGATTGCCGACTGCCAGAACGAGGTCGCCTACCTGGAGATTCGAACTGTCCGTGATCGTCAGCGCGGGCAGGTTCGTTCCCTCGACCTTCAGCACGGAGATATCGGTTTGTGGGTCGGTGCCGACCACCTTCGCCCTCATGCGGGGCCCGCCTTCGACAAAGCCGACGGTCACTTCGTCCGCTTCCTCGACGACGTGGTTATTACTCAGGATGTAACCGTCAGAAGAAACGATGACGCCCGAGCCCATCCCCTGCTCCTGGCGCTGCCGCGGCCGCCCGCGGCGCGAGCCGTTTTCTTCATCTTCTTCCATGCCGAAGAACCGGCGGAAGAACGGATCGTTCAGCAGGGGATTGCTCCTGGAGTCCGGGCGAAGTGTCCGTGTCGAGTAAATCGTCACCACGCTTGGCCCCACTTTCTTCACCACCGGGGCGAAGCTGGCCGGCACCGTGCCATCGCGCACGATGGAATTCGTCTGCACGTTCAATCGCGGGCGCTGCGTGGGCGCAGCGGCACACGCAAGCGTCGCTTCAAAAGTCAGGAGCATGCCGACACAAAATGCCCGGCCAGGAATAGTATTCATGTCCGCCGCAACATAAGCCCATGCGCACCTGTATGCTGTCTAGGGACATCACCCCACGCTGGCACGGGCTGTGGGGCGCCGACGCTACCATGCGGTTCTTGATCAGCCGGCGGCCCCCGTCGATAATCGAAGCGATGTCTCAAGCCGCGCTTCTCGATCTCACCAGCCCCGTCGAGCAGCTCTACGGCGTGGGTCCCGAGCGCAAAGCTCAATTGCACCGGCTGGAAATCCACACGATCGGCGACCTGCTCGTGCACCGGCCGCGCCGCTATGAAGACCGGCGCCACTTCGTTTCGATGTACGACCTGCCCGTGGGGGTCGCGCGGACGGTCCGCGGCAAGGTGATCGCCGCCGGCACAACTTTTTTTCGGCGTTCGGGCAAGTCCGTTTTCGAGCTCATCGTCGATGATGGCTCAGCCCGGCTCCATTGCCGTTGGTGGAACGCGCCCTACATGGAGAAATACTTCAAGCAAGGCGACGAAGTGTTCGTTTTCGGCAAAGTGTCCACGCTCAAGCCAAGGACCATGGACCATCCGGAAACCGAAGTCATCGATTCCGCGGACGACGAGTCGATCCACATGAACCGGGTTGCGCCGGTTTATCCGCTCACCGAGGGGTTGCCGCAGCGGTGGCTGCGCGCGCTCATTTGGCGGGCGCTTGGAATTTTCGAAGCGCGCTTCGCGGAACCATGGCCCGCCATTAAGCTGGACGATTTTGTTTCGATGTCCCGCGCCATGCACGACGTGCACTTTCCCGAGGAAATCGCCGATGCCGAAGCGGCCCGTCGGCGTCTCGCGCTCGACGAGTTCATTTTGCTGCAGCTCGAAATCCAGAAGCGTCGCCGCAATCTCGAATCGCACACGCGGGGCTTGCCTTGCGGCGGCGACAACCGATTGATGAAACCCTTTCTGCGAAAGCTGGGCTTCAGCCCGACGGCGGCGCAAACGCGCGTGCTCCGGGAAATCCGCGCCGATGTCTCGGGTTCTGTTCCGATGCGCCGTTTGCTCCAAGGCGACGTCGGATCGGGCAAGACGCTGGTGGCCGGGTGCGCGGCGCTCATGGCGATCGAATCCGGATTTACCGTGGCGTTAATGGCACCCACCGAAATCCTGGCGGAGCAACATTTCCTGACCTTCTCGCAGTGGTTTAGCCCCATTGATGTGCGGGTGCTGCTCCGCACCGCCTCGCACAAGGAGCGGATGCTCGGCCAGCGCGCGTCACTGGTTGTCGGCACGCACGCGCTGATCCAGGAAACGGCCGGGCTGCCGAACCTCGGCCTGGTAATCATCGACGAGCAGCACAAATTCGGCGTGGCGCAGCGCGAGAAGTTGGTCCGCAAAGGAAATTATCCGCACTTGCTCGTCATGACAGCCACGCCGATCCCACGCACCCTCGGCCTGACCTTGTATGGCGATCTCGACGTGTCCGTCATCGATGAACTGCCGCCGGGCCGGGGCAAAGTGAAAACCTTCGTGCGGAACGAAGACAAGTTGCCCAGGGTGTGGGAGTTTGCGCGCCAGAAGCTGAGCGAAGGGCGTCAGATGTTTGTCGTTTATCCGCGCGTGGAAGACACCACAGGCGCGGTAAAAGCCGTGATTGAGGAGGCCGAGAAACTTGGAAAAGTTTTCGCCCCTTCCCGGGTCGGCGTGTTGCACGGAAAGATGAGACCCCAGGAAAAAGACCTCGTCATGAGTTCCTTTCGTGAAGGCAGGACGGCCGTGCTTGTGGCCACGTCGATCATCGAAGTCGGCGTGAACGTGCCGAACGCCTCCGTAATGGTGATCGAAAACGCGGAGCAGTTTGGCCTCGCGCAGTTGCATCAGCTTCGAGGCCGAATCGGGCGCGGTTCCCACGAGTCGTATTGCATTCTCGTATGCGGCAAGAAAACGCCCGAGGTTCGCCAGCGGCTTAACGTGATGGAGGAAACCACCGATGGCTTCCGCATCGCCGAAGAGGACCTCAAGCTCCGCGGGCCGGGAGAACTCCTGGGCCAGGAGCAGAGCGGCATGCCGCGTTTCCGTTTCGGGAATCTCGCTGCCGACCTGGCCCTGGTACAGAAGGCGAAAGAACTCGCCTCGGCAATACTGGCAACCTCCAAACCCCAAATTCCAAACTCCAAAGGAGCGCCAGTATCGAAACGACCCTAGGACTCGGATCTTAGCATTTGCGGCTTCTTTGGTGCTTGGAATTTGGAGGTTGGAGCCTTCGGGCATTTCGCCCGGTAGGTGAAAAAAGGGCTTGGCAAGGTTGTAACAATGCGTAAAAGTCCGCCTCGAAAGGGCCAGCCTGCCAAGCAGGCCAGGGCGTTGACACATCGGGAAACCGGGAAACAATAAAAGTTCAACTATGAAACTGATCGCGTTACTGACACTCGCTGCCTGTTTGGCGCTCGTTGGTTGCAAGCAAGAGGGTGCGGATACTGGTTCTAGCACCAGCCCCTCCACCAACGCTGCTCCCAAGACTCCATAAGCAGTAGAGTCAATGCTCAGGGTTGTCCGACCTTTGTCGCCAGCCCGAGTCTACGCTTGAGCCGGTCGTCCATGAGACTTGCTTTATCGCTGCTCATCGCGACGACCGGTTTGCTTTTTGCCGGCTGCGGAAAGAAGGACTCTTCGGATTCCACTACCAACGCTTCGGGAAATCCCTTGACCGCTCCGGTCGATTATCTCGGCGCCGCCGCCAAGGCGAAGAAGCTCGCCGACAAAACCGTCAGCTCCGCCGGGCTCAACCAGGCCATCCAGCTTTACCAGGCCCAGGAAGGGCAGTTGCCCAAAACCCTCAACGACCTCGTCACGAAGCAATACCTCCCCAGCATTCCGCCGCCGCCCGCCGGCACGAAATACGATTACAACCCCCAGACCGGCGCTCTGAAGGTGGTTCCGCAGTAACAGCTATTTAGACGCTTTTCGCAGTTGCTCCAGTTTTTGGGCTGCGTCGCCCCGATCAATTACGGTTTCAGCCAGGGCCCAGCCTTCGCTCAAAGACTTCACGCGTCCGCCGACCAGGAGAGCGGCGCTGGCGTTGAGTAAGACCGCATCGCGTTTGGGGCCTCTATCCTTTCCGTGAACGATCGCGCGCACGATTTCCGCGTTGGACGCGCGATCTGATCCCGCCAAATCGGCAAGGGTGGCTTTTTGCAACGGAAAGTCTTTGTGCGAGAGAGGCGACGAAGTGAAACCGCGCTCGTGATAAAACTCCGCGACATAGCTCGGTCCCAGCGTTGATAGCTCATCGAGAAAGGAGGCTTCCTTTTCCTCAACGCATCCGCTGACGACCAGGCCGCGTCGCGCGCCAAGCGTCTGCAGCACGCGAGCCACCGGCTCGCAGAGTTCCGGCCGTGGGACGCCGATAAGCTGCGCGGTCGGCCGCGCGGGATTCAGAAGGGGCCCGAGGAAATTGAAGATCGTGCGCTGACCGCGCTCGGCACAAAGCTTTCGCGCCGGGCCAATGTGCTTGAATGCGGGGTGGTAATTCGGCGCAAAGAAGAATGCGAATTGGTACTCGCGGAGCCACGCCGCGGCATCGCCCGGCGACAGCTCAATGCGCACGCCCAATGCTTCCAGAACGTCCGCACTGCCTGCCTGCGAAGTAATGGCGCGATTCCCGTGTTTGGCGACGATCACTCCGGCGGCAGCGGCTACGAGCGCGACGGTCGTGGAAATGTTAAAAGTATTCAACCGGTCTCCGCCCGTCCCACAAACGTCGAGGATTTCCGCCGAGCGCGTCTGTTGATCGACGGGCACCGCGACTGATCGCGCCCGGAGTTCGTTTGCAAACGCGGCGATTTCCTCGGGCGTTTCGTTCTTTTGCGCAAGCGCGGTCAGAAAGTCGGCTTTGCTCTCCGTGGATTGGGCTTCCGAGACAAGCGCCACGACAGCATCGCGCACCTGCCCGGCATTTAGCGATGTCCCGACCGTGAGTTGTCGCGTGAGGGAAACCAGCACGACTGTATTGTAGAGCCTTTGGCCGTGGCTGGAAAGGCTAGGGATGAAGTGTGCGCGCGCGATAAAAGCAGCCCGGTGCGTTACGCGTATCGAGATACTGGAACGTGCCGAGCGAGGACTGGTTCGTAACGATAGAAGTCCAGGAACTGCCGCTCGCGGAGCTTTCGATCACGAAAATGCCGTTGCGTTGGCCGGTCACTCGCACAAGAGTGCCTTCAGCGGTGCTGCTGAGCACGCGCAAGCTCGCGGGCGTCGCCAGGCTGTAGTTCAGCACCACTTGACCGGACGCTCCGTTCACGCCATCGACTACGATCACGTAAGTGAGATGCCGCTGCACCGGGACAGAGACGCGACTATCCAGACCATCCAAACCGCTGTTGTTATCACAACCAACCACTTGCAGGTTTTCGAAGCCGGAGCCGTTGGGCAGGTACACTGCGAGGATCGTATCGAACGAACTGCCATCCGTGCTCACGTGCAACTCGCCGTCGCCCTCCGCGATCAAGGCGAACCAGTGCGATGAGCCGCCCTGGATTCCACAGTGCAATGGCTCGGACGGGTCGGAAAGCCCTCCGGTAGTGCGGAAGATTTGCGTGCCCGTGTAACCGCGCGCGATCCCGGTGCTCATCGCTCTCGGTCCCGACGTAGTCGTTGCGGCGAATGTTGCCGAACCGAGGCGGATTGGGTGCTCGAGACGAAGAGCGTCCGCCAGTTTGTCCGAACTGAGCACAGGCTCAACCACACCTTCGCTGTTATTGATTTGGAGCGCCGCAGCGATGCTCATCGCTGACTGGCTACCACTCGTGACTCGCGCTGAATATGACCCAACGCGGGATGCGTCGACGTTGGGGATGCTGAGCGTTTTGTTCGTGGCCCCCGCGAGCAGTTCGCCATCCAAGAACCATTGCACAGAGACGTTCGCCGGCGTCGTTTGCAAGCTGAATGTCGCGACGCCGCCCAGTGCTACCGTCTGGCTCGCAGGCTGAACTGTGATTACGGGCACCTGCGACGTCGTGGGGATGAGTGACCACTGAAAATTGAAGTCGCCGTTTTCCGTGCCCAGGCCAGCTACCGCGATGCGGTATCGCGTGCCGGCGGTGACATTAAAACGGACGGCGCTCGCGAAGTAGCCACCGCTATCGTCATCGCTGGCCACCGGTATGAGGGCGTTCACAGCACTGCCGGTGTAAACAGCCAGCAGCGTGTCGAAGCTGCTTCCCCCAAGCGAGATCGTGGCGATGCCGCTCGCCCCTGGCTGCCAACTGATCCAGACCGATTGCGCGGCTGATTTATTTGCATGCTCGGGCTCGCCCGATTCTATCGTTGCGCCGCTGTTGCTGGCGCTGCCGGAGCCAGAGGAACTCGGAAGATTGACCATCGAGGCAAACGCGTCCGTAAATTGGAGTGTTGCATTGGTGACGCGAACGGACGCCGGGTTGCTCAACGTTCCGCCGGCGTCGGTGAACACAACCACGGAGTAATCGGCCGCGTCGGTGGACTGGATATTGACGAGCGTGAGCGCGCTGTTCGTCGCGTTTGCGAGGTTGATGCCGTTGCGCCGCCACTGGAAATAAAACGGCCCCGTGCCGGAGTAGCCGACGCTCAGTGTCACGGTGCTTCCCGCGGAAACGGTTTGGCTCAGTGGCTGGTTTGTGATGATCGGCAGGGACGGCATTTCGACCGTGACCGTGGCCGGCTTGCTGATGACGAAGCCATACGGGTTGAACACTATCGCCTTATACGTGCCGGCGTCGCAGCGTGAGGCGTTGGAAATCGTGAGGACCGCGTTGGTGGCGCCGGTCATCACGTCTCCGCCGGATATCCAACGATAGGACAGTGGTGCCTCGCCTGTCGCAGAAACGGACAGTGTGACTGTGGCCCCGGCGGCAACGGTGACCGATTGAGGATGCGCCGTGATTGTCGGCGCTTTCTTCGGCGGCGGGTCGGCCGCAGCGTCAAAGACGCCCAGCGCGCAAAGGCTGAGCATGGCGACACCACTTGCCATCGCTTCGCCCCATTTTCCCCACTTGTGCACGCCCTTTTCAGAGCAACCCTCAGTCCAAAAGCAATTATGACGATTCTTTCGTAACTCGTTGAAGGCGCGCTTTCTGCTGAGTTCTCGCGTATGGATGTCGAAAGAGGCGCGGGGTGGCGCGGGGTTCTCCTCGCGTTCGCTTTCGCCATAGTTTTGCCACGGCTGGCGCCTGCGCAACCCGCGCTCCTGACCATGGAGGGACGGGTCGAGGTCGCGCGTGCCGGCAGCCTCGCGTGGACCGCGGGTCAGACGAACCAGACGCTGGCCTTCCGTGATCGTGTCCGCACGGGAATGCGCAGTCGCGCCACCGTTCGACTGAGCGACTTGAGCGTGCTGCGGCTCAGCGAGTTGACCACGATCGAGATCCAACCTCCGACGAAGTCCGGCAACAAGCCCGTGCTCGAGCAACGCTCCGGCGCGACGTATTTCCTGAACCGCGAGCGGCCCAGCGAAGTCGAGTTCCGGACTCCACAAGCCTCTGGCGCAATCCGCGGCACCGAATTCGACCTGGCCGTGACGGAGGATGGCCGCACGATTCTCACACTCCTCGATGGCGAAGTGGCTCTATCCAATCCCCAGGGCGAACTCGTTCTAAAGAGTGGCGAGCAGGCGACTGTCCAGGCGGGCCAGGCCCCAACGAAAACCGCGGTGATCGATGCCATCAACATCATCCAGTGGGCGCTCTATTATCCGGCGATTGTCGACGCGGACGAACTGCAACTCGCCGACGCGCCGCAGACGATTTCCGGCTCTCTCGAAGCGTATCGCAGCGGCGATTTGTTGAAGGCGCTCGCCGCTTATCCTGAGGGGCGCCAGCCCGCATCGAATGACGAAAAGCTCTACCTGGCCGGTTTGCTGTTGAGTGTGGGGCGGGCGGACCAGGCGCAGCAGATGTTTCGCCACCGTGCCCTCGATCGGTTGATCGCCGCCGTGAAAGGAGGAATTGTTGAAGCGCCTTCACCCAAAACGGCCACGGAATGGCTCGCCGAATCTTACTATCGCCAATCACAACGCGATCTCGAAGGCGCGTTGCGCGCCGCACGCGAAGCGGTCGCAAAATCGCCGAATTTTGGTTTTGCGCACGTGCGGATCGCCGAATTGGAATTCAGCTTTGGGAATACCGATCGTGCGCTGAGCGCGCTCGAAGCCGGCCTGAGCAAGTCTCCCCACAACGCCCAGGCGCATGCGCTGCGCGGGTTTTTGCTCGCTGACCGAAACAAACGCGCGGAAAGCATCAAGGCTTTCGACGAGGCGATTGCGATCGACAGCGGTCTGGGTAATGCGTGGCTCGGGCGCGGCCTCGCGCGCATTCGCGCCGGCGACTCCGATAATGGTTTCCGCGATTTGCAGACGGCTGCCATCCTTGAGCCGAACCGTTCTTTGTATCGCAGCTATCTCGGCAAGGCGTTCAGCCACACGCTCGATCCGGCGCGGGCGCAAAAGGAACTCGGCCTCGCGAAGCGGTTGGACGCCCACGACCCCACGCCCTGGCTTTATTCTTCGTTACTCAATCAACGGCAGAATCGCATCAACGAAGCGGTCGAGGATCTCGAGAAGTCGCAAGACTTGAACGACAACCGCGCGGTTTACCGTTCGCAATTGTTGCTCGACCAGGACCGCGCGGTGCGCAGCGCGAACCTGGCGACGATTTATCGCGACGCGGGCCTGGAGGATGTGAGCGTGCGCGAGGCGCAGCGCGCCGTGAGTTACGACTACGCCAACTACTCTGCGCACCTGTTTCTCGCGTCGAGCTACGACACCCTGCGCGATCCGAAGTCGTTCAACCTGCGTTACGAGACGCCGTTTTTCAGCGAGTTGCTCGTGGCCAACCTGCTCGCGCCGGTGGGAGGCGGACATCTTTCACAAAACATTTCGGCGCAGGAATACTCGCGTTTTTTTGACACGGACCACTTCGGGATTTTCTCGAGCACTGAATATCTGAGTTACGGGCATTGGATTCAGTCCGCGTCGCAATACGGCACGCTCGGCAACAGCAGCTATTCGGTGGATGCATTCTATCGCTCCGATAACGGTCAACGGCCCAACAACGACCTCGAGCAATTGGCGCTCTCAGCAAGGTTCAAACAACAGCTTACGCGCAAGGACAGTGTTTACGTCGAGGCGCAATACTATCGCGCGGAGTCCGGCGATGTATCGCAGTATTACGACGAGGCATCGGCCAGCCGCTCGTTGCGCGTCGAAGAACGGCAGGAGCCGAATGTATTTCTAGGTTATCACCGCGAGTGGCGACCCGGTGTTCACACCCTTGCCCTTGCGGGCCGGCTCGACGACACGCTGGAATTGACGGACGCCGATCCTCGACTCCTGTTTGTTCGCTACGGTCTCGGAGGCGGCGGCATCAATGGCGTCATAAACCCGATCGGGTTCGACATTGCCTATCGCAGCGAACTGGAGGCCTATACCGCGGAACTGCAGCAGATTTACGAACTCGGCAAACACACGCTCATTGGAGGGGCCCGTTATCAGGCCGGGTCTTCCGACACTGACACGGAACTGAACCCCATCATCGGGTCACCGATCAATCAGCACATCGAGACCGACCTGGATCGGATCAGCGTTTACGCTTACGATCATTGGCAACCCTGGAAGCAACTCCAACTGACCGCCGGCATAAGCTACGACCGCCTGCACTACCCGTTGAATAACGACACGGTACCGGTGTCCGACGGCGAAGATACCAAAGACCAGTTCTCACCGAAGGTCGGGTTCATTTACGCGCCGTGGCGTGATACTCACCTGCGCGGTGCTTACACGCGCTCGCTCGGCGGCGTTTACTTCGATCAAAGTCTGCGCCTGGAACCAACCCAGATCGCCGGATTCAACCAGGCCTTCCGCAGTCTCGTGCCGGAATCGGTGGCCGGACTCGTTCCTGGCACAGAGTTCCAGACATTTGGCCTGGGCCTGGATCATCTCGTTCGCAAAACACGCACGTATCTAGCGGTCGAGGCGGAACTGCTGCAGTCGGAGGGCGATCGCAGAATTGGAGTGTTGACGAATTCTTTCTTCCTGGTCCCCGACAGCCCTTCGAGCACGCGTCAGAGTTTGGACTTTGAAGAGCGCACATTGCGTTTCACTGTGAACCAGTTGTTGAGCGAGGAATGGAGCCTCGGCGCCAGCTACCGCCGGAGCGAAGCGGATTTCGAGTCCTTCCTCACCGACGTGCCGCGAAATGTGCCGGGCGCAGCCGGCGTGAATCGCGATGTCACGGCGATTCTCCACCAGGTTCGACTGTTCGCGAATTTCAATCATCCTTCGGGACTGTTCGCTTCGGTCAACGGCCTCTGGACGCAGCAATCGAATCAGGGTTACCAGCCGGACATTCCGGGTGATGATTTCTGGCAGCTCAACCTTTATGCCGGGTGGCGGTTCTGGCGGCGTCACGCGGAGGTGCGCGTCGGCCTGCTGAACGTCACCGACGAGGACTACCAGCTTAACCCGTTGAATCTCTACAACGAACTGCCGCGCGACCGCACCCTGGCCGTGAATCTCAAATTCTACTTTTAACCTTCTAACTCGCGACGGATCGTGAGCTTCAAACAAACATTCGGTAAGCGTTGGATCGTCGGAGTTTCAGGTTCGGTCCTCGCCGTGGTGGCTGGCCTGGCGGTGCATCAACTGACCGTTGGCTCTGGGCTGGTGAACCTGAGCTACGATCTACTGACGATCTTTAAGCCTGTTGTAGTGCCGACGAACGCCGTGCTCGTTTTCATGGACGAAGCCTCGCACGAAAAGCTCGGCCAGCCATTGAACGCACCGTGGGACCGGACGTTACACGCGCAACTGGTCGACAAGCTCACCGCCGCGGGAGCGAAGGCAATCGTCTTCGACGTCGTGTTCAGCGACCCCGCCGTGAACGGGCCGGAGGCCGATCGCAGATTGGCCGAGGCGCTTGCAGCCAGCAAGCGCGTGATCATCGCGGCCGACAACGAGCCGATAGGCCGCTTTGGGAGCAAGTTTAGGCCTCCGATCGATGTATTACTTAAAGCCGCGGCGCACGTCGGCTCCGCGCAAGTCCTGCCCAACCGCGACCTGATTGTCCGACAGCACACGCCCGGTCCTCCGCATGAGCAACTCTCCAGCCTGGGGTGGACGGCCGCAGAGTTCGTTGGCGCTGTTCAGCTCGACACCAATGGCGCGGAACCTTTATCGCGCTGGCTTCAATATTATGCGCCGGCCGATTCACTGCCCTTCGTCAGCTACGCCGACGCGCTGGCGGTCGACCAACCTGAATTGTTTCTTGATAAGGTTGTGTTTGTCGGTGCTCGCGTGCTCACCCGTTTTGCGGGCGAGCGCAAGGACGAGTACCTGACTCCCTACACGTTTCTACGACGCGAAACGCCCTTTATCTCCGGAGTGGAAATCCAGGCGACCGCGTTTCTGAACCTTGTCCGCGGAGATTGGTGGCGCCGCACTTCGATTACAGCAGAGGCAGTCGTGCTCATATTGGTGGGCGCGCTTCTCGGTTACGTGTTGATGCAGGCGCGGCCATGGTCGGCGACAGCTTTGGCGGTGATCGCCAGCGGCGGCGCGTTGCTTGCCAGCTACGCCTTGTTACGCCGGAACGTATGGTTTCCCTGGTTGTTGCCCGTGACGCAGCTTGGCGTGGTCTGGGTCGCGTCGGTGACCGTGAACTCGTTCCGCCTCTACCTCGAGCGCCGACTTTATGAGCAGACCCTCTCGCTCTACCTCTCACCGAAGCTGGTGAAGAAATTCGCGGACGACGAGAAGTTCCGGCAGCCCGGCGCCGAAAAACAGATGCTCACGATCCTTTTCACCGACATCGCCAATTTCACCAGCCTTTCCGAAGGGATGGACTCCGACGAACTCGCGAAGTTGATGAACAATTACTTTCACACGGCAGTGACGAAGTGCATCCACGCGACGGATGGCACAGTGGTAAAGTACATCGGTGACGCGATCTTCGCCTTTTGGAATGCGCCTGATCAACAGATCGACCATGCGGCAAGGGCATGTGAGGCCGCACTGCGCTTTCGCGAGCAGGGTGTTCAGCATGCGAAAGGACAGCCGCTGGTTACGCGCATGGGTCTGCATACCGGCGTGGCGAACGTAGGCAACTTCGGGAGCGTCGAGCGGATCGATTACACGGCGCTCGGGGAGAGCATCAACCTCGCCTCGCGCATGGAGGGTTTGAACAAACATCTCGGTACGACGGTGCTCATCACCGGCGCGACCCGGGCCGAAACAGCAGAGCGATTTTCGACGCGCTTCCTCGGCAGATTTCGGCTGAAGGGATTTGAGAAGTCGGTCGAAGTGTTTGAACTCCTTGGAAGGGCAACCGGCCCGCCGGAGCCGTGGCAGAGCCATTTCGCATCCGGCCTCGAGACGTTTATCCGCGGCGACTTCGAGGCCGCCGGCCGTGAGTTTCGGAAGGTGCTCGAATTTCGGAAAGAAGACGGACCAGCGCGGTTCTATTTGCAACGGATCGAGGAGGTGCGCAAAGAACCGGCCGCCGCGGCATGGACCGGTGACGTCGAGCTCACTGAAAAGTAGGATGTCGAGCGGGGAATACACCCGCTGATAAAAGTGCGAACGGCTTGACTGGAGCTGGGGTTTCGTCCAGTTCTTTCCCATGTACAAGATTCTCGGGACGGACCAGAAGGAGTACGGGCCTGTCAGTGCCGATCAATTGCGGCAGTGGATCAGGGAAGGGCGGGCGAACAGCCAGACTCTTGTGCAGGGCCCGAACAGCACGGAATGGAAGCCGCTGAACAGTTTCCCGGAGGTCGGCGATCTGCTGGCGCCGGTTGCGTCGAGCGTCCCTGGCCCGGCCCCGGGTTACGTCGGGAGCCAACCTGCCGCCGACATACCCAACTATTTGTGGCAATCCATTGTCGCCACGGTGTGTTGCTGTCTGCCGCTCGGAATAGCCGCCATTGTCTATGCCGGCCAGGTAAACACGAAGCTGGCGCTGGGCGACATTCCAGGGGCTATGCGGGCTTCCCGAAACGCGCGAATGTGGTGCTGGATTGCCTTTGGCATCGGGATCCTGGTGAACAGCCTTTATGCCCTGTACTTTTTAGGGCGTTTCGCCCAGGGGTTCTCTGACGCCTTTCAATTATGATTTCAGGATTCCAGGGCCGGAGAATCCTTTGGTGGGTCGCGGTCATCGTCGCCGCGGCCGCCGGGTCTGTGATGCTGTACTTTTTTGCGCCGGCCGAGTATCCGTTTTACCCAAAGTGTCTCTTTCACCTTGCGACAGGTCTGTCCTGTCCGGGTTGCGGATCGCT
>Ga0075418_10003893_pt1 | contig 17001 bp, 18 predicted proteins | sample SoiMetdeltSBSDD2_FD_81776 | JGI IMG/M metagenome (GOLD analysis project Ga0075418, IMG submission 81776) | Bulk soil microbial communities from a Populus tree surrounding site in Tennessee, USA - Soil MetaG P. deltoides SBSDD2 | ecosystem: Environmental > Terrestrial > Soil > Tree plantation... | reverse complement strand
TTCAACCTCAGAGCCCTCATTCGTGCGAAGCCCCCGTTCGAAACGACGTGGGTAGTGCCGAGCACCACGAGAGCAAAGGGAGCGACCGTGAAAACATTTGCGACGCTTACCTGCCTGATCCTTGCCGCGGGTCTTACCGCGGCCCCCGCGCAGACCGGTGCATCGAAGCCGATCCCGGTTACGCCCGACAACTTCGTCCGCGCCGAGACCGACACCTACTTCGCCAACATCGTGAAGCAGGCCGGAGGCACCGGCAGGTTCTACCACCGCCGCGAGCTCGAACCAGTCGACGAGCAGATCGTCATCCGCGGCAACCGCGACACCGTGTATTCGGCGGCGGTGTTCGACCTCGATGCCGGGCCGGTGTCGCTCACACTGCCCGATGCGGGAAAACGTTTCAGGTCCATGATCGTGATCACCGAGGATCAGTACACGCCGGCGGTGGTGTACGACGCGGGCCGCTACACGTACACGCGAAAAGAGATCGGCACTCGCTACGTGATGCTGGCGCTGCGCACGCTGGTGGATCCGAACGATCCGGACGATCTCAGGAAGGTTCATGCCCTGCAGGATGCGACCACGGTCGAGCAGCCCGGCGGCCCGGGCCGCCTCGAGACGCCGGGCTGGGACCCGGTCAGCCACAAGAAAGTGCGCGACGCGCTGCTGGTGCTCGCCTCGACTCTGCCCGACTCCGACCGCGGTTTCGGTACGAAGGAGCAAGTTGACCCCGTTCGGCGCTTGATCCTCAGCGCGTCGGCCTGGGGCGGCAACCCCGACAGTGAGGCCAAGTATCTCAACGTCAATCCAGCGAGGAACGACGGGAAGACCGTACACAAGCTGACCGTCCCGGCCAACGTGCCCGTCGACGGCTTCTGGTCCATCAGCGTTTACAACGCCAGAGGGAATTTCGAGCCGAACAAGTTGAACGCCTACACCATCAACAACATCACCGCCAAGAAGAGCCCTGACGGCTCGGTCGCCGTCCAGTTCGGCGGCTGTGACGGCAAGATCCCGAACTGCATTCCGATCGTCGCGAACTGGAACTACATGGTCCGTTTCTATCGGCCGCGCGCCGAGATCTTGAACGGGAAATGGAAGTTCCCGGAAGCGCGGCCATGAAGCGCTTCGCTGCGATCGTGTTCGCCGTCTTGCGGGGCTGAGATCCCACGTCTGACGGCTTAAGAGACCGCTGGCCCAGCCGAGTGCTAGCGTCGCGGCCGGATACGCATGTTTCCCGTCGCGGGGTGAAGACCCCATGGGACCGCGCCGTTCTTCCAAGTACCGTGAAGCCGTTGAGCGCGTGCTCACGCGCTTTACGAAAACTATTCCACAGCAAGGGGAAGAACCGATGCGAGGGAAGGCAAGATCCATCGTCACGGTGGCGGCCGCGCTACTCGTGACGTTCTCCGTAATGGCCCAGAACACGCCCGACCCCCCGGCCAAGGCGACCGACACGACCCCGACGAAAGACGCCGACAACACGGCGCGCAACGCCGCCGACCGGGCCGGCGAGACGCTCACGCCCGTCGATCAAGGCAATAGCAAGGCGGACGTCACGATGACGGCCCAGATCCGCAAGGAGGTCGTCGCCCTGAGGAACCTTTCCGTCAACGGCCAGAACGTGAAGATCATCACCAACGAGGGGAAGGTCACGCTCCGCGGGCCCGTGAACTCCGCCGACGAAAAGCGTCAGATCGGCGAGATCGCAACCAGGTACGCGCAACCCGGGAACGTCGACAATCAACTCGAAGTGAAAGCCGCTGCCAACGACGGCGGCCAAACCAAAGGAGACTGAGCCCCATGTCGAAGAAATCGGTATTCTGCATCGCCACGTCCCGCGACCAAGCGGATCGCATCGTCGGTCAGCTCAAGGACGCGAACTTCTCCAACGACGACATTTCGGTGTTGTTCCCCGACAAGGACACGACTCGCGATTTCGCGCACGAGAAGAACACGAAGGCGCCTGAAGGCGCGGCCGCAGGCGCCGGCACGGGCGGCGTCATCGGCGGCGCGCTCGGATGGATCGCCGGAATCGGCGCGCTCGCCATTCCCGGCGTCGGTCCGTTCATCGCCGCGGGACCGATCATGGCCGCTCTCAGCGGCGCCGCCATCGGCGCGGCCGCTGGCGGGATCGCCGGCGGACTCATCGGTCTGGGAATCCCGGAGCTCGAAGCCAAGCGATACGAAGGGAAGGTCAAGGCCGGCAATCTTCTCATCTCGGTTCACACCGACAACTCCGAGGAGATCGCCCGCGCCAAGGACATCTTCAGCAAGGCTGGTGCCGAGGACATCTGCACGACGGGTGAAGCGTCCACACCGAAGGAAAGCCAAGCCGGTTACGCGGGGTCACGGAAGTAACGTCGGCGCCATCCCTGCGGCCGGGATCACTCCCGGCCGCGGGGCCCTGTTCCCCCACGTTCCGCATCCACAGGAGACTTGCGCATGAACTCCAAGTCCACGAAGACGCTCAAAGACCTCTTCCTGGCGGAGCTGGCAGACATGTACGACGCCGAGCCCCGCATCGTGAAGGCTTTGCCGAAGCTGGCCAAGGCGGCCACGTCCGATGACCTCAAAGAGGCGTTTTTGTCCCACTTGAAGGAAACCGAAGGCCATGTAGCGAAGCTCGAGAAGGTCTTCCAGGCTTTCGGCGAGAAGGCCAAAGGAAAGAAGTGCGATGCCACCGTGGGACTTCTGGCAGAGGGTGACGACATCGCGACGGAGTTCGACGGGTCTCCGGCGATCAACGCGGCGTTGATCTCCGCGGCGCAGAAGGTCGAGCACTACGAGACGGCGTCGTACGGCTGCCTGCACGCATGGGCACTGCTACTCGGTAACGAGAAGGCCGCCGCTATCCTCGAAGACATTCTGGATGAAGAGAAGGCCGCCAATGAAAAGCTCACGGAGCTGGCGCAGAGCGGGATCAACGAAGAAGCTCTGGGTCAACACACCGACGAGGACGACGACGGAGTGACGGTGGCGGCCCCCGGTGGCATGAGACGGAAGGTCGGCGGAACGAAGACGCACTGACTTGGAGGACGACATGAGTCTCTTGGAAAATCTCGGCGATCTGTTAAGGCGAGCCACGACAGGCGACACGCCGGACGCCGACGTGCACGCAGCGTACGATCAGGTCGCCCAGGCCGTGCCGAGCGACGCGCTTGCGGACGGACTGTCCCATGCGTTCAAGTCCGACGAAACACCCTCCTTCGGGCACATGATTTCCGGGCTGTTCCACCATTCCGGTCCGGAGCAGAAGACGGGTTTGCTCAACCAGCTGCTCGGTGCGCTCGGCGCAGCAGGCTTCGCGCGAGCATTGGGCGCCACGGGTGCGCCGTCCGGACAAACTGTCACGCCGCAGATGGCGGCGCAGATGTCGCCGGAGACGATCCGGGCCCTGGCCCAAGAAGCCGCCGAGCGGGACCCGTCCATCGTCGACAACGCGGCGAAGTTCTACGCGCAGCACCCGACGCTCGTGAAGACCATCGGTGCCGGCGCGCTGGCCGTGCTCATGTCCAGGATCTCCGCATCCAGACGGTGATCCCCCAGGGAGTGCTGGTTCGAGTCCAGCCTCCGGCACCAATCCAGAGAACCGTCAGCTCGTGCAGATCTGACCGGTGTACGTCGAATAGCAGCAGGGGTCGCACGAGATCCGCGGATGTCCGTTGTAGGTGCAGCCACACCAGGGCTGCGCGGGGCACGCTTGACAACCTTTGGGCTTGGCCTCGGTGGGAGTGAAGACGGCGACGGTGCCGAGCAAGACGACAGCGGTGATCAGGACGACCATCAGTCTCCGTGCACGATTCATGACTCACCTCCTGGTGGCGAGATCATACGGCGAGATCGCGAGAGCCACGTCTCAAAACGCCCTTCCCCGCAAGTCCCATTTCACCTGCGGCGGGTTCCTCTATACTCCGGCGCCGACGGGAGTCCGACCCCCTATCCGGGGACTTCTAAAAGGAAGTAGCGGCAACGAATGAAGCCGTGAAGCAACACGCCACCGAGATCGTCGTCACGTCGCACGGACCGGGGATGATCGAGCTCACCGATCGCGTCGCCGCTTGGGTCCGCGGGACGCAGGTGGCGACAGGGCTGCTGACCCTTCATGTGAAGCATACCTCCGCCTCGCTGCTGATCCAGGAGAACGCCGACCCGGAGGTCCAGCGCGACTTCGAGAGGTTTCTGCGCCGGCTCGTCCCCGAGGGGGACCCGCTGTTTCACCACACCTCCGAGGGGCCCGACGACATGCCGGCCCACGTCCGCGCGGCGCTGACGGCGACGACGCTCTCGATTCCCGTCGTCGGCGGCGCGCCCGCGCTCGGCACCTGGCAGGGGATCTACCTCTACGAGCACCGCCGCCGTCCCCACACGCGGACCGTCGCGGCGCACCTGATCGGGGAGTGAGGGATCACACGTGCTCGCCTTCCTGATCCTGGCGCTTCTCGCCGGCACGGCCCATGCTGGCCAGGACAACGCGCTCGAGCGCTACGTCCGGGCGCCCGACGCGGCCTACGCCTACCACCTCGTGAACACGCTCGAGGGCGACGGCTACCGCGCGCACGTGCTCGAGATGACCTCCCAGTCGTGGCGGACGCCGGAGGAAGTCGATCGCACCGTCTGGAAGCACTGGGTGACCGTCGTCGTGCCGCGCTCGGTGCGTCATCGCACGGCCTTGCTCTACGTGTCCGGTGGCCGATCCACGACCCCGGCGCCGGCGGGGCCCAATCCCGTCGTCGCCCGCATCGCCGCCGCCACCGGTGCGGTCGGGGTGTACGTCCAGCAGGTGCCCAACGGGCCGCTGACCTTCACCGGCGACGGGGTGCCGCGCCGCGAGGACGCGCTGATCGCCTACGCCTGGGACAGGTACCTGCGCAGTGCGGACGCCACGTGGCTCCCGCGCCTGCCCATGACCAAGAGCGTGGTGCGGGCGATGGACACGGTCGTGGACTTCTGCGCCACTCCGGCCGGTGGAGGCCTCTCCATCGAGAGCTTCGTGGTGGCCGGCTCCTCCAAGCGCGGATGGACGACCTGGACGACGGCAGTCGTGGATCCGCGCGTGGTGGCCATCGTTCCCATGGTGATCGACGTGCTCAACGTCGAGACGTCCTTCCGCCACCATTACCGCGCCTACGGGTTCTGGTCGCCCGCGATCGAGGATTACGTCGCGCTTCACATCCCCGACTGGTTCGGCACGCGGGAGTTCCACGCGCTCCAGGAGATTGAGGACCCGTACAGTTATCGCGATCGCCTCACCCTGCCGAAGCTGATCGTGAACGCCACCGGCGACCCCCTGTTCCTGCCGGATTCGTCGCGCTTCTACTTCGACAAGCTGAAGGGCGAGAAGCATCTGCGCTACGTGCCGAACGCGGACCATTCCCTCGACGGGACCGACGCCTTCGACAGCTTGCTCGCCTTCTTCCGCGAGATCGTGGAGGGCGTGCCGCGTCCCGAGCTCACCTGGCGTTTCGAGGGACGGACCGCGATCCGCGTGTGGACGGGAACGAAGCGACCGCCATCCGGTGTGCGGCTGTGGAAGGCTTCGAACCCTGACGCGCGCGACTTTCGTCTGGAGACGATCGGGCCGCAGTGGACCGCCACCCTCCTCGAGCCGCGTGCCGATGGCGTCTACGTGGGGCGTGTCGATCAACCCGCTCGGGGTTGGACGGCGTTCTTCGTCGAGATGACCTATCCCGGTGGGGGAAACGAGCCGCTCAAGCTCACCACCGCGGTGCGCGTCGTCCCCGACACGCTGCCCCACCGAGATCCGCGGGCACGGTGAGGGGAGACGTCATGGTCGAGGAGCGAGGCGGATGGGTCACACCGGCGGCAGGAGCAAGCGCTTCTCGATCGCGCGTGCGAAACGCGCCGGCGCTTCTGGGTGGCGCGCCAAGAACATCAGCGGCTCGAAGACCTCGAGCTCCATCAAGAGAAAGCGTCCGTCTCGCACCACGCCGTCGACGCGCGCGTAGACCGTTGGCGCCGGCGCGCACGCGACACCATTGCGCGCTTGTTCGACGAGCCCTTCGCTCACCTGCACGCTCTCGTCGCGACCGCCGAATTGAAACTGAACGCGGTAGTCGCCTTGCTTCGGGCGTTTGCGAACGGCGTGGCTGAAGACGCCGTCGAAGAACAACAGCGACAACTCACCCTCGCTCTCGATCTCGGGCATGAACGGCTGCACCAACACGCCGCGATCCTCGAGCGTCTTCGCGATGTCGGCGGCGTAGCGGCCGAGCTCTTCGATGCGAAAGCGGAAGATGCGGTAACCACCTCCGGCGATGGTCGGTTTGACCACGATCTCCTTCCAGCCGCGCTCGAGCGCCAATGCGGCGATGTCCGCGTTCTCGTTCCGGGCGATGCAAATCGTGGGCACGATCGCGACACCCGCGCGGTGGAGATCTCGTAGATACCCCTTGTCGAAATTCCAATCGATGATCTCGCCCGAGTTGCACATGAGCACGCGCTCGGCGATGCGCCCATCGAGCCACGCGCGAAACTCCGCGGCCCGCTCGAAGTAGTCCCAGGGCGTACGCATGACGAGCGCATCGTACGAAGTCCAATCGACGCTCGCGTCGCTCCACACCGCCGGTACCCCGGCGATACCGATGTCCTTGAGCGCTGTCACCAAGAGGTGGTCGTCCTCGTAGAGGGTGGCGAGCGCCTCGGAGGTCACGAGGGCCACCCGCCGTTGTCCGTCCTTCATGTGGGTTTCGACGTCAACAGCCGAGGGAGCATCTGCATCTCGGAAAACACCTCGTGCGCGCCTGCGTCTCTAAGGCGATGTTCGGGAGTATTGAGTGAGAAGCCGAAGACGTACATCCCGGCCGCGATGGCCGCTCGCACGCCCGTGGGGGTATCTTCAACGACGGCGCATCGCTCGGGGCTCTTGCCGAGCCGGTGAGCTGCAAACAGGAAGATGTCGGGGGCTGGTTTCGGTCGCTGTACATCAGCAACACTAAAGATCCGACCTTCGAAGTACTGCAAGAGACCGGTTGCGCCCAGTGTCAGCCGAATCTTCGCGTGCTCTCCGCTGGAGGCAACGCAATAGGGAACGGATAATCCCTTCAATGCGTCAGCCACGCCTGGAATGGGCTTGATTTGATTCTTCAGGGCCTCATCCGCGCGCGCTCGAAGCTCTGGAACGAATGATTCCGGTGGAGGACTCCCATGCATGTCGGTGATCAAGGCCACGCATTGCGGCATGGAAAGTCCCACAAAGCGTTCGAACATGTCTTCCAGGGTTACCGGAACACCGAGCTCGTTCAGCATGGTGCAGAAGATCTGGTTCGTAATGCGTTCACTGTCGACGAGCACCCCGTCGCAGTCGAAGATCACCAGCTCAAGACGAATCACCTGAAAAACCCCACAACAGATCTCCGCTCCCCGATCAAAGCGCAGCGACAGCGTGCAAACGAATCCGCCTCATCGCGGCCCTCCGACTTCAGTCTGAACAGTTCAGCAAGCAATGGATGATAGCCGCGTCCGCGCTGAGCGGACCCAGCCGCCGCCGCGCTCTACGGCAGGCAGGGTCTCTCGAGACCGAAGGAGCGCCGCCTCTTCTGCTACGCTTCCCGGAAGCGAGTGCTGGTTCGAGTCCAGCCTCCGCCCTTGAGCTGGTAGGAGCCGTGAGCGACACACCGGGGATTCCCGACTTTTCTCTCGTCGCGAAAGACTACGCGGTCGCCCGTCCGGGGTATCCGGAGGAGCTCTTCGACTGGCTTGCCGCAACCGTGGCGCCCGCGCGGGACACAGCGTGGGATGCGGCGACGGGAAGCGGTCAAGCGGCGTGGGGGCTGGCGCAGCGTTTCGCTCGCGTGATCGCCACCGACATCAGCGAGGAGCAGCTTCGCCACGCCCGGAAGCATCCTCGGATCGACTACCGCATCGCGCGCTCGGAAGCATCGGGCCTGTCCGATCGCTCGGTCGATCTTGCGGTCTCCGCGGCGGCCGCTCATTGGTTCGACCTTCCGCGGTACTACGACGAGCTCCGACGGGTCGTCCGCCCGAGAGGAGTGGCCGTCGCGTGGACGTACCACGTCGCTCACGTCGATCCGCCGCTCGACGCGATTCTCTGGCGGCTCTACAAGGACGTCCTCGGCCCGTACTACCCGCCGAACGTGCGCTTGGTCGATGAGCGCTTCGCCGGCATCGAGCTGCCCGGACGCGAGCTTGCGGCACCCTCGCTCCACGCCACCGTGCATTGGAGCGCGCGGCAGGTCGCGCAGTTTGCCGCGAGCTGGAGCTCGGTGCCGGGCTACATCGCCGCGACACATAGAGATCCCATCCCCGAGCTCGCGACAGACGTTGCTGCAGCGTTCGGCGGGCCGGACGTCGTCCGCGAGCTCCACTTTCCGCTCTACATCCGCGCCTCACGATTGTAGGAGTGCTCGGATTCGCCGGTGCCTGAGGCGACTGGTTCGGGACGCGGGAGTTCCACGCGCTCGAGGAGATCGAGGACCCGTACACGGTGAGGGCGCCGCCGTCAGTCGGACCGTATTGCCGGCCGTCGCGTCTGAAGGCCGTGCGAAGCCATAGCAGGCAAGGCCGCTGCGGCGTTCGGCGGGCCGGACGTCGTCCGCGAGCTCCACTTTCCGCTCTACATCCAAGCCTCACGATTGTAAGAAAGCGGATTCGCCGGCGCCTGAAGCGCAGGGCCCCAGCCCGGCCGCACCCGTGTTCTAATCGCGCATCGGGACTAACACGGTGAGGGCCATCGCGATGAATTTGACCGACCGCAGGTTCACTGTCCTCGGAATCGCCGCACTCTTCGCTTTCGTGCTGCCCGCCGCGGCGCAACAGAAGAAGCCCAACGTCGTCGTCATTTGGGGCGACGACATCGGCTACTGGAACGTCAGCGCCTACAACCAAGGGATGATGGGGTACAAGACTCCGAACATCGACCGCATCGCCAAGGAAGGCGCGCTCTTCACCGACTGGTACGGGGAGCAGAGCTGCACCGCCGGTCGCTCCGCGTTCATCACGGGGCAGAGCGGGTTCCGCACGGGCAATCTCAAGGTCGGCCTACCGGGCGCCAAGGAGGGCCTCCAGGCGCGCGACGTCACGCTGGCGCAGCTGCTGAAGGCTCAGGGCTACATGACGGCGCAGTTCGGAAAGAACCACCTCGGCGACGCGGACGAGACCTTGCCGACCGCGCACGGGTTCGACGAGTTCATGGGCTCGCTCTACCACTTGAATGCGGAGGAGGAGCCCGAGAACCCGGACTATTTCAAGGACCCGGAGATGAGAAAGAAGTACGGAACCCGCGGCGTCATCCACACGTGGGCCAATCCGGACGGCACGCAGAAGATCGAGCTCACCGGTCCGCTCAGCGTCAAGCGTATGGAGACGATCGACGAGGAGGTCACCAAGGCTTCGCTCGAGTACCTGGAGAAGGTGAAGAAGGCGGACAAACCGTTCTTCCTCTGGTGGAACTCCACACGGATGCACATCTTCACGCACCTCAAGAAGGAGAGCGACGGCAAGACCGGGCTCGGCCTCTATCCCGACGGCATGGTCGAGCACGACGCGATGGTCGGCCAGATCCTCGACAAGCTCAAGGCGCTCGGCCTCGATCAGAACACCATCGTCATGTATTCGACCGACAACGGCGCCGAGGAGATGTCCTGGCCGGATGGCGGCACGACGCCGTTCCGCGGGGAAAAGAACACCAACTGGGAGGGCGGATATCGCGTGCCGTGCGCGATTCGCTGGCCGGGCGTGATCAAGCCCGGCACGATCAGCAACGACATCTACTCGCACATGGACATGATCCCGACGATCATGGCCGCCGTCGGTGTGCCCGACGTGAAGGAACAGTTACTCAAGGGCATGAAGGTCGGCGACAAGACCTTCAAGGTTCATCTCGACGGCTACAACGTCACCGATTCACTCGCCGGCAAGGGGCCCGACGGACGCCACGAGTTCTTCTATTTCAGCGACGACGGTTCGCTCGTGGGCTTGCGCTACGACCAGTGGAAGATCGTCTTCGCAGAGCAGCGCGCCGAGGGCTTCGACGTCTGGCAGGAGCCGTTCGTGCCGCTGCGCCTCCCCAAGATCTTCAACCTACGCTCCGACCCGTTCGAAAAAGCCGACCACGTCGGGTTCGGCTACTCCAAGTGGCGCACCGATCGCACGTTCCTCCTCGTCCCGGCGCAGCGGTACATCGCGCAATTCCTGGGGACCTTCAAGGAGTTCCCGCCGAGTCAAAAGGTCGGAAGCTTCTCGCTCGACCAGGTGTTGGAGACTCTCCAGTCCACGCCCAAGAGCGGCAACTGACGCAACCGCCGCTTGTCGTGCGCTGCCTTCGAAAGGCGGTCGTCCCGGTGTCGATGCTGGCGCTCCTTTCGGGCGCGGCCCGGGCCGAGGATGCGTCGCCCTCCGCGACCCCCTCGACCTGCCCGGAGAGCTGCGAGGCGAGGTTCGCCCCGATCTTCTTCTGGGCGCCGATCAATACGACGTCGGCGGCCGAAGGGGAGGGCACCCCGCCGACCGACGTCACCGACGGTGCCACGGGACTCAACGGGGCGTTGGGGTTGCGGTTCGAGATGGAGACCGGTCGCACGATCGTGTCGATCGAGGAGCTGTACCTTTCGATCTCACGCGATTCGACCTCTCCGTCGGGGATCCCGACCTCGTTGAGCTTCAAGATGTCGCTCTTCGAAGCGTACGGAGGGTACAGGGTCGTAGACAGCCTGAGCGTCATCGGGGGGATCCGCTTTTTCGTGGGACGCCTGGAGTACACGGCGTCGACGTTGTCGATCGACCAGGACAGCTCCCTTCTCGATCCCGTCGTCGGCCTCTGGTACCGCCCCCGCCTTTCCCGTGGCTGGAGGGCCGAGCTCGGCGCCGACGTGGGTGGGTTCGATGTCGGGTTCGACATCTCGTCCTCTGCGTCGGCGGTGTTCTCGTGGCGCGGCAAGCGGATCGGCTGGGACGTCGGATACCGCGCCCTCTACATGAAGAAATCCGGCTCGACCGAGTTCCTCGAGACGACCTTCTACGGTCCCGTGTTCGGATTCGAGGTCTACTTCTGAGTCGGCGCGGCCGACCTCGGTCGGAAGCGCCTCGGGATCCACGGCGTGCCGCGCCTCGTCCGCGTGGCGATGCGCGCCGGCCTGGGTTCCGAGTAGCGCCCGGTCCGACCTGCACGACCTGAGCGTTCTCGCCAAGCCCGATCTACGCCCTGGGAGAGGTCGGCCCGCAGCACGCAAGTTCTCTGTTGATTCTCACGCCCGATGTTCCCTACGATGGTCCCACGCACGACGCATATCGGCGTGCGTCATCAGCCTTCTCCGGAAGGCGGGAGGAAACGATGGCGGCTCGCAAAGCACGCCGGGTCGTTCGCAAGGTTGCGCGCAAGAAGGGCCGGGTTGCGCGGAAGGTTGCGCGCAAGAAGGGGCGCGTCGTGCGGAAGGTCGCGCGCAAGCGGGCGCGTGCCGGACGTAAGGTCGCCCGCAAGGTAGGCCGTGGGGTGCGCAAGGTCGCCCGTAAGAAGGCGCGCGTCGTACGCAAGGTCGCCCGCAAGCGGGCCCGCGTTCGGCGCAAGGTCGCCCGTGTCGTCCGGAAGGTCGCGAGGAGGAAAAAGGTCATGGCAGCGATCGGCGAGATGCCGCCGGCCTAAGAGAGCCTGCTTCCTTCTGCCTGGCCGTGGACGACGTGCGGACGCCGTCCACGGCCAACCCGCCGAGATCACGTCTTTCCGGCCTCGACCGCGATTCCTCTCCGGAGACTCCGGCGCGGGTGGGCATCGCTTTGCCCAGCAGCCGATGGCGCGATAACAGACTTGAACTCGGTGTACCGGAAAGCGTCGCTGCGCAGAGGCCTTCCGACGCCAATATTCCCATGGACGCGTACGGAGGGCCCGGCCATGCTCAGGACAAGAATGCTCGCGCGCCGCTTGGTTTCCGCACTTGGCGCGATCGCGTTTCACACGCTCGTCGCCGGAGAGCCCGCGGCCTCCACGCCCGCGGCGCAGTCGATTCGCGAGTGGATGACGCCGCCGAGCCCAGCGCCGGCCGTTAGCCCGGCGGACACGCCAACCGCTCGAGTGCTCGTGGCCGGAGGGCCGGTGGGCACCGCGCCGCCGGCCAAATCGATTCGCGAGTGGATGACGACGCCGAGCCCAACGCTGGGCCCTTGCCCGACGGCGTCGCCGATCGCAAACGTGTCGGCCACGCCGGCCGCGAATCCGCCGGCCAGGCCGGCCGTGAGCGCTGCAATACCGACGAGTCCCGTCACCATCAGCCTCACGAGCACGCTGCGGCAGGGGAACCTCGTTGTCGTGCTCGACGACGTCCCCATCCTCAACGAGAAGTTCCAGAAACCGTTTCTGCTCATCTCCCAAACCACGACATGGAATCCTCTTCAGCTCACGGCCGGAGCGCACAGGATCTCCGCGAAGGTCTATGGGACGAAGAAGACGTATTTCTCGAAGACGTACGATCTCCACCTGTCCCGCACGAAGGGAGCCGCCCTGCGCTTCGTGATGCAGGGCGACAAGCTCACGGTCGCGCTGGCATCCTGATCTGAAGCCACCCTGATTGGCGACGTCCAGTAGCGGCCCGGCGAGAGAGCCCAGCGGCGCGTGGACATGCGCGCGCGAAGCTCGTCCGACCAATGGAGGACGGCGTTGAAATCCGTGATGTCGCCTTCTCCCTCGCCCTTCTGAATCGCGAGCAGCTGGCCGTCCGGCATGGCGTCCCACTCTCTCGGATTGACGCGCAGTTTCTTCAGGTCGAGCGCGCCGTCGGCACGATAGCCTGCGATGGAGACTTCCTCTCTGCCGGATACAATGCGCCAACAATCAATCACGCAAATACGCCCAGGGCCGATATGATCCAGGTGCTCCAAGAGTTCGTGGACCAAAAACATGTCGCTCGAAGGTCGGGAGCGCGCTGAGCCGAAGCGATTCTTGGATCGGCTCATGGACGCGCGCTTGCAGCCATAGGCCGAGGGAATGAATTGAACCCAACGAAGGGCAGCATCAACATGAAGACACGACAGCGAGCCATGAAGCGAACCGCCCAGACAATCCTCGTGCTTGCGAGTTGCGCCCTGGCCTCCGGCGGCCGGGCCGAGAAGCCCGCCAACGAAGCCGGCGTCACGAAGGAGGATGTGTCGCGTCTGACCCAGCCACAGTTCTCGCCGTACGCCGGGCGCAACTATCCGACGCGGGTCTACTTCGGAGACACGCACCTGCACACGTCGATCTCGGTCGATGCCGGCACCATGTGCCGCGTCGGGCAAGAGGATGCCTTCCGATTCGCGCGGGGCGAGGAGATCTCGACGACGAACGGGCTTCGCGCCAAGCTCTCACGGCCGCTCGACTTCCTGGTCATCACGGACCACGCCGAGATGTACGGGTTGATGCCGCAATTGCTCAGCGGTGATCCAGAGATCCTCGCCACGGAGACGGGGAGGAAGTGGTACGACGCTTTGAAGAGCGGCGACCAGGACAAGGTCTTCGCGACGGCCATGGAGATCGTCGCTTCGCTGTCCGGCAAGGAGGTGCCGATCAAGAGCGACAAGGCCGTGCGGAGCGCCTGGCAGGCGTACACGGCCCTGGCCGACAAGTACAACGACCCAGGCCGGTTCAGCGCGATCATCGGTTTCGAATACACCACGATGGGCGGCAACAATCTCCACCGCAACGTGATCTTCCGCGGCAATTCGAGCGTGGCGAACCGCACCGTGCCGTTCTCCCAATTCGACAGCCAGAATCCGGAGGATCTCTGGACGTATCTGGCCGAATTCGAGAAGTTGACCGGTTCCGAAGTGCTGGCGATTCCGCACAACGGCAATCTGAGCAACGGCCGCATGTTCGCGGTCGAGACCTTCAACGGCAATCCGCTCACCAAGGAGTGGGCGACGATGCGGGCGCGGTTCGAGCCGCTCATCGAGGCCACTCAGATCAAGGGGGACGGCGAGGCGCACCCATTCCTCTCGCCGAACGACGAGTTCGCCGACTACGAGAAGTGGGACAGGTCCAACCTCAACGGCACCGAGGCCAAGACGCCCGGGATGCTGCAATACGAATACGCGCGCGAGGCCCTCAAGAACGGCTTACTGCTCGAGCGAAGGCTCGGCGTCAACCCGTTCAAGTTCGGCATGGTTGGCAGCACGGACGCACACACCGCGATGACGGCGGTCGAGGAGGACAATTTCTTCGGCAAGCACTCCGGTGTCGAGCCCGGACCGCATCGGTGGGAGCACGTCGTCATCGAGGCGCCCGATCCCAAGTTCACCATCAAGGGCTGGCAGCAGGCCGCCGCCGGTTATGCGGGCGTCTGGGCGACGGAGAACACGCGCGAAGCGATCTTCGACGCCCTGAAACGCAAGGAGACATACGCCACGACCGGCCCACGCATGATCGTGCGTTTCTTCGGAGGATGGGACTTCACGGCGGATGACGGCCAGTCGCGTCTACCCGCCGGGATCGGTTACGCCAAGGGAGTGCCGATGGGCGGTGATCTGCGCCAAGGCCCGGTCGGGAAGGCACCGAGCTTCCTCGTTGCCGCGCTGAAGGACTCTTACAGCGGGAACCTCGATCGCATCCAGATCATCAAGGGCTGGCTCGACAAGGACAACAAGACCCACGAAAGGGTCTACGACGTCGTCTGGAGCGGCAACCGCAAGCCCGGTGCGGATGGGAGAGTGCCCCCTGTCGGCAACACGGTCGACGTGGCGAAGGCGACCTGGAAGAACACCATCGGGTCCCCGGAGCTCAGCACGACCTGGACGGACCCGAACTTCGATCCGCAGCAGCCCGCGTTCTACTACGCTCGCGTCATCGAGATTCCGACACCGCGCTGGACCGCCTACGAAGCACAGCGATTCGGAATCAAGATGCCGTCGACCGTTCCGATGACCACGCAAGAACGCGCCTACACCTCGCCGATCTGGTACACGCCGGGGAAGTGAGCTCCATCCTGCCGGGGACCATGAAACGAATCCTGAGGGAGCCGCTGCTGCATTTCGTCCTGCTGGGGGCGGGGCTCTTCATCGTCTACGGATTGATATCCAAACCCGGCCACGGCGGTGCGCCTGGGACGATCGTCGTCACCGCGGGGCGGGTCGAGCACCTGGCGGCCAGCTTTGTGAAGACCTGGCAGCGGCCGCCCACGGACGCGGAGCTCAAGGGCCTGGTCGACGACTGGGTACGCGAGGAGATCGCGACGCGCGAAGCGATGGCACTAGGCCTGGACAGGGACGACGCCGTCATCCGCCGACGCTTGCGGCAGAAGCTGGAGTTCGTGTCCGATGGCATCGCCGCCCAAGCCGAGCCAACCGATGCCGACTTGAACGCCTATCTGCAAGCACACCTCGAATCGTTTCGCATCGAGCCACGGATCACGTTCCGTCAGGTGTACCTCGATCCGGCAAAGCACGGCGAGCACCTCGCGAGCGACGCTGCGCGGCTGCTGGCTCGGTTGGACCGGGCCGGGGCCGAGGCCGATATCTCGGCGCTGAGCGATTCGCTCTGGCTCGAATCCACCTTCCAGTCCGCGCCGGCCGGCGAAATCGCGAAGCAGTTCGGTGAATCCTTCGCGGCGACGTTGGTTGGACTGCCCCTCGCCCAGTGGCGAGGGCCGATCGAATCCGGCTACGGCGCGCATCTGGTGCTGGTCAGCGAACGCACGGGAGGGCGCCTCCCCTCGCTCGAGGAAGCGCGCGAGGCCGTGCGTCGGGAATGGACGAGCAACCGGCGGGTGGAAGGGAACGGGAAGTTCTATCAGGCGCTGCTGACGCGCTACTCCGTGACGATCGAGGCGGCAGCCAAGTGAGGAAGACGAGCCTGCTCTTGGGATTGCTCGCCCTGGTCGTACCCGGTGCGTTCGCGCACGAGGCTCGCCCCGCGTATCTCGAGCTGCGCCAGACCGGAGCGGAGACGTACGACGTGCTCTGGAAGGTGCCCGCTCTCGGAGAAACCCTGCGCCTCGGACTCTACGTGGTCCTACCGGCGGGCTGCGCGAACGTCAGCGAGCCACGCGCGACGATGGTCGACGACGCCTACACCGAACGATGGGCCGTAACGTGCCCGGGTGGACTGACCGGCGGCATGATTCACATCGAGGGTCTGAGGGCCACGACGACCGACGTGCTCGTCCGTCTGGGACACCTCGACGGCAGCAAGCAGGTCACGCGCCTCACGCCGTCCGCTCCCTCGTTCATGGTCGAAGCCGCTCCGCGCGCGATCCAGGTCGCCCGTACCTATCTCGAGCTCGGCGTCGAGCACATCCTCGGCGGCATCGACCATTTGCTCTTCGTGCTCGCCCTCCTGATTCTGGTGAAAGGCGCGCGCCGCCTCATCGCCACGATCACCGCCTTCACCGTCGCGCACAGCCTGACCCTCGCGGGGGCGTCACTCGGCTTGTTGCACGTACCCGGGCCGCCCGTCGAGGCCGCCATCGCTCTGAGCATCGTGTTCGTGGCGGCGGAGATCGTGCACAGCGGACAGGGCAGCCCCGGTTTGACGGAGAAGTATCCGTGGGTCGTCGCGTTCACCTTCGGCCTGTTGCACGGCTTCGGTTTCGCCGGGGCGCTCAACCAGGTGGGCCTACCGCAATCGGCAATTCCCGTCGCACTGCTCTTCTTCAACGTCGGCGTCGAGCTCGGCCAGCTCTTCTTCATCGCATTCGTCTTCGCGGTCATCGCGCTCACGCGCCCCGTTGCGCGGCGCACCGGGATATCGCATCCGGCATGGACGTGGCGCGTGGCTCCCTATGCCATTGGCAGTGTCGCCGCGTTCTGGGTCATCCAACGCATCGCGGCGTTCTGAACGACGGTCCAACGCGTCTGTAGGATCTGCACGCCGCCTCGCTCATAGTTGCGAGAAACGGTCGGACAACTTCAAAATCCGATTGGTGGCACATCCGCTGCACCGTCCCGTGCATCGATATGTGTCGCGGAGCACGGAGGGACTTCTTGCAACACCGCGCCTCAAACGACGATAGAGCAAACTGCTCAGCTCGTGGCTCTTGGATTTGCGGCGCCCCCACGGTAGCG
>Ga0075418_10003889_pt1 | contig 17010 bp, 14 predicted proteins | sample SoiMetdeltSBSDD2_FD_81776 | JGI IMG/M metagenome (GOLD analysis project Ga0075418, IMG submission 81776) | Bulk soil microbial communities from a Populus tree surrounding site in Tennessee, USA - Soil MetaG P. deltoides SBSDD2 | ecosystem: Environmental > Terrestrial > Soil > Tree plantation... | reverse complement strand
GGTAGGCGCGGATGCGATACAGGCTGCCGTAATTCCTGGCCAGTTTGCGCGCCTGCTGCTGTAGTTGTCGCGCGATATCGGTGTTGGTCATGACAGGTGTATTCTTGCAGTCCAGATGGAACTGCAAAATGTCAGTTGGCGGTCTTCGTGGGCACGAAATTCCGATCTTGTGTGACTTCCGACAAGATTGAATCGTGTCGCCACGCGTCGGATCAATGCACTTCCGCGATCACTGCCTCCGGGCGGCGGTTGATCTCGTCAAAGATGCGCCAGAGGTATTCCCCGATCACACCGAGCATGCAGATGACCAGCCCAAGCAGGAACGCGATAATCGAGGCCAACGTTGCAAACCCCGGCACCTCGTACCGGCCCAGAAGGCCGTTGATCACAACGAAGCAGACGAACGCCAGGCTCAACGCGGAAACGACGAGCCCCGTCAGAGAGATGAGTCGAAGAGGGACAATGGAGAATCCCAGCAACGTGTCGAGGAAGAACTTCAGCTTCTTGCGAAAGGTCCAGCGCGACTTGCCGTGCACGCGCTTGCGCCGCTCGTAGGGGATCACTTCGGGCTGGAATCCGAGCCAGAAGGCGAACACGTTCGGGTTGATGTTCTTGCCGCTCGACTGCATGTGCGGGAGCATCACCCTGTCCATGAGGGCCAGGTCGTACCCCCCGTCCGGGTAATTCGGCACGACCATGGCGCGCAGGAGCCGGTAATAGATCCGGGCGAAGAGCGTGCTGGCCGCCGGGTCGCTGCGCGCTTCGCGCACGCAGATCACGAATTTCGCCCCGTCCTGCCAGCGGCGCACCATGTCGAGGATTAAGGTCGGCGGGTCTTGCAGGTCGGCCGCGAGCACGAGGAAGCAATCGCCGGTGACGAATTGGAGTCCGGTCTTCGACGCGTGCACCGCGCCGAAGTTCCGCGACAACTTGACCACTTTTGTGGCCGGGCGGCGCGACTTGATCTTGATCAGCTCGGTGAACGACGTGTCGCCGGACCCGTCGTCCACGAAGATGAGTTCCAACTCCACGCCGAGATCGAGCAGCCGGCGCTCGACCTCGCACAGTTCCTCGAACAGGACCGGCAGCGAGCCCTCGTTGTAGTAGACCGGGACGACGACGGAGAGCTTTTTCACCGAAGGGCCTCCGTCAGGACGCTCGGTCGGACCGCGGCCAGGTCAATCCGGTAGTGATCGTGAGCGACGGCCCGGGCCCCGAATCCCTCTTTCTGGTCGATGAGTCCGACGTTCATTGCCCGGCCGGCCTCCTCGTGTGAGGAGCCGAGGTCGAAATAGGCGATGTCTCGATAGACGCCGTTGAGCAGGTGATCGAACAGCAAGTCGAGGGCGGCAACCTCGCGGCCGGCCGCGGACGCGGCGATGTACTGGGCGTGGGCCACGCGCTCGGACTCGTACACGACGACGCCGGCAAGCAAATCGGCCGCAATCGACCGGGCGGTGAAGAGGCGAATGTTGGCCGGGAATCGATCCCGAAGCAGCCGAATTTCGTCCAACGAGTGAACGGGCTCTGCGGAGAAACGCTCCGCGAGCGTGGCGGCGAGCAACTCCCAATAGGCCGAGAAGTCGCCTTCCTCCTGCACGGTCACACCGGCCGCGTGCGCTTTTTTGACCCCACGCGTCCGTCGCGTCTGATAGGGAAGCCGGTCATCGCGAGGGATGACCGCCAGCAGGTCGCGGCGAGTGAGCGTGGCGCCGAGGAGGAAGAGTGCATAGCGATCTTCCTCGGCCGGCTGGCGATGGTAAATGTGCGGAATGGTCTTGTAATCCAGCGCCGCGAACCCGAGCCGCCGCAGTTCCAGCAGCAGCGCCTCGACGCACAGGAGCAGAAGGGGGGCTTTCATGCCCGGTGCCACGACCAGTCCTCCGAACGACAGGCCCGCGTGACTGCTTACCCGGTCGCCTGTCGCGTGCGCCGGCAAAAGCGCAACGACATGCCCCTCTGGGTCGCGGACGAGGAGCGAATGGTCCGCGAAGCGGTCGCGGTGGTAGTCCATGTACCCGCGGAGGAACTGGAACGTGCCGTTTCGGCTGGCGCGCACGAAGGCGTCCCAGGCCGGCGCGTCCGCGTCTCGGTATCGCTCGATGATCACCGTTCCAGCTCCGCGACGCCGAACCCGGTCGCGCCGTGCCGATTTCCGTTGTAAAACATGAGCCGCCGGCCGCTCACGTCGATGACCGCGGCGTAGCAGATCATCTCCGAGTCCCAGCCCGCGGTTGACGCCTCGATTCCCGCCCGGTGATCGAGCCGTTCCCAGGTCAACCCGTCGCCGGACTCCGCGTACCCGATGCGGTATGGCCGCGAATGCGAGCGGATCGAGTACCACATGCGGTAGCAATCCGCGTCGCGGACCACCCACGGCCGGCCGATGCCGAACTCGTCGCCCTGCAGGTCGATGCAGAGCCGACCCCGGTCCGGCCAACGAAGTCCGTCTGCGGAGTCGACACACCGGACGACATACCGCGGGAACGGCTTGCCGTTGACCGTCGTCCACGCCGTCGCCGAGACATACCAGGCGCGGTACCCGGCCTCGGTCGCCAGGACAGAGGTCGCCGACCGCACGAACGGCTCCACGTCCGTCCGGTCGAGAACTGGCGTCTTGCCCATCCGCACGAACCGCCGAGTGTCGCGGGCCGCCGCCGCCCCGGCGAATAGGTGGTACGGAAGCCGGTGCGACCGCTGCCAGCCGATGTAGTACATCCGCCACTCGTGCCCGACCCGCAGGACGCAGGACGGGTTCACGCCGCAGTCGTCAAATTCCCCCGGTAGCCCGATTTGAAGCGCCGGGTCCCGCGATTCGGCCAGGACCCGCGTTGGGTCTTGAGCATCCACATCGACGAATCCGACCCGGCCGAACTTCTCCGCATCCAGGCCGGCAAAATAAACCCGGACGTAGCCAGGTTCGAGTACGACCGGGGTCGGAAGGTGAGCGTACTCGATTGCCCACGGCCGCTCCCCGGTCGGACAATAAACAAGTCCCAGCTTTCGCCAGCGCATCCTTGCCTTCCGTAGCCTGAGCTCGTGAGGTTAGGCCGCCGCCGGCACCTTGCTGTAGATCGTCGCCTGCATCGCCGACGCCTCGCTCTTCGAACCCTTCACGATCGTGTCAGCCGGCACGTCCTTCACCGCGACCGACCCGGCGCCAAGCAGGCAATCGGCGCCGATCGTCACGTTGTTTCCCAGCGTAGCGTTCACTCCGAGGAAGCAGCTCGGCCCGATGTCGCAGAACCCGGAAACGACCACGTGCGACGAAATGAAGCAATTATCCCCGATCTTCGAATGGTGCCCGATGTGATTACCGCTCCACAGGACGACGTTGTCCCCAATGGTCACGAATGGTTGAACGACGTTGTTCTCGAAAACGAAGCAATGCTCGCCGAGCTTCGCGTTGCGCCAGACGAACGCTCGCGGGCTGATGTACGAGGCAGGCTTGTACCCCAGGGTCTTCGCTCGGTGGTACATTCGCGTTCGCAGGCGGTTGAGCTGCGTGTAGACGATCGCGGCATAGAACCAGTGATCGGCGGGCGAGTATTTGGCCGTCAGCTCGTCGATCGCCAGGACCGGCCGGCCGAACATCTCCGGCCGCGTCCGGTATTCGCGATCGACGGCGAACGCGACGACCTCATACGGCGAATCGTGCGTGAAGTACTCGCACGCCACCTCGGCGAATGCGCTGTCCCCGAGGAGGATCAGCTTTCGGTCCTTCGGCATCCATGCCTCCTCACGGGCGGGTGATCAGAATGTCCTCGCGGCGGTTGGCCATCGGCAGGTCCGGTGCCTGCGGAAGCACAAAAGCGTCGAACCCGGCGGTGCGAGCCCGAGCGAGGATGGAAAACACAACCGAGTCGTCAATTCTGGCCGGTTCGGGGACATTGAACGAGACGGCCGGGACATCGTCGGTGCCGGTGAACTGTTGGTGATACCGGGCCCCGGCCGCGGACGCGAAGAAGCGCTTGCGCTTGCTCACATTCGGCACGTCCCCGATCAGAAGCTGCCCGCCGGGGGCCAGTAGGGTCAGGCAGGCATCGAGAAAGGCGAAGAGCGGCAGGTCCACGAAGACGTATTGCAGGACGCTGTACGTTAGGATCGCGTCCACCCGGCCGGCAAACTCGTTGAGAGCCTGTATCGCGTCGCGCGGAAAGCAGCCGGGTATTTTTCTGAGGAGCGGTTCGTCCGGCAGGTGGGCGAGCATTTCGTCGGAATCGCACAGGACGAGCGTGTGGCCTTGCCGGGCACACGCGTCAGCGAGCAAGAGGGGTAAGTCGCTGCAGCCGCAGCCAATGTCGAAAACCGTCTGGCCAGTGCGGCCGAGATTGGTCAGCTTGCGTTCGATGTCGCGGAAGATGCCTGCTTCATAGCCCTCGCGGTAACAGTCGGGGAAGCCGATCCGCTCGATGCGGCTCAGGCCGTCGGCGACGGCCAGTTCGCGGAAGCCGTCGAAGGTCAGGCTTAGGAAGCGGTCATGGTCCGTCCGAGTTGAATTCATCGCCTTGCCTCTCAGGCAGCAATCCGATTCCCGTTCTGTTGCGGGCGCGACCAGTACTGTTCCCGGTGCCTGCGGTAATAGTCCAGCGTCATCCGCAAACCTTCTTCGAGACTCGTGCTCGGCTCCCAGCCGACCACCGTGCGGATCTTGGTGATGTCGGAGTAGTAGTCCCCCGGCTCCTGCGCCGCCCGTTCCGGGGAAAATGGAGCGAAGTGCCACGTGCAGCCGTTGCAAAGTCGCTCCAGGGTCTGGGCGAGTTCGAGGAACGTCATCGGCCGGTCCCAGCCGACATTGAAGATTTCCCCGACGGCGTCGTCACACGTTGCGGCGGCGAGGATCGCGTCCACGCAGTCGTCCACATAGACGAAGTCGCGCAGGATCTTCCCGGTCCCGAACACCCGGATCGGCTCGCCGTCGAGCGCCTGCCGCACGAACCAGTTCACTACGCCATACTGCGAGTGCCGCATCTGCGCCCGCGGGCCGTAGATGTTCGTCAGCCGCAGCATCACGGCCGGGATTCCGTGCGTCTGGTGGTAGACCTGGATGATCTTCTCGGCCGTGAGATTGGAAACTTCGTAGATCGCTCGCGGATTGGTCGGGGCGGTCTCGCTCACCGGCAGTTGCGACGCCGGGCCGTACTGCCCGCGAGTCCCGGTGAAAATCACTTTCGCCGTCGGGTTATGGTGCCGCACGGCTTCCATAACGACGGCCGTTCCCTTGATGTTGAACTGGATGTCCGCGAACGGGTCGATCATGCTCATCACGTGCGACACCTGGCCGGCCAGGTGAAACACGTAATCTTGACCCTTGACCAGCCAGTTCATCGCCAGCCGGTCGCACACGTCGCCGAAGTTGATCGCCACCCGGTCACGCACCGGCTCGATGTTAAACAGGTTCCCGCCGTATTCGGGAATCATGGCATCGACGAGCGTGACGCGTGCCCCGAGATTGGCGAGACGGATGGCCAGGTTGGACCCAATGAACCCGAGCCCGCCTGTGATGAGCACGCGGCGTCCGGCCCAGGGAGTCGGCGGCGTTCGCGGGGACAACGCTCTGGCCTCCATGCCAGCGACGGGGGTCAGCGGCTGACCAGGGCCGCCCATTCATCCGACTCGGCCAACGTCCGGACATGTTCTGTCACGGCGGCAGCGTTCGCCGCCGCGATGACCGCGTCCTGCTGTTCGCGAGTGAGTCCCGGGTACAGCGGCAGCGACACGACTTCGCGGGCCGCCCGCTCCGTCTCGGCGAGATCGCCGGGCCGGCCCCGCAGGTGCGCATAGGCCGGTTGCAAATGAACGGGTATCGGGTAGTGCACGAGAGTCTCCACGCCGCGACGGCGAAGCTCCTCGCGGAGCGCGTCGCGATTGGGATGACGGGCGACGAACAGGTGATAAACGTGATCCGTACGCGGCCGAGAGACCGGCAGGGCGGGCAGGCGCAGGCGCGACAGATACCGGTCCGCGAGACGTTGGCGTTCGGCGTTGTCGTCGTCGAGTTGCCGGAGTCCAACGCGCAATATCGCGGCCTGTAGCTCGTCCAGCCGGCTGTTGAAGCCGCCGGGTACCTCGGCGCGGAAGCGGCTGGCCTGACCGTAATTGCGGAGTCGGCGAACTCGGTCCGCAAGGGCTACGTCCCGCGTGAACACGGCCCCGCCGTCGCCGAACGCGCCGAGGTTCTTGGTCGGGTAGAAGCTGAACGCGGCCACGTGCCCGAAACTGCCGACCCGCCGGCCCGCGTACTTCGCCCCGTGCGCCTGGGCACAATCCTCAATGAGCACAAGTCGGTTGCACTCGGCAACGGCCTGCAGCTCCTTCAGCCGCGCCGGCTGGCCGTAGAGGTGCACCGCAACGATGGCCCGGCTGGAGGAAGTGACGGCGTCGGATACCAAATCCGGGTCGAGAGTGTAGTCGTCGCCGCGGATGTCCACAAACACGGGCCGCGCCCCGGACCGCTCGATCCCGCAAGTCGTGGCGACCGCCGTGTGGGCGACCGTGATGACTTCATCTCCAGGCCCGATTCCGGCGGCCCGGAGGGATAACTCAATGGCATCCGTCCCATTGGCGACGCCGACCGTGTGGCCGCCACCGAGGTAGTCGGCAAACTCAGCCTCGAAGGCCTCGACTTCGGGTCCGAGGATGTAGCGCGCTTTCGGAAGTACGCGCTCGATGGCGGCACGGTAGGCGTCCGGGTTGGCCGCGAATCGTGGGCGCAGGTCGTTAAAGGGGATTGCCAGCGAGGCCATCGGGTCATCCATGAACCCAGCGCGCAATGGGCCGGTATGGCATCGAGCCCAAGAGGGTACCACGTCGCGGGCCGGGGATACAAGAGGACTTCGGAGCGGGTTAGAAAGTGTACCCGTGAAGCCGCATTTCCTGGGTAAAAACCTGACGAACTCGCTCGGCCTGGGTCGCGGAGTATACGTCGCGGTACGGCCGGAGGTCGGTACGGTATTCGGACTTGGCATTCACACCAAGCGAACCGCCAAAAGGGATGTCAAGGTCCCGAAAAACACCGGTCAGGTCATCGATCAGTCGTTCATAACAGAGCACGCGATCGACGATGATCCGGCCGTCCCGCGGGTCGGTGTACTTCGGATGGTTGATTGGAAAGTCGCTCCCTGCGAGGAACTGCTCCAGAGTCAGCCCGCCTCCCTGTCGGACGTTCATCATGTGGTAGTAGGAGAGCGTCTTGTCCCACGGGTTCCGTTCGACGCAGAACTTGAAATAGCTCCGCCAGGCCGTCGGTTCGATGCGGTCGCGGATCTCCGCGGCGGGCATGTGGTTGTAATAGCCGTCGTGGTTGCGGGGAAGGTGCGGCTCGACGTGCGGGATAATCGGTGTGAGGACATCAAGCGGGCCACAATGTTGGGAAAGAAAGACCTCGATGCTGGTACCAGCGGTCTTGAGCGTCTTCACGAAGATGAAGCGATGCTTGTGCGAGATAATCACGGAGTCCGGCCCCCAATCTGTGGGACATGATTCCGATCCTGTCCGGACAGGATCGGAATCATGTCCCACGGTCTAATCCCGTTTCACCAGCTTCACCTCGGTGGCATCCCAGGCCACGAACATGCGCGCAAAACCCACTGGTTTGGGCTTCGCATCGAATCGGAGCGTGTGCTCACCCGGTGGAAGCTCGATGTCGAGCACGAACGGACGGCGCTCGGCCGGCGGGCCGAATTGCTGTTCGATCCGAAGCGACTGGGACGTCACGCGCACTGCCAACTCGTCCGGCCCGGATCGTTGCCATTGCATCGACAGCGTCACCCGCCGCGTTTCGCCGCCCGGGTTGACGAGCCGCATGGTCGCGGAATGCATCGCCCGCCGCGGGTCGTCGGCCATCGCGGCCGTCCAGCGGAAGAACCCGTCCTGGCATAGCACGCACGGCCGGTTCAGCAGCCGGGATTTCTCGCGATCCCACTCGGCGGGGTCCGAGTAGCGGCGCAGCCGTTCCGTCGCCGCGGTCAGCGAGAACAGCAGTTGATCCCCGGTGTCGGACACGGCGACTTCCGGGCCGAGGAGCGTCCTCAAGTCATTGATGAGGGCATCGCCGCCGTCCGAGTACCCGCGGCGATCGACGTACAACCCAGAAAACCCCGCCAGGCTAAGCGCTCGCACCATGTCGCTGGGCGGCAGGCCGGCCACGTGCTGGTGCCATTCATCCCAGCGACGGTTGCGGTTCGTCCCGTAACTCCACCGGAGGTTGTTCGAATAGGCGTGACATGCGAGGTGGGCATAGTCTGGCATCCGGTGGGTCGTCCCGACCTCCGGGTAGGACACGGCGGGGAGCTGAAACACCATCGCCCCGCCTGGCATCGCCTCTTCCATCCGGTGCACGAACCCGCACCAACTCGTATGGTTCTTCTGTAACTCGGCGTGCCGCGGCGCCTGCCGTTGCGTGGTCAGGTCCCAAATGCCGAACGCTAGCAGCCCTGCAGCCGCGAGCCAGGCGCGCCGCGAATGACCGCGCCCGGCCCAGCGGTCGATGAGCAGGCCGACCGCGAGCAGGCACCAGAAGGCAATGAATACCGAGACGCGGTTGTAGCAGCGGATTTGCGGGTAGACCAGGAAGTTAAATAGCCCGCCGAGTCCCCCGCTCGCTCCCAGGACGAGGGCCGCGACATTCAACACCGCGAGCCCCCCTAACAGCGTCGGCCCGCTGCGGGCCATTAAGAGACGGCCGAGCAGAATCAGGAACCCGGCGACGCCGACCATTCCGAGAACGCTGTCCCGGTTCTCGTTCACGTGGATGCCTTCGGTGTTGTAGACCTCAGTCACGTGGCCCAGTGCCCGGACGCGGTGGCCGCCGAACGGCAGGACCGATTCGGTGACCTTCAAGCAATAGACATCCGCCTCGTTCGCGTGCCGGCGCGCGACCGCCGGGTTTGTCCCGTGCTCCCGCTCGGCCAGGACGAACGGCAAGGCGCCCGCAAACCCGATCGCGGAGACCACCGCCGCGGTCGCGACTCCGGACCCGAGCGGCCGCCACGAGCCCTCGCTCAAGCTCCGGTACATCCCGGCGACGGCGAGGAAGAAGCAGCCGAAGAATGCGTAATACGGTGAGGTCGTCGCGACCACGAAGCAAAGCAGGATCGTCCACGCGGTAGTCGCGTTGGCAACTGAGATCGGCCGCCGGCCGTCGCGGCCCGCGGGCTCAAAGAACGGCAAGCGCCCGACGAGGATCCACATGGTCGGCAACAGGATGAGCGGGACAGTGTGGTAGTACGCCAGCATCGTGTGCGAAAACACGCGACCGGCGTGATACGGCAGAAACGTGTAGACGACCGCGAGCGCGAAGCCGACCGGCCAGGATAATCCCATCGTCCGGAATACCGCGAGCGCACACACCGCCGTGAGGGGATAGCTGAGCAGGCACCAAAGATTGAACGCGAGAAACGGATCGCCCGTGGCCCACACCAGCCCGCGGATCGTCAGGTAGTGCGCGTGTTCCGGCAGCGGGTAGTCATAGCGCTCGGCCGTTCCCGGCGCGCCGAGGCGGCTCGGCAGCCACGGCCAGCCGTCCTCTTGAACGGTCCGGACGAGTGAGAGCAGGGCGACCGAATCGTTTCGCGGCTGACAGAGCGGAACACACAGGTCGGAGTGGTGAAGCCGGAAGTTGTACGTCAGGTACGCGACGGTGACGGCCGCGACCGCGGCGTACCACGCGAGACGCACCCGCAAGCGGTCAGCGGCCGGTTCCACCGGTCCCATCAGGACGCTCCTTCGTCCAACTCAAGCTTGTGGGACAGGATTCCGATCCTGTCCGGACAGGATCGGAATCCTGTCCCACTGCTCGTGCCGACGTCTACATCGATACGCCGCCGTCCTGGTCCGACGGCGTACCGACGACCGGTTTTTCGCCCGGCGCGCCCGGCGGCCCGTTGGCGGACGTGCCGTGCGGGCGACCGTCGATCGCGTGCGCCGGGGTCCGCGGCGCGTGCGGCCGTCCATCGGGCGGTTGACCGGGCGCCGGTTCGGGCACCGGGGGGTTGGCGATCGACACCACCGGCTTGCCGAGCACGGGCAGGTCCTCCGGGCTGCCGGTCGAAACCGGCCGACGGACGAACGTCGCCGTGATGAACCCGGCGATAAACGACAGGATCGCGATAACTGCCAATTCGCGATAGCTCTGCACCTTGTGCAGCAGCTCCATGAACGTGTCGGTCAGCCAGTAGGCCAGCCAGAAGACCAGGTTGACGCCCGGGATGGCGTAAATGGCGTCGGCAAGGATGAACTTGCGGAACGGCAGCTTGACAATGCCCGCCGACAGAAAGACGGGCGTGCGCACGCCGGGCAACAGCCGAGCGATGAGCAAAATGCGAATCCCGTAGTCGTGGAAGTTCTTTTCGATCTTCTGGAAGCGCTCGGGGGATAGCATCCGCCGCTGCACCCACTGCAGCCGGATCAGCCACCGGCCCCACTTGCGCCCGGCGACATAGAGGAGCGTATCGCACAGGACCACCCCCAGGATGCACAGGGGTAGCATGATCCACCACTTGAGCCCGTCCGGATTATTCCAGTCCCGGCCGACAAGAACACCGCCCGTGGCGATGGGGATTTCTTCGGGGATGGGTGCGCCGAACCCCGCGGCTACTAGCGCGCCGAAAACCGCGGCGTATTTCCAGAACGCGTCGGCGCCGAACATCCCGCGGGCCTCCCGCACATCGGGTCGGATCGGTGGCTGATAGCCTACAGCAACCCGCGGACCGAAGAAAGGGCGAGTAGGGGACTTACGGGGGGTGCCCAGGGTGCGTTATTTGGCCCGGCAACTCAATCGCTCGCCCGCGAATGGGCCGCCCCTAAAATAAGACTTTCCGATCTCGCACCGCCTGAGTCTCCGGATGTTATTCGCCTGCGTCCTCGAGTGCTCGTCCATCGGGGCCATGGTTTTCCTGACCATTGTTGTGGTCATCACGCGGATCGGCGTGAACAAGGAGCACACGAAGCCGACGATTCCGCCTGACCCGGCCCCGGCGCCGGAGGCCGTTCCGCCGGCCGCCATATCCGAATCGCCGCCACCAGGAGCCTGATCCCGCCCTCGCGGGACCGGCGCACGGCCGATACACTGACGGGAGTCCCTTCGTCCACCGACCGCGCGGCCGCATGATCCTTCTGATCGACAACTACGACTCGTTCACCTACAACCTGGTCCAGCGATTCGGGGAATTGAACTCCGAGCTGCCGATGACCGTGGCACGCAACGACCAGATCACGCCCGACCAGGTCGCGGCCCTGAAGCCGACGCACATCATCATTTCCCCGGGGCCTTGCACTCCGAAAGAAGCCGGGGTATCGAACGAAGTGTTGCAGCGTTTCGCCGCGACCACGCCGGTTTTTGGCGTCTGCCTGGGCCACCAGTGCATCGGCCACGTGTTCGGCGGCGAGGTCATCCGCAACTGGCGAATCATGCACGGCAAGGTGTCCCCCATCTATCACGACGGCAAGGGGGTGTTCGCCGGGCTCTCCAACCCGTTCGAGGCCACGCGGTATCACAGCCTGGTGATCAAGAAGGACACATTTCACAACCCGGACTTCGAAGTCAGCGCCTGGACGGCCGAAGGTGAGATCATGGGCGTCCGCCACAAGCGCTGGCCGCTGCATGGGGTCCAGTTTCATCCCGAGAGTTTCCTGACCGTCGAGGGGCCGAAGATCCTCGCGAACTTCCTGGCGCTGGCCCCGTGGCGATGAGCATGGCCCGATCGTGACCCCATCCGTAACCTCGACCGATGCCGAAGCCCTCACCGCCTGGGGAATCACCGATGTGGGCCGCGGCGCCCGCAACCTGCAGAGCCTGACCGCCCACCTGGCCCGCGCGCTCGACGATGTCCTCCCGCACCTGCCGCGATCGCTGCCGGAGTCGCCGGACCCGGACCTCGCCCTCAATGCCCTGGAACGATTCTTCGCGACGAAAGGCGCTCGCGAACTGATCCCGCGACTGCTCGCCGACGACGGCCGGCAACTGCACATCCTGATTCAGTTGTTCGGCACCTCGCAGTTCCTCGGCGACGTCCTCGCCGCGGATCCGGACTTCCTCGAGACGGCGACCGCCCCGCTCCGGGTCACGCCGACGCGGGACGAGCTGATCGACCATCTGCGCTCGGACGTGGAATCTGCCGGCGATGACACCGGCGTCTTGCGGGCCTTCCGTCGTTTCCGGCGCCGGCAACTGCTACGCATCGGCCTGAACGACATCATTCGCGATCGACCGTTGGAAGAAATCACCGCCGACTTGTCGCGCGTCGCCGATGCGGCCATCGCTGTCGCGTGGGACCTGGCCCTGAAGTCCGCGACCCAGAGATTTGGCGAACCGCGCACGGCTCGCGGCCCGGCGACCGCCGCGGTGCTCGCCTTCGGCAAGCTCGGCGGCGAGGAACTCAACTACTCGAGCGACATCGACCTCATGCTCGTGTACGACGACGAGGGCAAGACCGCGGGCCGGCGGCCGGTCGGCAATGACGAGTTCTTCGCCCGCGCCGGTTCGGAAATGATCCGCTTGCTGTCTGCCCACACGGACCGCGGGCAGGCCTACCGAGTTGATTTTCGACTGCGGCCCGAAGGACAGCGCGGGCCGCTCGCCCGGTCGCAGGCCAGCACGCTCGGGTATTACGACACGCTCGGCCGTACCTGGGAGCGGCAGGCGCTCATCAAAGTCCGACGGGTCGCCGGCGATGCCGGGCTGGGGGCGGAGTTCGTCGAGGCGGTTCAGCCCTTCGTCTATAAGCGATTTTTGTCGTTCGCCGAGATCAACGAGATCAAGGCGGTGAAGCGGAAGATCGAGTACCAGGCTCAGCGCGGCGGCGGCGCGCGCGAGGTCAAGACTGGGCCAGGCGGGATCCGCGACATCGAGTTCGCCATCCAGTTCCTTCAGCTCCTCAACGGCGGCGACCTGCCCGCAGTCCGCCGCCGCGACACGCTCGGGGCGATCCAGGCTTTGGAGGCCGCCGGGTGCCTGACCGACGCGGAGTACCGGGGACTGGACGACGCCTACCGATTCCTTCGCAAGGTCGAACACCGCCTGCAGCTCTTGTTCGACCTCCAGACGCACACACTGCCCGAGCGGCCGGAGGAATTGCGCAAGCTGGCGCTGCGAATGGGCTACGGGGCGAGTACCGAGAACCCAGTACGCAGTACTGAGATCAAAGACTCCACACTGCGTACTGGGTATTCGGTATTGGCCCCGCAGCGACACTCGCCCCTTGACGAACCGTCCAAGTCCCCGACGCTCGACACGCGTGACTTGCTCTTCGACCCCCTGGACCGGTTCTTGCACGATTTCCACGACAAGACGCGCCTGAACCGCACGATCCTCGACCACTTGTTGCACCAGACCTTCGCCGACACGGCCGGCGGGTCCGAACCGGAGAGCGACCTGATCCTCGACCCGGACCCGGACGACGCGACGGTTCAATCCGTCCTGGGTCGGTACGGGTTTCGCGACGTGCCGGCCGCTTGGCGCAACCTCACCCGCCTGGCGCAGGAGCAGCGCTTCCTCTCGACGCGGCGCAGCCGGCACTTTCTCGCCAATATCGCCCCCAAGTTATTGCGGGCCGTTGCGGCCACGACCGATCCAGACCTGGCACTCAACAACCTGGAACAGGTGACGGATTCACTCGGCGGGAAAGCGGTCCTGTGGGAGTTGTTCAGCTTCAACCCGCCGTCGCTCAAGCTGTACGTGGACATTTGCGACAGCCCGTTCCTGTCCCAGATGCTGACGAACAACCCGGGGATGATCGATGACCTCCTCGACAGCCTGATCCTCAACCGGCCGCGGACGCTTACTGATTTACAAGCCGAGCTGACCGAACTGCTCCGCGGAGCCGGCGCTCCGGACGCGGTCGAGACGATCTTGCACTCGTTCCAGGACAAAGAACTCCTGCGCATCGCCGTTCGCGACCTGCTTGGCAAGGACGACATTCGCGCGGTCACGTCGGCACTGAGTGACGTGGCCGAAGCGCTGCTTCGCGAGGTTGCGACTCGCGAGGAGGCCGCCATGCGCGAGAGATTCGGCGACGCCGGGCCGTACGTTCTTCTCGCAATGGGCAAGCTTGGCGGCCGCGAGATGAGCTACCACAGCGACCTGGACCTGGTACTCATCTACTCCGGCGAGGGCCGCAGCACCGGACAGAGGCCACTCGATCATTACGAGTACTTCACCGAGTACGCCCGCCGACTCATCAAGTCCCTGAGCCAACATGGCCCACTCGGCCGCCTATACGCAGTCGACATGCGCCTGCGGCCGACCGGCCAGAGCGGCAGTCTGGTCGTGCCGCTCGAGGAGTTTCGCCGCTATTACGACGGGGGCGGTGCCCAAATCTGGGAGCGACAGTCGTTGACGCGTGCCCGGCCAGTCCACGGCGACCCGGCGTTCACCGACGACGCCATGGCAGCCGTCCGCGACGCGGCGTTCGCGGTACCGTGGGGGCCGGGTGTGGTCACAGAAATCCGGGCCATGCGCGAGCGGCTCGAAGCCAGTGCCCCGCCGCGTAGCCTCAAGCGCGGGCCGGGCGGAATGACCGATGTCGAGTTTCTTGTGCAGGCTTTCCAGTTGCGACACGGGCGGATCCGACCCGAAGTGTGTGTCACCAACACCTGGGACTGCCTGGACGCTCTTCGCCAGTTTGGGCTACTCGGCCCCAAGGACCACGAAGTTCTGGCCGCGGGCTACTCCTTTCACCGCCAGGCCGAAGCCCGGTTGCGGATTGTCACGAACCGTCCGCTCAATGAATACCCCGACGTCCCGGCGGAGTTGGAACGGCTCGCCCGGCGAATGGGATTCAATGCCGCCGAACGGCTCAATGCTGGCGACCGGTTCCTGGCGGAGTTGGACCGGCACAGCCGCGGCGTCCGCGAGGCGTTCAACCGCCTCGTGTGAATTGCACCGGAAATCGACTACCGACATTGACCTGGGCCTCATCGTGTGGAAGATGGAGCGGGAAGGTCGCCGTTCGCGCGATTTTGAAGATTGAGGGTGCGCGCACGCGGCCGCAATCCGCGAAGGGGGTGGAACAAAACGGAACAGTTTGGAACACCAACAAAAGATGTTAAGGCTCCGTCGGGCAGGCGTCGCCCCCTGCCAGGACGCCCGGGCAGGCGAAAAGCCTGCCCGACGGAGCCGCGGGATGTCCCAAAATGTCCCAAAATGTCCCAGTAAAAAAAGATTCTCTGTTCCACCGGGCCGGTGAACGACCATTGAATAGGGCGGTGAGCCCCGGAACTCCGACCGTTGACCCACCGTTGCACCCCCGGTAGCCTACCAGTACCCGCTCTTTGACCTCCCACCCAACCGGGAGCGCGTCATGGTCCGCCTCGACGCTCCGAAACCCGCGTGCCTGTGCGATACCGTCAGTCGCCGCGACTTCTTGCATGCCGGGTCGCTCGCGACACTCGGGCTCACTCTGCCGGGCTACCTGCGCGCCAAGGAAGCAGCCGGGGCGAAGGACTCGGACGTTAACTGCATCATGCTCTTCCTGCTCGGCGGGCCGAGCCACATCGATACGTGGGACATGAAGCCGAAGGCCCCGGCGGAAGTCCGTGGGCCGTTTCAGCCGATCAAGACCAAGGCGCCGGGCATCGAGATTAGTGAGATCTTCCCCAAAATGGCGCAGCATGCGGACAAGTTCTCCCTGGTGCGCTCGGTCTATCACACCGCCACGGCCGTCCACGACACCGGCCATCAGATGATGCAAACCGGCCGGCTGTTCACCGGCGGCGTCGAGCATCCACACATCGGCAGTTCACTCGGCTACTTAAAAGGCGGGCGCGGCGAGCTGCCGGCGCACGTGCTTTTGCCGCGACCGATGGGCCGCACCGGCGGCAACCTGCCGCACGGCCAGAGCGCCGGTTACCTCGGCAAGAACTACGACCCGTTTGTCCTGAACGCCGATCCATCGGCCCCGAAGTTCAAGGTACCCGACCTGCTACCGCCGGATTACATCTCTCCGGTCCGGGCGGAGCGGCGGCAGAAGCTGCGCGACGCGGTCGATGGCGCGTTCGAATCGTTCGAGAAGAACGCGGCCGCCAAGCAGCTCGACGACAACTTCAACCTGGCCTACCGACTGATGTCCAGCCCCAAGGCGCGCGAGGCGTTTGCCATCGAAAAGGAGTCCGACGCGGTCCGCGACCGCTACGGCCGCACGCGGTTCGGCCAGTGCTGCCTCATGGCCCGGCGGCTGATCGAGGCTGGTGTGCGCTTCGTCACCATTAACATGTTCGAGACGGTGTTCGATGAGATCACCTGGGACATCCACGGGTCGAAGCCGTTTACGGACATCCAGGAAATGTCCAAGCTCGTCGCGCCGAATTTCGACCAGGCGTATTCGACCTTGCTGGAAGAACTCGAGGAGCGCGGGCTGCTGTCGAAGACCATGGTGCTGGCCATGGGCGAGTTTGGCCGGACCCCAAAGATCAATCCGGCCGGCGGCCGCGATCATCACCCGGGCGTGTGGACCATCATCATGGGCGGCGGGCCGATCCAGGGCGGGCGCGTCGTCGGCGAATCGGACGAACTGGGCTACGCCCCCAAGTCGCGGCCGGTGACGTCGGGCGAGGTGGCCGCGACGGTGTTCCGCGGCCTCGGCCTCGACCCGCACAAAGACCTGCCCGGCCCGCAGGGCCGGCCGATCCCATTGGCGGAATACAGCTTGCAGCCCATCAAGGAACTGTTTTGATGGCCGCTGAGCCCGACGACTCCCGGCCGCGTCGCGTTGAGGACGACCTCGACGATTTCGACGACCTCCCGCCGGAGCCGCGTCGCCGCCCGGCTCGTAGTGGCGGCGACGGGTTCGCGACCGTCGTCCCCTATCGGAACGGGGCCGCCCTGATTGCCTATTACCTCGGGGTGTTTGGGCTGATCCCGATCCTCGGTTTCGTGTTTGGCCCGGCGGCGATCATCCTCGGGGTCATCGGACTGGTGAAGGCACGGAAAAACCCCCAGGCCCATGGTACCGGGCATGCCATCGCCGGGATCGTGTTGGGAGTGATTGACCCATTCCTGTGGATCGTGCTGTT
>Ga0075418_10003886_pt1 | contig 17016 bp, 12 predicted proteins | sample SoiMetdeltSBSDD2_FD_81776 | JGI IMG/M metagenome (GOLD analysis project Ga0075418, IMG submission 81776) | Bulk soil microbial communities from a Populus tree surrounding site in Tennessee, USA - Soil MetaG P. deltoides SBSDD2 | ecosystem: Environmental > Terrestrial > Soil > Tree plantation... | reverse complement strand
TGTCTCAACTGACCAAGAAGTATGGCAACTTCACCGCGGTTGATCAGATCTCCTTCGAAGTCGCGCGCGGAGAAATCCTCGGTTACCTCGGTCGCAACGGAGCGGGCAAAAGCACAACCGTCAAAATGCTCACCGGCGTTCTGCCTCCCACCAGCGGGCGCATCCTCATCGACGGCGCCGACGTGGCGGAAAACGCCATCGCCATCAAACAAAAAATCGGCTACGTGCCTGAAGGGGGCGGCCTCTATGAGAGCCTGACCGGGTACGAGTTCCTGGAATTGACGGGCCGACTCTACCACCTTCCGGAGGACGTGATCGCTCACAAAGCGCGCGAGTTTCTTCGCCTGTTCCAACTCGAAGACGCGATGGACCAGCGCATGTCGAGCTACTCCAAAGGAATGAAACAAAAAGTGCTGATCAGTTCGGCGTTGATGCACAATCCGGACCTGCTGTTTTTCGACGAACCGCTGAGCGGACTGGACGCGAACTCGATGATCCTGTTCAAGGAGTTGCTCCGCCATCTTGCCGACCAGGGCAAAACCATTTTCTATTGCTCGCACGTACTCGACGTGGTCGAACGCGTCTGCAAGCGCGTCATCATTATCGAACAGGGCCGAATCATTGCAGATGCCCAGGTCGCCGAGTTGAAGGAATTGACCGCGCGAAAATCGCTCGAGGAAGTTTTTCAAAAGCTCACTGACTCCTCCGAGGTGAACGCGGCCGCACAGGAGTTGAGTTCAGTGGTCGCCGGCGGTGCGCGAGACACGCATGGAACCTAGTTTTTTCAAGGCGATCACGCGCTGGATTGGCCGGCGGCTCAGCCGCTTTGGAGTGGATGCGGAGCAGTATCACTTCCTCCTGCAAGCGTCGCTCAAACTCGATTTTCGCTCCGCAGGCAGCGTGCTGAAGCCCGAGCAGCAAAGCCAGACCGCTTCCGCGCTGAAATTCACGCTTCTCCTCAATTTGATTTTTTCGATCATCATTTCGATGATCATACTGGCCACCAGCCGCAGCACCTTCGTCTTCAGCGCGATGCTGCTCGGCTATTCGATGGTCATGGTGGCGATGTCCGTGCTCATCGAATTCGGTCTTGCCGTGATCTCGCCGGACGACTTCCAGGTATTGGCGCACCGCCCGATCTCATCCCGCACGTTCTTCGCGGTGAAGAGTTCGAACCTCCTCTTCTACGTTTTGCTCCTGGGCACGTCTTTGAATCTCGTGCCCGCCCTTGTCGGACTGGCGTGCCGCGGGTCGCAGTGGCACTTTCCACTGGTCTACTTTTCTGTGGCGTCGGTTGCTTCCGTGTTCGTTGCCGGCGCCATGGTCGCACTTTACGGTTTGCTGCTGCGCACACTGCGCTATGAGCGCCTCAAGGACCTGCTCGTGTATGCGCAAATTGCGTTTTCATTCGTTTTCTTTTTTGGCTTTCAAGTGTTCCCAAGGGTCCTTACGAAGATGAATGTCATCACCGCGCGCGACATTATGCACAGTTGGGCGGTCGCCTTTCCTTCGGTCTGGTTCGCAGGGCTCGTCGAAACGGCATTGGGAAATATCAATCGCGAGACCGTGGGACTGGCTGCCTTCGCGCTGATCGTTTGCGTCGTAATTGTCCCGCTCGCATTAAAAAACGTGTCGCTGGATTACTCCGAGCAACTTGCCCGCATCGGGGCCTCCTCTTCGAAAGCTGCGAAAGGCGCGTCGCGCCGCTCTCCTCGCGCCAGTGGATGGTTCAACCGCTTCCTGTTGCGAGATTCCGAGGAGCGCGCGTTCTTCCATTTTTTTCTCAGAATGTTTCGGCGCAACCGGCTCCTTAAATTGCAAATTCTGCCGAACTTCGGCGTCGCGATTGCGATGATGGCGGTCGTGTTGTTGCAGGGAGACAAGTTGGACAATCCATTTGAGAAGTCCTCTTTCTCCATGGCTGCAATCTTCCCGGTGATGGCGTTCCTTTTTGCAGGCATGGCTGTCACGATGGCTTTGCCCTACAGCGATGAATACCAGGGTGGCTGGATTTTTCCTGTCGCGCCGATCCGAAACCGGGCGAGAATCCTCAGCGCCTTGAAGAAGGTGGTTCTGCTGCTCCTGTTCGGGCCGCTTTTCGTGATCAACTGGCTCCTCTTTGCGTATTTCTGGCCGTGGCATCATGCTCTGAGCCAGAGCGTCTACGCGCTCGTGATTGGGTTCTTCGCTTTCCAGATCCTCCTCTTTATGGCCGGCGATTTTCCGTTCTCACGGAAAGTGGAGAAAGGCGCAGCCAGCAAACGTTTTATGTTCGTGATGTTGGTGTACGGCATCGTCAGCTTCACGGTGGCGTTGCCTTATTTAGTGGCAACGCGGCCGATGTGGTTCTTCCTGCTCGTTGCAGTGCTGCTCGGCATCGCCCTGCTGCTCGGACACTTCAATAATCGGAACTATATTCGAAAAACCGCGCTCGCTTTGGAATGACTGAGGGTCCTTGACCCTCAGTGATTGTGCTCGCTGGAACTTGCCTGCGTCGTTTGCACCGGCACGGGATTGTTTTGTAGGTAGCCGTCCACGTCGCGCGTGAGGATGAGTTGGCCCCACATCACCATCCAATGGCCGGGGTAAGTGCAGACGTATTCGTAGACGCCTTCCTCGTTCGGCGCGGTGAGCGTGATGGACGCGCGCTGGCCCGGTTCCAACAGCTTGCTTGCGGCATAAACGTCGGTCGTTTTCGGCACGTAAGCACGCCCGCGCCCGTCGTCCTCTTCCGGCTTCATGCGTTCCGCCGCCTTCGCAACTTTCTCACGCGTGCCGGGCTTCACGAAGACGATGTTGTGCGGCATGAAATCGTCGTTCTCAAAAATCACCTCGAAGGGCTTGCCCGGCTCGACGACGAGCCGCGGCGTATCGTACCGCATCTGTTCGCGCACGCTGCGTATGACGAAAACCGCCACGCTAAGCTCCCGCAAATCCCGGCGCACCGCGCGCGCCTGCTCTTTCGGCAACAGACCCGCGAGATCGTTTGCGACCTGGACCGTCTCGATGAAGCTCTGCTCCGTGCGTTTATTCGTGGGCACGGTTTTGGCCCACCCGAGCAAGTCCGCAGCGGCCTTGCCGCCCTGTTCCTTCGGCCAGGCGCCGCGCGGCAGAACACGGATGCCCTGCGCGGCGACGGTGACGACCGATGGCGACGGAGCGCCGTCCCTACCCTTGCCGATCAGTTTCGCGAGTTCGTTAAACGTCTGGTCCTGATCGCGATTCATGCTCACCGCGGCGTGAATGGCGGCCCGGTGCAACTCCGGCTTCGCCTCCGAAAGCAGGGGCTTTACTCGCTCGTAAGCCTTCCCGCGGAAGTCCGGATCATTGATCAAGGGAATGCCGCCAAGCAGGTCGAGCAACTTCTCCGCGGCCAAGGCGTCGTTCCAGATCGAATTGAACGAATCGTCGGCAATCGCCAGCGCAGCCCACGCGGCCTGCCGGACATCGGCCACTTTCGAGTCGGTCAGCTTCCCCACCTTCGCCCGATTCGATTTCAGCTCGGAAGAGAGCTGCGCCGGAAGCAAACGCGCCAGCGCGGGCGTTGCATCGGTCTTCGTTTCGAGCGTCTTCAACAATTCCGTAAGACGCGAAGTCTTGCGCTGCTCCGCGAGCGCATCGAGCGCGTCAACACGGATGGCATCGGCGACATCGCCGCGCGTCAGGATCGTCTCCCACACGGCGGGCGTGCGTTTCTGCTTCAGCAGTTCGGTTGTGCTCAGGCTTTTGACGAGCTGCGCCATTTCCTCCGAACTGCCGGACGCGCCGGTCGCGAGCGCCTTTTGCCAGTACGGTTCGAGTTGGCGCAACGTCTCCTTCAACGTGTAATCGAGGTAGTAATCCGTGCGATACTTCTTCGCCGCGACCGCGACGTTCGCCGCTTCCGCCGAGCGGAAAAAGCTCGCCGCCCGCACCGCTTCAAGCCGCACACGCGGATGCTCGTCCGTGGCGAGACCCTGCAGAAGACCCAACGCGTCGGACACGCGATCGCGCCAATAACAGAGAACGCGAGTCGCCGCAGCACGCGCGCGCGGCTCCGGCGAGCGCAACATGCGGCGCAACAGGTCAGCATCCACGACGTTGTGCCATTGATGCACCCACAGCGCTTCGGTCATGTGATGCTCATACGCGGGATCCTTCCGGTCCAGGGCCGCCGCCCACTTCTTCACCGCGGCGATGACTTCCTGCGAATCGTGCTTGCTCAACTCCACTTTCGCCAACTCGCGCACGGAGTCCTCGTGCTCCTTGAGCAAGTCGAGCAATGCCGGAATTGGTCGCCCGTAAATCTTCTTCGGCTTGAGGAGCGGCCGCCCGGAATAAGTGATCCGGTAAATGCGCCCGTGTTCCTTGTCGCGGTTTGGATCGCGCAGATGGTGCTGCATGTGGCCGATGATCGGGTTGTGCCAATCCGTAAAGTAAATCGCGCCGTCCGGCCCAATGCTCACCGCCGCAGGGCGGAAGTTCGGATCGCTCGACTGCACAAGATGCTCCAGCGTCTCGCCTTTGAGGCCAGAGCCGTCCTCGGAAACCTTCACGCGATAAATTCCCTGAAAGCTGATCACATTCAGGTTCAGAAAATTTCCCTGGAACTCTTCCGGAAAATGGCGGCTGCTCAAAATGCCCGTGCCCGGACACGGGCGCGACGGCCGCTCCCAGAACTGTTTCATGTTCGGGTGCTTCTTCGGATAATCGATGCGCCCGCTGAACGCCGGACCAAAATAGGTGTTGTTGCCTGTAGCGTCCGTCACCAGGTCGTTGCCCCAATAATCGAACACGCGCCCGTGCGGGTTCGCGAACCCGTAGGCAATGTGCGTCTCGAACTTTCCCGTGTTCGGCTCGAACCGGTAAATCGCCGCGTCGTTGTTTCGCACCACGCCGTATGCCGTCTCAACTTGCGTGCGATGAAAAACGCCGTCGCTCAGATAAATTGCTCCGCCGGGCTCGTAACAGAGCGCATTGGCCGTATGATGCGAATCCGCCGAATCCATCCCCATCAACACGCGCTCCTTCCAATCCGCCTTGCCGTCGCCGTTCGTGTCGCGAACAAACCAAAGATTCGGCGCCTGCATGACCAGCACGCCGTCCTTGTAGAATTGAAAACCGGTCGGCGCGTTGAGGTCGTCGAGGAACGCACTGTACTTATCCGCCTTGCCGTCGCCGTTCGTGTCTTCGAAGACGAGGAGGCTGTCGCCTTTCGTGCTCTCGGGCGTTCGTTCCGGATAGTTGCGCCAAGCAGCGACCCACAAGCGGCCCCGTGTGTCCCACGCCATCTGCACGGGATTGATCAACTCGGGAAACTGCTCCTCGCTGGCGAACAGGTTCACCTTCATCCCGGAATGCAGCGTCATTTTTTTGATCGCATCCTCGCCGCTGAGGAACACGTGCGTCTCGTCCGGGTTGGGACCCGGCTTGTTGGATTTCAGCTTCGTCACCGCCGGGAGATTCGAATCGTCCACCTTCAAGTCCCCGCCTTTGGCCACCGCCCACACGAGCTTGTCGCGATTCGCTGTGAGCACATCGCGTTGCGACATCTCTTCCTGCATGACGTGAAAGTTGGAGATTTTCGGTCCGCCCTTGCCGGACTCGAAGGTGAGCTTCGAACGTCCGCCGTAAACGTTATAACCGTCGACGGTGCGATAGCGCGCGTGCCACTCCGCGTTCTTCTTGTTCACGGCAGCGCGGAGTTTTTCATTCGCGGCCGGGGCGGGTTCGCCAAAGATCGACTGGAACATGATCGGCGCGAGCAGGTTGTCCCCTTCGTCTGTGAGGTAATGTCCGTTGGCGGTAAGCGAGCGCTTCTGCTTCGCGGCGTCCGCGTACAACTGCTGCGACGACTTTAGCAGGTCCACGAATGGCACTCCGTTTGCCGCCGCTACTTCCGCCATCGCTGAGGTGTAATCCTGGAGGCGCTGATTGTTCAGCTCCGGGTCCGGATAATTCCCGTCCTGATGTTTCTCATCCGCAGACGGCGAGAACAGCACCACCCGCGCCGCGGCACGCCCGGAATAATTGTTCTTCAGAGTGTTTTTGAGGAATTTGTCGAGGTCACCTTTGAACTTCTCCAAACCGTCGTAGCCCGCGAACGACTCATTATAGCCGAAGAACGCGAACACCACGTCCGCCTCTACCTTCTTCAGCCACTCGTCCGGCGAACCAAAATTTTCCGACCGATGGCGCATCGCGACCTCGTCCCCCGCCACCGCGAGATTGCGCACGACCAACTCGCGCTCCGGGTGCTTCGCATGGATCAACGTCTCAAGGTGGCCCGAGTGTTGCATCCGGTCCGCCAGGGCGTTGCCAATGATCGCGATGTGATCTCCTTTTTTGAGCTTCAGCGCCCCGGCATTCGCCGTGGCAGTCGCTGCTTTCGGCGTCTCGGCTTTCTTCTCGGGCGCATTTCCCGCCGGCAAAACCTTGCCGATGGCGTGATCACTGGGTTTGAGCCCACGGCGATGCCCCCCAAATCCGTACATCGTTGGCTTGAACTCATCCACGTAACTCACGTCCGCCTTTTGCGGCACGTCGAGGCCGAGCCCCCAATAAACCGCATTCACGACCAACCGCCGCATTCCTTCGTTTTGCAGGTCCGTCGCCGAGCCCATCGTGGTCGCGAAGACTTTGTTTTCTTTTCCCTTCTCGTTCTTGTGGAGGCGCGCCCACGCGACCGGCATCATCGGATCGTTCACGCCCTGCTCCTGCTTGTCGGTCGCGCGCTTCTTTTTGTAATCCGCGGGCGCATCACTTGGCTTCATGCCTTTGAGCACCTGGCCGCGCACGAGAATCTTCGCGTCCGCAGGCGGATACGCTTCGTACACGTCCGTGTCGCCGAAAATGTCCGCTACCGCGCGCAGGATCGGATCGTCCTTCGCCGACGCCTCGATAATGCCCCGTGTCGCCTCCTTCTTGTGGACGCCCCAATGGGTCACCCACTCCTCGCCGATAACGTTCTTGCCGAACTTGTTGTAACTGCGATAGGGGCTGGTCGCCGGGAACTGGAACGCGTGCGTGCTCGTGCGCAGCGCGATAATCGGCACGCCGCGCTCGTAAGCGGCAATGAACCGTTTCATCGCTTCGTCCCCCCACGCGCGGAATCGAACCAGCATCACAATCGCGTCTGCCGAATCGAGCGCCGCCGAATCCGGCAAACTCTCCTTGGCCTCCGGGTTGATTGTGCCGTCGCTGTTGACCGGAAAAAGTACGGTGCAATTGAACCCGTGCCGCTGGCTGAGAATCTTCCCCAGCATCGGCAACCCTTCCTCACCGCGATACTCCTCGTCCCCGGCGATGAGCACCACGTGCTTGCCCTGGCCCGGCCCGGCCTTCGGCGGATAATTGATGGAGGCATCGCCGGCAAAGCCGGCGGCGGTGGCCATTGCGAAAACAAGCAAAATAGCGGTTCTAATTATGAACATAGGCAGCGGCATAGTATTAACAAACAGACTCCCCTCGGAAACACTTATTCAGCCTTCCGCCAGTTGGCCATTGTACGTCAAACCGCCGACACGGCTCCCGCGGCGAAGAGCCACACGTACAGGGGTGGCGCGGCACTTTGCCTAGGCACGGCCGACGCGCAGCGACAACGGCCACGCAACCAGGCGGGGCGATCCCACATCTCCCCAGACGCGCCGAAGCGACTCTGCCAGGGGCCGTAGCGGACTCTCTCCTTTCGCTTTAATAAATCGAGTCGTTGCCGACCACGTGCTGAAATACCCGAGTAGTTGGTCCAGCGTCCAGCGTGTCTGCATCTGAAACGGAGGGGGTTTGAGCTCGGTGAAGGGAAACGGCAGCGTCTTGTATCCCTCTTCGACAAGCTTTCGCTCAGGTGGCCAATAGGGCCCCACTACGTTGCTGTAGAAATCCTGCACAAGATCATTGAGGTCACTCCCTTCCACTTCGCTGATCCCGTATGCCCACACGGCCAATACTCCGCCGGGCCGCAATACGCGCCGTGCTTCGGCGTAAAATCGGTTCAGGTCAAACCAGTGCAATGCCTGCGCGACGGTAACGAGGTCGGCGCAAGCCTCCGCCAACCCGCTTTGCTCTGCCGTCGCGACGCGATATTCGATGTTGGGGCGCGCGCTCGCAGCCGCGATTTGTTTTTCACTCGCGTCCGTTGCGATGACTTGCTCGAAACGCTTGGCCAGATCGAGTGTCGCCTGGCCCGTGCCCGCCGCGCAATCCCACGCCAATGACTGGCCCGGCGCCAATTCCGCCAGGTAGTCAAAGAGCTCTCGTGGATATCGCGGGCGGAAATCTGCATAACTGGCCGCCACCGCGGAAAAGTGGTCATGGAATTTCTGGCCCACGACCGATCATGAACTTTAAAACACTCGATGTCCATGGTGCCAAAGACCCGCTCCTGAGCACTTTGCGTCGAAAATCTGATGCCACCCACGCGTTAGACCAAAGTCCAATGGCAGAGGCGCCGGTCGAGGTCGAGGGTCACTCGATGTCAGTTGGGATCAGGGACAAGAAGGGCGAAGGAAAACCTCGCAGAAACATCGTCGTGAAGCTTGTCAGTTCCCGTCTGCAAATTACTTCCCGGAAATCAAAATAAAACCGAACCGAAAAGTTATGAAAAAAATCCTTTTGATCTGTTCAGCGTTTGGCTTGTTCACCGCAATGACGTCGCAAGTTTGGTCCCAGGACAAGGATGACGATGCCAAAAAGAGCGACGACTCTGAAAAGAGCCAGGACGCTAAAAAGAGCGATGCGCCCGGCGTGATTGTCGCTAAATTTTACAACGTCAAAGCGACCACCGAGAAGATCGATCTCCCAAATCGTAAAGTCACGCTCAGGGATCGCGAGGGCAATTTGCACAATATGAAAGTCAGCGATGAGGTCCGCAACCTGGACCAGGTCAAGAAAGGCGATGAAATCGTCGCCGGGTATTACCAATCTGTGGGGATCTCGGTGGAGAAGCCCGGCGAGACGTCGTCGCCGCCCGCGGCCGCGCAAGCAGTAATCCGTTCTGAAAACGGCGAGAAGCCCGGAGGCCTTGTGGTGCAGACGGCCCAGAAAACCGCGACGGTCGAAGAGATCGACTACACAACGCGCGAAGTAAAACTCAAAGGTTCCGACGGCAACACCGTGAAGATCACGGTAGGGGACAAGGTGAAACGGCTGGAAGAAGTGAAGAAGGGTGATCGAATCGTGGCCACCTACACCGAGGCCCTGGCTGTTTCGGTAGCGAAGCCGGAGGAATAAATCATCGCGCGAACGCTTTGAAGACCGCCGAACTGAGAGGCGTAATGAAAAGCCCACTCCCACATCTAAATCACGCCAGACTCCGGTCATCGAGGCGGGATGATTTCCGTCACGCAACAAACCCGGGGGGCATTGCTCAGTGGCGCGAACTGGCGCCAGCCCCGGGGGTCAAACACCTCGCTGAAAGGCGTGGACGCTTTCCCGTCGTTCACGTCGCTTTCAGCGACGGTTGCGAAGCAATAGCAATTTCTTGAACGCGTGTGAAAACACGTTAAGGCGAGCAGCAGAAGCAACTGAGAAAACCTCAGAAACAACAGAAAAAGGGCAGTATATGCAGAACAGAAAACAGCTAGTGACAATCGGCCGCCTGTGTGCGGCCATCGGACTGGGTTCCCTGGTGGGATGCTCATCGCTGATGAAGACGGATGAACCAGACGACACCCGCAGCGCCGGACGCGTTAAGGACGACAAGAACATCACCGAGAACGTGCAGAAGAAGCTGAAGGGCGACCCGGTGTATAAGTTCGAACAGGTCGAAGTGAAGACGTACGGCGGGACCGTGCAACTGAGCGGCTTTGTCGATACTCCGCAACAGCGCCAGCGCGCCGAAGACGTCGCGCGCAACGTGGGCGGTGTGAGCCATCTCATAAATGGGGTGGCGATCAAACCTCCTCCGCCGGCCAAGGCCGAGGTTTCCATTCAGACGCTGACGCCTGCGCAGACGCCCACCGGCAAAGCTTCGGGAGAAGCGTTGGCTCCGCAGCCGACGGAGACTTCGAACGTACGCACAAATTCGACAACACAGAATTACTAAAGTATTAGATCCTACGAAATCGCGAGCGCGGTACCGCCGGGTGCCGCGCTTTTTTGTCATCTAATGACGGGAATGTGAATGGATGAAGGTTCTAATGAGCGGGACGCCTTGAGCCTAAAAAGAAGGCGGCGGCCTGCGGGGAGGTGGTATGCAGGCCGCCGCGGGTCGGGGCACAATGTGGTCGAACAGGTGCTGGTGTAAACCTGCCCGTCAGCATTGCACCATCGGAAGCTCTATTCAGTGCCCATATTCTTTTCTTTTGTCCGTTGCCACAACCGCAACAGCAACTCGCCATTATCGACGCCCTTCGCTGTTGCATTTAACCCTCGCAAAGACTGCCGTATTCGCTGGCGTTGCACCATTGGACCTTGGTCTAACCCAAAACGGGAGGATGAAAACGCCGCGGCAGCACGGTAGACTACTCGGAACCGGAGAGACGAATGGTGTGATTCAGCTTCAGCGCCGCTTCGATTGCCGGAAGCAGCACTGCGTCATCGAACGGCTTGCGAATCCAGGGCAGATCGGCAGGGCCTCCCAGCGCTTCGACGGCGTCCTCATCTCCACCGCTGACGAAGACCAGAGGAATTCCCGCCCGGCGTTGCGTCAGCCATTGAGCGATCTGCAAGCCGTTCATTCCCAGCATGTGCAGATCGAGCACGATACAATCCAGCCCCGGGTCGCCTCGCTCCCCGAAATCTCGGATCAAATCTTCACCGGAGGCGTAATCCACCGCCTTCATTCCTGCCGAGCAAACAAGTCGATGCACCGCCAGGCGAACCGATTCATCGTCGTCCACGATTCCTACCACCGGCGTCCTGACGAAATTCTCGGAAATGTGTTTTTTGAAGGCGCACACAGTGTTCCTGCGTCCACTACATCGCACTCGCTTGTGGCTTTTGAGAGGTTGTTGCGCGAAGCCCAGCCACCGGCCCGGAAACAAACAACCCGGCTCTCTCCGCTTTTCGCACCAACTCGGCCAATGATTGCACCTGCATCTTTTTCATTACGCGTCCTCGATGCACCTTGATGGTCTTTTCGCATGTGCCAAGCGTGCCGGCAATTTGCTTGTTCAGCATCCCGGTCACCACCAGGCGCAACACCTGGTTCTCGCGGCTCGTCAACGAATCGATCTCCGTCTTGATTTGCGTGCGTTCCAGCCGGTCCCGGCGGGCGAGCTTGTCTTTGTGCAGGGCCTGTCGCACCGCCTGCAGCAGGTCGCTATCCTCGAAGGGCTTGGTCAGGAAATCCACCGCGCCGCTCTTCATCGCCCGCACTGTCGTGGGCACATCTCCATGTCCGGTGATAAAAATGATTGGCAGATCGAGTTGCTTCTCAAACAGCCGCCTCTGCAACTCAATCCCACTCAGCCCGGGCATGGAGATGTCGAGCACAAGGCAGCATGGCTGGATCGGACGTCGAAACTCTGCCAGAAACTCGCGTGCCGAGCCGTAGGCATTCACGGTGTATCCACCGCCCCGTATCAACCGCCCAACACTGCGCAGGACCGAAGCGTCATCATCGACCAGATATACAATCGGAGATTCACTCATACACCCTCCTCTTTGTGGACCGGCAGCATCACATCGAAGGTGCAACCTTTGTCATCGTTGTTGACCGCGAGCAACTCTCCCGAGTGCGCTTCGATGATCGCGCGATTAATCCAGAGTCCAACCCCCATCCCGTGATCCTTGGTCGTGAAGAACGGCTCGAAAATCTTCTCGCGATACGTCGGGTCGAGGCCCGTTCCAAAATCCCGCACCCTTATCCCTACCTTCTCCGCGTTGCTGAACGTGCTCAGCACCACCTTCCGTTCGGGCAGCGGACACTCGGTCATCGCTTCAGCGGCGTTGACGATCAAATTCAGAATCACCTGTTGTAATTGCACTCTGTCCCCGAGCACGGCCGGCACCGTCGGATGAAGTTGTTTTTCCACCGCAACCCGCCGAATGATCATTTCGCTGTGGATCAATCGCAGTGTTTGCTCGATCAGCGCGTTGACGTTCAACGGCGCCTTTTGCGGCTCCCCCTTCTCCAACAACGATCGCAGCCGATGAATGACCTCGCCGGCGCGCCGCCCGTCCGCCGCGATATCCGCAAGGATGTCCCGAATTACGGGCAGTGGATTCTTCTTTTTGCTTAGAAGTCTCTGCGCGGCTTGCGCATTGCTGAGCATCGCTGTTAGCGGCTGATTCAGTTCGTGCGCGATGGAAGCGGTCAGTTCCCCCAACATTGTCACCCGCGCCACGTGCGCAAGTTCCCGCCGATGGTTTTCCGCCTCGATCTCCGCCCGGATGCGGTTGGTGACCTCAATGTGGGAGATCACCGCTCCGCCTTCGTGGTGCCGCAATGGTTCCACTCTCATTTCAAACCACTGCACGGGCGCCGACTCGCACTGGTATTGCATGGAGAACCCCGGCCTGCCGCCGGTCAGCACCGCTCGAATGCCGCTTAGTGCCTCCTGCGTCGTCGTTTCGCCGCAGCGCAAGGCCTTTGCGCAGACCTCAAGGTAGTTGGCCCCGACGTCCACCTTGTCTTTGGCGCCCGCTCCTTTGGCCGCGAACTGGACCCACGAGTCATTGACCGCGATGATGCGCCCGGCGCGATCGATGACGGCGAGATGCCCTGAAAGCGAGGAAATGATCGCGGAATTGAGCGCCTTCTCGTCCCTCAACTCGCTTTCGAGTTGCTTCTGGGCTGACATGTCAACGGCAAATGCGACCCCCCGATCTGTAAATCCCGGAAACGTCGCCGCGCCAATGAGCACCGGCACGAGCCTGCCGTCCTTACGGCGATAATGTTTTTCGAATGGAGTGGCAAACCGTTGTCCGTTTTCCAATTCCTTGAGCGCGTTCTCATCCAGGTGCCTGTCTTCGGCTGGAGTCATGCGGTCCCATCGGACCTTGCCGCGCTTCAACTCTTCGCGAGAATAACCTACCAACTCCAAATACGCGTCATTCGCATCGGTAACCTGGCCGTCGGCATTCCAATATATCAGGGGGACGATGTTCAGGTCGAAAATCGAGCGAAACTTGACTTCGCTTTCCCGAAGTGCTTCTTCGGCTTGCTTCCTCTCGGTGATATCGCGTCCCACCGCTTGAAATTCGATCGCGCGTCCGGCCTCGTCAAAAAATCCGCGGTCCGTCCATTGGTGCCAGCGCGGCTCTCCATTATTCACCACCGGGTACTCGATCGTTGCAACGGGGTGCTCCGCCGTGAGCGACTCGACAAACTCTCTCGCCTTTTCCCGATGGTAGGGTGATATCAGACGCCAAAGATTTCGCCCCATCAACTCCTCTGGGGTTAATCCAAAGTAGCGGCAGTAGGCGTCGTTCACGAACGTAAACGTGCCGTCCGGCAAAAACCGACAGATCAATTCGGTCTGGTCTTCCACTACGGCGCGATAACGCCGTTCGCTGCAGACCAGTTCATCGTCAATAGACTTGAGATCCTCCTCGAGCTCCTTCTGCCTCGTAATGTCCACGCAGGACCCCATGTAACCCGCGAATTGTCCATCCGGCCCGAACGAAGGCCTCCCCTCATCGCGGATCCATCGGTATCCGCCTTTCGGGTCACGCACCCGATATTCCAAACAAAACGGTTGCCGCCGAATAAAGGCTCGTCGGTGGGTCTGCAAGCATACCGAGTCATCATCCGGGTGAACCTCTCCGAACCAACCCTGTTGAAGTTCTGTCAACGGTTGTCCGGCGAAGCTCAGCCAGCGGCGATTAAAGAAGGTGCAGAATTGGTAGGGACCTGAGCCCCAGATTACGGGCGCGTTGCCGGTTAAATCGCTGGCACGCTCCCCATATCCGACCAACTCACCGTTGCCTGATTGCGTTCGCATGGTGCATCCGTTCATTCGCATTCAACCGCAGTTGCCCACGAGGCACGACTGCAGTTGCCACCAGGCCACACAAACCTCGATCGCTCGTGACGGGAAACGGCGTCCCTCCTCCACTCCCGCCAGAATTGTTGACCACTTATAGGTGACCCGTGCATTCCCGTCAAGTTACAACGACCCGCATTAGAATCTTTCATCAACCCATGAATGCTGCGCTCGCAGTCATATCGACCCCTCGATGATTCTTTCGTGAATCACGATTCGAGGATACACAAGCGCCCTGAACTCGGGCATAAGACCAAGGTCCAACTAGCTCGTACGTTCTGCCTCTGCCAGTGTCCTCTCATGGCATTGGAGATATGACTCCGCACGAGCGGCCCGCGCAATGGAGTCCGCAACAACCTCCGCCAACAAAACGCTTTATGACGAGTCATGCAGTCCTCGCAACCGGGGTTTCCTCCGCAGCAGATTGCCCCATTACACAAACTAAAAACGTCCTCACGCGCCAGGCCCGCCTGTGCCGGGAGGAGTTGGACATCGTCTGTCGCGCACTGTCGCATGACCTGCGCGCCCCGGTGCGAAGCATCGAGGGATTCTCGCAGGTTGTTCTCGAATCCATTTGCGAGAAACTCGATGCCCAAACCGCGTCCTACTTTCAGCGCGTCATCAAAGCCAGTCAGGAGTTGGGCGGACTCCTCGACGGCTTGCTGCAACTCACTCGTATCACACGGCATGTCATGCACAAGAAAGTGGTCGACCTGAGCGGCATGGCGCAGCACGTGGTCGCGAGAATCAGGAGTTTCAACCCCGGGCGAAACGTGAAGGTCACAATCATGCCCGAGTTGTGCGCGTTTGGTGATCCGATGCTGCTCAAGCTGGCCTTGGAACAGCTTTTTGAGAACGCGTGGAAATTTACTCAGTCGCAGGGAGGACCGGAGATTTCCTTTGGAGGAAAGCGCAGCGAAACCGACTCCATTTTTTATTTATCAGACAACGGGATGGGATTCGACATGGCCTATTACGGCCGGCTTTTCGGCGTCTTCGAGCGCCTCCACGTGCCTTCTGACCTGCCCGGGCACGGCATCGGCCTCGCCATCGTCAAACGCATACTCCAGCGTCACGGCGGAACGGTCTGGGCGAAGGCCACTCCGGCCCTGGGCGCCTGCTTTTGGTTCACTCTCCCGCACCACGCAACCCATGAAACAACTACCGTGCATTCTCATGATCGAAGACAACAACAACGACGAGATGCTTGTTCGGATCGCGCTGGAGAAGCAGCTTGCCAAATATGAACTCGTCGTTGCAAGGGATGGAGAGGAAGCACTCGATTGCCTGGTCAGCCGGCAAAAACGAGGAAACGCATCTCATCTGTCCTTGGTTCTTCTCGATCTGAAGCTGCCGAAGCTCAACGGGCTGGAAGTCCTCCGTCGCATACGCGCTGACGCGTTGATCCGGTCGATTCCGGTCGTCGTATGGACCTCCTCGTGCGAACCGAAGGATCTGGCCACGGCTTATGAGCTTGGCTGCAACAGCTTCGTGCAAAAGCCAATGGAGTTCAGTTTGTTCTGCGACGCGCTCAAACAGATTACGTGTTACTGGGTTGACTTGAATCGAAGTCCGCAAGTTTCGGTTTGAACGACTGCAATCAATCCACTCCTCCACTGACTCTTTGCAGAATCAGAATACCTCAAAGTAGATTGGAACTACTCCCGCACTTGTCTTAAGCATGAGTAAATTATTGGAAGCGCTGCGGGTGTCACTCGATTACTTCGTAAGTGTACCGACTTAGCGTGGTCCCGTGCGGCGTCGTTTCGGAGCATTGAAGATTTCCCGCAGCTTTTCCTCAAGGCGTCGAATTTCGGAACGAATCCGTTTTCCGGCCGCGGGGTTCCTGGCGCTTTCAGTTCGTTTCATTCTTTATTTTTCGGGCAGCCACGCTGTCAGGAATCCATTTTTGGGCATGGCTGTCGCCGATGCTGAATCTTAACCCCGTACCTGTACATTCCGTCCATCACATGAAAGTAGTAGACGGCAAAACGCAACCTCCGGCGGAACTCCCGATGGCTCTTGACTTTAAGTCGTTTCGGCGCTAACCCTCCCTCGTGCTAAACAATCCGTTTACCAACGTGACCGTCAGGCAATTAAAGCGGGCTCTCGCCATCAAGCAGCGCATTGACAAACTCGAGCGCGAGCTTGCCGCCATTACCAATAACGCCCCGCCCTCGCTCTCAGCCCGGGGAACGGCCCCGCGCCGGCGGCGCAGGCTCAGTGCTGCCGCACGCGCCAAGATAGCGGCCGCTGCAAGAGCCCGCTGGGCAAGATTCCGAGCGGCAAAGGGCAAATAACGGCTGGATCCAACGAACGGCTACGGCCGAAGCAATTGGCTGCCCCGAAATGCAACCTCGCTGACGGTTTCAGTTTTGCGTCGAGTTTCCGCTTTTCGAAAGCTTGGCGCGGCCTTCCAGGTAGATTCCAGTCCAGAAAACAATAACCCCGATAAATATTCCCACCACGAAGTGCGTCCACGACGCAGCCAGGTCACTCTCATTTATTTCCGGAGCGGAACGCCCCCACACCATGGAATGTTGCGTGGCCGCATACGTCGCCACGACGATTCCTGCGTACTGCCACAATCGTCCAAGCCACGCCAGCTTCATTGATTGTTAATCGCCATGCACCTCCGCGAGCAGACGTGTGTACGTCTTTCTCGCGTGGTCGTAGGCTTCGCGGCCTTGCTCCTTTTCGTCGCCTTTTAGAAAGCGCTCCTTCTGCGACCAGCAATTGTCCACGCCTTTGAGACACCATTCGATGCTCTTGCGCGACGCGCGAATCGGCTTGCCATCGACCAGCACAAAAATCGGATTCGTGTGCGACGAAGGTAAAATCCGCAACGCCACCCAACTGCTATGGGGCACTTCCACCTCGAAGGACATGTCGCGCAGTTTTCCGTCGGCCGAGATCTCCTCGCGCGCGACGGGCTTGCCGTTGACCACCGCTTCCAGCACCACCTTGCGCGTCCCGGGGATGCGCCCGCGCTCAATGTCCCAGTATGGCTTTTGGTCGTAGCGCCTCGTCTTGATCTCAGCATTCTCTTTCTCCGGAAGGTAAGCCGCCACCTGGGCCGTCAGCTTCACCTTGCCCACTTTCGCAAGCT